>Ga0209723_1003104_pt1 | contig 20642 bp, 16 predicted proteins | sample BiotimSIPDNA_2_FD_185750 | JGI IMG/M metagenome (GOLD analysis project Ga0209723, IMG submission 185750) | Anaerobic biogas reactor microbial communites from Washington, USA - Biogas_R2 time_0 SIP DNA (SPAdes) (version 2) | ecosystem: Engineered > Bioreactor > Anaerobic > Unclassified | place... | reverse complement strand
CCGCGCCGGGGCGGGCGTTCTCGTCCATGTAGTCGCTCTCCATGGTGAAATGCCGCCCCGCCCGGGCGAGCGCCGGGATATCTTCGTGCCGCGCGATGAGGGAGGGCATGAGCGGCGTATCGGGGGTTGCAAAATGCTTGACGACCCGCTCGACCGGGATGCCGGCCCGGCCGGCCATATCGACGACGTCGGTGCAGGGCCCGCTCTCGGCGTGGAGCTGGACGGCGCAGTCGTAGTCTGCGCCGAGTTCGAGCGCGTGGCAGAGAACTGCGTTTGATGCGGCAAGAACCTCAGGCGCGACCTCGTAGTGGGGCCGGCCGCTCTTCAAGGCGACGGCCACCCCTTCCTCGACGTAGCGGGCAGCAAGGTCGAGCCCGGCCATCATGACGCCGGCGGCCTCTTCAAGACTCATACGCGCCGCCAGACGGTTGATCTCCGCCGGGTGGATGCCAAGGACCGGGTAGACGACGAGCCCGGTCTCCCGGACCATATCGGCCACACAGAGCGTCGCGAGAAAGACCTCCCGGTAGTCTTCGCCCGAGGACGGCTCGACTCCAAACGACCAGGAGGGCTTTGAGACCAGGAAGATGTGCGTCCCTCCGCTACGGCGAAAGTCCTTTGCGGCCTCGACGCCCCGGCCGTTCACGGGGTCGATGTGGATATGGTCGTCAGTTATCGGTATCGCGGGAGGTTTCATGGAACTCGATGATCTCCATCATGGGGTAGTCGTCCTCGAGATGCAGCCGGGCGCGGCAGACGGTCGACCCGACCGTTGTCGTGATCTCGGCATCAATCATCCGCCCGGCAAGCTCCGAGTAGCCGAACCGGTTCGAGACCATCAGGTCGCGGTTCAACCGGACGCGGATCTCCGTCACGTAAGGCTGAAGGCCGACGGCCTGTTCGATTGCGGCCTCGACGCCGGCGGCGGTCTCGCGGGCGATGGGCGTCCCGACGAACTGGTGGTAGAGGGCGCAAGCTTGATACCGGCTTCGAACGCCGCTCTCTCGCGGTCGGTGATCATGGTTAGCAGGTTTGTGGTGCAGGGTAATAAGGGGCTCTTGCCGGGGAGAAAGCAGGGAACTGTATTGCCTCACCCCTGCTCATACGCTCGCAGGAACTCTTCGCGCGGAACTCCCGCCTGCGTGCAGGTGCTTCGCAGGATCGGGCCTTTGATTTGAGGGTCGATTCCTCCCCTGACGAGAAGAAAGGCGCTCCTCGACCCACGATCCTGAAAAAAGGATATGTTTTCTTACGGCCTTACCGCCGCCCTTCGATCCGGTCCTTCGCCTCGCCGAACGCCACGGCCAGGTCCGACGCCGAGGTGAATTGCTGATCCTGCATCTCTTCCATGACCCGGATCACGTCGTGGGGGGCGTTGTGCTCCCGGACGTAAGAAATGATCTCCTGTTTGGACTTGGGGTAGTCGATACCTTTCGTATACACCTGGTAAGAGGGTGTACTCACCTGTTCTGGCATCTTTTCTTCACCATCCGCAGCCGGGGCTGCGGCCCCCGGTGATCCTGAGATTATTTAACTTTTGGGGGTGAAGGGGGCGGGGCGGGCATCTTCGTGATAGCGGGAGCCGGTGCGGCAAATGTCGCCGGCCCCACCATCGTCATACCATGGGAGCCCTCTGGTGCGCGGCATGGCCTCTCCGGTTGCCGGGGATGCCTGCAGTTGCCCGTTCCCGCCATCCGGGACCCCCTTTCCCCGGTTCGGTCGCAAGGCGGCCCCTCACTCACTCCTTGACCAGGGGTATCTTCACCCAGCTTGGCGCATCTTCATTATCTCCGAACACAATCGCCTGCCCCGGCCGAAGCCGGCTCAACATCGCCTTCTGCTCGCCGGTCATATTCATGCATCCCGCCATAGCCTCACGGTCGTCGCTCGCAACCAGCCGGTGTACGATCTTCAGGTTCGTGTTCTTGATGGCATCCGCAACCAGCCGGCCCGGGACCTGATCCGCAATTATCAGCCCCTCCCCATAGACCCGAATTTCGGAGAGGATGCTGGCAAACATATCGGCAGCCTTCGCCTGGGGATGCGCCTGCCCTGCAAGCCCATCAGTCGCCTTCATCATGACGCGGTGAGCCTCCTCGATTATCGTGACATGTTTGAGCCGAGAGCCGGAGACCCCGGCCGCCTTCACTTCGGCGGAACTCCGGGAAATAGACGCTTCCGACTGGCGGAACTCGTAAAGGAACTGCAGGATGAGCGACATCGCGAGACATTTATCGGCATCGTCGCCGAGTTGAGAGAGATTGATGACGACGTTCTTCGAAAACAGGTGATTCCAGGGCGTCGAGACAGGTACGTCGAAGAGATCGCGTTTCCAGCCCCGGCGCAGGCTCTCGATCCGCGTCGTTAAGGCTGCGGTGAGGTTCGCACGGATCCGCTCTTCGTAACCTTTCTGCCGGATAACCGGATCGATCTGGCTGAGCAACTGGGTGAGGGTGGGGAAGCGTGTGCCGTAGGCCGGTTCCTCACAGCGCAGCCAGTTCGTCGCCGGCATACTATATACCGCGTATATGAGGTCCTCAAGCAGCGTCGGCAGAACCTCCTGCATCGGCATAGCAGCAACAAGGACGGACTTCACGCGGTCGACGTGCGCAAGAACCTGTGGTTCAACGGCTGGATCCGGCCAGATCACCTCAAACGGGTTGAGGTGGAGCCTGTCGGAGAGCGGCACGCCATGCCAGGTCTTCACGCCGGGCATGAATATTGTTATCCGGTTCGGATCGCCTGGAGGGAGGTTCTCGTTGAACTTCATCGCCCACTCCACGTACTCCTCTTTTGCCGGCTCGATAACAAGGAAGGGCACAGGAGAGGCCCCCTTCATCAACTGGTTGAGGATATGCAGGATCGTGTTGGTCTTTCCGCTGCCGCTGATCCCGGCCACCAGGCAATGCTTGTTCAACTGGCCGTGATTCACCCCGTAGGAGAGGCTGCTGTCGTGCGAGTTGGCCAGCTGGCCGAGCGGTATCTGGGCGCCTCTTGTATTGAGCGGAAACGATGCAATGGATATCGTGCTGACACCGGGAAGATCAGTCTGCGGAAACCGGATAGGCAGGGCAAGCTCATCAGTGGTGATGAGTGTCGTGAACCCATCAAAGAGTGGTCCCAGGGGATGATTCAGGGGAACCTGCGAGGGAGAGTCGACTATTTGAAGATCCGGGTACTCCATCTGCACCAGCGCCTGCTGGGCCTGATAACTCACCGTCTCGAGGTTATGGATCCGGATCGGTTCGATGTCGGTATCCTGCCCCCCAAAGAGAGCCCGCAACTGGGCGGCGCCATAATTCCCATGATAAGGATTGTTTGCACAGAGATAGATCCCGACATTCCATCCGCCTGTCGCCCGTGCTTTCTGGTAACGATTTATATGCCGCCGGATGAGTTCCTCCAGGGCCTCGGCATGAGCATTCAGGATCTTCTCTCCCATTGCACGCGAAGCTGATTCGCTCCCGCCTACGCTCTCTGACTGCGAGACCCCCATGGTGTGGCTCTTCTGGATACTGGAGCCGACTTTCGTGTAACTGCCGCGGGAGATCCCCGATATAAGAGCCTGTATCAGACCTGTACCTGTAAACGGAAGTATAGGAGGAAATACAGCACCGAATAGCCCCAGGAACACACCGAGACCGACGCTCCACCCCTTCATGCTTGAGTCTTCCGTCGAGGTGCCGTCCGTCCAGCTCTCACTTGCGTCGACCGAGCTTCCCCACGTTCTTGCAAGCGTTAATGTCTCATTGAGCGTTATTTCTTTGAAGGAGTGGACCTGGCCGATGAGGGCACGGCATTGGGCGATGATGTTGTCGAGCTCCCCGCACGCCACCGAATCCGCCACGACCATGTAGGTATACGGCTGGCCCTGCATACCCTGCATGAAGAGATCCAGGCTTTGCGATTGGCCGGACGAGTTGTCGTCCCTCAACGATGGGATGCCGGTGAGGGTGAGACAGTGGGTGGACTCGTCAATCGGCTTTCCGATATCGTTCCAGAGGGTATTGCTTTCATCGTTGAGGCGGTAAGTGCCACATTTCTCGACCAGAGTGCCGGGCCAGGTGCTCTGGATGAACTGAGAGAGGTTCCCGATGAGGTAATGCGTGCGGGGAGCGTCGCCCTGCACCTGTACCCCGATATACACCCCATAATTTGTCCCGTCATAATTGACGACAAAGAACAACCTGAGATCCGAGATGCCATGGCAGAACGATAGAATTGACCGCATGGCCTCCATCGGCATATTCTTATCTTCGATCGGCAACCCGACCTGGGTTAACCGGAGAAATTTGATCGAGGCAGCAAGTTCACCCGGTGATGCCGTGCCGGGCATCGAAGAGGTGTAGTTCTCGTTCGGCCATTGCGCCTCCAGATATCGGCGTGATAGAACTCCGTTGAGCATCAACGACACGGCATCGGCCGTCATACGCTGGAGTTCAATCCGTTTCTGTGAGGATAGATCTCTCATTTTCCTACCTCCCATGATCTTTCGAGATACCTTCCAGTCTCTCGCTCATAGATAAGCGCAGGTTTCCAGGGCGATTATTCTCTCGACACCCCGCTCGATGTCGCTCTGAAGCGAAGTTTGAAGTTTCCTCGCAAGGCCGCTCCGCCCTTGTAATGCCTCCATCAACCCTTTGTGGAGTCTGGAACGGATCTCGTCTCCCAATTTTCCCCGCTGGATGGGACTCAGGCTCCCCAGATCCCAGAACCCCAGCAGATTGATGATCTTGTCGATGATATCCATGCTCTCATATACGGCGCGGGTAACATCAGGCCCCTTAAGCCCCCTCTTGAGGCTATTCTCGATAAAGGTGGTCTCGATCGATCGCGCCATACTTAAGGCCGTTGCCACCCCGATGGTTACTGCCGGGATAGAATGTTTGGCAGCCAATGTGTTGAGCGAATCATTCACCTTATCGATGGTGCTTGTGGTAAACCACTCTTCAGCTGCAGATATCACATGAATCTTAAGATTTCCATCATCGATCCAGTAACCCACCTCTCTGGCGCAGGATGTCGCCAGATCACTGCCCTGCATCCGGTTATTGCATGCCTTCTGGATCTCCACATCGATAACTTCGCGAATGGCAGCATCGACGACCGAATCTGATGTAAGATGATAGAACCGGAGGGTCTCCTCCTGGAGCATCGCCGTGAGCCCGGTGCTGAACTGGTTGCGCATATCATGGGTGAAGCGGGCGCACATGACTTCAGCCCTCCCCCGGAGCGCCAGACCTTCAGCAACACTGGTCTCAGGTGCGCTCATTCGAGCATGGATTACATCCGGGAAGGAAGACTCGACGATCGTCTTGACCAGGTCCATACGGGCGGCGCCCCCGGTAAGAAGAACTTTTGAGATTTTTCCGGCCTCCCGCTTCTGTTCCATCTGCCCCCTTACCTTCTCTGAGAACCTCATCAACGCATCTTTGTAAGGGAGATGGCTATAATCAGGGCACGGGAAGAAGAGCAGATCCTTTGGTATATCCCAGGAATGAGCAGACTCCTCAATATAGAGAAGGGGGGTCTCTTCGATCAGCGCCCTGAGCTGGCCCATTGTCAGCCGAACATCCATGTAATCGATATCGCCGTCATGAGACTCGATGTCTACCGTACCCTTTGCCAGCAGACGTTTCTCCTTGAACTCCGGCATATCGAAGTAGGCTTCTTTTACTTCGCGGGCTCTCAGCAGACAGCGCCCGAGGTTGCTTGCCCGGTAACGCATAGCGTCGCAGATCCTGGCCCGTGTCGCTTCATCCTGTCTCTGAAGGACATCACAGACGATCAACTCATCCAGCAGGAAAGCGCCGAGATCGCATCCGTCGTCCTTATCGTGGAGATCCTGCCCGCTCTGCAGCAGCGTGGAATCGACAGTGGATGAGCCGAAATCGAGGAGCGATACCGTTCCCGCCTGCAACTCATCGATACTGAACTGGCCGCTCTGTCGTGCACACTGAATGGCTGCACGGGACTCGGGAACGACTGCGACCTTCGGCTTCGTCTCGCATGGTAAATCTGATATGGCTTCCTGCAAAATCGCCTGGTAGCCCCTCTGCTGTTCCCGGGTCCATTCTGAGGGGCAACCGACGAGAATCAGGGTTTTATTACTCAGGCTGACCTTCCGTTCCGCGAGAGCAGATCTCAGCACCCCTGCAAAGAACAGTCCGACCAGGTGATCGAGGTTGGGGTTCTCTCCCGGTTTTCGCTTGAAGCCGACAGTGATCACGGCCTCATCATAGGTGGTTATGGCCTTATTTCCAACCAGGATCTCACCGGTATCCTTCACCGCAATAGCCGTAATCTGGCTTTTTTTGTTGTTGATCTCGATGCATTTGGCTGAATCGTTCTGTTCGTCCGATACCTGGAACAATGAGAACTCGCCGTGTCCCAGATCGAACCCGATGATATGGGTGAAACTCGACAGAACGGATTTATCGATCTCATCAAAAGTTTGTGCCAGCTGCACGTCATTATCCAGGGACATACACCTCACCTGTGATCGAACTCGTAGCAAGAGCTACTTCACCGGGGCCTCTGGGGGATATACACCGTACCCCGGCAGATTAACATATCATTGCGGACCAGTGCAGGCGATGCTGTTCTTATGGTTGGAAACTTTTCCGGGCTGACCAGCCTCTCCTCGAACCACTCACCTTTTCGGTTTCGATCGGGTTCCTCCTCGAAAAGGACGGTCGATATGCCATATTTGCCGAAAAGGCTGCAGATAACTTCTCTTTGCGAGCGCATCGCTTCCGTAAATCTCCGATCATCCGCCTCAAGCATGATCGCGAGCATGCCCTGGAATGCCTCCAGGCTATCCCGGGGGAGATCCGGCTTCTGTTCGGGTTTTGGCAGGAGTTTCGGCAGCATGTCATCCATCACCCCCAGAAAATCGCCGATATTTCCGACTAACATCTCTAACTGCTCTCTCCGGAAAGAGGGGGCGCTCGCGGGAGCTTCTTCCACCGGTTTCGTGCGAGCGCCGAGCAATTTCATGGGATTGATGCCACGTCTCCCGGTATGCGGAGATGGTCCTGTTTGCTCCTGGTCCTGATATCCGGATTCTCTGGAGTCTTTCCGATCAACCGGTCCCGTATCTGCCGGAGCACTCTTCGCCGGCTCTTCGGCAAGTTCATAGAACCTGATAAACTGCCTGATCTGGTCAAGCAGGCGAAACATCAGGGTGCCGGCGTCACCGGTACGCACCTCTTTCTTCGCCTCCTCACGAAACTCCTCAAAAGATTTTCGGATGGCGCATAACGCAATATCCCGGGGTTTTCCATCTTGTTCGTCAGGTAACGTCTTCGTCCTCTCGAGCCATCTTCCTTTCAGGCTGAACGAGGTGCCGGGAATTATTCCGGCACCCGTTCTGGCCTGTTCCCGGTGGCTGTTCATGCCTTATTCCTCCGGAAGGGGTTGGCTCTCCTCAAGCCAGGCAAAGAAATCCGGGGCCAGCACCTGGTAAGGCGTGAGAAGGGGGCCCGGCAGATGCTGCTTCAGTTCACCAATCAACGCGTTCTTTTGCTCCGGATCTCCACGTTCCCCGGAGAAGAAGTCTCTGACCAGACAATCCATCAGCCTCTCGATCCGGGTGACGGTCTCGATGACATCGCTGACGCTTCTCGCCTGAGGAGGCGCTTCGACCGATTCCGGTTGAGCGCCTGAGGGGAACGGGATGGTGCTGGTAAGTGCGTACAGCATCAGCCTGCCTGTGCCTGCATCGATAGCCCACCAGCGGTCTGGCGGTGCAGCCCCTCGAGATGGTTCGCGAGGGTTGTGCCCCGGACCTGCAAAGAATGCATACGACGGCCTATTCCACCTGAGAGTCGGTATCGGCAGAGAGACCCGGGACTCGATAGGGATCTCATGTTGCCTCAGATGGTGTACCTTCTGGCGGCGGCGACACTCTGAATAGGTGATCAATACTTTCGGCGATCTCTCCATACTTATCCACTCCTCCTGGGTTCTGTTATAACGCAGAGGCCACCGGTATCAGCCCAGCCCGACTTCATATGCGCAGCGTCGACCAGAGCCCCCCCGCGGGCGCTCCCATCGCTGTTACGGCAGAACCCACCGGTATCGTTCACGTAGAAACCAACAATACTTCCGGTCTGGAGGTCCCGCGCAACACCGGTGATGACGATCGCATGGTTAGACTGCTCGGGATCGTCGCCGATACCCTGTACCTCATCGAAGAGAACGCCTGCGTTCACCTCGGCAATCATGTAATGCCCTTGCTCCACGTACTCGGCCAATTGTTCCATAGAGAGCCCAACCTCCCAGTGGGCGGGGACGCCAAGATCATTGAGCAGCTCGGTCTGTTGCTCCAGCGTCGTTCCGCCCGATTGCCTGGGATCCAGGTCGATATGGCACAGGCCGTGATCGACAGCATATCGCACGATATCATCTTCCGAGAGATGGATGCCCAAAAGGTTGAGGATCCCCTGGCAGGAGCACAACCCGCAATCTCCTTCAAACCCGTATGTGTTATCGCCCTGGATGTGTATATCCTGACCGTCTCGTTCCGGGTCGCCGATGACCAGCACTTCGCGACCATCCGGGAAGGTTTCCACATGGTAAGGAGCTTCGATGGTGCGGCCCAGTTCATCAGGACGGAACAGCTCCTTGCAGGGTTCGGGAGTCTCACTATATTCAGGGTTATCAAAGCCCATCTGCAACCCACCTCCCGTCATTTGCGGCGGTGTGACGATCGGTTGAGAGGTCGGTCCGGAACACAACGATCATGGTCTTTTCACCCCCCGCTCTCCTGGACAAGCCTTTTTATGCTGATCTTCTCGTCTGAATTGTTTATCCGCATAATGTCGGGGAGATAGTGATCCATGGCTATTACGCTGTAGATCCAGAGGCTCTGGATCATGTTATTCGATAGGGATTCTACAGAGTCATGGGCAATAATGGAGGTTTTATGCCGGACTTCTCCGCTATCAAGGTCAAATTCAAAGTTTCCTACCCATAAACCGTAATTTATGCGCGTAAGGTACTCGTTCATGGCTTTTCGTTTGCTGTAAGATACTCTCGCGTCCGGAGAAGGGCAAGAGCGTACAACGATGAACGCACGTTCTTCGTCAACCAGAATCGAGATTGCGTATAAGCCGTTTCCGTAAGATACTTGCATGTTCACTTCGGACCTATCCTCAAGCCTCTGAAAATCCAGATTAGCCTCCTTTAACGAGTTTACTACTTTTTGCATGATTGATCCATCCGTCGAATTCGCCAGGGGCATGCAGGGCACCTCACTATAGATGGGGCGATAGTATTGCTAATTATATATATAGTTTGCTGGATAACTTCAAAATCAAGAGAGCGGGTTATCCCAGGCGAGCATCTTCGCGATAGCAGGAGCTGGTGCGGTGAGTGTCGCCGGCCCTGCCATCGTCATACTATGGGAGCCGCCTGCTGCGCGGCACGGCCCCGGTTGCCGGGGATGCCTGCAGTTATCCATCGTGACCGGGGTCACCACGGCGAACGTCGCCCCGGGTGAGGATGAGGCTCACGCCCCCCGACTGCACAGCATGGGGGGGGCAGATCTATCGGATCTCTCCTTTCAAACCCGGAACCGCTGCATGGTCTCCTTGAGATCATGGGCCATATCGCTGATTTCGTGGGCGACGCTGCCGATCTCCTCGGTCGAGGCGCTCACCTCCTCAGCGAGCGCCGCAAGCTCTTCTATCCGGTCAAGTGTCTCCTTTGTCATCCGCGTACCCTCCGCCATCCTCAGGGCGACGCTGTTCATCGCGCTCGCCCGATCTTCCGTGGCGTGGGCAATCTTGCCGATGCCGTGGGCGACTACCTCGGCCTCTCCGATGATGGCGTTAAGCACCTCGATCGCCTTTGTCACACTCGATACTCCCGCCTCGACCTCAGTACGCGCCGACTTGATCGCCATGGCGGTCTTCTGGGTGCTCGTCTGGATTCCGTCAGTCACCCCCTCAATCTGCCGGGTCGCGCTCTTTGCCTCACCGGCGAGGTTCCTGACTTCCCCGGCGACGACCGCAAACCCGCGGCCGTGCTCCCCCGCCCGGGCAGCCTCGATCGCGGCATTCAAAGCGAGAAGGTTGACCTGATTCGCGATCTCGGTGATGAGCTTCACGATGTTGTTGATCTCGCGCATCCGGGCGTTCAACCTCTCGATCTCCCGAACGCTCTGTTCTGCAATCGCTTTAACGATCTGCATCTTCATGGAACCCTGACACTTCCAGTTCCTCCTTCCCCGCTTCGAGGATCCCCAGATACTGTTCTTCAAAGGCAGTGTTTTTCTCCGGCGTCAGGACTCTCCCCTCTTCTTTTGCGGCATCCACTGCTGTTTTTATCTCGCTGAGGAGGTTACCAAGAGCTCCGCTCCATTGATGCCCGAAGTTCTCTGTAATCCCCCGCAGTTCGCGGAGGAGATGAGCGTTACAGACCGCATGGCTACAGGCGTAGCCGAGGTATGGAGCCCAGAGGTCATGAACTGCCGTTCCTTGAAATGCGGGCAGAATCCCCATGGCTTCGGTTGCCTTCGCTCCTCGGTTCCGAGGGTGTCCGTAACAGGTAAGGAGATCGGTGCTGGCAACATGCAGCCACTGTCGGGTGTCGCCCACCCGCATGCCGGTTTCATCGACATGGAGAATGTGAGCGTTCTGCAGGAATTTTCGCAGATCGTCTTCGACCCCGGTCAGGTTTTGAGGGCACTCGTTCACGATTGCAACCACGGTTGCCGGGTTCGCAGGGTGACCAAAGAGGTCAGAAACAATCTCAGAGGCTCGTTCATAGGGAAGTAACGGGTAGATGCGGAGGTAGACCAAGAACGTTTTCAGCTGGATGAGTTCGCCGCCATCCTGATCTTCGGGGCGGCCTCGCTCGGGCTCCTGCTCGCCTACTTCGCCATCGCGCTGACGATGTCGACGGTAGCAAAAGAGAGCGGGAACGCGTTGATCTACACCCTCGTCATCTTCGCCATCGTCTCCACGCTCCTCCCTGCCTTCGGGACGATGGCCGCGGATGTTTTCGCCGGCGACCCCCCCGAACCACCGGAGACGGTGGTCCCGATGCCGACCCCGGCACAGAGTTCCGGTGGGGGATACGTCACCGCCGACGACCCCCGTGAGACCGATCCGGCGTGGAAAGATTACGAGGAGGCGAGAAAGACTTATATTGAGAAGCGACGGCTCATCAGCGATATCTCCAGCATCCTATCGCCGCAGGCGAACTACGTGATGGTCTCATTGGCGGTGACGGATCCCGGATCCTCGACGATGTACACGGCCTATGGCGCGGTGCAGGCGGAGCCCGGCGGGCTTGCCGATGCCCTCGGCCGGATCTGGATGAACATTGCCGCGATCATCGTCTTCCCTGCGGCCTTCTTCGCCGCGACCTACGTGAAGTTCATGCGGATGGATATCAGGTGAAGATCGGGTGCCTGCATTGCAGCCTACCCGATCAGCTTCACCAGCCCGTGCCGGGGTTCGAGCACCTCGCCGCCCCGTTTCAGCTGCTCGATGGTGTGCTCGATCTTGTCGCGGACAAAGCCCTGCTGCAGCAGTATATCGATCACCTCGTCGACCCTTGCCTGGCCGCCGGAGTCGCCGGAGACGTTCCGGATAGCCTCCTTGACCGACCGGATGATGTCGCGCTGCGACTTCGTGACACCGGTCACGAGTTTGTCGATATCGAAGCTCCCGCTCTCGGCGTCGTAGGCGACCTGCCGGAGACAGGCATCCACGATCGTGAGAATTCGGTCGGTGTCCTCCGTGTCGACGGTGTTCGAGAGGCGCATCCGTGCGCTCGCCTCCGCAAGCCGGACCAGCGCCTCGAGCTGCCGGGCAGTGACGGGAACGGGCTTGTTCCCGCCGGCGAGGTTTCGCAGGCGCATGTAGTAGGCTATCAGCGCCTCCTTCGCCCCGTTGGAGAGGATGGGGAAGCAGTTCCGCTTCGCGTAGGCGATGTACTTCCGGAGAAGCGTGGGATCGATGTCTGGGGTGACCGGCGCAAGGGCACGCTCTATATACGCATCGTCGACGCCCGGCAGGGGCGAGAACTCGTGCTGCTTGATCAGTTCGCCGACAGCATGGGTCTTGATGATGTGCTGCGCGATCGCCCCGTCGCGCTGGGCCTCCGGCTGGTCGGTCATAACGAATATGAGGTCGAACCGCGAGAGGAGCGAGGGCGGCATATCGATCTGCTCGCCTATGGGGACGAACTGGTCGAACCGCCCGAGTTTCGGGTTTGCCGCACCGAGAAGCGCGCACCGGGACTTCAGGGTCGCGGTGATGCCGGCTTTGGCGACCGAGATCGAGTTGCCGCACCAGACCGGGATGCCGTTACGCCGGACATAGAGGATGTGGTTCGGGACTTCAAGGCAGTAGATCGTGCCCTTATACGGCCTTTTCTCGATATGCCGCTTCCCGTTTGAATTGATGTTCGGCTCGTTTTGACCGTCGCGGATGAACGTCACCTGGAAGATGTCGTGGGTCGTCGTCGAGGTTCCGCCCCGGGGGTTTGCGATGATCGTCCCGGCCTCCCGCATGAGATGAACGTTCCCGGACCATCCTTTCTTCAGCAGGAGTTCGGTGACGTCGTCGGCCAGTCTCTTCGAAGAGGTCGTGTATATCGAGACCCCGGTCGTTTTGTTGACGTAGCCATCCCCGAGCATGAGCGCGTCGAGGAGTATCCCGATCTGCTCCGGGGGTAGACGTTTCGCGCAGCCGGGGACGTACTTCTCGTGGCATTTCCCGAACGGCGCGAGATGTTCGGCGAGCTGTTTTGCATTGATCGAAAAGTTTCTGCCGTCGTAGGAGAACCGGAACGGCAGCCGTTCGAGGCACTCCCGGATCGTCTCGGCCGACTCAGAGGTCTTCTGCGATATGATTGTGCGGTAGGGCACCCCGGTCTTAGAGTGCCGCTGAACCGACCCCTCGGAGAGGAAGTAACCCAGGAACTCAAGCCAGTCGTTCATCCCGACGGTGACGGGATCGGTGAGTTTTCCTTCGGCGTTCTGGTTCGCGAACTTGACGACGGGCGGGATCTCGTAGACATCTCGCCGCTCTCCCGCCCATATGGCGCCTTTCTTGAACCGCATCCTCTTGTGGATTGGGATCTCGTCCATGCGGACGAGCCGGAACCCCTCCCACTCGTCGGCACGCCGGTTCAGGTTGACGTACATCCGGTGGTTTGGGGTGACCGCGAGGTCGACCTGCCGGGATTTGACGTAGTACATCTCTCCGTCGTACTCCGTTGCCACGAAGTTGGACGGGGCTGTGTACTCGAGTCTGCCCTCAGAGGAGAGGGTCGCGACGCGGTCGTCAGCGGTGACATCGCAGAAGAGCTTCCACCCGCTCTCCGTGAGAACCTCAGTCTTGTCGTCGTAGCACTGCTGTTCCATAGCCTCGTGCAGCGCGCTCCGGTCCTCCTTCGCCATCTTGTCCATCTCGTCGACGGCGGCGATCCCCATATCCGCAAGAACCAGCGCGCCGGCCTCGAGCGTCCAGCGCCCGTCGCCGAACTCGTCTTTCACGGCCGTCGCCGTCAGGCCGGCGGATGTCGACGACTTGCCGCTCGTGTAGATCCCGCGGGGCGAGAGCTTCACGACGTAGCGCAATATCTGGCTCTTGGCGATGCCCGGGTCGCCGACCAGGAGGACGTGGACATCGCCGCGGAGGCGGGAGCCGTCCGGCATCTCCTTTGCGATACCGCCGAAGAGCTGGAGCGCGATCGCCTCCTTCACATCGTCGGTCCCGTAGATCGTCGGCGCTATCGACCGGGCGATCTTCTTGTAGACCAGGGGATCGCGGGCGAGCGCCTTGATCTTCACCTCATCCTCCTCGGTGATCGAGACCTCTTCAAACTCCTTCTCGGCAACCTCGATCGAGTTGCACTCCAGGTAGATATCAAAGAGCGTGCTCTTCTGGCCGTAATTGACCCTCTGCACCGACCGCAGGATGCCGTTCACCACCACCCGGTCGCCCGGCGAGACCATCCCGGTGAGGTCGTCGGTGACGTCGATATCGAGCGTCTGGGGCTGCTCGCCACCGCGGAGGCCTTCGGGAGACTCCTGGATCCGGAGTTTCTGGGCATCGACGAACCGGCAGCGGTTCATAACGAGATCGAGTCGGGTCTTCCTCTCGCAGTTCGGGCAGACGTCGGGCTCGTCGAACCGCCCGTAGCCCTGGGGGACCGGGTCGGTGTTCTTCCCGCAGGAGCGGCACCGGAAGACCGCGCTCACGATCCGGGGGCGGACCTCGGTCGTCTTCCTGAGGATCCCCTCGATGCCGATGAACGTGTTGATCTGGTCGGCCCTGATATCCCGGACGTCGGTCTTCTGCGGCAGGTTCGTGAACCGGATGTTGATCAGGTCCGGATCCTGGCCATCTTTGAGTTTGAGGAGCCTGTTCTGGACGATCGCATCCCGGATGTCGCCGAGGACCTTCCCCGGGCTCCGCAGGAGCTCAAACGCGAGCCTGTTATTCAGGATCTTTCGAAAATCGATGATGAGCGACCGCTTGTGCGGGTACTCGCGGGAGAGCTCGGCGAGCTCCCGCTTGAACTGTTTTTTTAGGATCTTCGTCCACTCACCGACGACATCGGTGACCTCGACGGTTACCTCTTCTTCAGGCACGGCCGGAGCCCCTCACCGGTGCTCTCCTGCGGCGAGGACGAACCGGGCGAGCAGCGCCTCCATCTGGATATCGCTGCTTGCCCCTTCCGAGAGACGGAAGTCCGTCTCGCCCAGGGCATCGATCAGTCTCACCTTGAGCGTCCGGTCGATATCGCGCCGGACAAGCGCCCGGTAGCACTGGTTGATCAGCTCGTTCGGGGCGATGCCCCGGCCGCGGGTCAGTTCGGAGAGCGCCTGCTCGGCCTCATCGAACTTCCCTGCAAGCGAGAGGTCGATGAGCTCGTCGATCTCCGCCGGGCGGGCGGTCGCGGTGATCTCGTAGATCAGATCCTCGTCGATATCGGGCCGGAGGATGGCGGCACCCTGCAGGGCGTTGATCGCCTTTCGCATATCCCCGGAAGCGACATAGACGATGGCGTCGAGCGCCCCTTCCGTGATGGTGAGGCCTTCGACTGCGGCGATCCTCCGGGTCTCCTCGATGACCGCCTCGCGGTCGAGCGGCCTGAACCGGTATATGGCGCACCGGCTCTGGATGGGATCGATTATCTTTGAAGAGTAGTTGCACGAGAGGATGAACCGGCAGGTGCGGGCGTAGGTCTCCATCGTCCTCCGGAGGGCGGCCTGCGCATCCGTCGTGAGCGCATCCGCCTCATCCAGGAAGAGGATCTTGAACTTCGCGCCGGCAAGCGGCGATGTCCGGGCGAACTGTTTGATCTGGTTCCTGACGACGTCGATGCCGCGCTCGTCGGATGCGTTCATCTCCCGGAAGTTCGTCTGCCAGGAGTCGCCGAAGAACTCCCGCGCGAGCGCCACGGCAGCGGTCGTCTTCCCTATCCCGGCGCTCCCGGTGAAGAGGAGGTGCGGCAGGTTGCCGGTCTTCACGTAGGATTGGAGGCGCACCACGATATCCTTCTGCCCGACCATCTCGTCAAGTATCCGGGGCCGATACTTCTCTATCCAGATGGTGTGGTTACCGTCCATTTGCATGAAGTGTTGGCGCTCGCGCATTGTAAAAGCATCGACATCGCCTCCGGTGATCCTTTTTAGAGGGTTGAGAGAGAAAGGATAGGTACAGATTACTGTGGAGATACCGGGAGTTCGCGTGGAGATCCGGTCTTCGATAAGGCCCGATAAACCCGCGCATCCCTGGTTTCCCCCTTCACGGCAGCGCGAGCGGCCGCGCCGGCATCCCCGCCCAATCGCTTCGCCTGCTGCCTCAAAGACTGCAGGGTCATGACGACCCTCCTCACCGATCGATGCCCTCGCATCAGGGCGACTCGACGCACTCAGGGAATAGACGGCTGATATGGAACCTGTAGAACGGGTATTTGCGCGAGACTTTGCCGCCGCGCGGCATACGGTAGACTCCGAGGGGGGCCGTGGCGGCTCGTACGTCGTGACGCCCGGCGGTGCCTGGTGCCGCCGCCTCTTCATCGTCGGCGCCCTCACCGAGCGCAGGGGGAGCGGTGATGTCATGCAGGCCCGGGTCGCCGACCCGACCGGCACGTTCAGGGTCTCGATGGACCGGCAGACCCCGGACGCGGGCGAGACGCTCGGGTACATCGAACCGCCGGCGTTCGTCGCCGTCACCGGCCGGGCGACGATCGTCGGTTCCGGGCCGAGGGCGTACGCAACGGTGGATGCCGAGGCGCTCCGCGTGGTCGACCGCACCGCCCGCGATCTCTGGGTGCAAAAGACCGCCGGCACAACGCTCGACCGCCTCATAGCGCTCGGAGAAGCTCTATCGGGCGACGGTGACGAGCGGGCTGCAACCACCCTCCGGCTCTACGGGACGACGGAGGAAGCGATCCGGGATATGGCCGGGATGGTGCGCACGGCGCTCGCGGTCGTCCGCCCGGGTACCGTTCCCGGCGATATCGGCTTCGTCCCCCGGCGCGACATCCTCCTTGATGCGCTCGAGGAGGAGGGCGGCACCCGGGGTGTCCCCGTCGAGGATGCCGTCGCCGCCGGGGTGCGTTCCGGCCTCTCCGCGCGGGAGGCACGTGCGGCGCTTGAGGAACTCCTTGCTGCAGGCGAGTGCTACCAGCCTGCATCGGGCATGGTAAAACTGATATAACACGTTATGCACCTGCACTTTATCGAGAGCGGTCCTGCCCTCCTCGTCGAGCAGGACCGGCGCGTGCTCGTCGTCGCCGATCTGCACATGGGGATCGAGTCGGGCCTTGAACGCCACGGCGTCCACATAGCAAGCCGGAGCGCTGTCCGGATCGCCCGGGTCGTTGCCTGTATCGAGGAGATGAAGCCCGATCTCCTCCTCCTCCTCGGCGACGTCAAGCACAACGTCCCGGTGACGAGCCGGCAGGAGTACCGTGAACTCCCCGGCACCCTTGCGACTCTCCGGGAGAGGGTGCCGCTCGCCGTCGTCCCCGGAAACCACGACGGGGGTATCGGGCGGTTCCTCGAACCCGGCGAACTCCTGCCCCCCGGCGGCGCGGTCATCGACGGCGTCGGCTACCTCCACGGCCATACCCGCCCCGACCCCGAACTCTTCGGCCGCCTCATCATCCTCGGCCACCACCACCCGGTCGTCTCTCTCGTGGATGCCGTCGGGTGCGCTGCACGCGCCCGGCCGGCCTACCTCTACTCGGGGCTTGATGCGGGGTGTGAAGTGGAGACGCCGCCCGGCGGCAACCGCACCCGGCTCCTCTTTATACCGGCCTTCAACGAGTTTGCGGGGGGTATCGACGTCGGGCGGCTTTCGGAGAGCGGGCTTGGCCCCCTCTCCCGGTGTATAGAGAGAGAAACCGCGGAGGTGTTCTTAGCAGATGGTACGTACGTCGGCTCCCCGGCCACGCTCTCCCCCGCCGGCGGCGGGTGAACTCCTCAGCCCCGCGGTCCGGGAGGTCGTCCGGAAGCGCGGGTTTACCGCTCTTTCCGATGCACAGGAACAGGCCATCCCGCTCCTGCTCGAGGGCAAAAACCTGGTCCTGGTCGCCCCGACCGGCACGGGGAAGACCGAGAGCGCGATGCTTCCGGTCTTCGACCGGCTCCTTGCGACCGCCGGCCCGGGGTTCAAGGCGGTCTACGTCACCCCTCTCCGGTCGTTGAACCGCGATATACTTGCGCGGATGGAGTGGTGGTGCCGGGAACTCTCGCTCTCGGCCGGTGTCCGGCACGGGGATACGCCGCAGAACGAACGGCGGAAACAGGCGCTCAATCCTCCCGACCTCCTGATCACGACGCCCGAGTCCCTGCAGGCGCTCTTCATGGGCAAACGCCTCCGTGAACACTTAAAGAACGTCAGGTACGTCATCATCGACGAGATCCACGAGCTCGCCGACAGCAAACGGGGGGCCCAGCTCGCGGTCGCGCTCGAGCGCCTGGCCGCCTACGCGGGAGAGTTCCAGCGGATCGGCCTCTCGGCGACGGTCGGGAACCCGGATGAGATCGGGCGGTTCCTCTGCGGAGCCCGGGCGTTCTCGCTCGTCGAGGTGCCGGTGGCGAGCCACCTCGAGATCGGCGTCCGGTTTGCCGGGGAGGATTTCGCCGCCCAGACGCGGGCCGTCGGAGATTGCCTCGACGCCCCGGGGTCCACCCTCGTCTTCGTCAACACCCGGGTGACCGCCGAGGCTCTCGGGCACGAGCTCTATCCCCGCGGCGACGTCGAGGTCCACCACGGGTCGCTCTCGCGGGACGTCAGGGTCGAGGCCGAAGAACGGTTCAGGGAGGGCGCGGTTCGGACGTTGATTGCCACATCGTCGATGGAACTCGGTATCGACATCGGGCACATCGAGCACGTCGTCCAGTTCGGTTCTCCCCGGCAGGTCTCGCGCCTGGTGCAGCGGGTCGGCCGGGCCGGCCATCGTCTCGATGCAATATCGCGCGGGACCGTCCTCGCCACGGGGTTTGACGACCTCCTAGAGTCGCTCGTGATCGCGCGCCGGGCAAAAGCGAACGAGTGCGAGCGGATCGTCCCGCCCGCCGGCGCCGCCGACGTCCTTGCAAACCAGGTAGCGGCAATCGCGGTCGAGTACGGCGAGATCGAGGTCTCCCGCATCCGGGATATGATCGAGCGCTCAGGAGTCTTTGCCGGGTGCGGCCCCCTCCTTGATACCGTCTGCAGCCAGATGGCGGAGCACCGGCTGATCCGGCTCGACGGGACACGGGTTACCCGGACCGGGCGTGCCCGGCGTTACCTCATCGATAACCTCTCGATGATCCCCGACGAGCGGAAGGTGGAGATCTTCGATATGGTCTCGCGCCGCACGGTCGGGACGCTCGACGAGTCGTTCGTCCTCGGCTGGATGCACACCGGCGCCATCTTCATCACGAAAGGGCAGCTCTGGCAGGTCCTTGATATCGAGGGAGGGCGGATAACGGTCGAACCGGCCGCCCGGGCGCGGGGCGAGGTACCGACGTGGGAGGGCGAGCAGATCCCGGTGCCGTTCGCCGTTGCCCGGGAGGTCGGGGCGCTCCGGAGGACCCGGGCGTTCTCCCGCTACTCCGATATCCCGGCGGCTATCCGGTACGCGGAGCGGTTCATCGCCCGGATGGACGGGGGCAACTACCCGGTCCCTTCCGATCGCCTCATCACCCTTGAGAATACGGATGAGGGCGTGGTCTGCAACGTCTGCGGGGGGCACAAGGCGAACGAAGCGCTTGCCCGGACGCTCTCGGTCCTCCTCTCGGCCCGGTACGGGACGACCGTCGGGATCGAGGTCGGCGCCTACCGGTTCCTCCTCCGCCTGCCGCCGGCCGTCCGCGCGCTTGAGGTGGAGGAGACCCTCGCGGCGCTCGAGCCCGCACATCTCCCCGGGGTCCTGAAACTCGCCCTGAAGCGGACGGCGCTCTTCAAGTGGAAGCTCGTGCAGGTGGCAAAGAAGTTCGGCGCCATCGACGCGGATGCCGACTACGAGCGGTTCAGCATCCACCGGCTCATCGACCTCTTCGACGAGACCGTCATCGCGGCCGAGGCCTACCGGGAGCTCTTCAGCGGCTCGATGGACGTGGACGCGGCCCGGGAGATCCTCCTTGCGATCCGCGACGGCCGGACTGCCGTCACCACGGGGAGGTTGAGTCCGCTCGGGAGCGAAGGGCTCTCCTCGTCGCGGGACATGATCCCGCCGCCGATGATCGATCAGGCGGTGATCGGGACGCTGATGCGGCGCCTCGATAAGGAGGACGTCGTCCTCTTCTGCATGCACTGCCGGAAGTGGAAGAGCCGGACCGTCGTCGAACGGGTTCCTGATAAGCCGCAGTGCCCGCTCTGCAACGCACGTCTCATCGCCGCGCTGAAACCCTGGGACGAGCAGTTCATCCCGGCGATGAGGAAGAAGGAGAAGACGGAGGAGGAGCGGGCGATCGAGGTCCGGTTCCTCCGGAACGCAAATATCGTCCTCTCGAGCGGCAAGAAGGCAGTGACCGCCCTCGCCGCAAAGGGCGTCGGGCCGGAGGCCGCATCCCGGATCCTCGCAACCCTCTCCGAGGGGGACGCCTTCTACCGGGAGATCCTGAAGGCGGAGCGTAACTACGTCAGGACACACAGGTTCTGGTAAGAGGAGACAGAAGCCGGGCCGGTGCGGCGGATACTCCGCGCTCTTCCGCATAAGATCGGGGCCTGACCTTCATCCCCCATAGCAATACCCCGGGTTCACCGCATCAGGCTTGCCCTGATGCCCGGCGTGAGACTGGCGGCAGATGCGAGAGGAGAGCGTCACCGGGTTGCCGGAGGCATAAGAGCCGGCTTTTAGCCCGGAGAATCCAGCGGCATATACGGGTGAGATCCCGACAGCCGGATCGCGCCCGGCAAAAAAACCCGGAGGGGCTTTCGGTCTCCTCTCTCCCCTCAGAAAGAATGTAGTGAAAAACCAGTCTCACATGATAGTTTCGAGCCGCTGCTCCAGGAAATCAAGCCCTCTCTTGATATCCTCGATATTCTTTCCGCCGGTCAGGATGATCTTGCCGGAACTGAAGAGAAGGGCGACGATCTTCGGATCCTCAATACGGTAGACAAGCCCCGGGAACTGTTCGGGTTCGTACTCGATGTTCTCGAGGTTGAGGGTGA
>Ga0209723_1003103_pt1 | contig 20643 bp, 35 predicted proteins | sample BiotimSIPDNA_2_FD_185750 | JGI IMG/M metagenome (GOLD analysis project Ga0209723, IMG submission 185750) | Anaerobic biogas reactor microbial communites from Washington, USA - Biogas_R2 time_0 SIP DNA (SPAdes) (version 2) | ecosystem: Engineered > Bioreactor > Anaerobic > Unclassified | place... | reverse complement strand
AGCCTGTACCCGTGAATGATGACAAGATGTATGAAACCGCATGGGCTAAGACTATGCAGGGCAAAAAGCTTGACGCAAACGAGCAGGCGGTTTTTGACAAGGTAAACGCTGAATTCAGAAACGCATACACCCATGACACCGGAAACACTCCGACATTGATACCGCAAACTGTTGTTGCTGGAATCTGGAAGAGAGCCGAGGAAATGTATCCGCTTCTGGCTGATGTTAAGAAATACAATGTCAGAGGAACGCTGATAATCAACAAGCATACAGCCATAGCTGAGGGTGATGCTGCTTGGTACGATGAAGCAACAGTAACAGCTGATGAGGAAAACACTTTCGGTCAACTTACATTAACAGGATGCGAGCTTGCAAAAGCCATTACCGTAACATGGAAACTACGTTCAATGGCAACCGAAGAGTTTATTCCTTATATCAAGAATGAGCTTGGCGAGCGTGTCGGTGTTGCACTTGGCACAGCTATTGCAGTAGGTAAAGGCAAGCCGGGTAAAGAACAAACGTTTAAACCGGAACCTTTAGGAATCGAAACTGCATTACTTGCAGAGGACAACACCCCACAGGTGGTAACATATAATCCCGATGCATCTACTCCCGACCCATTGGCATACGAAGACTTCACCGCGGCGATAGGGAAAATCCATTCGTCTTACTTGGCGGGTACCGCAATCTATGCAAATAATGGTACCATCTGGGGACAGCTTGCCAACTTGACAGATAGCACGGGCAGACCATTGTTCATTCCTGATCTAACCTCCGGCGGAGTAGGCAGAATGTGGGGATTTGCGGTTAAAGCTGATGCAGGTGTAAGTAATAATACGGTTATCATCGGGAACCCCAATAAGGGTTATGTGCTGAACACCAATGAACCCATGAGTGTTGCGACAGAGGAACACGTTAAGACAAGAACTGTTGATTATGCTGCATATACAATCGTAGATGGAGGGCTGCTTGATAACAAAGCGTTTGCACTAATAAAAAAATCCGCCTAACCGTTAGCCCTGAAACAGCCACATTTGACCTCAATACAGGGGGCGATGGTTACGCAGATGTGGTGCTAACGGTTGCTGCCAATGTGGGCAGTGTAACCATAGGTGATGTCTACAACGGAGATACTAAGCTGACAAAAACCACTCACTACACGGTGGCTGGTGGAGCGGTCACGCTGAAAGCAACGTATCTTGACGACCTGACAGAGGATGATTACACAATCACAATTGAAACAAATCAAGGCGATGTGACGGCGGTTATAACAGTGACAGATACCACAACTTTGACAGCTGACCCTGCAACAGCAACATTCGACAAAAATACTAGCGGGGATGGTTACGACGATGTGGCAATCGAAGTCAAGCACAACACCACGGGCGTAACGCTGACGTCCGTGCATAACGGAGATGTTACTTTGGAACCGACAACGCATTACACTACTGCCGGTCTGGTTGTAACGATTCTCAAAGCATATCTTGCTACGCTTGACAAAGGTGCTGTCACAATTACATTTAAGACTAACAAGGGCGATGTTGACGCAGTAATCACCATCGAGGACACAACGGAAGTAGGTTAAAGGAGGGCAACCGCCAATGAAATATGAAGTCATCCGGCGGTTTCGCGATAAGTACACCGGGGAGATAATACTCCCTGGTAGTACTTTTATTTGTGATGAAGCCGACCGGATTAAAGACCTAACTGACAGAGGAATCATCAAGAAACAAGACCTTAACCCCGACGAAATGACGAAAAAAGAAGATGGAGACTGGAGAGACTACCTTCAAAAATATCCTGCAACAAAAGAGTATTTGTCAAGCTACACAAAAAAGGAACTGCAGGTAATGCTTGATGACAAAGGCATTGGATATAACCCAAAGCAGACAAAAGCGGAGTTAATAAAACTATTAGGCGGTGATTAGATGCTTGAAGACGTAAAGACCATATTGCGAATATCAAACAATGCTTACGATGTGGAAATCGAGGACTTAATCGAAGCCGCCAAGCTGGATTTGAAACTGTCCGGGGTAAACGTCAACAAGACGGTGACGGAAACATATACCCCGGAACCTACAGAAGAAAATCCCGAACCAGAGCCGGTAGAAATACAGGTTATGGACCCGCTCATCAAGAGGGCAATCATTGTGTATGTCAAAGCTAACTTCGGGTGGAATAATCCTGATGCGGAAAAGCTTCAGCAATCATTTAGGATGTTAGAAACCCATTTGGCACTGTCGGCAGAGTATGCAGAGGAGGTGACGGAAGATGTTGTTTAAGGAGGTTGTAAAACTTATCAGTGTTACCGTCACAGAAAATGACATGGGCGACATCATTGAAACCCCGGTTGAGCGTGAAGTGTTCGCTGACAAACAGTCAATCCGTCAGTCTGAATTTTACCAGGCGGCAGCTACAGGGTTACGGCCTGAACTAATGTTTGTTGTCCGGTCAATTGACTACAATCAGGAACCGAAACTAAAACACGGTGACAAAACATACACTATCATCCGCACATACGAAAAAGACGGGGAATTGATAGAGTTGATATGTCAGGGGGTAGTTAACCGTGCCAATGCCTAAAAGCGTAACCAAAATCAAAAAGGACGGCATCGAATTCATATCAAATGTCGACAGAGCTCAATACACAATCCAAGAACTTTCAAGAGCAGCCCTAAAAGACGTTGCTAAGCTGCTCCGGAAAAGGATGGTGCAGGAACTCAAAACCCTGCCCGGCATGAAGCGGCATAGACGTATCTACAACAGTACTCAATATTGGGTCCGCAAGAGAGATTGTGACCTGCAAATCGGTGTCAAGCATGATGCTTGGTATGGCGTAAATCAGGAACTTGGCACCAAAGGGATGCCAAAGAAGGGTGTCATCCGGGAAACAACCTTCAGGCACATTGACGATATCAGGCGCATTGAAGGGCAATACCTCTCGGCTATCGAGGACGAAAACCGGGCCTTGGGGCTGATAGACGAAGAGGAGGAAATCGGCGATGAAAAATCTACGTGAGCTTATACGTCCATTTTTGAAATCTATTCATCCTCGGGTATATTTTCAGGATGCTCCGGACAATGCTCAATTCCCGTACCTTGTTTATGATTTTACACAGATTACAGATGACGGAGAAGGATTTGAAACTGTTGCTGTCGACGTCGACGGATGGGACATGCCAGAAAACGGAGACACGACAGCACTTGAAACATTAATGGAAACTGTAAACGGAAATGGGGATGCCGAAAATCCAACAGGTTTAAACAAAAAGACTTTGACTGCTGAAGGTTTGGCGGTCACTTTTTATTTAGACAGAAAAATTCCGCTTCGGGACGATAATCCGGCAATTAAGCGTCGGAAATATATCTACGAAGCAAGACTATTCGGCAGAAGCTAGATAATACGGGGGATAGGGTCGCTACCGAAAACGCGAGATTCCGACTTGCGCTTCCCTCGTTTTTATAATTTCGGAACACTACGGAGGTGTTTTAAATGAGTAGATTTATTGATTTGACCGGAAAAGAATTTGGAAGCCTAAAAGTAATCCACAGGGCTGAAAATATCAAATCACATACCGCTTGGCTATGTGAATGCGAGTGTGGAAATATTAAAGTAATTAGAGGCGAATCGTTAAAAAGCGGAAGGACGGTGTCTTGCGGATGCTATAACAAAAACAAAAACCTAACTCATGGACATGCAAAAACCAACAATGTATCACCAGAATACCGCTCGTGGGTTCAGATGATTAGCCGATGTTCAAACCCAAACTATCCACAATATTATTATTATGGTGGCAGAGGGATAGAGGTTTGCGACAGGTGGAAGAAAAGTTTTATCAACTTTCTAAAAGACATGGGGAAAAAACCATCAAATGATTATTCTCTGGAACGACTGGATGTTAATAAAGGTTATTCTCCTGATAATTGCATATGGGCAAACAAAACTCAACAATCCAGAAACCGCAGAGTGAGTATTAATAATCAAACGGGGTATAGAGGAATTGGGTGGTACAGACAAGGGAATAAATACAGGGTTCAAATTAGGGCAAATAAAAAGAAAATACACATTGGTTATTTCGACACTTTAGAAGAAGCTATAAAAGCAAGGGAACAAGCAGAAAAAACATATTGGAAGGACATTAAACGGCCATTAAGCATGGCCGTTAATTAATGGAAGGAGTTGATTAATTTGGCTTTAACTCGGGAACAAATTGAAAATATTCAGATTGATTACGGTATAGTTTTTGTGAACTATGGCGAGACGGATGAGAAGCAGCTCGGTCCTACACGGGGAGGTGGAGAGTTTGTCGCAACAGCAACCATCAGGGATATTAAGTTTGATGGCAGTAAGGGTAAAACAAAAGGGATGCAGACAGTAGATGACATTAAAGCTCAGCTAAATGTTACGCAGCTTAACACATCCATGGATACACTAAAAATGGCTCTGCCATTTGCAAAATATGATGAAGTAACCGGCAAGCTGTCTGTCGGCAAAGACAGTATAGGCATCATACCTGATGAGGCATACTTGAAGAACATCACGATGTTTGCCAAGACTGTAAAAGGCGAATACAAAAAGATTACACTATACAACGCAATGTCAGAAAACGGCTTAACGCTTGCGGCGGCACCAAAAGCAGAGGGCACCATTGCACTAAACGTATTTGCTCATTGGGATGAAGTTGACGATACAAAAGATTTGTTTGACGTGGAAGACGTGGAAGATGTTGAGAGCATCGAAGCCGACACAACCGGCCCGACCGTTACCACAGACCCGGACGATGCTGAAACTGGTGTTGATGTAACAAGCAACCTCACGGCTACATTTGATGAGGACATTCGACAGGGCGACATCAAGGCTGATAACTTCACGCTAATCAAAGCATCGGATGGTACGGAGGTATCGGGTACACTAACATACTCAGCGGCGACAAAGACAGCGACATTTGACCCGACAGAAAGCTTGGCGGAATCCACTGATTACATCTGGATTATTACAAACGTAAGAGATTTGGCTGGCAACAAGATGGTCAAAAAAGTGGTAAACTTCAAGACCGCATAATGAGGGGCGGGGAAACCCGCCCTTAAATTTTGGGAGGGATAATCATGTTAACTTTGAAACAAGGGCTGAAATTATCGGCCATAATCGACAAACTCGACTTGAAAATAACAGACCCGAAAGCCGACGCAAACAAGGTAGGTGCGGACCTGATGATGCAGATAATATCAAAAGCACATAAAGCAGAACAGGAAATCTATGCCTTTGTGGCCGAGGCAAAGGGGATAACGCCACAGGAGGCTGAAAAGGTTGACCTTATCGGGTTTATCAAAGAGATAGCCGCCGATGCGGACGTGATGAATTTTTTCAAATCTGCGGTCACCTGAAGGGGCCGCGAATAGTCGAATTACTTTCTAAAACATACAATCCAGCATTAATCATGGATTTGCCATTGTCGGTAGCAATTGATTACATTGTCTATGCAGTTGAACAGGAAAAAGAACAGGCAGCATGGGAATTGTGGAAAACATTATATCCATTCATGGCAATTGAATGGATAAACCATATCAAATTCGAGGAATTCAAAGATGAGTTATTCCAGAAGCAATATCAATATACCCAAAAATCACTCGAGGAAATAGAAAAAGAAATGCTGGCGGTCGTGGCGAAGCATAAAGGCAGGTGAGACTATGGAAATTTTTAAGTTGTTTGGCAGTATATTTGTTGACAACGAAGAAGCCAATAAAAGCATATCGAAAACCGAAGAAAAAGCCGAAGGACTTGGAACGAAGCTAGGCAACGGCATCAAAACCGCTGCAAAGTGGGGTACTGCTATAGTGGGTGGTGCAACCGCTGCGGTAGGTGGATTGATAGCAGTCACGAATCAGACGGCAGAATACGCAGATGAAATTGACAAACTGAGCGAGAGAACCGGCATAAACAGGGAAGAATTGCAGCGCTGGAAGTATGCTGCCGCACAGTCCGGAGCCGACATAGGCAAGCTTGAAACAGGCGTCAAGAAACTGTCGGATGTTATGGATGATGCGATAAACGGCAACGAAAAAGCACAAGAAGCGTTCACAAAGTTGGGTATATCGCTTGATGACTTGAAAAATAAATCACAAGAGGAAATATTCTCGGAGGTTATGAATTCTCTTGCTGACATGGAACAAGGTGCAACTCGTAATGCTCTTGGGAATGACCTGCTTGGTAAGTCTTATACTGAGATGTTGCCACTCCTCAATGCTGGCTCGGAAGGCATGAAAGAGCTTAGGGATAGGGCCGACGAACTTGGCATTGTCATGTCGGAAGATATGGTGAAGGCAAACGTAAAGTTCGGCGACACGATGGCAGACGTGAAGGATTCTTTTGGAGGCATTGTAAGAGAGCTCACAAACGCCACGTTGCCAATGTTGCAAGGCTTCCTTGATTTCATTCTTGAACATATGCCACAAATACAGTCGGTTCTGTCAAGCGTATTTGACACTTTATCTGGCGTTGTCGCTGCAGTATTGCCGTTGCTGATGCAATTAGTAGAGGGTGCGTTGCCGCCTATTATAGATTTGTTTATGCAAGTTGCAAACGAAGTGTTACCGCCTGTCATCTCACTTATTACAGATATAATTCAAGCCGTATTGCCGCCGTTAATAGACTTGTTTTCCACCGTTATACAAACAATTTTACCGCCAGTTATAGACTTGCTTAAGTTTATAATTAACACTATTTTACCGCCATTCATTGAATTGTTTACAAAGATTATTAACACGGTGCTACCGCCGCTAATGGAATTATTCAAAACCATTATAGATACATTATTACCGCCAATAATAGATCTTTTTAAGCAAATTATAGATGCAATACTACCGCCACTTATAGACCTGTTTAATGTTTTTATCGACACAGTGTTACCGCCGCTAATGGAATTGATAACCGAGATAGTCGATGCTATACTTCCACCACTATTAGACATATTTAACGAACTGGCAGAAATAGTATTACCACTTGTCATAACGGTGTTTGAGAGCCTTGTGCCAATCATCGAGCCTATCATGAACATGATTGCTGCAGTAATCAAGACGGTGCTTGCACTCATCAAGGGCGACTGGGAAGGCGTATGGAATGGTATAAAAGAGTTTTTCGGTGCGTTCTTGGATTTTATAGTTGCCGCTGTAGAAGGGTTTAAAGGCATATTTGTGGGCGTGTTTGAAGCAATTGGAAAGCTTGTAAGCGATATCTGGAACGGACTTGTAAATCGCATAAAGAACAACATTAACAATATTATAAAACTTGTCAACGCATTCATTGGCGGGCTGAACAAATTGCAAGTGCCGGACTGGGTGCCGGGTGTTGGAGGGAAAGGTATTAATATACCCAAAATACCACTACTGGCTGAAGGTGGCGAAATTGTACAACGTGGCTATGCAATAGTTGGTGAAGCGGGTCCTGAAATGTTGGAGCTGCCGCAAGGGGCAAAGGTGAAGCCTCTTTCTCTTGTTGATAGAGAGGATAATCAATCAGATGCCGGAGAGCGCACAATAAAGTTGGAAATACCACTATTTCTTGATGGCAAGCAAATTGCAAAGGCGAGTGCTCAATATATTGATAAAGAATTGTTTGGGGGGATAGCATAATGTTGGGATTAACTTTCAGAAGTAAACGCAGTTATAACGACTTTGGTTTAATTATGAAATCTGACAACAGAAACCTGCTTCCCCCGTTACGAAAAAGAAAACTTACCATTAATGGCAAGGATGGAACGTGGGATTTCGGGGGAGGATCATATGAGGAAAGACAGATACAAGTAACTTTTGAGTTGCTTGCCCAAAACCGTACAGAACTTAGATACAAAGCAAGAAAAGTAGCTCAGTGGCTTAATAGCAAAGATGGAGCTGCTGAGCTTATATTCGATGACGAAAAAGACAAATATTACATAGCGAGCGTTTATAACGGTGTTGACTTGCAAGAGATAGTAAACAACGGGAAGTTTTCTGTTGTTTTCGAGTGTCAGCCTATTGCAAAACTAATATACAATGCGGATGATATTATATTAGATAGCGATATATTGCTTGGTTACACAGATGTAAGGCTTGGAGATACATATTCCTTTACAATCACAAATCCAGGCACGATAGAAGTAAATAATTTCGGTACATATAGTGTCCGGTCAACAATTATAATGCATGGCACTTGGTCTAATTTCAGTATCACAATTGCCGGGAAGACATTGAACTATACTGAGGCTATGACAACACCCGGGGACATAATTATTGACAATGAAAATTACACCGTCAAAGATGGAGAAGGAAGAAACAAGCTCGGGGTTGTAACCGGCGATGTGAATACATTTTTGGAACTGCCTTCAGGAATAAACCAAGTAACAATAGACGGAGAAAACCTGAATTGTGCTGTATCATTTGAGTTTGCTCCAAGCTACTTGTAGGGGGTGTATATATGGCTAATATAGGAATGCTGTATGGAGATATGTACCTTCGACACGCTTGGAGAATCATATTACAAAACGACATTAATCTTAATGCCGATATTCAGCAACTGCTTGATTACACAACTCAATACTTGTACAGCATCAACACAAACAGAATAGAGCTTGCTTCAAACACGAAATTGGTTGAATTTAAGCCAGAAGTGTATTCTTCAACTCATGCTGTTCTTGGTTTTATGATGAATATATATTCTGAAAGCACTGGGAGCATAGCTTTTGAAATAAGGCACAACAGCGAACTATTAACAAGCGTTGGGTGCTCTGTTACACCAGGATGGAACCTAATTGCATTTCCGTACTTTATACCGTCACTGAGCAGCGGGGTGCATACAATTCAAGTATATGCAATTACAAATATGACCGGACTTGTTATTGAGCAAAAGAACTTGAATTGCTATCTCCAGGCGAGGTCAATTCTTGGTGCTTCAGACTTGCCTCCGGCAATTAACATTTTTGGTGAATACTTGTACAGAAATGTAAATGAAGAAAAAGTATCTTCAGCGACCAATATTGATGTTATTAATCCCGCTGAGGCAAATATCGTTTTGGAACATGAATATAGCAAAATAAACATAAACGAAGTAACGACAACTGTTACAATCGAGTTGTTATAGAAAGGGGCGATTATGTTTGAACATTCAAATCCCTTATCAAGAAATGTATTATGGCAAAAAGGTGAAAGAAGTAATTGACTATGTAAAGGACCTTAGAACCGGTAAAGTGGTTGAACAAAAGAAATTAAAGCCTGTTGGCTTAGGTTCTAATACATGCATAATCGAAATGTTCGAAGGGAAAGAGAAAGTCAAAGAAGCGGTTACGCACAACATAGTCAATAACTATGTAAACCAGATTGCATTTTTGCAATTTTTTCACGACAACTGCAAGCAATCTTCAAATCTTACAATCTTCAATCCTTTCACAAATATTATATTAACAGATTATGAGGGAGAAGAGAATGCAGATGAGGTGTGCGTAAGGGGAAACGTAATAGCATGGGCGAATAAATCGACGCAGTATGCAGGTACTGATCCATTGCGAGGCACGGCAAACAATGCAGAAAGTGAGTTGACCGATAGGACACAATCTGGATATCTTAAGTATGTATTTGATTTCCCCACACATGCTGCGAACGGGAATATAAATAGCATTTGGTGGGCATATGGCGTGAATAACTCGTATAGGCACATCGGTGATGCATATCTGCAGAAGACATCAGACCAAACTTACACTGATATATGCTGCGACGGTTCATATGCATATGCAGTCCGCAATTCAGGAACTATATACAAAATGGTAATGGACTCAGACAATGCAGAAACTATAAGCTTTACAACGAATAATCTGCGCGGAATTGAATGGGACGGAACTAATTTTTGGTTGGCAGATAACACTACAAAAACTATATATAAATGCAATACAAGTTTTTCATTAATCTCAACAGTGGCACTGACTGTAAGCGAAAATATAACCGGCATAACTCTTTATAACAACAAAATATTCGTGTCAACGACTGCTGCGCTGTATAGGATTGCCCTTGATGGAACAGTTGAAGCGAGAATAACAGCCGAAACCCTTGGTTTCCAAAGCGATGGTATACTTGGTTCTGCTAAAGCAAACAATAAATATCTAATGTGCTACGGAAGGAACGGGTCAAATTATTATTATGCCTTTTTGGATACAAACGGGAATACTATGTATTTGAGAGGTGTAACAGATGAAAGTGGAAGTAACAGAGCTTCAGTTTTTTGCTTTGTAAACAATGAATATTACACTAATTCTAATTTTTATATCAGACATAGAACAACAACATTCACATACAGAGAGTTTGCATATTTAGGCGGCGTTGGTGCACATACAAAACTCCCAAGCACAATTACGAAGACAAGTACCAACACAATGAAAGTTACCTATATATTCAGTATAGAAATGCCAACAGGAGGAGGCGGCGGGACATGATAAGGGTATATAGCAGGAACATGGAACTAATATCAATTTTGCAAAACGCCTTTGATATATCGTATTCGGAAAAGATGAATTCCCTTGGAAGTGCGGAATTCTCCCTTCCAGGGAATGATCCAAAAAATGAAGATTGCCAACCTTTTGATTTTGTCGAACTTTTTGACGGAAATGAAAGAGTTGACTTATACAGAATTATGCCAAACAGCATGACGAAAGATGGATCAGGCAGAATAAATACCTACAAGTGCGAACATGTACTTGCTACTTTGCTTGATGATGTATTGTTCAAGTATCACCAGACAAGCAACTTGCATCCAGCGGATACTATAGAGTATATTTTAAGCAAGCAAACAATGCAGAATTGGATATTAGGAGATGTTGATTTTACGGACTTGTACAGCTACAAATGGGAAAACGAGAATTTATATAATGCTCTAATGAGCATTGTAAAGCCATACACTGAAGATTATATGTTCACATGGGATACATCAACTTACCCATGGACCATCAATCTAATTAAACCGTCAAATGAAATTAGTGCTTATATTCGATACAAGAAGAATCTTATTGGCATTACAAAGGATGAAGACCCAACGGATATAGTTACTCGGTATTATTCGCTTGGATATGGTGAAGGCGACAATCAGCTTACTATTGAGTCAGTAAATGGTGGAGTGCCGTATGTGGATGCGGATAGTGAAACCATAGAAAAGTATGGCATAATAGCTGATTTCTACATAGACAAGAGCGAAGAAAATCCGGCGATGTTAAAAGCAAAAGCGATTGCAGTACTCGAAAAAGCAAAAGTACCAAAGGTAGTCTATACAGTTGATGCTGCAGAAATATATCAAATCACAAAAGAGTCAATCGATAAGTTTGTTACAGGTAGTCTTATTCAGGTGTACGACTCCGAAAGCGGTATCGAGTTTACGGCAAGGGTTGTAGGGAAGGATAAGTCAGATATCAAGGGAAATCCGGGAGACGCGAAGTTAACAATTGCGAATTTCGATACAAGAAAGATTTCGAGTGTAGTAAGTTCTATCCAAAGAAGACAAAGAGTCAGTGAAGTTTACAGCCAAGGGGCTACGAATATTGATAGTAATGACTATCAGGATAATTGTGATGCTACACACCCAGCGGTAATTGATTTCTTCATACCAAATGAGTGTGTGAGGGTAAATAAGTGTTTGTTAAGTTATAAGACAGAAAAGTTCAGGGCGTATGAAACATCGCTAGAATCAGATTTGGGTACGACTCAAACAAGTACAGAGGATGAAACTGAGCAGGTATGGGATTTATTCGGGGGATACAGTCCAGGAGAAGTAACGTCGCTAGTACAAGGACATTCGCATGGTATATGCTCGCATAAGCATACACATTCGCATAATGTCAGCATACCACCGCATTCTCACAACATTAATTACGGTATATATGAATTTGATAAACTTCCGGATGCAGTTATTATAAAAGTAGATGGAAATACTGTCATGGGTCAAACAACGTTAACTGGAAATGATATCGATATAATACCATATCTTGCGAAAGACGGAAGTGGAAAAATAACAAGAGGGTTTCACAAGGTTGAGATATTTCCTGGGACAACAGAAGCTAACCCTAATGGGTTAGCCCGTATAATTGGAGCCGTTGTGAAACAAATATTTTTACAGAGCCGTGGTGAAGGCGATTATTAAATTAATCCAGCAGCTTTTAGATCGTTAATTTTGATGTAAGTTCTATTCTGATAAATTATAACGGAGAAGGTTACATCGCTTGACGCATCTTTAAGCGTTTGAATTTCAGATTTATTTGTTTTCGGAGCAGGCACGGTGTATTTTTTACCGCCTTTTTCAAGTATCAGCTCTTTACCCAAATAGATTTTTATACTGTGTATTTTAGCGGCGTCCGTAATACCAATCCATTGCGAAAGGTCTATATCGATGGTCTCTCCAAGTTCAACTTGGCGTTTTTCTTCATTCCATCTTGGTTCATTGCCAAGAAGTTTGCCGACCGCACGAAGAGGAACATAAGTTGTGCCATTATAGTTTAGTATTGGGTATTCTGTGTCGGTGTATTCGACACCGCTCACAACTATTTTATACTGAGCTTGCGTCAAAATGTATTGACTTGCTGCAAATACAGGTATGCCGCCAAATACCAATGCACCAATAAGTATTCCTATTATAAGTTGCTTGTTTTTTAACATAACCATTACCTCCTAATTGTTATTTACAATATTATTATACGCTAAAAATTTTAAAAATTCCAGATTATTCTGGGGTTTTCTTATGAAAGGAGAGGTTGGTAGCTTCTTTTCTTTTTATTCAGAAGCTTTTGGCTTCTTTTTTTTATACAAAAAAACAGAAAGGATGGATGAATATGATAGAGAGTATGAGCCCGCGTTCCGGGAGGGTGCTAAAAGAAGATGACAGCGTAGTTAACATTGCGGATATGCTAGAAGGTCAAGCGTATGCACAAAATACAGCTATAGCCACAGGTACGGCAGAGTTTGGGGGGTCAGACTCAGCCAACACGCTAAAGGAAGTAGAGATGGAATTACCCGAAAAAACAGCCGCAAGGATAAGGCTAGAGATTGTCAATCCTTCTATAGAAACTGATCTGACAATAGAAGTCTACAACACGATAGGAGAGAAGGACTATTTTGTCGATTGGTTCACAATCCCGAAAAAAACCACTCGTGCAAACGGACTTACGGTAGAAGCACATACTAGATTATTGCCGCCACTTGCAGGAAACGTAAAAATAGCAGTGTCAAACGATACAGCAATAACTACAGCTTTTGATGCAACAGTAACGATTCGGGAGGTGTAGACTTATGTTTTATACACCTGCGCCCCCTGGGTCTCGTTTATTTCTCGATTTTACGCGGGACCAATTTTGCGGGAAAGTTTTGGACAGAAGTGGAATGTGCGGAGAGCCTGCAGTGATTAGCGGCACGTCAAATTGGATACTTGACGGCTTGCGGTTTTCGGGTGGATATGCAAAAGTTGAAAATAATAACAATATCGATATTTTGAGTGCAACACCACAAAAACCTGTTATATGGTGGTTTGATATGCAATTAAAAAATCCTACGACCTATGGATGGTTTTTTAGAAAAGCTTTCGAACCTAATTCCGTATCATCACAATATGGTGCATACATGTCAACTGACCAATACATGCAGGTTCGAGTTAATGCGTCTTCCGCATCAATTGATATTGTTTCACCTGTCTTTCGGAGAAAAGAAAGATTTTTCCTCGCCGTGTTTTGGGACGGCGAAAAAATATATGGATATCTTAACGGAAAGTTATTGGCACAAAATACTTTAGTTACTACAATTCCGTCGGGAGATTATCTTTGTATTGGTTCACGTGACCCCGACAGTTCAAGTTTTTTTGATGGTAATATTTTTCAGTGCGGTATAACCGTCGGAGCTTCTGTTTCAGAACTCCACGAGTGGTATAGAAAAATACCACAAGACCGGTAATCATACATCTATTGTGGCAATGCAAAGCGGAACGTTGCCAGCTAGTGCTTTGGACAGTACTATTATGCTTAAGAAATAAATGCCAAAACAGCAAAGGACGGTGCAATATGGAGCAAAGAGTGATAGAAGCAATCCAAGATTTAGCAAACAAGACAGACGCGGTCAACAAAAGATTAACGATAACAGTTGTAGTTGCATTAGTAGCAATTGCCATAATGACACTGTCTTGGTGTATCAGAGACACGATAATAGCACATCAATATTTCGGGCAGACAATCAATCAGGAAGTCACGAAAGACAAAGCTATAATTCGATTTGAAGGGGGAAACACAAATGATAATATCAGGGATCAAGGCGGCGGCGAAAATCATTAAAGGAATATTTAAGCCAAAGCCTGCACCAAAACCACCGAAACCACCAATGCCACCAAAGTAGATAGGAGGTACGCACATGGCATGTGAACAACATAGCGAATTTGCAATACGGCTTAAACAGTGTGAGGACAGCATAAAGGAGCTATATGCAAGACAAACAGCCACAGAAATAGCAAGCGGAAGATTTGAAGAAAAATTGAACGGCATTAAATCCACGCTAGATATGCTAGTCACAAAAGTAAGCGAACTGGCGGCGAAACCTGCTAAACGGTGGGAATCTGTAATAGGTACAGTTATTGCCGCAATTATTGGGATCGCTATCGGAAAAATATTTTAGGAGGTTGCAAAGAATGAATAAGATTAACTGGAAAAGAAAATTAACAAGCAGAAAGTTTTGGGCTGCAGTCGTCGGTTTTATAACTGCAATATTAATCGCATTTAAGATTGATAATCTAACGGTGGAGCAGGTTACTGCTGTTATATCGGCTCTAGGCGTTCTTGTCGCGTACATACTCGGAGAAGGCTTAGCGGATTCGGGAGGGAAATAAAATGAAAAAGAAATTCTTGGAACTGATCCGCTCAAAGTTGGGTTGTGGTTATGCTTGGGCAACGCAAGGAGAAATTCTAATAAAGGTATTGTTAGATACGCTTATAAATAGGTTTGGGCGGTCTAATTATTATTTTGACGGCTATTCGGCTGAAAAGTGGCTCAGCAAAGAATGTTTTGATTGCAGCGGTCTAATTGTGTGGGCATTGCAACAATTGGGACTGTTAACCACAGACTTAACAGCGGATGGGCTATACCGGATATGCGAACCGATTAGTAGGGCAGCACTTGAACCGGGTGATTTGGTATTCTATCAGAACTCGAACGGCTACAAGACCCATGTTGGCGTGTACATGGGGAATGGCAAGGTAATACACGCAAGGGGCACAGCTTATGGAGTGGTAGAAACGGAGTTGTTTGCATCCTTCACGGCTTTTGGAAGGTTGAAGGTGTTTTCTCTGGAACAGAAAAAGCCACATTGGGCAGAAGATTCATACAACTATTTGTCACAACGGATAGTCATACACGAAAAAAGATTTGATGATAAGATCACAAGGGGAGAGACGTTTGCGTTGCTGGCACAACAGCAGTCTCAGATTGAGGAATTAAAACGATTAGTTGAGGACATGAGAAAATAATATAAAAAAAACCCCGGGTTAACCGGGGTTTTTTATTCCGCACCGCAGGCACTACAGTTGTTAATAATTTTTTCTGCCCATTCCGTTACTTCTGGAAGGACGGACAGAATTCCTTCCAAAGTTCCATCGAGCAATATTCTTTGATAAAGATGGTTACCTTTCGGGTTACCTTTCGGAGATATGCTCATTTTTACATCATCGAAATCTGGTGCTAATTCTTTTCTCAAATCGATTGTATTCCCGACTTCTAATTCAATCTCAATTTGCATGTCGAATATATATACATTCGACGTTTCAGGTACCTGTTGCAACTTCTCTATCAATACCTCTTTTTTCATTTTCATCCTCCCTTTTCGGCAGTTTCCCGGCTGACTGCCAACCGTATTTGCTTCGCCCGGGGTTGTGACCGGGCACCCGCATTAAAGCCCCGAAGGGCTCCACTCTGCGTTAAGTTTTTACACCTCTTCCTTCCATTTGTCAGTCTCTTGGAAATACCATTGCCCATTCGATATTGCAATTTCGACATCGAATAAAGTTGCTCCGTCGTCAAGTTTTTCGAGGATATATTCAATATCCTCATTTCTGCCTTCGTAATCCTCGAAAGCAATTATTTCGCAAGCGATTTCAGTTTCCTCGAATAAATCTGAGTTTTTCCAGTTATTTTTTGTGCATTCTGTTATTAGGTCAATTAAATTTTCCTCGTTTATTTCTTTACCGTTCCAAAATTTTTTAGTCATTTTGTTTCCTCCTAGTTTTTATTAGTAACGTTTTCGTTACCTTACATATATAATATATCACGTTAACGTTACCTTGCCAACACTTTTTTTAAACTTTTTTCAACTTTTTTCCCCATACAGCCTTTCCATGGCCGCACGGGTAACAATCCAAGTGCCACCCGACTTCTTCGTTTCGCCCTCTTTGAACCGCCCGCTGTGTTGTGCCCTTCGCAGTGTCGATTCCGACAGCCCCCACAATTCGGAGGCCTCGGCAAATGTGTATACTTCTTTTAAATCCATAATATCATCCTTTCTTATAGTGCCTTAAGTACATCGTTAATCATGTAGATGTATTCAATCTTAAGCTATTTTCAAGCTTAACCCCGCCTTTTTAGCGTGTGATTCGATGTCGCTCATGCATCCCGGTCTATTCGGGTGTGCTGTCATTGTCGACAGGTCGATGTAATATTCTTTGGAGTAATGGAAGCCTTTCACATATAAGCGGTCATTGCCGTACTTAGTCCATCTTGCAACTTGCAAACCTTGAGCTTGCAGTTTTTCTATTATTTCTTCCGGTGTAGCCGTCTTGCTTTCTGACCATGCCTGTCTAAGTGCTAACGCGAGTTTTGCTTGATGGTCGCCTTCTAATGTCCTGTATATTTCCCATGCTCTTCTCATTATTTTCTTCATAATCATATCCTCCCTTGAAATTTGTTTTGTTTATCGTTTTCGTTACCTTACATATATAATATATCACGAATTCGGCACAGTGTCAACAGTTTTTTAAAGTTTTTTAACTTTTTCTGCGATTTTTCTATCCACTATTTGACATAAGTATTGCCTTAACTATGCGGGATGTAAAGTTGCTTGTCTGGGGGTGAAAGTAGTCATTATAGTGTGTTTTGTGGTAACAATAGTTTGCAATTCAATTATTGTTGAAAGTTGACGAAATATGTTATATAATGTTGTTATGGTAACAAAATACAATATAAGGGGGTAGTATTATGAAGAATCGCATTAGAGGCATGTTTTCTTTTTCAAGAAAGGCACGTATCAATGTTTTCAAATTGCTATATTACACCTTATCTCCGCATCCAAAATTAAAACTTACAGATGCCCTTAAAATAAGTAACGCCCTAGGCGTCAGCATAGAGAATTTAATTGACAGCCAAATTGACATCCAAAGAGTGTCTAATAATTGATACTGTTACCAATCGGAAATAATATTGACAGTATTAAAATTGATACTTTTCTGAAAGCCTTAAAAATAAAGAATGTTGAAAAATCAACGTTACCGATTGGAAAGGGGGAGGGGTTCGATCCCCCTTAGCACCACCACATATAAGCGACTTGCAAGCTATTTGACATCCAAATTGACAGCCTTTTTTCTCACAATAGAATCAAGCATGTCGGCAGGCTTGTTTCTCATGTTTTCAAGGACGTGCTGATATTTCTTTGTCATGTTTGTGTCCGAGTGCCCCAACCTTGCGGCAGCTTCTTTGTCAGATATGCCAAGCTTCAGCATCATTGTTGCATTGAAGTGCCGGAGGTCGTGCAATCTAGTATGCGGTAACCCTGCTTTTTTCAGCATTCTTGCAAATCTTTTCACAAAGTTAGCACCGCTTTCGGGCGTGCCGTCTTTCTTTGGGTATACATACCCCAGTCCTTTGTACAGCCTTAGCCTTTCAATTACGTAGGCCGGGGCAACAATCTTTCTAAAAGATGTTCTTGTTTTTGTTTTTCGTTCCATCACAACACCGTTGACGTGTATACAGGCACGTCTTATATGTATGATGTGATTTTCAAAGTCTATGTCGTTCCATGTGAGCCCCATTATTTCACTTGCCCTAAGACCGCATAATCCGGCTAATAATATGGGTATTTCTTCTGTTGTTCCCGTTACATAATCAAGCAACTTATTGTACTCTGCTTCGTCATAAATGTAATACTGGTAAGGCTCGTTGTCTCTGGGTATTTTTATGTTTTGGCATGGGTTGGATTTTATCGATTTGTTCACAGCTGCAAACTTAAAAACATTGCTTATGGTACCAAGAAGGTTTTGGCAAGTTTTTTCAGAATGGTTTTTTGCGAAATCGTTAATCATTTCTTGGATGTGCATGGGAAGGATTTTTGCAATCAACGCAGAGCCTATATACTTATCTGCATAGGTATATATATCCTTCCTGTAACCTTGTATTGTGGTAGGCGATAGGTTGGCACAGTGTATGTTAAACCATTTTTCGGCACACTCTTTAAAGGTTGCCTTGGTAAGGTCGTATACACCGCTGCTTTCCATTTCCTCTATAACAGCGTTTACTTTTTTTCTGCATTCTTGCCGCGTCCGGGCATATACATACTTTCTTTTTCTTTTCCCGTCAAGAGTAGGTATGTCAACGGCACCTTGCCAGCGACCGTCTTTTCTTTTAGTAATGCTACCATCCACGCTCATTCACCTCTCTCTAACAAATAAGTAATGTATTTATTAGCTTCTTTCTTTGCCTTGTCAGAAAGTTTAAGATACATCGCCATCAATGTTTCAATGTCCGTGTTGTCCTCCCCGCACAAGTACTCAATTGTAACGCCGAAATATTGTGCTATTTTATAAGTTATAGCCAAATCCGGGTCTCTCATCCCGGTTTCATATCTAGATATAGTTGCGTTACTAACGCCGACTATTTCCCCTAATTCCCTCGTAGTAAGGTTGTGTAGTTCTCTTAATTCTTTAAGCCTTGTTGAAAAAATTTTTAGTGTTATTTCCTTCATCCTGCTTTTACTCCCCTCAAAAACATACAAAATTATTCTTTATGTTACAAATTTATTATACACATATTGTTACCGATTTGCAATAAAAAATTAAAAAAAATATTCTAAAAGTATTGCAAAAGAGAAAAAGTAGTGATAAAATGATATCAAGTGGTAACAAATCAAATCTAAAAAGGGGTGGCTTACATGCAACAATTCAAAAATGCAAGTAGCAATATAAAGTTATTACTTTCTTACAAAAACTGGTCTCAAGAAGTCTTATCAAAAAAGACCGGAATTTCCCTTGCGACTCTCAAAAGAAAACTTTCCGCTAACAACGGGTGGACGCTACTGGAAGCGGTAGCTATCGCGGAGGCTTTTGACGTGTCTGTGGAGGAATTATTTTTTACCCACATGGTACCGAATGGCACCAAAACAGCGTAGGAAGGAGGAAAGGTATGAATCAATTATCAGTATTTAATTACAACTCTGAGCAGGTCAGGACCGTTTCAAAACACGGTGAAGTTTGGTTTGTGGCAAAAGATGTTTGTGAAATCCTCGGAATATCAAACCATAAAGACGCTACAACTAGACTTAGCAACACAATGAAAGATGAGGTCGGTATTACCGACGCCATCGGGAGAGTCCAAAAAACAACAGTCGTTTCCGAGGCTGGGGTTTACAAAATTGTGGTTTTAATAGAAGGCGAGGATTTTTATGAATAAAGGACTGGATTCATTAATAGAAGCGACAGCAAAGGGTTTAAGAGAAAAAAATGATTTTGCAAGTAGATGGTGTGAATTTTTTACAGAAGATTGCATTGATAAACTCAAAGCCTATACAGAAACAGGGATTGATTGCGGCTATACCTGTGAATACTGTGGAAAGTTTAAATGGGTAATTAATCGTGCAAAACAATATCAAGAAAAATTAAATATCCCTTGGACTGACATTTTAAAACAGTGGGAAACCGACAGAAACTACTGGTATTTAAATTATTACCAGGATGGTAATCAGCCCAAAATTCAATCAGATAAGGTAAGAGTATTTGAATCTGTAGATGAAATGATTAAGTCTATCAGGGAAAAGAAATTTCGTTGTCCTGCCTGTGGCGGCATATCTACAAATCCATATGAGTGTAATAGTGGGATAGAAGTAAAAGGTAAGAAATGCAACTGGAAAGTGTACGGATTTTTCGGGGACTTAGGTAAAGGAGTATATGTTTATTGCAAAGACAAGCTTCGAGGAGAAACAATTTTTATGCCTGTGTCGTGGGAGTGAGGCGAGAAGGAGCATGAGAAAGGGGTGTCTTTATGCTAATTCGTAATCAAGACAACGACGTCACGTACGACGTCACAAAGGTTTGGTACAAGAAACACGTTCGCCATGGCATTATGTGGGGCTACAATATATATGGTCGCACATGGTACGGACGCAAGGTGCTGTTAGGCACAAGAGATACGGAAGAAGAGGCGGCACAAATTGTCACAGAAATTAGGTTACTCAAGAGGAAGAAGGCCGAATTTTATTCCATCCCTGAATTGGTCGATGATTGCGAGGTTGAAATTCTGATCGACAGCATCGGCGGTTTTGGGGAGAGGACAATTAATTAGGGGAGGTGTAAGTCGTGCAGGAACGCAGGTTGACAAGGAACATGAAGATACTGCTTGCATCTATGCGAC
>Ga0209723_1003101_pt1 | contig 20657 bp, 16 predicted proteins | sample BiotimSIPDNA_2_FD_185750 | JGI IMG/M metagenome (GOLD analysis project Ga0209723, IMG submission 185750) | Anaerobic biogas reactor microbial communites from Washington, USA - Biogas_R2 time_0 SIP DNA (SPAdes) (version 2) | ecosystem: Engineered > Bioreactor > Anaerobic > Unclassified | place... | reverse complement strand
TTCGCGGATGAGGCCTTCAAGTTGGCTTACACTTCCTGCATAAGCGTTATCAATAGCTTCTTCTCTTGCCCAAATATCTTCAAGCGGTATACCATGCCCATACGGCCAGTTAATATCTGAAGAAACCCTGAGTCTACCACCAATCATGCTAGTCGGAGCATGAATATAGTAATAAGTTAGAAACACCGAATTCTCCGGGGGTATTCTCTCTAGTCCATATACCAACATTATACTCTGCCCAAGTTGCTCCCATAAAGTTTGTATTAATATTATAAACGATTACACTAACTGACGTTAAAATAGAAAGCAATACCAAAATAAACGCCACTAACTTCCGGGTTTTCGCTAAAGATATGCCTGCTAATGCGGCAATAGGAATCCATGCAAACATAAAAAACTTGTACATATCCCACACGTTAGGTGTGAAAATGACAAAGTGAGGGATTATGAGTAATGCAAGCATAGTGCCTTTGAGATACCAGTTGCCCCTCTTAAAGAAACAGTAAATCGCCAATAAAAGCGGTAAACCAAGGTTCAAGATATAAAAAGTTAATGGATTCTTGACAAATTGAATTGCCCACGCAACATTAAGGGTTGCTTGGAAAGTTGCTCCCCCACCTAAAATAAAGGGTAAAGCCACAAGTGACGGTAAAACAAAAAACAGATAGCTTAGCTTGAATTTTTTTAGGTTAACAAATAGACAGAACGCATAAGCAACAAAGCAGCAGAAGAAAGCTACATTGTTAAACTGGTAAACTAAACCTGTTACTAAACCAGCAAGCAGTAACCGTTTTTTATCATCCATATTTCTCAGCAAAGTTAAAACTAACACCAAGGCAGGTAACCCCATAAGCATAGGTCGTTGCTGCAGCAAATTATCATAAATTGGCGGTAATCCAAAGGTGCCCCCGTACTCAAAGAAGCTATTGAACACCACTGATTCACCGCAAAATAGTGCAGAAAAGAATTTGTAGTAGCTAAAGCCCCAACCGAATGTACCCACAACAGCAGCGGCAATCGCAGCTTGCCTTCCATGGGGTCTAACCAATGCATACATTGAAACAGCAAAGACACCAATAAAAACAGCGTTTAAAATAGGCAGAAGCGTTGGTAAGTAACCGTAGACTTTCTCAACTATGGCTGTGTGAAAATCAACAAAGTAGTGGTAACTCAATGGAGTACCAACATAATTGGGAGTTTGTGGCGGAAAATTACCGTTGTTTATACTCTCAATTATCTCGTAATGGAAAGGTGTGTCCTGCCAATTTGCCCCAGTAATTACAATTCCGTAATCATTGCTAAACCAAACCGTTCTTAACAGAACACCCAGCGATACTAGCAAAATTACTGTGAAAAGCAAAATACTTGTTTTTTTAATTTTACCAAATTTTTGTAGTAGCTGCTGGGGTTGAAAATCTTGACCTTTTTTATAAATAACCCCAGTATATATTGCTGTTAAAACAAGAAAACCCACAAGAATTGTATTTCTAGAATAGCCCAGCACTAAAGATAACACATATACGAATTGAACAGAAAATAGGACACTGAAAATTGGAATGAACGCCCACTTCTCATGATCGTCGAAAGAGAAGAAACGATAGAAACACAAACCTGGAACAATAAACGTAAACACAAACGCAGCTAAGAGCGCAATATAATTTGAGGCAAAACCTGCCAGCGCCAAGAAGGTTAAAACAATTGAAATCCAGAATTTTTGCAGTACCCTTCTGTTAGCTGTATTTATAGTAGCCGTGCTTAAGCCCTCAGATTAGTAGCTGTATTATCTAATCTATTAAAATTACTAAAAAATTTTAGTTGCCTGTTTTTTGAAAAAAGATAAAGGGACAATAGGTTATTATATTCTGAAGTTTATGCAAAACAGAAAAGGTCTCTTTGGTTTAAACAAAAAGACAGTTTTACTACTTATTATTCTGTTTATAATAGCCTTCTTTGTATATTGGGTTACTAGTACAGGGTATCCAACTCCATACAACTATTATGTGCGATTGGCAGATGCCTTTCTGAATGGTCGTCTCTATCTACTAGATAATCCAAGTTGGCTAAACGAACTTGTCCCTAACCCGTCAGGTGTAGGCTACTATGTGGTTTATCCTCCATTGCCTGCAGTACTTATGGCGCCTTTTGTTGCAATATTTGGTTTAGAACTGAACCAAACCTTATTCGGATTCTTCTTTTCAGCAGCTACAGTAGTAGTTGCCTATCTTGTCGCAAAATCAGCTTTAACAAAAACACGTCAATCAACTGCCATATCAAGAAGCACTTACGTCTGGTTTGCAGTGCTATTTGGTTTTAGCACAATCTTCTGGTACCTTTCAAGTATAGGTTCAGTCTGGTTAATCGCACATGTCATCGCCACCTTCTTTATGCTGTTTGCACTTTACGAGTGCTTAAACACAAATCGGCCTCTTATTATCGGTTTACTTGTCGGTGCATCTTTCTGGTGTAGACTTCCCACTGCTCTATGTATATTCTTCTTTGTAGCACTAGCCATTGCTTCACAGCAAGATCAAGGTTGGCTAAATAAATTCAAGGCTTCACTGCCCTACCTAGTAAAATTGGCGCTTGGAATGAGCGTGTTTGTTCTCTTAAATTTCGCGTATAACTATGCCCGTTTTGGTACCATAATGGATGTAGGTTACTGGCTGATTCCGGGTCTAATGGATGAGCCTTGGTTTCAGCATGGCCATTTTAGTCTGCTCTACATTCCTGCTAATCTGCAACCCTTCCTGCTTGGTCTACCTCTACTATCCTCTACAGCGCCTTATTTACACTTTCCAATGAGTGGTATGGCAATTTGGTTCACCACACCCGCTTTTCTTTTTGCGCTGAAATCAAAAATTAAAGATAAAATGACACTATCCAGCTGGCTTGGTATACTCAGCGTTGTCGCCATTATATTTACCAATGCTGCGACTGGCTGGGGCTTTGGATATCGCTATGCAGTAGACTTTTACCCCTTACTGTTCCTTTTAACTGTACGTGGTATGGGTAGCGACTTGAAATGGTACCACAAAGTCCTCATAATACTGGGAGTAATTATCAATTTGGTGGGTGTATTGGCGATTAATAAGTTCCCCGGGTCAAAAGTACTCGTCTAAACAGACTAAAAGGTTCAGATGTGTATACTTATCTTTGATTTAGTGAAGATTTGAGGGATAAAATTCGAGAAAAGCTTAATTAACAGATTATCGTGTAATGTTGCGGTACATCGGTTTGCCCAGGTAGTATAGTTCGGTCTAGTATATGCGGCTGTCGCCCGCAGGACCCGGGTCCGAATCCCGGCCTGGGCGCCATTTTATCTTTCATAACTTTTCAGTTTTTACTCTTTCACTTTTTGTTTTTTAGCGATATTTCAAATATTTTTTGTAAGTTTAATTTGCGTTAGCCTTAAGTTGTCGTCCGTTGTGTTGGGTTTAGGAAATGTCTTTAATGGAAACCTTTGAATTAGCTAATTTACTGCTGGATATTGCTAGTATTTTAAATTTTACTGCGTTGTTGTGGATGCTCAGGGCGCTTATCAAAAACAGAAATTATCTGCGAGGGTTTAGTGTTGTGGGTTCATTTTTAACATTTATTTCCATATTGGGTTTTCAATTTGCTTATCATTTATTAGGTAACGTAATTGGGTTTGCTTTCGGTTGGGGTCCTGTGACTTTTTGGTTTGTTGCCTTTGTTTATAGTTTAAAGCAAAAATTGAAAAGTTCAAAAAAACAAAGTGTTATGGTGTAGTTTTTTAGTTTAACAATATCCAGTTTTTTGAAATGTTGGCTTCTCTGGATAAAATTAGAATTTTAAGATTAGTCTTTTTAATTGGTAAAAAAATATGCTGTAATGATTATTTTTTCAATTGGACTACTTCTTTAACTATAACCTGTTTTTATTGTTCCAGTTCTTAATCGTATATGACTTAAAATTCTTGCAACAAGTCGAAATAGTCTTAAAGTTGATTTTGTGTATGTATCACCGAAGTTTGTATGCCGACTAATTTACCTCCTGAAGCTATGGATAAATGGGAAGAGGTTGAAGCTGCCCATTCTCCAAGAGAAAAAATGGCGAAAATGCAAGAGTTCCTAAAATATGTTCCACAGCATAAAGGTACGATGAAGCTCCGCGGGGAGATAAAACGAAAAATTGCACTTATCAGAAATGACTTGGAAGACAAAAAACGTAAAGGTGTAGGCAGGAGTAGTGGTGGTCCTAAACTTTTTGTTGAAAAGGAAGGTTCAGCTCAGGTGGCAATTTTAGGTGCTACAAATGTAGGTAAAAGTTGTCTTATGCAAGCTGTTACTAATGCAAATGTTGTTGTTTCTCCCACTCTTTATACGACCCAGCAGCCGACTCCCGGAATTATGGATTTTGGTGATGTTCAATTTCAATTGGTTGAAACCCCTGCAGTTATGGTTGGTAGTGGTGATGGTCGAGCGTGGGGTCCTGTAACCTTAGGTGTTGCTCGAAACGCAGACGGCATAATTCTTATGATAGATTTGTTACATGATCCTGTTAGTCAATTGAAGTTATTAATATCTGAGTTGGAGAAAAGCCGGGTTTTAGTTTTTCGGCCGAATGGCAAAGTTGAGATAGATCGGAGACATACAGGTGCTGCTTTAAGGATAATACTTGTTGGAAAGCTGCTTAACACAACCATGAAAGAAGTTGAAGATTTGATACGTAACTACCGTATCAATGATGCTATAGTAAGGATTAGTGGTGAAGTATCGCTGGATGATGTAGAAGATGCTATCTTTGAAACAACAACCTATAAACCAGCGGTAATAGTGGCAAATAAACTAGACATGAAAGTTGCAGAAAATAATTTGAATGTACTTAAAAAATTTGTTAATGGAAAATTGCCTATTGTTGCACTTTCATGCGAGCGTAAAACAGGTGTAAAAGAATTAGGAAAAACCCTGATTCAGGCTTTAGACATTATTAGGGTTTATACTAAAGAGCCTGGGTCAAAAGAGAATACTGGGCGGCCCTTTACACTTAAACGTGGCTCGACATTAGAGGATTTAGCGAAAAATATTCATAAGGAATTTATTTCAAACTTTTTATTTGCTATGGTTTGGGCTAAACGGTTACCTTTTAGTCCAAAAAAGGTCGGATTGAACTTTGTTCTGGATGATGGTGATGTGGTTGAGATACATACAAGATAGCTTCTCTGTTTTTTCTTAATCACCTTGTTGTCTAAATAGGTCTTCTTTTATCGTCTGTTGACTCAAATTTTTACATGTTTTAATAATTCAGTGTTTAACGTTTGCTCTAAAGACATTGCTTAACGCTTTCAAAATTAGTTTTTTAGTAATTTCTGCTGTAATCTTTTAGACTTATTGTAAGTATAAGATTTCAGTATGTAAATTTTTTTATATTGACTTTATATTGGAAAAATTAAAATTTCAAAAAGGGAAGAAAAAATTGTTTTAACGGCTAGATTGTGCGACGCGTTCAATTTCGTTGCGTTTTGCAACGCCTGCACTCTTGATGTCTTTGTTGGCAGCTAAAATAAGTTCATCAGCTAAGGTTTCTTGGATGCTGCGTGGGTTATTTATGCTTGATGCTCTTGCTCCCTCTGTAATGTGACGGAGCGCTAAGTCAATGCGACGTTGAGGTGCTACGTCTACTGATAAGTGGTATACGACTCCACCGTAGCTTATACGTGTTGTATCTTCGCATGGTGAACAGTTTTCTACTGCTTGAACCAGTACTTCTATTGGGTTTCTGCCTGTTTTTATGTTTATTATTTCAAAGGATTCTTTAACAAAGTTTGTTGCTTTGGCTTTTTTACCTGCATTTTTTCCTGAACGCATTAACCCGTTGATTAGACGTTCAACAATGTTTACTTTGGCTTTGCGGAAGCGTTGATGTTCATGTCTTCCCATGCTGTGGGGTGTAACCATTGGTGTCAGGTTTAGGTATCTCTGTAAACCTATGTCTTTTACTGTAATTTCTTTGAAGCTCCACTTTTGAAATAGTTTGATTTCTTGTGGTTGATTAACTGTTGTTTGTGACATGATAATTTACCTTGCTGGTTTTTGTTTTCGACCGTAAACTAACTCGTTTAAGGATACGCCGTTAACCATAACTACTTTCCAGCGTACACCTGGGATGTCTCCCATGGCGCCCCCTCTTGTTCCTCCGATGCCTTCAACCACAACTTCGTCGTGTTCATCCACTACGTTCAATGCGCCGTCTCCAGGCAGAAACGCTGTGATTGTTCTGCCGTTTTTGATTAGTTGAGTGCGTACACATTTACGAACAGCGCTGTTGGGTTGTTTTGATTCGACGCCCACTTTTTCTAGAACGATTCCTCTGGATTGAGGTGCACCTTGCATAGGGTCTACTTTTTCGTCTAACATAAGCATACGTCGGTTGAAGTAACGATCATGCCAACGGAAATTTTTACGTTTTTTGGCTAATTGCCTCGCGGCAAATTCGCCTCTTGGAGACTTGGAACCCATATCTAAGTTATTCCTTCTTTTGCACATGCATAGTTAAAACACTCATATTTAAACGAAACGAACCATTTCTCGTCCTTTTTAAATGAACTAGTCAAACTTAAATTGCACATTTTCACTTGTTCATTTTTGATGTTTTATTATGTAGGTCAGCAACTAACTTAAATTTTTTCATTAAACTTCAGAAAAACTTTTTACTTAAGCTTTAATATGTATCAAATTGGAAGGATTATCAATGGAAAAGAAATGTTCAGTATGTAAAAAACCATTCACAACCTTTGATGCAAAAAAGAAATACTGCAGTGATGCTTGTGCAAAAAAGGCTGGAAAATCAAAATAAAATATACATGTCAGCTAAACTTTTTAGTTTTCAAAATATGAATTTTTTTTAAGTAGAAATATACTTCTACACTTTAGACATATTTTTGTTTTAAATCTTATAGTATTTCAGATTAGAGCACTGACGAAAAATGAAGGGTCTACATAAATTTGGTTAAATTTTCATTTCAAATTATTTTTTAGTATTTTTTCTTTTTTCCTGTTCAAACTGCATAAAATGATTGAGCGCGCTTTTATCGCTTCTTTTTGAATTTTGTCTGAACTTGGTATTTTCAAACGTCTATATGTGATCATGTTTTGTTAAGTCTTCACTTTTGCTATATTTTCTAACAAAGAATTTTCTTACTTCTTCAGCTGAAATAACTGCCAGCGTTATTAGAAATAGATATAACCAGTCCATGGCTCCAATTCCGGTAGTTCCAAATAGTTGCTGCATTACTGGGACATATAACAGTAAAGATAAGATTAACAGTTGTGTTGCTATTCCTACAAGTATCCACTTATTTTTAGTTAAACTCGTTTTGAAAATGGACTGTTTGTTAGTTCTGCAGGCTATGACGTTTCCAACTTGACCTAATACTATACCAGCAAATGTCATAGTGACACCTTTTATGTAAATTGGGTCATTAGCTGCTAAGGGCATTCCAAACTGCCACCCGCCTGAAATCCACGCATTAAGGCATCCAAACATTGCTCCGCCAGCTATTATTAAACCAATATAGAGTGATCTCAAGAAAACTGCAGAGGTGAACAATCTTTCTTTGATGCTTCTTGGAGGTTCCTGCATTATTCCTGCTTCTGGTGGTTCACGACTTAAAGCCAATGATGGGACGACATCAATAGCTAAGTCAATAGCTAAAACCTGCACCACAAGAAGAGGCAAAGGTATTCCTATTGCAGCATAAAGAATGTATGGAACCAGCTGCGCCCAGTTATGTGTGAAAACAAAAACAATGAATTTTCGAATGTTTTCATAAATCGCCCTTCCCGACTCGACTGCTCTAACTATTGACGCAAAGCTATCATTTAATAAGACTATATCTGCTGCCTCTCTAGCAACATCAGTTCCTGAAGCACCCATAGCCACTCCAATATTTGCCTCTTTAAGAGAGGGCGCATCGTTAGCTCCATCACCTGTAACTGCTACTACTTCCCCACTTGTTTTTAGAACTTTAACAATACGAAGTTTTTGTTCTGGAGCGACACGTGCAAAAATAACATTACCCTTTTTAACTTCATCAACGATAGCATTGTTATCTAATTCTTCTAAATCAACACCACGAATAATTCTTGGTTGATGATCATCTACAATACCTACTTCTTGAGCAATAACTTGTGCCGTTGGACCATAATCCCCTGTGATAATTACTGTTTTTATTCCAGCTTCTTTGGCTTTCAAAACTGCATCCTTGACTTCTGTTCTCGGAGGATCCCGCATAGCAGCTAACCCCACAAGAATTAAGTCCTTTTCTTCGTTGATGCCTTTTTTATAATCTGCTTTTTGCATTTGTTTATACGCGACGGCTATTACCCGTAAACCCTCATCAGCGAATTCAAGAATTTTATTTTCAATTAAATCAATATTTTCTTGATTTAATTCTTCTATTTTATTATCACTTAGTATTTTGGTGCATAAATCGAGTATGTTTCGAGGTGCCCCTTTTGTATAAATTAAGATTTCATCTTTTAGATTATGTATTGTGCTCATACGTTTGCGCTCAAAACTGAAGGGTAAAATGTTAATGGTAGGTTTTTCTTGGCTTAATTTATCAGTATTCAATCCATATTTAAGTGCGGAAACCATTAATGCCCCGTCAGTAGGGTCACCTATTACGCTCCAATTATGATTCCTATCTGATGGTGGCTCTATTTTAGATCCATTACATAAAGATACAATCTCTAACAATTGTTCTAAAGTTTCAGTTTCGCCCTTCTGTAAGCGTTCTTTGTTTATGGTGAAGTCGCCGACTGGATTATACCCTAAACCTGATACTTCTATGACTTTGTTTTTAACCCAAATTTTATTTACAGTCATTTCTCCTTTGGTGATTGTTCCTGTTTTGTCAGTACAGATGACTGTTACACTTCCCAAAGTTTGCACGGCAGATAATCTTTTAACTAAAACTTGTTGCTTAACCATCTTTAGTACATTAATTGCTAAAGCACTAGAAACCGTGACTTGAAGTCCTTCAGGAACACAACATACCATAACGCCGATCATAAAGAAAATGCTGTTAGCTAATGGAATATTCAGAAATAGAAAACTAGCTAAAAAGAAAACAGTGCCGACAGTTAAGGCGATAAAGAAATCGTATTTTGCCATTAAACCAATTTCTTTCTGAAGTGGGCTGTCTTCTTCTTGTATTGTTTGAGTTAAACTTGCTATTCTACCAAATTGTGTACCCATACCTGTTGAGTAAACAACAGCTTTTCCTTGGCCTTTTGCTACACTAGTACTCATAAAAATAAGGTTAGGCGCGTACAAGTATGCTTTTTCGATGGTGTCAATTTTTTCAGCTATACGCGGCTGCGGTTCTGATTCTCCTGTTAAGGGCACGTTATTTGTCCAGAGGTCAAACGCTTCAAAGAGTCTTGCGTCTGCAGGAACTCTGTCTCCCTCTTCTAGAACTATTATGTCGCCTGGAACAATTTCTCTAACTGAAATTTTCTTTAACTCGCCGTCTCTAACTACTTTGGCATACTCAGGCATCCAGCTCCTCAATGTCTGCATCGCTTTTTCAGCACGTGATTCTTGAAAAATGCTTACAAAAATATTGACTAAAACCACGCCGAGTATTATCAATGCAAGTTCTAAGCTGCCACTAACATATGAAAGAACAGCTGCAATTATTAATAATATGCCAAACAGGTCTTTCAAATGTTTAAGGAACTTGTGTATGAATGGAAGTTGTTTGCGCTCAGTAAGTTTGTTGTACCCATATTTTTTCAGTCGAAGTTTAGCTTCATCGCTAGTTAAACCATTTTGTGATGTGCCAAGGTCGTTGAAAACCCTGTCAATTGGCATAGAAGCAGCTTTTTCCAAAACTTATTTCACCAGAATTTTGCTGAAATATGATTTATGAACGGCTCCAACGTTGATTGCAAATCATAAGTGTTAAGCACTTGACACTCAACACTTTAATGATGCGCAATGATGCAATTAAGCCGTTCATTTTTTATCATCTTTGATAACTTTCTTATTTCAATTATTTTTTCTTTATTGAACCATGTTGAATTTAAAGTAATCGGGTCATGATTAACTTTTACTTGTTTTAGAACGTTTTAAACCGTTATTGATAACCCATGTTTAGAATAATTTGGTTTTCATTTTATGCCTTGTTTATTAATTACTTTTGAGTTTTCTCTAAATTAATTTTTGTTGCCGTAATAGTTTCGTTTAGTTTTTATTTATACATGTTTAATTTACTTCTCGTTGATTTATTAGATGATTTAAAATAGCTTAAATATTTTTCAATTATGATTCTGGTTTAATTGCTGAAAATATGCCATAAAGTTAATAGGCTACAAACTCAATTTCCCTGTAGTTTACCAATTTCATGAGAGATTAGGAATAATGCTTCAAATAATTAAAGTAAACAAGTTTCAAAGCGACTTTTTAGGTAAATTGGAGATTGAATAATTATGGCGAGATATAGACAAACTGAAGAAATAGCCAAATTGATGAATAACCCTGAGATTATACGTAATACTAGCATCATTGCTCACGTAGATCATGGAAAAACTACGCTGTCAGACAGTCTGTTAGCCCATGCGGGTATAATCAGCACACAAACAGCTGGCCAAAAACTTTTCCTTGACTCGTGGGATCTAGAACAAAAACGTCAGATGACCGTTTTCGCATCAAACGTTAGTCTTGTTCATACTTTAAATAATCAAGATTATCTTATCAACCTGATTGATACTCCCGGGCACATCGACTTTTCTGGTGCCGTAACTAGAAGTCTTCGGGCAGTTGACGGCGCTCTTGTAGTTGTTGATGCTGTAGAGGGTCCAATGACTCAAACTGAAACAGTTTTAATGCAAGCATTGAGAGAACGTGTTAAACCCCTCTTATTCATAAACAAAGTGGACCGTTTAATAAAAGAAATAAAACTAACCCCGCAAGAGATTCAACGTAAATTCGCAAAGATTCTATTAAGAGTTAACACTTTAATCGAAAAATATGCCCCTCAAGAACACAAACAAGATTGGCAAGTTAAAATTGAAGATAGCAGAGTAGCATTCGGTTCAGCCTTGCACAAGTGGGGTTTAAACCTTACCCATATGAAACTGAAGAAAATCAGTTTTCAAGATATCATCGATGCCTACACAGGTGATCCAGCAGATGTCGGAAAGAAAGTTGACGCTTTAAGTAAGAAAGCACCTTTACCAGAACCCATTCTCGATATGTTCTGCGAGCACTTACCCAATCCCCTTCAAGCTCAACCATACAGACAACCACAAATTTGGCCTGGAGACCCAGAATCACCTGTTGGTGTTGGCATGGCAAAAGTTGACCCTAATGCACCTTTACTTATGTGTATATCAACAATCGAAGTTGACCCACACAGCGGTACAGTTGCAATCGGGAGAATTTTCAGTGGTGCAATTACAAAAGGAAAACCTGTTCAACTAGTTAGCGCTAATCAAAAAGGAACCATACAACAAGTCTTCATGAGTATGGCGACTGACCGTGTTTTTGTTGACCGTGTTCCTGCCGGAAACATTGGCGCAATTTCAGGTCTTCCATCCTTGCACGTTGGTGAAACAATAGCTGAAGACGGCATAGAAGTACATTCTTTTGAAGGTCTAAGATATGTTTCTGATCCAGTTGTTACAGTTGCAGTGGAACCAGAAGACATCAAAGATCTTCCGCTTTTCGACAAAGTCATGCATAAACTAACAACTGAGGACCCAAACCTACATTTCACAATGAACAAGGAAAGTGGAGAATTTCTCTTATCAGGTATGGGTGAACTTCATCTTGAAATTACAGCTTATCGTCTGCAAGAATCAGGACTCAAGGTAAAATTAAGTAAGCCAATTGTAATCTTCAGAGAAACTATAAGTCATGACTATAGTGGACCAGCAATTATGGGTAAAAGCCCTAACAAACACAATAAACTCTGGATTACCATAGAAAAACTGTCAGATGACGTGATTGAAGCCATTAAAGCTGAAAAAATTACTGATATGCAAAGCAAAGATGAAAGAACAAAAACGCTCCGCTCGCTTGGATGGGAAGCTGACGACGCAAAAGGTGCAGTTGCAGTAGAAGAAAACAACATTTTAGTAAACCGAATTAAAGGTCGCCAGTATGTTGATGAAATTTTGGATCACATAAAGACTGGTTTTCGTGAAGCAGTTCATACTTCACCATTAGCAAGAGAACCAGCTTACGGCTTAAAAATTAACTTAGAGGATATAACCCTCCATGAAGACCCAGTTCACCGTGGACCAGCACAAGCAATACCAATGACTTGGAGACCAATTTACTGTGCAATCCTACTTAGCCAACCTAAACTACTTGAACCAATAATGAGTTTCGAATGTAAAGTTCCAAGTGAATTCGTTAGCGCTGTAATAACATTACTAAACAAGAGACGAGGAAAAATCATCGACATGCCATCTGAAGAAGATATGATAACTGTCAAAGCAGAAATGCCTGTTTCAGAAAGTTTCGGTATTGCAGATGAACTCAGAAGCAGTACTCAAGGCAGAGCATTCTGGGCAACTCAATTCAGTAGATGGGCACCAGTTCCAGAACAAATGCAAGCAGACACCATCAAAAAGATACGTGAACGTAGAGGTTTACCTGAAGTTCCGCCTAAGCCAGAAGAATACTTCGAGAACGAGTAATCTTACTTTTTCTCTCTTTCAACATCTTTTTTATTTTCCAAATATTCTTATTTTTGTAAAAAGAACCAATAAAATCAAAATTTTTTAGTTGATTATCAGTATTCTCTATCCTGTAACTCTATAGTAAGGCTTTAATGTAAAAAGTTACTAACCATTTAATGGTAAGCTTATGATTGTTGGAATTAGTGGTAGTCCAAGAAAACAATCTACAGAATACGTTCTTGAACAAGCACTAAACACACTCAAAGAAAAAGGCTTTGAAACTCAACTCTGGAGTGCCCGGGGAAAATGGATAGAATTCTGCACACACTGCGATTTCTGCCTAGAAAACAAAGTATGCACTTATCAAGATGACCTAGAGGAACTGTATGAGCTGCTTGCTAAAGCAAACGGAATAATAATTGCCACTCCAGTATACAATGGTGGTGTAAGTTCACAAACCAAGACTATAATGGATCGAACACGTTCATTACTTGCAGCGGATAAAAACTTCTTTAAAGGAAAAATTGGGATGGGAATAACAACTGCAGGTGACCGCGCTGGAGGTCAAGAGCTAGCGCTTTGGCAGATTCATACTTTTTTTGTTATTAACGGCATGATTCCTGTTAGTGGAGGTCCATTTGGTGCAAATTTGGGCGCAAACTTTTGGAGCAAGGATACACTAGAAGGCGTTAAATTAGATGATGAAGGTTTTAGAAGTCTGAAAAAAACCGTTAAACGTTTTGCAGAATATATTGAGCTCTATAAAAGTAAATAGTTGGGGTATTTTTGGCTGAAATAAAAGTTAAGAAACATAAGGTCGCTTGGGGAATAACAGGTGCCGGAGATAAAATAGAAGAAATCATAAATATAATGAAAGATCTCAAAGAAAAATCTGAAGGTATAGCTACCATCGATGTTTTTCTATCTAAAGCCGCTTTAACTATGCTCAAATTTTATCGCCTAGAAAATACCATAAAGCAAATTTTTCCAAAAGTTATGGTAGAGTTTGATTCTAATACTCCTTTTCTTGCAGGATTAATGCAAAGTCACAAGTATGATTTTCTGTTGATTGCTCCAGCTACATCAAATACTGTAGCTAAAATTGTTAACGGCATAGGCGATACCTTGCTTACTAACTCTGCTATAATGAGTCTGAAATCGTTTGTTCCAGTATATATCATGCCTGTGGACTTTAAAGAAAGTACAATTTCAACAATATTGCCTAATGGAAAAGAAATGAAAATGCGTGTACGCAAAGAAGAAGCTGATCAAGTGCGTAAGTTAGAAAGTATGGATTCTGTATATGTTTTGGAAAATCCGCAGAAAATACAGGAAAGCTTCCTAAATTGGTTAAATACTCTTTAAAGAGTAAAAAACAAAAAACACCCCTTTTGTTTTTACATTTCTTTGGAATTTATCTTACAACTGAAATGGTCACAAACTAAATTGAAGCTGCACACTTTATTGTAAACGGTGTGCTTTTCAAATCAAATATCTTTCGGTAACTTTTTTCCTACTATAAATTATGCCCAGTTTCGTGTAGACTGTTTCAAAAGCTCTGCTTTTAACCTATTTCTCTGAAGGTCTAAAAGCTACCATGATTACAAAATTCCCAGAGAACATTTGGTTTAACATCGCAGTGGTCGGTATACTTGCACTTATCTTCATAATAATTGGAGCATTAGTTACACGTTGGAAAGAAAACTGAAATCATAATTTTCATATTCATAAAACAGTTTTTTCAACAAAAGAGATATAGTACTTATGCTACTTTCAAATCCAAACATCAAAAATTACGGTGAAAAGAAACGTCACTGCCTGAAACTGAAGAAAACAATAACTCGATGGTAGTTACCCCTTGGGAGGTTAAAGGTAAAGTCGATTACCAACGATTAATAAAAGAATTTGGTACTCAACCTCTCACTGAAGATCTGCTTAAGCGTTTAGAACGATATACTGGAAGCCTTCATCTTCAACTTGACAGGCAGATTTTTTTTAGCCACCGTGACCTAGACGCTGTATTAGATCTGTATGAAAAAGGCACAAAATTTGTGCTCTACACAGGTAGAGGGCCAAGTGGTCCAGTTCATATAGGTCATCTTGTTCCCTGGATTTTTACTCTTCATATGCAACAGAAATTTAACACACGACTTTACTTTCAACTTACAGATGACGAAAAATTCCTTATAGATGATTCTGTTGATCTCAAAACCACACAGCATTGGGCATATGAGAATGCTCTTGATTTAGTTGCATTGGGCTTTAAACCTGAAGATACCTTCATAATTTATGACACCCAAGATATGGATTTATTATATGACCTAACGCTTGAAGTTGCCAAACGAATAACTTACAGTACTGCACGGAGTACTTTTGGTTTTCAAGATAGCACTAACATAGGCTGGGTCTACTGGCCTGCTATCCAAGCTGTACCCTGCTTTATTCATAAAAAATTAACTGGAGAAAACGTTCCAGCGCTTATTCCTGCAGCTATAGATCAAGATCCATATTGGCGAGTAACCCGTGATATAGCTCAGAAACTGGGTTACTATAAGCCAGCCCAAATTCACTGCCGTTTTCTTCCTGGTCTGGGTGCAGGAGGCAAAATGAGTGCCTCTATGCCTGAAACCAGCATTTTTACTAAAGATTCTCCTGAAATAGTCAAGAAAAAAATTTGGAATGCATTTACTGGTGGAAAAGGTACTGCTGCTGAGCAAAGAAAAACTGGTGCAGACCCAACGATTTGCAGCATCTTTCAGTACTACTTCTTTTTGTTTGAACAAGACAAAACCAAATTGGCTGAACGCGAACGTAGATGCAAATGTGGAGAGATGCTATGTGGAGAATGTAAAAAAGATGTAGCAGAAAAATTAGGTAAGTTCCTAGAAGAGCATCAAAAACGTAGAGAAAAAGCTAAAGACACAATCGAACAATACCATATAAAAAGGTAATTTCCCTCTCTTTAGCTGTCTCATTTTTTCTTAGTCATTGCTTTCTTCATAGTTAATTCCTACAGAAGAAGCAAGTTGAACGAGTTCATCAGAATTTATTAAATCTGAATCTAAATACTCTAATATTCTGTTCTCATCTAAACCTAACGCTTTGGCTTCAACTACAGCAGTCTTGTACGCTTCGATTTCCAAAGGTCTTTTAACATATGGCAATGAATGATTACAATTCTTACCATTCATGACCTGCTTAACATGTACTAATTCATGAATAATGTCGAGGTAAATATCTGTAAAGTTACCTTCTTCAAGATATCGTGGATTTATTATTAATCGCCCATCATAATCTACGCGCATGTAAAGTGTATCTTCAGAGAATTCAACTTCAAGTGTTGATAATGCTTCTTGAGTCTTATCCCCGAAAATATTCTTCACTGCCTCGACTTTTTCAAAGTATTTAAAGTGGTTTTTGAAACTGGATATGCGATTGTATATTTTACGGTTTATTTCAACTTTAATCTTAATCACTTCCTAATATCCGCTTAGAAAATAGGTTTTTTAAAAAACTATTTTTCGCACTATTTTAGTGATTCTAGTAGAAATGGGTTTTTTAAACATAACTTTTTAGATTAAGGTTAGAATTTACTTCATTAGAAACAAGCCTTTCTTATTTTTATTAAATAAAAACAAGGTTGTAACTAACATTTTATTATATCTTGTTTTAAATGCGCATCTCACCTTTATCAAGAATAACATTTTATTCCAGTAAGAAACAATTTATTTCTATATTTATCCTCTAAATAATCCAATTATTTTATTCCAACTGCCTTAAAGAAGGTGTAACAGAAAACTCCTTCACCCTCGCTTGTTTTATGGAGGTCATCTATTCCCCTACTCCATACTTTTTCTTCAATCATTTTTGAGTTAATAGCTTGTTCTTTAACCCCTTCAATCATTGCATTGAAAGTTTTCTTAGTGAATCCCTCTACCATTTCCGGCAATGATGCATCAGCATAAACCATTCTTGGTGAAACATGTATGTCTCTGTATCCCGCAGAATAAAGTAGTGGATATAGTTGTCTGCCAATTAACGCGTTTCCACCTCTTTGAGCTTGAAGATTAATTAAACATTGAATGGCTTTTTTAGCTGATACAGAGTCAGGATGAAAAAATGCTGAACCATGATCTCCTTCTATTACTGTAATTGACCCACCTGTCTTGAGGGCTCTTTTTAGGTTTATTAACACATTTTTTGGGTCACTCAAATGCTCTAATACAAAACAAACAAAAACGTGATCAAAACTTTCATCTTTTAAGGGAAGAGAAAATAAATTGCCCTGACAGAAAGTTATATTATTGTAACCTGTTTTTTTAATTCGATTTTTAGCTGTATATATCGATTCAGAAGATATGTCTAATGATATAATCTGTGTATGCGGGTTATTTTTGGCTAAACTTATTGTTTGAGCTCCAATTCCGCATCCTGCTTCTAACACAAGGCTTCTTGGTGGATAGCGTGTGTCTTTATGAAGTAATTCAGTGAGTGTCTGAGCTTGATCTTTTAGTCTCTCAAACTCTTTTTCTGAATATCCATGAACGTATTGAATTGGATTCATAGTAAAGAAAATACTCTATAGGCGTCTATTTAAATTTCATTTATCAGTGTGAACTGATTATGTTTTTTGTTTTACCAATATTTAGTTATTAAACTTGATAACTTACTGGTTGTTTTTATTAAAGTTGATTTTTGTTTGTCTCAACTGGCTTTTTTTGAACAACAAATACTTCCTAGAAGCTCAAAACCAAAAATAGTGAATAAGCAACAGGTAAAAATTAGCTATTTGGTGGATTAATTGCCTTATTTCTGATGGGGAAATCTGTGGTATGCTGTAAATTAGGCGCTTATATTTGTGTATTTCGGAATTTTAAGCTTATATATGGTCCCTTTTCAGGTTTATAGCACAAAACAATAATTTCTCCATCAAAAAGGTGCTCTTTTTCAACTTTAACATATCGTCCTTTTCGGTATATGTATGTTCCATTAATGCTTCTATCCAAAATATAGAATTGGTCTCCTTCTTTACTAATTTCAGCATGCATCGGGGAGACAAATTTGTTGGAATCGATAATTTGAAAGTCTGCAGTGCTGCTTCTCCCTATAACAAAACGATTCTTACTTATTATCCTACTTTTTTTTCCCCAAATAAGTTTTACTTGTAGATCACTTGCAGTTAATAGACTTTTTTTCATTTCAAAAGCAGATGCAAAACGCTCATTTTTGTCAGAATTCAAGGCTTTGAAAGCGATTTCCAGTAAATCACGATGTGGCGTAGAATTTTGGAAACTTGTGATGTTTCCAGTCGGGTTTTTGCCTGTGAGAAGAAAAAGGAGTGTTCCTCCGATTGCGAATATGTCGCATCCCTCGGTTATTTCACCGTTAAACGATTCAGGGCATTGATAACCAGGTGTACCAATGATTACCTTCTGAATGGCTGCTGCAGTGTTTTTTATTTCTGCTGCATTAAAGTCTATTAGAGTTAACGTGTCACCCAAAAGTATGTTGCTAGGTTTAACATCTCTGTGTATTATGTTCATTGAATGAAGGTATTCTGTAATTTCAAGAAGTTGAATTGTATATTCAATTATATCTTCCCGACTAGCTGGGTTGTTTTCATTTTCGTCTTTGATACTTCTTGAGTTAATGTATTCTGTCACCAAAAAGAATTCTTTTTTGTTACCCCAAGAATGTACATACTTGACTATTGCTGGATTATTTATCATTTTTAGTATGTTTGCTTCAACTATTAATCTATTAATTTTAATCTGATCTTCTTTTGATTGGTTGTCTGTACATTTTGCCTGTTTCACTATAACCTTCTTATTAGAAATCCGGTCAAATGCTAAGTAAACATGCGAAGTTTCACTTGATCTAAGTAAATTTGAAATTTCAAAACGGTTCAAAAGAAGTTGTGTTTTGGGCTGATTTCCCATTATTTTTACACTGACTATTTAGTTTCCTTGTTTAAAAGTCAATGTGATATATGGGCCTTTGTCTTTTTTGTAGCATAATGCAACTAAATCGCCGTCATGTAGCTGGCTTTTCTTGATTTGCTGAAATTGGCCTTCACGATAAATGAATGTGCCGTTTTTACTGTTCATGTCTTCTATCCAATATTTTCCGTTTTCTAGATAAACGTCTGCGTGGTGTCTACCAACATAACACATTTGATCTTCTATTACGATTTTGCAATTCGGCTGTCTGCCAATTGTTAGCCGCTGCGTAACATTATATTTGCTTCCTCTGCAAAAAATAAACGGTGCATTAACCAAAGTGTGACCTTGTATTGCACTAATCATGTCATCAGCGATTTGATATCTCTTTGATGGGTCAGTACTCATAGCCCTAAAAATTACCTGTTCGATTTCAGGTGAAATTTTAGGATTTAATTTTCGAGGTGAATCAATAGATCCATCAGCTTTCATAGAAAGCTTTGGAGGGCTGCCTGTAAGCAAAAAAAACAGTATCGCGCCCACTCCATATATGTCGCATCTTGGAGTTGCAATACCTGCAAACTGTTCGGGAGCTGACCATCCTGGTGTTCCAACAACTGTGTGTCCAAAGCTAAGTGGTGCTTGCATATATCCCTGTTTTGCTCCGCCGAAATCTATTACCACAAGATTATTTTTTGACAGCATTATGTTTTCAGGTTTAATGTCTCTGTGAATAATGTTCAAATTATGCAGGTAGCTTAGAGTCCGTAGAATTTTAACTATATACTGTTTAGCTAATGTTTCCTCTGCTGGATTTCCGTTATAGACTTCTTTGAAGGTTTTTCCCAAGATAAATTCTATGACTAAAAAGTACATATTCCCATCATCTCTGGAATCTATGTACCTGACAATGTTTCTATGAGCTATGCTAGATAGGATTTGACCTTCTACTTTGAGTTTTTCAATTCTAATGGAATCTTCTTCTGCTCCAAGAATCTTCGGCTCTTTTATTACAACTTTTTTTCCTTCACTTGATCTGCCGATGTAAAGTCTACCCATTCCGCCTTCAAAAAGCGGATTTTCAATTACATAACTTCCTCTACTGCATTGTAGCGTAGCGCCTCTATGAAGGGTCAACCCCGTGTTTCACTCGCAGTTACTTAATTTTGAAAACTAGTTTTAAGGCGTCGCCCACCATTATTTCGTCGCCATTCTTAAGCGGTTGTTTTCCGGCTCCCTTTATTTCTGTCCCATTAAGTTTTGTTCCGTTAGAGCTGCCTTCATCTTGGATATATGTGACTGAATCTTCTTCAAATATTGTAAAGTGCTGTCGAGATATCCACATCGGTTCACTGGCAAGTTTTGCTAACTCTAGTCTACCAAATGTTTTCTTAAGGTTTGTATCGATTTCGCTTCCATCAGGTAGAACTAGTACCTTGTTAGTAACTGATGCTGCAACTTCTATTGGGGCAGCTGTTGCTGGGGGCTCCACTTGACTTTCCGGTTCTGTCGCTACAGGGGTTTCGAGGCTGACTCCGCAGCTGTCGCAATATTTAGCTCCAGCTTTATTTGGTTGTTTGCAAACTGGGCACTCAATTTCTGCAGCTTCTGGGGCGGCAATTGGCGTAGAGATTTCTGCTGAAGGTTGGTCTACTGCAAGTATATTTCCACAGTTTTCACAGAATTTTGTGTCAGAGGGATTTTCCATTCCACAGTTTTCACATTTCATTTTTTTCATCTCAATTTTTATTTTTTCCTAATTACCGTAGTTTGTGAGGTAACCTGCTTTTTCTCTTCTTCAGTTAAAACGCCTTTTTTAATAACGGTCTTTTCGTAGGCGTCGTTAAAACGGTTAACTAAGTCCTGTGTTAGTTCGTTGCTTTTAACTACGGTAACTGCGTTTGGGTCACTCATAGTTCTCTTTAGAACTGTCTGAGCTTGATTGATTTTGGTTGGGTCAGACATTGAAACGCCTTCTCTAAAAAGAACTGTTCCCTGAGATGTAAAAAGTAACACTCGGGGATAAGAGTCTGTTTCTTTTGAGTACAACTCAGCGTTATTA
>Ga0209723_1003099_pt1 | contig 20670 bp, 14 predicted proteins | sample BiotimSIPDNA_2_FD_185750 | JGI IMG/M metagenome (GOLD analysis project Ga0209723, IMG submission 185750) | Anaerobic biogas reactor microbial communites from Washington, USA - Biogas_R2 time_0 SIP DNA (SPAdes) (version 2) | ecosystem: Engineered > Bioreactor > Anaerobic > Unclassified | place... | reverse complement strand
TTGTAATAAATATAATAATTTCTTTTTCTTGCTGCAACTCTACATTTATAATAGGCAACATAACTTTATGATGTATGTCTGTCCCTCTTCCATGCATAATGGTAGCTCCGCTTGCACCTGACTGACGCGCTAGGTCTACTACATTTTCAGCAAAGCCTCTTTCTACATTTACCATTATGCAGTCGTAGAGCAATCTGTTTTCTTCAGGTATAGACGGAGTAATAACAAATTCTTCCTCAGTCGGAGTATATTCTTCAACTTTCTTATACCTAAAAACGGTTCCCAACAACATGATTGAAAATACGGGAGCCATTGCTACCATCGCAATAACGCCAAAACCATCCACTAAGACATTAGCTGTCTCTATAGAAGATGCAGCTCCTTGAGCAAAGGCAAGAACAAAGGTTGCAGTCATGGGACCTGAAGCAACTCCTCCCGCATCATATGCAATTCCCACAAAGACAGGCTCTGCAATAAATGATAGCAAAATGGCAAATGCAAATCCGGGAAAAAGAAAATACCATAACTTTACCTCAGGAATTAAAATTCGTACCATTGATAGAGAAATTGCTAATGCTACACCCATTGAAAGTGTCATCCTTATTAAATTTAATGGTATATGACCACCGGTAACTTCTTCAATTTGCTCGCCCAAGACGTGAACGGCAGGTTCAACAAGAACAACTATAAAGCCTACCACAAAACCAACTCCAACCAATATCCATGGATTCATTTTAGCAATTTCCATGCCTAATATCCTCCCCATATCCATAAATCCAGAGTTAACCGCGGTAAGGAATAATACCAAACCAAGCAGTACTAACACAAGTCCTCTTATTATTCCAAAGAGCTCATCCTTGGATAATTTAAATTTCTTAAAATTATAAATGAAAAATAAAATTGCTATGGGTAAGAGTGCTACTAATGATTCAATAAATATTGCAGGTAATATATTTATAATGGGTCCTAATACACCTTTTGACGCTACAAATTCAGCAGCTTCACCTTGTATGTTTTTCTGACCCGTAATTATTGATATAAGCATAATTGCCAAAATGGGTCCTGCACTCATGATACCAACCAGTCCGAAAGAATTCTCTTCAGATTTTTTGCCACCTTTTACTTGAGACAATCCTAAGGACAATGCCAATACAAAAGGTGTTGTAAGAGCGCCGGTAGTCGCACCGGAAGCGTCAAAAGAAATAGCAAGAAATTCCTCAGAAACAAACAATGCCAATACAAAAATTACAGTATAGGTTATTGCCATAAATATATTAAGGGACATATCTTTTAATAATCTAAAAACTCCAAGTGAAATTAATACTCCTACACCAATTGATACTATGTAAACTGTAAATGTAGCATTAAGACTTCCTCCGGAGGCCTCCTGAATCTGGGACCCTAATATCAATAAATCAGGTTCTGCAACAGTAATTAAAAATCCTAAAAGAAAACTAAGAATTGCAATTTTAAGAAATGATTTTGAAGTAGCTACTTCCCGAGACATATGCTCTCCAATTGAATTCATGGATAAATCTACTCCCCACAGAAAGATTGAAAGCCCTATTAAGAGCATAACACTTCCAACTATAAAGCGTATTAAAACATCATTTCCAACATCTACTATGGTAAAACAAAGCAGCAATACAAGTATAACAACCGGAAGCAAGGTTTGAGTAACTTCTTTGGTTTTTTCAAAAAGTAAATTCATACCCTTACCCCCTTATTTTCAATAAGTCCGCTTATTTTGACAACCGGAAGAGCAAAAATAACACCCTTTCCTTCTTTATAAAGTTCTAAATCCGCTATTATCTTGTCCATGATTGCAGTAACATTATCTTTAGGGGTTAAAATCATCACTATATCCTTTTGAGGTTCAATAATCAGCGGGAAATAATAGTCTATTGGTACTCCTGCTCCATGTCCGTGCATTATGGTTCCGCCTCTTGCTCCTGCAGCTTTTGCGGCCTTTATGCAGTCTTTGCTTCTGCCTTTATCTACGATTGTCATTATACAGTAGTGTGAGGGATTGAATTCTCTATGTATTTCTCTTTTTTCCTCTTCATTCGATTTTAATTTCCAACGAGTAAAGGGGATAGAGAATGCAATTCCTTTATTTTTTTTAGAAAACTTAAAATGCTCGCTAAGTTTATCCTGTAATTCGCTGCATGATTCTTCTGAAGTTGCAATCATAAGGATTTCTTTTTGAGCTTCATTAAGACCAAGTATATCCAATAATTTGTTTGATTGCACAGTACCTTGACCCAAAAAGATTGTTCCTCCCGTTGCGCCGCATTCCTGTGCTTTGCTCAGCACCTCGTTGGCCTTGCCTCTGTTTACAACAGTAAATAATAACGTATTTATATCATCACTTCCTTTATATTATTATCTATGTAAGATGACTACATAATTATAGCACATTTAAGAAGCTATAATCAACAGAAATAGGATACAACTTCATTTGACTTCCCCAATTATTTTGGAATGAATCAATCACAAAAAAACTCCCCTATTTGAAGAGTTTTTAACATTTTAATTACTTTGATGGAGGCGGTGGGAGTCGAACCCACGTCCGAAAATATTTCCACAAGACTTTCTCCGAGTGCAGGACATAATTTGTATTTCGCCTTTACTATCGCCTATGCCCAAGCTATAATACCGGCTATCTTCGATTATTCAACTTAAGGTCGAAGAGCTCCTTAAGTCTTCCCTGATTTTAATGATGCCCCGGTTTAACCTACAGGTCGGTTAAGCGGAACAAGCTGGCAGCTTTTAAGCTGCGTAAGCTAAATTTTCTTCGTTTGCGTTTATTTTTTTTTGCCGCTTTTTACGTTGTTCAGCGCAACGACTCGCTTATCTTCCTTCTATATCCCCGTCGAAACCATTTACGCCCCCGAAATAGGGGTCAGTCAATGATTACCTCTGTAACAATCTTAAAAGATTAACCTTAAACAAAACTTAATAATATTATTTGCTTAACATCAAAACTTATTATAACACAAATATCAAATAAATGCAAAATCTATTTCTGCTTTTGCTATGCTTACATTTTCAACTCTAATTTTTACCGAGTCGCCGATTTTGAATACTTTATGACTTCCCTGACCAAACAATTCTTTTTTCTCGTCATCATAAATATAGTAATCATCTACCATATGTGAAATGTGGACAAGTCCTTCAACAGTGTTTTCAAGCTCAACGAAAACACCGAAGCTGGTTACCCCTGATATAACTCCTTCGTATTCTTCGCCAATTTTATCAGACATAAATTCAGCAATTTTAATTTTATTCGTATCTCTTTCTACTTCATCTGCAACTCTTTCCATTTTAGAAGACTGGTCTGCAACCATTGCAGTACGTTCATAAAGTCTTTGTAAATCTTCTTCTGAATATCGGCTGTTTATTTGACCTTTAATAATTCTATGTATCTGCAAGTCGGGATATCTTCTTATGGGTGATGTAAAATGGCAATAATACTGGGAAGCTAACCCGAAGTGAGTAGAAGCATCAGGTGAATAAATAGCCTTTTTTAGTGACCTCAGCATCATGTTGTTGATTATGGATTCTTCTTTTTTATTTTTTATTTTGTTTAAAAGTTGTTGTAATTCCCTTGGGTGTACCTCATTTCCCTTTAAGGTATAACCGAAGTTGTGTATGAATATGCTGAATTCATACATTTTTTCTTCATCCGGGTCCTCATGGATCCTGTATACAAAGGGCATGTTAAGCCAATAATAATGCTCTGCAACAGTTTCATTACAAACCAGCATAAATTCTTCGATTATTCTATTTGAAATTTTTCTTTCGTACTTTCTTACGTCAATTGCTTTCCCTGTTTCATCGGTAATGATTTTTGTTTCAGGAAATTCAAAATCAATTGCTCCTCTTAAATCTCTTTTCCTTCTGAGTATTATACTTAACTCTTCCATTACTTTGAGCATAGGAACAATTTCTTTGTATTTTTCTATAAGTTCTTCATCATTGTTTTCAAGAATTTCCGTCACATCGTCATAGGTCATCCTGTATCTGTTTGTTATTATGCTTTCAAATATTGCATAATCAATTACCTTGCCGTCTTTATTTATAGTCATTTCAACGGAAAGAGTAAGCTTATCCTCTCCGGGGTTCAAACTGCATACTCCATTAGACAGCTCTTTCGGAAGCATTGGAATAACTCTATCGGAAATATAAATACTGGTTGCTCTTTTCAATGCCTCTTTATCTAATTTCCCGTCTTCTTTGACATAATGAGCTACATCGGCAATATGGACACCTAACTTATATTCATTGTCATTTAGCTTTTCGGCATAGACTGCATCATCCAAATCCTTTGCATCAGAGCCGTCAATTGTAATTATATTAAGGTTCCTTAAATCCTTTCTGCGCTTTAATTCTAATTCATGTATTCCTTCTTCAGAAACTCTTTTAGCTTCCTTTATTACATCCACAGGAAAAATCTGTCTTACCTTCTTTGCTAAGAGTACCGCCTCAATATGTGTTTTGGTATCTTCAATATCGCCGATTACCTCAACTATAGTCCCTTCTGGATTCTTTCTTTGGTCAGGCCACTCGGTTATTTTTACCAAGACTTTATTGTTTTCTTTTGCATTGTTAAACTCTTCTCTTGGAACGAATATATCAAAGGAAATTCTTTTGTCATCAGGTACCACAAAACCGAAATGCCTGCTTTTTTGAAATGTACCGATTACATATTGATTAGCCCTTTCAATTATTCTAATGACTTTCCCTTCAGGACTTTTAACATCGTCAAGAACCTTCATAGGTCTTACGATTACTCTATCACCGTGCATTGCACCATTCATATCCACAGGTGAAATAAAAAGGTCCTTTAAACTTTTATCATCAGGTATTAAAAAGGCATATCCTTTTTGGTGCCCTTCCAATGTACCTGTTACCAAGTTCATTTTTTCAGGTACGCCGTATCTTTCAGACCTGGTAAATATTATTTTACCTTCATCTTCCAGTTCATTTAAAGCGACCAAAAGTGCCTTTTTCATATTCTCTTCAATTCCTAGTGCTTGAAGTAGTTCTTTGAATGTTAAAGGTTTATATGCTTCCTCCTTCATAAATGCAAGTATTTTTTCTTTAAAGTTCATCTTTTTCTCCTGAGTATGATTAGTCATATGTATTATTTATGTTTCCCTGCGCCTCCCATTTTGTTTAATAAATCAATGTCGTAGGAAACAATGTTTTCTTTTCTTTGCTTGTATTGTATTTCTGCAAGCTCAATAATTCTTGTGATTAATTGTTTAAATGATACTCCCTTTCCTTCCCACAGATAAAAAGATATTGAGCCTGGAATCGTGTTAATTTCATTAACAAATATATTGTTGCCACTTAGAAGAAAATCTATTCTTGCATTTCCGCATCCATCGACTGCTTTAAAAGTTTCCTTTGCTAAGTCTTTAATTTTTATTTCTATATCTTCTTCTATATCTGCAGGTATTCGGCGTTTTGATTCGCTTGCATCTTTCTTTTTGTTGACATATTTATCTTCGTAAGTTAAAAATTCTTTCCAGCCGACAGGCTCTTCACAAAGAGAAGTTTCAAGTTCGTTTTCATATCCGATTACGGCACAGTTTATTTCTCTAACATTTTCCAAACATTTTTCTATAATTATTTTTCTGTCATAAGACATTGCTACTTCAATAGCAAATAATAATTCATCATAATTTTTTGCTTTGTTTATACCAACGCTGGAGCCTAAATTAGCAGGCTTTACAATCAAAGGATATCCTATGTTTTCTGCCTCTTCTATTATTTTATCTTTATCGGCTTCAAAACTGCTTCTGTAAAACCATATATAATCTACTATAGGAAGGTTGCAGCTTTGAAACACCTTTTTCATTATTACCTTATCCATTCCGACTGCAGAGCTTAATACCGAGCCAAATGCATAAGGAACACCGTTTATTTGCAATAAACCCTGCAGAGCACCATCTTCCACATTTGTGCCGTGGACTGCAGGAAATACAATGTCAATATCATATGTAGGATATTTTTTCCCGAAAAAACCTGTTTTAAGTTCAGGATGAGGATAGAGTATTAATTTTTCATTTTTAAATCCCGGCAAAACTTCATATGCATCATCAAAGTTTTTTTTCTTATAATTGTTTATGTCATGTAGACTGTCACCAACTAACCATTTACCGTCCTTTTGAATATAAATTATCTTAGGTTCATATATGTCTTTGTCTATGTTTTCAAAAACCTGCAAGCCTGTTATTATTGAAACTTCATGTTCAACGGATTTTCCGCCGATAATAATACCAACTTTTTTCATGGCTTCCTCCCTAAAATTTTATTTTTCGTCGTATGTGTCGGGTAAATCATTTTCAAAAAGCACAACATCATTAACTTTTGTCAATGTTTTCAATATTTCCGTAGCTTCATTCAATGAATTAACCACATACAAATTATCTTCATTGAAATTATGCTTTTTCATTCCTTGGTATATGGGCAAAGTACGTTTTTTCCCAACCAGTATTGCAATATCACAAACACTTGCAATCTGCTCACCAAATTTAAAGTTTTCTGTTTCTTCTATATCTCCTAATTCAACCATTCCCGGTGTCACTATTATTTTTCTTCTGTCCGTAAAAGAATTCAGCACATCTAATGCAGCCTTTGCTCCGTCCGGATTAGAATTAAAAGCATCATCTATTACCAATATACCTAATCCGTTATCAATAAGCTGAAGTCTGTGCTCCACAGTTTCCAAATTTGAAATTCCTCTTTTTATTTCATCTAATGACAAACCTAAAACAGATGCAATAGCTGCTCCACCTAATATATTAAGTATATTGTGCTTGCCTAATAGTTTAGTCCTGCATTCGATTACTCCCAAGCTTTTGATGCATAAGGAAAAAGATGAGCCAAGACTATCCACATGGATGTTGGTTGCAAATACGTCTGTGTCTTCTATGTTGTCTATACCGTAGAGTAACTTTTCCTTAAAAGTTTTATCGGCAAGTCTTTTTACATATTCATTATCATAATTAAAAATAGCTATACCGTCATCCGGGAGGTTCTCAATAAGTTCATACTTTGTTCTCATAATATTATCTATTGATTTAAATGTTTCTAAATGGCATGGTCCGATTGATGTTATGATACCGATTTTAGGATTTGTAAGCTTTGCAACCTCATCAATGTCACCTGTTTTGGTAGCCCCGAGCTCAGCAATAAAAACATCGTAATCATCGGTTAACTCATTGTTTATTATCTTGCTTATTCCCATGGGGGTATTGTAGCTTTCGGGTGTTTTTAATACTTTGTACTTTTCTTTTAATATAGTTTCCGTAATAAATTTAGTGCTTGTTTTCCCGTAGCTTCCGGTTATACCAACTGAATTTATGTTCATTTTTTTTATTTTTTCCGAAGCTTGAATATAGTATTTTTTATTAATTCTTTCCTCCATGGGTTTTGCTATGTAATTTGCTCCATAGGTGTAGAATGATGAAAAATAATAAATTATTGTTAATATACCTGCCCATACAGGAAAATATGACAATATATCTTTTGTAATCCATTTAACAATCAATAGAGTTAATATAAGGTCAAAAAAAACCAAAAAAATTGATATTCCGTACAATCTTTTAGCTCTTGGAGTGAAAATCAAAGGTTTTTTTGCTTCTTCCTTTGATTTTGCATTTATAAGAAAAAATAATAAGGAAATAATTGAATATATCAACGGGTATATCGGTGACTCTATCGGAGATATAATTATTAAAACTGTAGAAAAAACTATTAAAATCGCTGCATAAATTTTATCATTTTTTGTATGGACTTTATTTTTGTTATTTACCATCCAATTTATGTATTTATCACTGTTATAACCTTCCAGTTGAATAATATGAAGGCCTTGTTTTAATTTAAGTTGACATAAACACAGCCAGAAAAGTATATATAGACTTATAATAATTTCCATTTTCACTCTCCAAAATCTTCTTTTAAAAAAACATTTATAATTGCTCTGAACTGCTCATAATTGTCAATATAGGAATAATGACCTGCTCCTTTTAATATTACGAGTCCGCTGTCAGGAATTTCTTTCTCCATCATCTCACCCATATAAAGAGGTGTGTCTTCGTCATTTTCTCCCCAAATTAACAAGGTAGGTGCTTTGATATCGGAAAACAGTCTTAATAAATTATCATTTATTACCTTAACCATTGTCTGCCGCATTACTCCTTCTGCGTCTCTGTAATCCCGAGAGCCGAATTTCTTGTAGAATTTATCCAATTTTTCCTGTTTATTTTTTAAAGGAAAAGTTAAATAAATTTTTTTAAGCATTTTAAACCAGTATACTTTTATATAATATTTAGCTTTCCTCTTGGGAATAATTCCTGCACTGTCTATAAGTATTAATTTCTTAACAAAATTGTATTTGCTTGCTAAAACTATTGAAATCCTGCCGCCGTGAGAATGACCAAATAAAATAATCTCATTTAAATTCAATTCCTCAATGAATTTATTGATACATTCGGCGTAATCATAGGAATTCCACGGCTCTTTCGGAATATCACTATTACCGAAGCCCGGTAAATCTAATGCTACAACTCTGAATTTTTCTTTCAGTATATTAAAAATCGGCATCATTGTTTGTATGCTTCCGCCCCAGCCATGCAGCAGCAAGACATGTCTGCCTTTTCCCTCGTCTATGTAGTTGATATTTAATCCGTCTATATCAATATACATTTAAGCCCCCACCTCATAATGACGCCAATATTAATATCTAGTATTTATACTATTATATGTCAATTTATTGAAATGATTATACCATCTAAACAGTACATCTGCAAGAAAAAAGACCTCTTTAAAAAGGTCAAAGAATAATGACTATAGACATTGGTGCCAGGCACCTCTAAGGTGCCTGGCACCGGGAATAATTTTATATTATAGTATTCCGCTTCCTAACAATGGACCGAATATTAATGAAACAACAGTTATCAGTTTAATCAATATATTTATTGAAGGTCCGGAGGTATCTTTAAATGGGTCTCCTACCGTATCTCCTACAACTGCTGCTTGGTGAGCCGGGCTTCCTTTGCCTCCATGTGTACCGCCTTCGATATATTTCTTTGCATTGTCCCATGCTCCACCTGCATTTGACATAAATATTGCCATAAGAACACCGGTTAATAAAGCACCTGCCTGTAATCCGCCAAGAGCCTCTTTACCTAATAAAAATCCTACTATCAAAGGAACTACAACCGCTAAGAGCCCCGGAACTATCATTTCTTTTAATGCTGCCGCTGTTGAAATATCAACGCACCTTTTGTAATCGGGCTTTGTTTTTCCTTCCATAACTCCCGGCATTTCTCTGAATTGTCTTCTAACTTCTTCAATCATCGAAAATGCTGCTTTACCAACAGCGCTCATTGTAATTGCAGTGAATAAGAATGGTAACATTCCGCCTATAAATAAACCGGCTATTACTTTTGGCTCTGTTAAGCTTATTGATGTAATCCCGACAGCTTGAGTGTAAGAAGCGAATAAAGCAAGGGCTGTTAGAGCTGCCGAGCCTATTGCAAATCCTTTGCCTATTGCTGCTGTTGTGTTGCCTACAGAGTCTAATCTATCCGTTATTTCTCTTACTTCATGAGGAAGCTCGCACATTTCGGCAATACCTCCTGCATTGTCGGATATTGGTCCATAGGCATCAACTGCTATTGTCATGCCTGTTGTTGATAACATACCTACTGCTGCCAATGATATACCAAATAATCCTTTGACAGGATCAACACCGTTTGAAGTATAACCTGCAATTGCATATGCTCCTATAATACCTATTGCCAAAACAATTATTGGAAACGCTGTGGATCTCATTCCGACAGACAAACCGCTTATAATTGTTGTTGCTGTACCTGTTTCGGATTGTGAAGCTATTTCTTTTACATATTTATATTCATCTGAAGTATATATTTCAGTTATTTTTGCTATAATTAATCCTACAAATACACCGAATATAATTGAACCAAAGGGTTGGTAACTGCCCAATATAGACTTGCTTAAGAAAAATGATGCAGCTATTACTATTGCAGAAGAAGCATATGTACCCATATTTAAAGCTTTTTGAGGGTTTTTGTCTCCTTTTACAAACAATGTACCGAGTATTGACGCAATAATACCTACAGCGGATACAATTAAAGCAAATGAAACGCCATTTTTACCTTGGTATGCCAGAACACCCAGTGTTATTGCAGAAACTATTGCTCCAACATATGATTCAAATAAGTCTGCACCCATTCCTGCTACGTCACCTACATTATCGCCAACATTATCCGCTATAACAGCAGGGTTTCTCGGGTCATCTTCGGGAATTCCTGCTTCAACCTTACCAACCAGGTCTGCTCCAACGTCTGCAGCTTTTGTATAAATACCTCCGCCCACACGTGCAAATAATGCTATTGATGAAGCGCCTAGGCTGAATCCCGTAACTACAGCTGCATCTTCAAAAATTAACCAAAATATGCCTGTTCCTAATATTCCAAGACCAACAACTGTCATTCCCATCACTGAGCCGCCTGAAAATGCAATATCCAAGGCTTTGCCCATTCCTGATTGCATTGCTGCATTTGTTGTTCTTACATTGGCTTTTGTTGCTACTGTCATACCGAAATATCCCGCAAGTGCCGAGCATGAAGCCCCTGCCGCAAATGCAATTGCAGTAGGCCAATTAATTGCAAATCCTAAAATAAAGAACATTACTATTGCAAAAATACTAACTGACTTATATTCTCTTGCAAGAAATGCCATTGCTCCTTCGTGGATATATGAAGATATTTCTTGCATTCTATCATTACCGGGCTCAGCCTTGCTTACAATTGATGCTTTGTAGAATGCAAATAATAAAGCCAAAACTCCCACTATGGGAGCTATCATTAAAGTATCCATTTGTTTCTTTCCTCCATAGTATTTACAATTTGGCAGATTAAATAAAATCTGCTCATTGATATTTAATAAATTCTAACTCAATATCAACATTAGAATACTTACTCATTCTTTCCAATTAATTACAAAATATTATTGAATTGCAACCAAGACTAATGATGCAATAACAAATATAATTGCTGATATAGTTGTTGCTTTTTCTAGTTTTCCTTCAAAACTTCTGCCTTTGCTCTTTCCCCATATAGATTCGGCTCCACCTGCAATTTCTCCTGACATTCCTGCCGATTTGCCTGATTGAAGCAAAATACTTGCAATTAAAATTAAGCTAGCAATTATTAAAAGTATTCTTACAACTAATTCCACTAAAACACCTCCTGTTCCTTTCTTCGCATAACATTAGAATTATAACACCAAAGATTTATGAAATCAACCATATTTTTTTAGATGAGCCATTTCTCAGGCCTGATTTGGGGACATGTCTCCTACCGGCAGAGGCTATCCCATAAAAAGGGAGCGTGTCCCCATACCTCTAACATTATTTTATATTATAGAAAACTTCCAAGCCCTTATATTGAGCAGTATCGCCTAAGATGTCTTCCAACCTGAGCAGTTGGTTATATTTAGCAACACGGTCCATCCTTGAAGGAGCTCCTGTTTTAATCTGTCCTGCATTAACTGCAAGAACCAAATCAGCGATAGTTGAATCGTCGGTTTCTCCCGAGCGGTGTGAAACAACCGCAGTATAACCTGCTCTTTTTGCCATTTCAATAGCATCTAGTGTTTCTGTTATTGTGCCTATTTGATTTAATTTTATTAATATAGAATTAGCAACATTTAATTCGATACCCTTTTTTAGTCTTACAGTGTTGGTTACGAATAAATCATCACCAACTAACTGAACTTTATCACCCAGTTTTTCGGTAAGCATCTTCCAACCTTCCCAGTCTTCTTCATCCATACCGTCTTCTATAGATATTATCGGATATTTGCTCACCAATTCTGTATAATAATCAACCATTTCAGTCTGAGTAAACTTTCTGCCTTCACCTTCCAAGTTATACATTTTTGTTTCTGCATCGAATAATTCCGAAGCAGCCACATCAAGAGCCAGCATAACATCTTTCCCGGGAATGTAGCCTGCCTTTTTAATAGCTTCAACTATTGTAACTAATGCTTCTTCATTTGATGATAAATTCGGTGCAAATCCTCCTTCATCACCAACGGCCGTATTTAATCCCCTTCCCTTTAAAACGATTTTTAAATTGTGGAATATTTCAGCTCCCATTCTTAATGCTTCTTTGAAACTTTCAGCTCCTACAGGCATAATCATGAATTCCTGAATATCCACATTGTTGTCGGCATGCTGCCCGCCGTTTAAAATATTCATCATGGGTACAGGAAGAACTTTGCCGTTTACTCCCCCAAGATATTGATAAAGGGGTAACCCCAATGTGTCTGCTGCTGCTTTTGCGCATGCGATGGATACTCCCAATATTGCATTCGCGCCCAATTTTCCTTTGTTGGGAGTGCCGTCAAGTTCAATTAAAAGTTTATCGATTTCAACTTGTGCCAATGAATCTCTTCCTATTAATTCCGGTGCAATAATATTGTTAACATTATCGACAGCTTTTAACACGCCTTTGCCTAAATATCTGTTTTTATCGCCATCTCTAAGTTCTACAGCTTCAAATGCTCCTGTTGAAGCTCCGGATGGTACGCCTGCCCTTCCGTACCCGCCGCTTTCTGTCCATACTTCTACTTCAATTGTAGGATTCGCTCTGGAATCCAATATTTCTCTTGCATAAATATCTGTTATTATTGACATACTATTCTCCTTTATTCATTATGAACTATCAAACTTTTTCCTGTCATTTCTGCAGGTTTTTCGAGTCCCATAAGCTCAAGAATCGTAGGGGCTACATCTGCAAGAATTCCTTCTCTTAATTTGAAATTTTTGTTGTCAACAACTATAAAGGGCACTCTGTTGCCGGTGTGAGAAGTGATTATATCAAGGGTTTCTCTGTCAAACATTTCTTCGCAGTTTCCATGGTCTGATGTAATTATTGCTGTTCCTTCCGCCCTTATTATATAGTTTACTATTTCACCGAAACATTTATCCACTGCTTCCACTGCCTTTATAGCTGCCTCTATATCTCCCGTGTGTCCCACCATATCAGGATTTGCAAAATTAATTATCATAACCTTATACATATCCTTTTCTAATTGCTCCATAACAGTGTTTTTTACCTCAAAAGCACTCATTTCGGGCTTTAAGTCATAAGTGGGCACATCAGGTGAAGGTATTAAAATTCTTACCTCATTTTCAAAAGGTTCTTCTATTTCACCGTTAAAAAAATATGTAACATGAGCATATTTTTCCGTTTCTGCAACTCTTAACTGCTTAATGCCCAGTCTGCTTAAATATTCACCTAAGGTATTTTGCACAAAATTAGGCTTGTAAGCAATTTCCACATTTTCAATAGTCTTATCATACATTGTCATACATACGTATTTCACATTAATCTTTTTTCTGTCAAAATATGAAAAGTCATCATCAACAAATGCCCTGGTTATTTCTCTTGCCCTGTCAGGTCTGAAATTAAAGAAAATAACCGCATCGTTATCTTTGACAGTACCAAGCTCTCCGTTGTCTTTTTCAATCAATAGGGGTTTTATAAACTCGTCTGTAACTCCCTTTAAATATGAGCTCTTTATTGCTTCAAGAGGGTCTTTGTAAATTTCACCCTCACCATTTATTAAAGCATTGTATGCCAATTCTACTCTGTCCCACTGTCTGTTTCTATCCATGCCGTAGTATCTTCCCATAATTGAGGCAATGTGTCCTACGCCAATCTGTTTTGTTTTTTTCATCAATTCTTTTATGTAATTTGGGCTGCTTGTAGGGCTTACATCTCGACCGTCAGTGATGCAATGAATTTCAACATCGATTAAGCCGTTTTTCTTCGCGAGTTGAATTAAACTATACAAATGAGTATTGTGACTATGTACTCCCCCATCAGATAAAAGCCCTATTAAATGCAGAGTTGAATTATTCTTCTTTGCAAAATTTATGGCACTAAGCAATGCTTCATTTTTTTCAAACTCACCATTCTCAATAGACATAGTAATTCTGGTGAAATCCTGATACACAATTCTGCCTGCGCCTATGTTTAAATGTCCTACCTCTGAATTTCCCATTTGTCCTTTGGGAAGACCTACATCATAACCACTTGTAGATAAAGTTGTATTTGGATACCTTCTCAATAATACATCAAAATTGGGAGTTTTTGCTCTTTTTATAGCATTCCCCTCATAATCAGGTCCAATACCCCATCCATCAAGAATAATCAATGCAGTTACTTTATTCATAATTCAACCTTTCTACTTAAAAATTAATAATTTTGATAAATTCATCAGCCATTAAGCTGGCTCCTCCAACCAATGCTCCGTCAATATCGGACTGCTCCAATATTTCTTTTGCATTGGAAGCTTTTACACTGCCTCCATATTGTATCACTATATTATCAGCAATATCTGCAGTAAAAACATCTCCTAATACTGACCTTATAAATGATGACATTTCATTAGCCTGAGCGCTTGTAGCATTCCTGCCTGTACCTATAGCCCATATAGGCTCATATGCTACAACTATATTTAAACCTTCCGTTATACCATCTAAATCTTTAATTAACTGACTTCTAACAGTTTCCTTTTCAACTCCGGCTTCTCTTTGCTCCAATGATTCCCCGACACAAAGAATAGGTTTAAGACCGTTATTTAAGGCAGCTTTGACTTTTTTGTTTACCATTTGGTCTGTTTCGCCAAAGTGTTGTCTTCTTTCGGAGTGCCCGATTATTACGTATTCAACACCAATATTTTTTAACATTGGCGGTGAAACTTCACCTGTAAAAGCACCGCTGTTTTCAAAGTGCATATTTTGTGCTCCTACTTTTATTGAAGAATTTTTAAGTTCATGAATTACAGGATATAATGATGTAAAGGGCGGACAAACCAACACATCAACATCTTTATTCAATTGAGAAGACTTTAATATATTAACAAGTTTTATACTTTCCTCCACATCCTTATTCATTTTCCAGTTGCCTGCAATTAATTTTTTTCTCATTTTACCTCCTCCGCATGCAGGGGCATTCTTATTTATTATCTATTGCTTCGATGCCGGGTAACATTTTTCCTTCCAAGAATTCCAGCGAAGCTCCTCCTCCCGTAGAAATATGGGTTATATTTTCTGACAGTCCGGTCTTTTCAACAGCTGCTGCACTGTCTCCTCCGCCTATTATGGATATTGCATCTTCGTTATCTGCAATTGCTTTTGCTACTGCATTGGTCCCGTTGGCAAAGTTGTCCATTTCAAAAACACCTAAGGGACCGTTCCAAATTATTGTTTTTGAATTTCCTATTATTTCTTTATATATCTCAACAGTCTTTTCACCGATATCAAGTCCTATGTATTCATCAGGAATTTTATCAACATCTGTTGTGAAGAATTCCGTATCATTTTTAAATTCTTTTGCTACTACTGTATCAACCGGTAATATTAATTTTACTACTTTTTCTGATGCTTTCTCAATTATATTCTTGGCAAGTTCAACTTTATCTTCTTCCAAAAGAGAGTTTCCCGTATTATATCCTTTTGCCTTAAGGAAAGTATACATCATACCTCCGCCAATTAAAACATTATCAGCAATATTCAATAAATTTTCAATTACTGCTATTTTATCCGAAACCTTTGCTCCGCCTAAGATGGCAGTAAGAGGTCTTTTTGGAGTTTTTAATGCATTTCCCATTATCTCAACTTCTTTTTCTACCAAAAACCCAAGTGCAGAATGAAGATATTCACAGATGCCCACATTTGAGGAATGTGCTCTGTGAGCAGTGCCGAATGCATCATTAACGAACAGTTCTCCCAGTGATGCCAGCTCTTTTGCAAATGTACCTGCATTCTTCGTTTCTTCTTTTCTAAACCTAGTATTCTGCAAAAGCATTATGTCTCCAGGTTTAAGCTTTGCTGCATTTGTTTTTACTCTATCATCTACTACGACATCACAGTCTTCAAAACAAACACCTCTTCCTAAGAGTGAGCTTAATCTTTGTGCAACAGGCTGCAGAGAATATTTCTTATTTGCTTCTCCATCAGGTCTACCCAAATGGGACAATAATATTACTGCCGCACCATTATCCAAAAGGTAATTTATTGTTGGAAGAGATGCTTTAATTCTTATATCATCAGTTATGTTCCCCTCTTTGTCAAGGGGAACATTAAAATCACATCTTACTAATATTTTTTTATTTTTAACGTTTATATCCTTTAAAGTTTTTTTATTCATGATAAACCTCCGTTAACGTTTATATGTCATTAAGGGTTGACCATATCTCTACGCGGTCGAAGTCTTTGGTTAAATCATCTCATTTGTCCCCAATACTTAGCTACTCTCACAAGTTGCGCTGTAAATGACATTTCATTGTCATACCAGGCAATTAATTTAACCAGCTGTTTACCGTCAGCTTCTATTATTTGAGTGGACAATGCATCAAATACACATGCATATCTGCTTCCAATAACATCGCTTGATACAATCGGGTCTTCAGTATATGCTATTGTTTCATTGGCTGCATTTTTAACAGCTTGATTTACTTCTTCAACAGTAACATTTTTTCCAAGTTCAACGGTTAAATCTACAACTGAACCGGTAAGAGTGGGAACACGAAGAGCTATACCGTCAAGCCTGCCCTTTAATTCAGGCAAAACTACTCCAACGGTCTTAGCAGCTCCTGTAGATGCAGGAACGATATTTGCTGCTGCTGCACGTCCTCTCCTTGCCATTATACCTTTTTTATGCGAGTTATCATGAATATTTTGGTCATTTGTATAAGCGTGAACAGTGGTCATAAGTCCTTTAACTATTCCAAATTCATCATTTAATACTTTTGCAAGCGGAGCTAAACAGTTTGTTGTGCATGATGCTGCAGATACAACCGTTTCACTTCCATCTAATATATTGTGATTTACATTGTATACGACTGTTTTTAAATCGCCTTTGCCCGGCGCTGAAAGCAATACCTTTTTTGCTCCTGCCTTAATATGAGCTTCTGCTTTTTCCTTGTCGTTGAATTTTCCGGTGCAGTCAATTACCAAATCAATGTCTAATTCTTTCCAATTGCAGTTTTCGGGCTCTTTTACTCTTGATGTTATTATTTCTTTGCCATCAACATACATTAAATTATTTTTGTAGGAAATTTTATCGGTCATAAAATTACCGTGCGCAGTATCATACTTTAATAAATAAGTCAATGTTTCAGCATCTGAATTTGTGTTGATTGCTACAACCTTGAAATCTTCATCCTGAGCCATAAGCCTTAATGCTAATCTTCCAATCCTGCCAAATCCGTTAATTGCTACTCTTACCATTTAATCCTCCTATAGAAATAACATTTATTATAATTCTAAATCCTTATTAATAAATCCGTTGCAATAAGGATAATATGTAACAAACAGATTATATCATACTAAATATATAATGTGTAGCATATTATAATAAAAAAATATGCATATCTTTTTACATATTTTTCTATTAATATCTTCTCCTCATGGAAGATGACGGTATTCTCATTTCATCTCTATATTTTGCTACGGTCCTTCTTGATATATTTATTCCCTGTTCGTTTAATCTTTCGGTTATTTTTTGGTCGCTTAACGGTTTTTGCGGGTTTTCTTCATCTATCAATTTTCTTATAAAAGATTTAACGCTTGTGGATGACACTCCGCTGCCATCAGCTTCACTTAAGCTGCTTGCGAAAAAATATTTCAGTTCATAAAGACCTCTTGGCGTTTGTACATATTTACCGTTAGTAGCTCTGCTTATTGTTGATTCATGCATGCCTATATCATCTGCAACATCTTTCAAAACTAAGGGCCTTAATGCCATCTTACCTTCATCAAAAAACTTCCTTTGAAATTTTATTATTGATTCAATTACTTTGTACAAAGTAATCCTTCTTTGCTCAATACTTTTTATCAGCCACATTGATGAATTTAATTTGTCAGCTAAAAATCTGCTTGCCTCTTTATCGTCTAATTCATTTACCATGTTTTTGTAATAATTGTTTATGGTAAGAGTGGGCAGGTAGCTGTCATTAATTATAATTATATAATCATCGTTGAGTTTTTCTATAGTTGCATCAGGTACAATGTACCTTATATTATCACTGTCTACTATGAATCCTCTTGACGGTTTGGGCTCCAGCATTTTTATTATATCGCAAATATTTTGCACCCTGTTAACTGATATATGGAGTTCTTTAGCTATCTTTTGAATTTTGTTTGTTGCAATATCTTCAAGATATTTTTCTGCAATAATATAAGCATTCTTATCCTGGATTCCTTTTTCCTTAAGCTGTATCATCAAGCATTCACTTAAGTTTCTGGATGCAACTCCTACAGGGTCAAAAGTTTGTATGAGCCTTAAAACTCTTTCAACATCAACAACATCCTCATTTATTAATAAACTGATATCCTGAATGGAACATCCCAAATATCCTTTATTATCCAATGATTCAATAATGAATTCGCCTATACGCTTATCTTTGTTTGTTTTGACAGTGATACCTAACTGAATCATCAAGTGGTCTTTCAGTGAAAGTTTTTTGGAAGTATAGCTTTCAAATGACTGTTTATTCTCATTATCTATATTTCTTTCATATGATTTATAACTTAAATCATCATACTTTTCAGCTAATTCTCTCCAGTCGATTTCTTCATTTTCTATATTTTTATTCATATGTTCTTCATTTGAAGAGACATCACTTTTGTTATCGACAGCTTCCAAAAAAGGATTGACTTCTAACTGCTTATTGATAAAATCAGTTAATTCTACATTATTAAATTGCAAGATTTGAATGGCTTGCCTTAATTCCGGTGTCATTATAAGCTTTTGAGTTTGGGAAAGATTTAATTCAAATCCCATTTTCATGGTATCACTCCTCACAAGTATATTATATCAAAAACTTATAAATTTTCAATATAATAATAAAGAACATAAAAATTCAATCAAATAACCATGCCGGCATAAAAAATTCTTCATCAGTTTGATGAAGAATTTTTGTGGGGTTAGGGCATCTCGCAGTCTCATTCACCAATGTATATATTTGGGGACATTCCTCTTACTTCAAAGACTCACCCTAAAGTAGAGGTGTGTCCCCATACCTTAACTGTCGCATACATTGGGAATTCGTTGCGAATGACCTACCGCTATTTTTTCTGCGCTTATGCTTGAAAAAATAGGGTTAGGGCATCTTTAACAGTCTAGCTGTTCTTTTGCTATAAAATCATTAGCTGCAAGTATTTTTAAAGTATCATTTGTTTTAGCTTCACTTACCAAAATTATCGGTCCTGTACATCCCATTCCGCTCTCAGCATAAATACCGTTTTTCCACAACAATTTTACCGCATCTTCAAGGTCCATAATTTCAATTCCGGATATTTGGGAAGTTACAACCTCTTTGGCAGGAGCAACAATTTCTGCTTCTTCCGCGGTTGACTTTTTAGATGCTTTTATTTCTGATAATATTTCGTCTAAACCTGCTTTTTTGGCATTGTTGAATTCTTCTTTTGCTATCATAAGGCAGTTGCCTTTTATCAGCTCACCAGCAAACCTTATGGCTCCTTCGATTAATGGAGCACCGGAAGCTCTGGAAATAATAAGTATCAATTTGTTGAAGTTTTCTCCAATACCGGGACCATATCCATAACCCAAGGATTCATAACTTCCTCCCGTAGTATAGGAAGAAAATATTTTAATCATCAGATTGCCTGTAAGAGAATCCATAACCATAACATCACAAGAACCCATAAGCAAGTCATTGCCTCGCATAACAGCACCCCCGTCTGATCTTTTAGATTCAGCAAAGTTTATTTCATAGCCCTTATTTTTAAGCTTGTTCAAGGCTATTTCCGTTTGTCTGGCACCATCTACGTTTAAAATTCCGACTGTCGGATTCTTTATTCCGCAAGCTTTAGCTGTAATTATTCCATAGACAGCATTCTTAACCATTCCTTCAACCTTGTCTGTTGAAGAAGTTCCGGTTGTCGTGGCAATAAACATTTCTTTTCCGTTACCGGGGGTTATGATTCTTCCTACGGTGGATACTCCTATGGGAAATGGATAATGCATTGTAACGGCTGCATCAACCCTGCCTTTATCCAGCAATTCTTCCATTTTTTTATGAGCATCGTCTTCTGAATTTACAACTTCGGTATTGACACTTTCATTAGACTTTGAGCCGATTACTGTTGTATCAATTCCAAATTTTAATGAATTAACAGCAGCTTTGTAAACTTCATCTTCTCCATGCTCACTTCCCAATGCGGTAACCGCAACCTTTGGCTTTTGACCGTACTCACCGCTTATGAGAGTATCGGCTAATTGGTTAAAAATATTACCTATTGTTTGTTTTACTAATTTTTCAGACATATCTTCACTCCTGTTCGTTTAACAGATTTGAAGCAAAATCCTTTAATGCATTAGCAATTAAATTCTTTATCTGTTCCTCTGAAATTGCGGACCTTTCTTTCTGACCTCCTTTATTTGCTTCAATAATAAAGGATACACCGTCAAATAAATTAGTCATTCTTCCAAGGAATAAGCTTCCCTTACCAACTATCATGGCGTTTTTAATTTTGCCGGAAAGTATATCTTCTCTGCAAAATCCAAGGTACGGAACACCTGAAGGTAT
>Ga0209723_1003097_pt1 | contig 20674 bp, 11 predicted proteins | sample BiotimSIPDNA_2_FD_185750 | JGI IMG/M metagenome (GOLD analysis project Ga0209723, IMG submission 185750) | Anaerobic biogas reactor microbial communites from Washington, USA - Biogas_R2 time_0 SIP DNA (SPAdes) (version 2) | ecosystem: Engineered > Bioreactor > Anaerobic > Unclassified | place... | reverse complement strand
AGCTCGCGAAAGTCGGCTTTTCCACCCAAAAGACCACTGATGGTGGGCTTGATCGGGGTATTGCCATAATAAGCGTTTTTAGCCCAGCCAATATATTGAATGCTGAACTTCTCCACTGCTTGGAGCTTCAACATCTCGGCAATGTCGATGGCGTCTTGGTAGCGGGTCATCGCCACGTAATTATTGCCAAACAACCCGTGCTTGTAATCCATCCCGATTAAGGATAGATCCATGGCTAGCCCCACCCTCGGCTTCTCTTCCAGCCTTAGAATGTCGCGGAATTTTTTTGCCATCCCCGAATAACTGGCTTCACCATTCGCAAGGAAGTGATACTCGGTTTCAAAATCCGTTGGAAAAGGCTCTGAATTGATGAGTTGGAAACTGTCATTGATGTTTGAAGACGTGGTGATTTGATAACGTTCTCGATAGATGTACTTGGCGAACGTCGTGTTTACTCCGGTCGCATTGTACCCATACGGATAAGAATGAATCTCCGTTGCGGCACTTCCAGTTTTGACATAAGCCAGAAATGCCGCTTGCTGAAAGCCATGATTCACACCAAATACCGGCATGGTCGCGGATAACTCCGGATGAATGTGGGTTGCTTCCGAAGACGTCGTGGCTTGATTGCGGTAGCCTTCATCAGTTCCATAGAGTCGCTTGATATACGCAGTGGTTCTCGGAACGTTGTCATAGCGGACCAGTGCGCCCGAGCCATCGGGAATGAAGGAATAACCGTTGATCAGGTAATTGTTGGAGCCAAAATAAGGAAACAGATAAATCGCGCGGATGCGATATGAGATAATTCGAGTGGTGATCTTCCCATCCAACCCCAGTACTTTCTTTTCCACATCGCCTTCCACTATTGACTCTTGGGGAATCCTTACACAAAGCTTGTCGCCGTCCAGTCGGACCTCCACAGCAAAACTGATCGCAAGGTCGTTAAAATTGATTGTGGCATAAATCCCATTGGGCAGTGCCTCATAATCATAATCCACCGTCACATGGTATTTGGGCCCCGATAAATACGATTTGGAATCGTCGATCAGGATGTTGTCCAAATTATAATATTCAAGCGTGACACCGGATTCAATCAAGAATCGCTGAGCCCCGCTATATCCCAAGGACAAATAGTCGGGATAGACCGAATACCAAATATATTGGTTTTGTTTGTCGAGGATAGCGATATTAAAGTTCTTTTCTTTTAGATACAGTTGAAGTGTCTCTGATTCCGACACCAGTTGGTACCCTTTTTGAACCAGGTCCGCCTCCGGTGTCGGACTGATAGTAACGGGATCCGTATTTTCCGGGCGTCCGTAGAAATTGGATTCGATGCGACTGTCTTGACTCCACGTAAATCTTTCCGGAAGCGTAGCAATTTTCGGAGCCGCAAGAAATGGAATCGCCGTGAAGAATCCCAAAACACAAAAAGCTATCAGAATCAGCCATTTCTTATTCACGGATGATCACTTCCTTTACGATGTCCGAAACAAAGGTGCCGACCTGGAATACCATCAAATAGACGATGATGAGCGTGATAATGATGACGATCATCATCAACAGGGTCAATAGCAGATTGACGATGGTCTGTCCCACCGTGTAATTATGCGTTTCCTTGATGTTGAAATATATAAGCCCCAGACTCCAAAGAAACATGAACGTGAGCCCGAATGAATACAAAAACGACTCGTTCAGGGTAATGACGTTCGAGAGCAAGATGACGAGTGGATAAATCAAGAAAATTGGAGTCAAGGCGCCGAGTGAATTCAGGAAAACAGCTCGCATCGTTCCTTCTCCTTCCATCAAGGAACTCACGAGATAGTTGGAGAGGACAAAGATTAAAAACGGTAATACCAACTTCATGATTTCATTGAAGAGGACGGTCTCTTCAATGATCACTTGATTGAAGATGAATCCAGTCAACACCATTCCAATCAAATAGAGCCCGACCAAGGCGATCAAGAAGATAAATCCGCTGAGCGTCGAGACGCGATTGCGACGTTTGACTTCATAACAAGTGTCGAAGGGGTGCCGAACAAATCGAAACATCATGGCCATTTCTCTCGGATATTTGAGCGACAACAACCGTTGGAACGGCTGCTTAATCGCCGATAGGAAAGCGAACTTCTTATTGGTATAATGAATGATCGCTCCAAAAGCGACCAACAGCAGCAACGTGAGCAAAATCCCATCGATATGGTCGATCAACCAGATATTTCGAATTTCCCAGTACGCTTCTGAGTATTCGGCTTTGGCATTCGCAATTTCAAAATAATCGAGCGCCAATTCATACTCTTCATTCATGAGATATCCAAGTCCAATTCCTCGGTAAGCCATGTCGAACATCGAGTTATACCGAAGGACCTCTGTCCAGATGTCGATACTTTCGACATACTCGGCATCGTTGTAACAACGAAGAGCATCATGGACTTTGACGGCAAAGGGTGTCTCTTGAAAGATATGCAACGCGTTTCGGGACGAATTATCGTCGATAACAAAGAGATTCCCTTGCGTATTTTGGGCAATGGCAGATGCGGATAAGAACAGTCCTAACCGGTCATTGCCCGTTCCTAATCCAGCAAATTGAAACAGCAGGTTGCCAAGCGAATCGTATTCTACGATCGTGCCGCCAGAAGTCACCGCATACAAATTTCCGACATCACCCGGCCATGAATCCACAAAGCTTCCATGGGTGAACATGTCATCAGGATAAAAATTCGTGCCGCCCGTGTTGACTTTTTTAATATTGTCTCCTTGATTATCCTCAATGATGGTGCTCGTTACAGTGTAGTAATACCCACGGTTGTCCAGGGCGATATTCGTGACGGGAACCGGAATGTTTTTTGCCAAATTGACATTGGGATTGTTTTGATAGAGAATTCGCTGAAGTCGTTTCCAAAGACTGATTTTGATCGGGTTCGAGGCAAAATAGTTGATAAACCGATTCTCCTGATTGATCATCAGAACACCATTTGTCGTGCCTTCGTTCGTCACATACATCGTTTGGTTTTGATCGACCGCGATTTTCATCGGCCGAAATAAGAAATTTTCCGAGTCGAGCAATGACGAGGTCGGGGTGGACAACGATTTGACAAAGGTGACTCGATCCTCCAAGTCGGCTGCTTCTTTATCAAAATTGTAAATGTGGATCGCTCCGATGTCTTGATTGGTAACAGCCTGTCCGTAATCGGCGATATAGATGACATCGTCAACGACAGCGATCCCCATCGGTTTTTGCATCTTATCGGACCCAAATTTAGCCACAACCTGGTAAGCGGGGTCCAAGATTAGAATCCGTTTATTTCCGGTATCAGCGATATAAAGATAATCTTCCTCGTCCACGGTGAGATCCTTGGCCCCATTCAGGGTGGATCCGTCACTGAAGGTCCGGATCATTTGAATGGCTTCATAGGCTTCATTTGTTTCTTGAAGCCGGCCATTCCGGTCTAAAGTGAATGTCTTATAAGCCGATAAGGCCGACACGGTTGTTGGCTGGGTGGCAGCGAATCCCAGAAACAACAGGAAACAAATCATCAGAAGCAAGAGGCGTCTTGTCTTCATCTTACTTGATCCCCGAGTGGGCCATCGTGTTCATCACGCTGTTTTGAAGGATGATGAACAAGACGACATTGGGAACGAAGATGATCAGATTGGCCGCGGCTGCCATACCTTGGGCGGCAATCGGATTCGTTCCAATAGTCAAGGCGGAAAAGTAATAGGGTAAGGTCTTCAACGCTTCGTCATTGACGTAGAGATTGGAGGTTTGCACGTTGTTCCAAGCATTCTGGAAGGATAAGATCATCACGGTCGCAAGCGCCGGTTTAACAAGAGGCATCACGATCTTAAGATAGATTTGGAAGTTATTCGCTCCGTCGATTTTCGAAGCCTCAAAGAGTTCGACTGGAACCTGATCCATGAACTGCTTGATCAAGAACACGCCGACCGGCATCGCAATCAACGGGATAACATGCGCCAACATGGTGTTTGTGACCCCGAGCGTGCTCATCACGATGAAGCGAGGAACAGCTATTGCCACCGGCACGATGATGATTGCGATCTGATTGATCAAAAACAAGCCCTTTTTGCCTTTGAATTTCAAAAAGGAAAAAGCGAAAGCCGCGGCCGAGCCGAGCGCAATCGTCAAGAAAATCACCAGCCCGCTCACGAGGAGCGAATTGAAGAGGTATCGCGAAAATGGCACACCGGTCTGAGAAGCCAAGGTAAAGAGGTTTTGGAAATTATCCAAGGTGAGGCGCGAGGCAAAGATTTTCGGTGGATAGGCATACAGTTGATCCAAAGGCTTGAATGCATGGGAAAAAATGAAGATGAGTGGCAAGGATGTGACGATGAGCATCGGCAATACCAAGAGGAAAAACTTGATTTGACTCTTGTTCAGGCGAGTTGGATTGATCTTCGTCCCCAAAAACTTCGACTTGCGGTTTCGTCTTTTATTTCGTAGTTTTCTCACGATTTTTTCGGTTTCGGTCAGTTGCCGATCGACACGTGTCATCCGATCACTTCCTTTCCCCGAAGAGTTTTGTCGCCACTCGGTTGAAACCGAGCACGATCAATAGCAAAATCACGGATATTGCCGAGGCATATCCCATTTCATACCGGGCGAAACCATAATCATTCATATGATCGACAATCAACCACCCGGCCATTTGTGGGGGTGGTGTCGATCCCGATAAAGCCGAGGCGATTCCGGCCGCATTGAAGGTGCCGACGAGCGCCATCACGGCACCAAACAGCATTTGCGGTTTCATGGACGGAATCGTGATATAAAAGATTTCCTGCCATTTGGATTTCATTCCATCGACATAAGCAGCTTCATACAGATCCTTGTTGATGTTGAGAATCCCCGAAAGCATCGCCAAAAAGCCGACGGACATCGATGACCAGATGCCGACAAACACCATGATGCCAAAGATAAAATCGGTATTTTGGAGCCATTGGACCGGCTCGTTGATAAATCCGAGATTCAACAGGAAATAGTTGAGATATCCTCTTGTGTCCCCACTGAATACCACTTTCCAGATGACCGACATTAAGACACCGCTCGTCAAGGAAGGCGAATAGAGAATAATGGCAAGAACGGTCCGAACCTTGTGCGTGAGTTGCGCCAAGAGCCAAGCCATGAAAAAGGAAATCATGTAGCCGATCGGACCGATCAAAAGTGCATATTTGATGGTCGTTGGCAAGGCATATTGCATAAAATCCGAATCTTGGGTAAAGAGCGTGACGTAATTCTGAAATGCCAGCCAACGAGGGGCATTGATCGTATCAAAATACGTCAAAGACAAAATTGCTGAGATGATGATGAGCAAAACCAAGAAAACGAAAAACACCGTCATGTAAGGCCCGACAAAGAAGAGTGCGGATAGATCCCGCCGTTTTTTCTTAGGGGCTGCTTCTTTAGTCATTCTCATCATCTCCGATCCAGAGATGAATATTTGAATTCATCGGGACAAGGTAAGATTTTCCACTTGTGTCAGTCGATGTCTTATAGCCGAACTCCGCGAATTTCCGGTTAAGCTCCCGCGTGATTCTCGGTATGGATTCATTGATCGCAACCGAAGCGTCAAGAAGATCGATCACGACTTTGTTCCAGATATTGGAGAGTTCACGTTCCACGATATAACTACCCGGCGTGATGGCAGGAGTCCGCGCCCAAATCGCTTGTCGGAGCATCGGTTGTTTGATGTCTTCATCCCAAACTGACTGGGCAAGAGCGTCCATATTGGCAGAAATGATCAAGAATTTTTCGCCCAAATTCGTCTTGATATTTTGCATGAACTCGATTTGTGTCGACGTCTCATTCCACCATTTAATCAGTTCCCAACCTTCTCTTTTCATCAGAGAATTCTCAAACAAGATCGATGCTTTGCCGTAAGCACTGGCATAACGTTCGATCGTTCCGTCTTGATTCGAATCCATTCCCGGGATCTCGATCACACCCCACTGGCCCGAGAGTTCCGGAGCGGCATATTTGAGTTGAAGATAGAGGTCGACTGTTGCGATGCCAATCGGAATGTCACCGCTTCGGAAATGTTCAAAGAACGACGATACTTGCAAGGGCAAATCGTAAATCGTGAAGAGATTGGTCATGAAGCGGATGGCATTCACCGTTTGCGTTTCTTTCAACGTGGTGCTGATGCCATCCTCGGTATAGATCTCCCCGCCGAATTGATAGATGAGCGGGGTGGTCATTCCGTACCCTTTGAACGCGGAATCACCACCGAGGGGATGATAGAAATTCATCCGGTGGCTCTGTAGGATCGGCAACATTCCGATGACCTCTCCCCAGGTCGAGGGTGGTTCCAAACCGAGATAATTCAAGATGTCTTTGCGATAATATAGCATATACACGCTTTGGGTCTCTGGGAGACCATAGACACCCTCTTCAAAAATCAGCGTGGTGAAATTATTCGGAATATGATGGCTAGCTACTTCCTGAAAATCCACATAGGAAGACAAATCAGCCAACATTCCCCGTAAGGCATAAGAATACGGCACCCACGTGTCGATGCTCAACACAACGTCTGGGTTGTCGCTTGTGGCGTTTGCCAGAATGATTTTGGAATTATCCGCCAAGACCGAGCACTTCACCTTGATTCCGGTTTCTTTTGTGAACCCTTGGTCAATCATGCTTTGGATAATATCAAGATAAAGCGACGATTGTCCTACCCAGACTTCCAGGGTGTCTTCATCAATGACTGTTTGATTGTATCTCGTATCAAAGAAGGAGTAAAAGAACGATTTGATCCCATCCCAGAGCCGAACGAAAAATGAAGCTCGGGGGTCGGGAAGAACACACTCGTTAAAAAGATATATCTGATCGATCGATAAGGGTTGATTCAAGAGGTTCCCGATCACATTGCCGATCAATTGATACGCTGATCCGCTTCCTTCAGAAAATTCCGGAAGCTTCGATCCCAATTTATTGGGCGTCTTCGACACTCGTCTCAATTGTTTTGCGGCCACGTTCAAAGCCGATGCTTGCGGCGATGTCTTCAATCCCTGATCTTGTTCTTCGATCGCTTGATAGATCGCTTCCAGTTCGTCGGCATAACCGAGCAAATCTTCCTGCAAATAGGGTAGATACTTCAAAATGTTCCAATCCAAGGCATCGCTTGGATTCCCGCCTGTGATGGTTTGCACTTTCAGTCCGATCCGGTTGATGTGATCCATGATCGTTTGTAGGCGATCGATCAAATCGGACATATGGGCAGCGGAGGATTCAATGGTGAGCGTGTGGCTCCCTGCGGTCAAATATACCCAATCGGGTTCGCCATTTGCCCCAAGCACTACATTCTCCCAGTTTTTGTTGGTATCAAACGTCACATTTTCCCATTCTTTAAAGGGGATTTCCCCATCAACGTAAAAGGTCTTTCCGGCAACGATCCCTGGATTCGATTGATGCAACACTTTTAATCCCAAATGGTATAATCCCGATTTTTCCACTTGGAAGAGATAGGTCACGCGACTGCCGCCACGCGACATCGATCCCCCATCCAATTGATTCAAAACTGTATGCTTGTACGCATAAGGGGTCATAGCGCTGTCCTTGTAATAGCTCGACTTGATCTCCAAGTCGTTCTTGACGCTGAAATCTTGTCCTTGAATGAGAATCATCTCGCCAGAAGTAGCCGTGTAATCTTTCGGATGTTGAGCCAAATAAGTGGCATAATCAAGGTGTTCGGATGCACCTCTGACAATTACCGATCCGATGTCGATGGACAAATTTTCAGCCCGGAACTCGAGCATGTTTTCTCCTGCTTGCAATAAGAAAAGATAAGGTCCTGCCGTCCGACTGTTATAATCGTCAAAAATATACCGGTTCCACGCTTGCATGCTGATGGCTCTCGGTAACATTTCGTTCCCGTAGCGGTTATACCTCTTCTCTTCCGGAAGCGGTTCGACTTCCCATGCCACTTCCAGTTCCAAACTGGAACTTTCATTGAAGAGGGTTTCCCCGTTCACTTTCAAACTGATCGTCGGAATTGTATAGAATGGCTCCGGCATTCGAAAGTCGAAGCCCAGCTCATAGAGCCCTGTCTCTGGCACTTCGACTGCGATGATCGCCACATCGTTTTGTGCGAGACGAACGACGGTATCTTCCGAATAATCGGGTTCGGTTCTAAAATTCAAGGTTGGATTCAATTCTCGGAAATCATCCCAGTCGCTGGTTGTCTCTTCCAGGCTGATTTCATCATAATCACGTCGCCAAGTAGCGAGTTTTCGGACATAATTTTGATTGCGAAAATCGCTGGGAGAAAATTCAGTCATCGGAAGTTCGGGCTCAGCTTCCGCGTGAACGATGCCGAAAAGTGCCCTACTGGATAAGGCCAATAGGACCATCAGGCCAAAGCTGAGCCAACTCTTCTTCATGACTTTCCCCCTAATGACAAAAATAGACTGTGTGATTCTTTATTCGGAATATTCCGCAATCAAGAGATCCATTGCGGCAATTGCCGCCTGATATGCTGCATTCCCTTCGGTTTGCATCGTTTCCCGGACAGCCGCATAGGTGGTTTCATTGTTGATGACTTGAGAAATATAAGATCCGACAGCCAAATCGGCTTCATCCCATCCAATGGTTTCCTTGTTGACCCAGTAGGCGCCGTTTCTCAGTGCTTCAATGAATTCTGGTGATACAAATCCCGGCGCATCTTCTCCATAGGGAATGGTTTCCCACAACTGATTGACCCCATAGCCATCAATTCCATAATCGACGATCGGATAGCCATAGTTGTTGGCTTGTCCGGATACCAGATCCGAAAATTCTTCGAACAATTCATAACGTTTTAGCAATCCTTCTTCGCTGTAGCTCATCCATTTCAAAAGCTGATAAGCCGCTTCTTTATGTTCGGATGTATAACTCACACCGGCGATATCGGTGTTTCCACCCGTCACACCGTCAGGTCCTGGATAAACATCCCAATTAAAGAACATCTGCGGGAAGTAGTTCTTCGCGCTCCAAGAGGCATCCCGCCACAACGCCACTTTCCCGTTGTAGCGCGGTTCGAAGTCAGAGGACAAATACCATTCCGTTAACAGATCAGAAGATAATTGATGAACGCAATATCCGGCCGAAAGCGCGTCTCGCATATCGTTCATCGAGGTCAAAAAGCTGGGATCGTCAAAATGGAATACTTCGCCATCAAAACCAAATGCATACCACTTTCGGGCTTCGGCCAATTCTTCCGGTGTCGTCGCCGCTCTCAGTTTCAAGACTTTGGGCAACTCCCGATAGAAATAGTGAGCGCCATACATACCGATCACGTGCGTGCTTTCATTGGTAGCCGCTTCGGCGATCGCCTTCATTTGCTCGTAGGTCCAATCATACCCTGGCGCTTGGATCCCCGCCGCATCCAAGATGTCCAGATTGACAATCCACAGTTGCGGGAAAATAAACGTCGGCACCGCATAACGGCGTCCTTGATAGGTTCCTAAATGATAGACCGAATCAAAGATGTAGTCGGTATCAGGATCATGATCGAAATACTCGGTGATATCCGCTAAAATGTTATAGGGCAAGAAATTCCCCAGTCTTCGAATCAGGAACACGTCCGGAAGCGTGCTCGGCGGTTCCGCTAATGCCATAAAGCTCGCATCCCATTCGGTATCTTCACTGACGATCTGCATGTTGACGGTGATGTTCGGATATTTCTCAGTAAACGCTTGAACCATCAAAGATTCGATCGTCACGATGTCGGCAGAGGTATGTTGCCAAGACGCATAGGTGAGCGTGATCTCTTCTTCTTGCCAGTCCGGAGTTCCATTGTGATTTTTGTCCCAGAACTCATCATAGACAGCTGTCGTCGTTTTCTTTGTCGTGGTCGTTCCGGAAGGTATTGTGGTCACATCTCCTGTCGATGATCCACTCGTTGGCACGTTCGTCGATGAATTGGTCGTTCCGTTTAAGGTAGTGGTCGCTGTTGGCGTTGAAGTGTTTGGGTCTGTCGTTATCCCCCCGCAAGCATAAAGAACCACTAAAAACGTCATACTCAAAATCATAATCGCACATTTTTTCATAATTTTCTCCTTCACATATAATGTTTATTGGATCGTGAAAGCCAAATCCTTTTCAAGCGAGTCGATCTGAAATTGGATTTGCCCGTTTGTCACTATAATTGTCCGTGCTTCCAAGAAAGCCCCCGTAGTAGTATCAAAGAATGTCAGTGTATAGGTGTTGTTCGACACAGGAATCTCAATGACAATATCTTCTAGAATCCCCGGATCGGGATTGGAATACGTCCATAGCTTATGATAAAGATAACCATAAGTTGCCGTCTCCGTTTGAACGCCCATCAGCCCAACCAAGCCATTGGAAAGCGAAACACCGCTGATTTTTCGTAGATCTTGGAAGGTTTTTCCAGCAAGATCCATCTGACGGGCATAGGACCCAATGCCATCAAACCGATACCAAAGGTCATGAAGGTCGATCCAAGAATCCCACCACCATTGCATCGCCCCACCGGCACCTGTCATGATGCCCGCCCAGAGTCCTTGATGCAAAGTGATCCCAGTCGGATCTTTGGCATACGTATTCGCTCCGTTTTGCCAGTCGATCCCGATTTCACCAAAGAAGATCGGTTTGTCATATTTGGCACTCAGTGTGTCGATTTCTGTTGCCAGTTTCTGAATAAAATTCGTGTCGTAATATTCGTAGCTGTGAACTGCCCCAAAATCAATGGATTTGAGCAAATAGGCATCGCATCCGTAGGTGAACTTGTAACTCGTCGTGACCAGATGTTGGTAAGGATCGTTTTCCTTGATCCAAGTTGCCATATCCGAATGCCATCGGGTAACGATGCCGGAGTTATAGCCATCCACCCAATCCACTTCGTTAAAGAGTTCCCAAGCAAAGAGATGCTCCGAATGCGAATATCGGGCTATCAGATAACGAAGTTCATTTCTATACCAGCGTTTCGCATCGCTGTTATAAAAGAATTGAATCGGGAGGTCCAACATTCCTCCATTGGCTTTGTTATAAGGATTGATTCCCCAATTGGGATTCGTAACGGCCGAGAATTGGCCGTGATTGATCAAGGTGAGCATCAAATAAACGCCGTTTTCTTCGGCCAACCGAAACAGTGTGTCGAGTCGGATCGCAATATTCTGAGTGGAATCAAAATTGGAGTAAGAATAGCGATGAATGGAAAACGCGCGATGGGACATCCAGATCCGAGCGTAATTTCCCCCGCTTGATTCGAGATGTTTGAACCAGTTGAAATAATCATATGTGCCAAGGGATGTTGCCCACCATCCGAAATTTGCCCCGACGGGAAGATAACTCGTTCCTCTGGAAAACACAAATTGACGGTTGTTTGCGGAATCGACTTGGATAAATCCGCGTGAGGTTTCGGTGTATTCTGTTACCTGAAACGATCCGGTCTTTGTTTGAATCAGATTCTCTTCTATCCTGACTTCCAGCGTATAGTCCCATTTTCCTACTTCATCCGGTCGGATACGAACGAGATAATGGCTGATTCCTTCATCCAATCCTCGAACCATTTCCTGTCCAGAGGTGAGATAGCCTTCCTCATCATAGGTTTCGCCTATCAGGATATGATCGCGATATTCCCAAAACCAGAATGCATTTTGTCGAAGAGTTTTTCCTGAGGGAGCGGAAAAAATCATTTCCAAACGAATTTGATCGTAATCATACGGATTATAATCCGTTGCGATTTTTTCGTTTCCGGAAGGCTCATATAGCGCCAATTCCAACAACTGATCGGTTTGAATCGATTCGGTCAGAATGTGGATTCGATCGATGAGCGGCTCTACCGTGACTTTCGAAGACTCGGTAAGAGTCATGGTCATCGACGGGAAAGTCGTCGAATGGGTATCTGTCATGGAAATCGTCGTTGTCGATTCCAATGAACTAGACGGTGAAGTTGTGAGTTGCGTCGTTGAATGCTCTTGACAAGCACCCAACGCTAAAAGAAACAGAATGAGAACAAGAAATAGCATCATCTTCTTCATCTCACCGCCTACCTTTTGCCATCGGACTGATCACTGCCCACCGATTCCGTCGTCTCTTTGATATAATCGATCACGGTGTCAAGTTCAGTGAATGCCAAGGCAACCGTCGAATCGGCAGCGCCATAATAAATGGCCAGTCGTCCTGTCGCCGCATCTTGCAAAGTGGCGCACGGGAAGATCACATTCGGGACAAAACCGACTTCTTCGTACCCTGCTTCCGGTGTCAAGAGGTAATTGCGCGAGCGATATTTGACAATCGCTGGATTATCGATATCCAAAATCGCCCCGCCCATACTGTACACATAACCGTTACAGGTATTACAGACACCGTGATAGAAAACGAGCCAACCTTCGCTGGTTTCGATTGGTGTCGGCCCAGCGCCGATTTTAAGGCCTTGCCACCAACCATTGCCACCCTTTTCCATCACATGGCGGTGTTTTCCCCAATAGACAAGGTCTTTGCTTCTTGATAAGAAGATATCCCCAAACGGCGTATGGCCATTATCGGACGCCCGGCTAAGAAGCTGGTACTCTCCGTCGATTTTTCTTGGAAACAGTACGCCATTTCGATTAAAAGGAATGAACGGATTTTCCAATCGGGTGAAATGGACAAAATCCCGAGTGACGGCAAGTCCGATCGAGGGTCCATGGAATTCCGTGCACCAAGTGATGTAATAATCGTTGTCGATTTTTGTCACTCGCGGATCATAGGCATAATAGGGATTCCAAGATTTTCCCGATTCATCGTAAAAATCAATCGGAGAAGAATCGATCTCCCAATGGATGCCATCCCCACTTCTACCCACACGAAGATGGGGAAGTGTCGCCACGGTTTCCGCTCGGAAAACGCCGATAAACTGATCCTCTTTCCAAGGAACCACAGCCGAATTGAAGATGCGGGCCACGCCCGCTACCGGATTACGGTCGATGATGGGATTTTTATCGTAACGCCACACGGGGACATTCAAGTCCTTCGGTCGGTCGATCCAAGGTATGTTCGAATTGGATTTGCAAATTAGTTGATATTTTCCCAATGTTCGGTCCCCCTATTTTTTTGACTGTTTTAAACTGTGTTCGTTTTCTTGGATGATCGTCAATCGCTGCTGGACACAATCAAAGGAGTTAAAAGCTTCTTTCGGTGAATGAAACGCGTAATCGAGCAGTTTTGAAATCGTGGTCGTCGCCACATGAAGCCGCGTATCCGAAGCGGCATAGTAGAGAAATACCTCTTCTTTTTCATTGACGATGACGCCATTTGTGAAGAGAACATTGCTGACATCGCCGATCCGTTCTTCTTGATAAGGTGCCAGAAGATATCCCGAAGGTTGTGCGATGATTTGGGTCGGATCACTGAGTGCGGTCACAAAGAGATAGAGCACATAGCGAAGCCCTGCTGCGGTGTTGCGGACGCCATGGGCGAAATGAATCCAACCATTTCTCGTTTTGATTGGCGCGGGTCCAATCCCGTTTTTCAGTTCATAGATCGTATGATAGCGTTTCTTGGCAATAAGAATTTCCTCTTTGATGACTCCTTTTTCCATGGAGTCCGTGAAGCCAATGGCGATACCGCCACCCGACCCCGTCTCGATAAAACCGTCTTGAGGTCTCGTGTACAACAGGTATTTTCCCTTCACAAACTCCGGATGCAAGGCGACGTTTCTTTCTTGAACTCCCGGGGTCACTAGATTCGGAAGCCGTTCGAAATGGACCAAGTCTTTTGTGCGGAGCACGCCCACTCTGGCAATCGCCGATACGGTATCGTCCGGGGGGCTAGTTGGATCTTTGGCCTCCGAACAAAACAGTCCGTAAATATAGCCGTCCTCGTGCAAGGTAAGCCGCATGTCATACACATTGGTCTCTTCCGGATCGGGGCAATTCCACATGATCGGCTCTCCCACAAAACGAAATTGATCGATGCCGTTAGGGCTTTTGGCGAGGGCAAAGAAACTTTTGCGATCAGTGCCCTCTACTCGTGCCATCAGGTAGTATTCGCCATGGAAATACAGACTCCCTGCATTGAAGACAGAATTGATTCCCAACCGTTCCATGAAGTACGGATTCGTCGCTTGATCGAGTGTGAATCGCCATTCGATCGGCACATGGTCTTTGGTCAACACCGGATAGAGGTAGCGGGTCATGACGCCGTTATAGAAGGATGGATCGATCTGATTTTTTTTCGCCAAAAGCCGCTCTTGGTCTTGTTTATGAAGTTGGTAAGCTTCATGTATCACGAAGAATCACATCCTTTCCATCAGTTTTAGAAATGCTCGGGTATTGTGGTAGGGGGTTTTCCATAATTCGCACATTCCCCGAGCGGCTCTGCCACCTTTGGAATTGGCCTTGGACCAAAACCATTCGCCATCGGGATCTGGATCGACCAAGTCGTCCTGGATCGATTGAAACAACGTGTGGAAATGATTCAGATATTGTCGATCATTTGTTTTTTGGTATAGGATCCAAAGTCCCACCAGTGCTTCTGAGGCCACCCACCAGACATGATCAGAAGGATCCTGCTCATCGGTTTCTTTTAGAAAACGGCCATTCCATCCATGATCGATCGCAGAGACGCCAATTTGCCTTGAAGCGCTCACCCAATCGGGGTTGTCCACTTGTAAACGGTCCAATACTTCCTGAAGCAACCAGGAAAATTCGATTTCATGCCCATAGTGCCTTGTATTGACCAACGGTTGAAACGATTGATCGACATACATCCACAGCCGGCTTTTGCTGGGATCCATGAGTGGTCCCGTCAATAATCCAATCACCCGGTAAAGAGTTTTTTTGATCCGTTCATCCGGGAATGCCCGATGTAAATTTAGAATGGCTTCCAGCATATGGATCATGGTATTGGCGGTAAAAGCCACATTGGAATGATGATCTGAAAGCGCATCGCAGGGGGTTTCATTCCATGCGGAATCGAATTCTTCAATATAGCCACCCCGAATCGGATCGAAGGCTTTCTCTTCAATCCGCCTGTATGACGCCATTGCGAGATCCAACGCCTCTTGGTTCTGCGTTGATAGATAATACTCTGACAAAGCATAGATGGCAAAGCATTGGCCATAGGTGATGATCCGCGTTTCAATTGGCTTACCCTTGCGGGTCACCAGCCAGTGAAACGCTTCGGTTTCTTTTTGATATAAATGGTTTTTTAAAAACTGAAATGCGTGATCGGCATAGGGTTGATACTGGTGGTTCTTAAAATGATTTTCAAGTGCGGAAAAAGACCAGAGAAACCGAGCTTGTTGGACCAAACCCTTGGGTGCTTCTTGATCAATTTGTTTGTCACATGACACGAAGCCAAAGAAACCACCCGCTTCTTTATCAAGTAATTGTGTCCAAAAAGGGATTATTTTCTCGGTCAAATGCCGACATAGGACTTGTTTCATTCGGTCTCCTTAAATCTGTTCGAGAATCAGAGCAATGTCGTTTGAAAAATTCGGAATGAACAGGGTCAACGATCCCGTCAACGGGATCACAACCAACGTTTGTTCACGGATCACTCCGGTCGAAGTATCCAGATAACGCACTTGATAATTCCCCGGCAAGAACCCCTCCATTATCAGGGTCACTCCCGATTTCTCCGCTGTTTGCGGATCGGCAAGGGAGAAGTCAGTATCATAAAGATACGCGTAGAGCCTGGAATCGACTCGATACCCGATCGCCTGCACCTTGGCATGCGAGATCGTCAACTGGGGATTGTCCGCCAACAATTGATACTCATCTCCCGACAAGTCCAGCTCATGGGCAACTTCGGCAATTCCGGCGAATACCGGATAGGCATCGCTGACATGGATCCAGGAGTCCCACCACCAATTCATACTAGTACCCGCTCCGCCACCCATCAATCCTCCCCATAAGCCTTGATGAAGCGTTATGTTATCGGGATCGTAAGTGAGTTGCTCGGAGCCACTGCTTTTCAAGCCGAATTCGCTATAGAGAATCGGTTTATCAAACAAATTCGCTCCGATTTTTTGATAAGCGGGCAAATAAGACAGTGGTTTCTCGACACCATAGCGATGCACATTCACAAAATCAATGCTCTCGAGTTGAAAGACATTGAAAGTACTGGAATAAAAAGAATCATTTCGAAACGAGGTCGTGACGAGATGCCTAGGATCGATCTCGTGAAGATAGTTGGCCATCTCTTGATGCCAAAGCAGTCCAATCGACGCATTATATTCTTCGATCCAATCGGTTTCATTCATCAATTCCCATGCCAAGATATGATCGCTATAGCCATAACGGGCTACCAAGTACTTGAGTTGATTTTTGAACGTGGCTTTTGCCCAAGAATCGGTAAAAAACTGCCCGGGGGAGGTGAGTGTCTCACCATAAGGATTGGCTCCATATTTATCGACATACCAAGAATTGAGTGCTCCTGGCCACATTGGATTGACCACTCGCGAAAACATGCCGTGATGCAACAAACATATCTGTAAATAGATGCCCTTGCTTTCGGCGAGTTCGATGACGCGGTCTAAGGATTGCAGGTGCGTTTGGCGCCGATCATAATTTTCCACATCATACCAAAACAAAGAAAACCCCCAAGCGGAAAGCCAGATACGGGCAACATTCATCCCGCTATCGGCCATTTTCTCAAACCACTGCACATAATCGTAATATTTTCGATCTTGCGAGGTATACCAGGCCACGTTTTGTCCAACCGGCAAATAGGTGTCGCCATTTTCAAACTGGAAATGACGTTCGTTTGAAGGATCGATACCGATATCACCTTTCTCGGGTTCTAAGGATGCGTTCACGGTGAATTCCTTAGAGAACGACTGGATCTTGATTCCATCCACATAGAGCTCGGCGACCATTTGATATTGACCCGATTCTTTAGGAAGATAGCGCATTTTAAAACACGGGTCTGAAGCGGTGACATAGTTTAAACCAAACGTGATGTCATCTGGCAGCGTCGTCACCAGACCTTCGAGATTTCTCGAGGTACTCACCAACCCGGGAAGATGGACTTCTTCATAAGTTTGGCTCCAATATCCCAGGATTGTTTCAACCTTGGTAGAGGGTGTGAGAACGGTGGCTTTTAACACGATTTCTTCCATATCATAGACATTGTCGATCGCTTCTAAGAAATCGTCAATGTCGTATTTCATCAGTTGAAATTCCACTCGTTGATAAGCTGACGGAGATTGTGTCAATAAGATGAAATCCGTCGCAAGCGATGCTTCTTGCTTGGCACTTAAGACCAATACATCCATATGATAGGTCTTCCCGAGATACGAAATACTCAAGTGCTGGGTTCCTGTTTCGTCCGGTTGGTAACCGCTCGTCATCTGCGAAGTGATCGGAACTTCTTCGATCACTAAGTTATCGTCGTTGCGGAGGATCAACCGAGCTCCGAAAAGATTCAACACCTCACCACTTTTATAGATCGTTTTTTGCGGGGGGATGATTGCGACATCATCAACAACCGTGACATGAATCGTGGCATAGACGGTTTGTTGATAGGAGAGAGTGATGTCGCAATTCCCATTCGCAAGTCCCAAGATCGACCCATCGACATCGATCGATAAAATTTCTGGGGAGGATGATGAAAAGCCGATTGGCTCCACATTGCTCACGTATTGGAGTGTGAACGTGGATCCGACCGGTACGACTAATACCTCATAAGCAGGTTGGATCGACACGATCGTTTCCGTCGTGCTGTACGTATTTGTCAATGAAGAAGTCGAATTGGAAGTGGTGGTTGTGGTGACTGAGGTCGTTGATTGATTGGCGCAGGCAAAACAAAGAACCGACAAAATCAGTATTCCACAGAATGCCAAGATTTTTTTCATGAACTAGATCCACCCTCAAAGAAGGCGGTCGAGTCGCGGTCGATGATTTTGCCTTGAATCAACACGCGGCCATAGATTCTTTCGGGATATTTGATCTTTTTGACGATGATTTTGACCGCCGTCTCGACCATCGAGGGAATGTTATTGTCAACGGTCGTAATTCTCGGTTCGGAAATAGTGGAAAAAATCGAATTATCAAACCCGACAACCGAACAATCTTCGGGAACACGGACATTCAGTTTTTTTAAGGTCGTTATCAACGTGTGCGCCACCCGATCACAATTGCAGACAAATGCCGTCGGTAACGGATTTGGCAGTTGTAAGGGAATGAATTGCCCCAGCTCGTCCCGGTCGGGAATGATCATATCCGGATTCAGCGAGATACCCGCTTCGATCAAACTCTTGTAATATCCCAAAAAGCGGTCTTGGATGCTGGATGTGGCCTCGATCGATCCAACATAACCGATCTCGCGATGATTTTTCTCGATCAGCTGGTTGGTGATCGTGTAGGCGGAAAACAAGTTGTCGCTCACAATACAGTCCACATCAAACTGTTTCATATAAAAGTCAAAAAAGATGATCGGTACACTCACTTTCTCGATGGCGCGGAGATAATCCCGCTTCATCTGTCCGAGCACGATAATACCATCGACTTTGTTTTCGTTATAAAAACGCGGTAGAATGCCTCTGTTTTCATTATCATAGGTCACGATTTCCATGATCCCCGAATAGCCGAGCTGATCCAGATTCCGGATAATTTCACCGCTTACCGTAAAATAATAGGCTTCCTTATCTAAAATGTATTTTTCCGCGATCATGATACCCACATTGAATTGCTTGTCCATTTTCAAACTTCGAGCTGACGTATTGATCCGATAGCCTTTCCGACTGGCAAGATTCTTGACCTTGTCGCGGAGGTCATCCGAAACACCCTCTTTGTCATTGAGGGCTTTGGAAACGGATACCGTCGATATTCCCAATTCCTTGGCAATATCGGACATGCTGATTTTTCTCATGGTTTTCCTCCGGATATTTCAGGTTTTATAAATAGGAATCCACCAAACTTCGAACTTGGATTTCGGAAAGCAGATCACTATTTTTTGTTTCAAATGTCACATGCTTTTTTTCATGCGCGAATAGACAAAAGTAATTGTCGGACACCCGGACTTCTGCTTTCGGAAAGCCAATCTCCACATACTTGCAAAACGTGTCGCTTTCTAATTCCAACGTCTGCCGCGCACCTTGGCTATTGAGTTTGAGTGTGATGGTTGGCTTTTTAAGCTCCAAATGTTTATCTGGGACAAAAGATACTTGATTGGAACAGATACAATCGTCCTCAACCCAGAGTTCGGCGCGAAAGACGGTGGAGCATCTTTCTTCCTCGGTCAATTGAAAGGTTCGTTTCAACACCCTGACAGCCTGTTGTGCCGAAACAGACACCGAGAGTGATCCTTGTTGGATCACTTCGCCAGAAAATGTTTCCAATTGCCATTTGATCTGGCCATGGACGGCACTCAAGCAATCATTCGTGATATGGACCATTACCTCATCCTTGCCTTCTTCCAAAGACAAAAGTATTGGTTGATAGAATTTGGTACTGTGGTAATGAAGCGCTTTGTATCTGTGATAATAGTCGATGCTCGACCAAGATGCCACCGGCCAACAATCGTTCAACTGCCAGTACAGCGCCCCCATGCATCGCCCATAATGGCGACGCATGTGTTCGACGCCATATCGGATGCCTTCGGCTTGTATCAGCTGCGAGACATATAGAAGCGAAGAGAAATCTTTAGGATAACGGAACATCATTCCGATATAGGTGAGAATTTTGCTGTTGGCGGTGCTGTTTTTTTGATGGTGCTCCATGACTTTGGAGAAAATGTTGAAATCGGACTCCAGCGCAAAAGTTTTGACTGTTTTCAGTTCTGGAAACGATTGCAAGCCAAACTCGCTCATGAACCTGGGATAATATTTCCGATAATAGGTGAATGGTTCCGTGTTGTGCCAAACACCCCAATAATGCATATCGCCGGAACAATCCGAATTCGGGGATTCAAACATGTGTCCTGACGAAGGAGAGGACGGCCAGTAAATCAGTTCGGGCGCGATGGCTGTCAACCACTCTGGAATCAATTCATGATATTGGCGGCGATAACTTGCTTTGGAATATTCCAAGGATGGAATGTTCCAATCCGCCACGGCCACTTCGTTCTCGTTATTTCCACAAATCAACGCAAGGGAAGGGTGATGACGAATTCTTCGGATATTATCGATGATTTCCCAGTGGATCTCTTCGATAAAATCATCGGTCAACTCATAGATGGAACAGGCAAACATCAAATCTTGCCAGACAAGCAGCCCCAACCGGTCACACCATTCATAGAAGTAATCTGGGGGGTAAATGCCTCCACCCCAAACCCGAATCATATTATGATGGCTATCTTTGGCGGCTTGTAATAAATCTTTCGTTGTCTCTACAGTTTGCCTTGGCAACAAATTGTCTTCGATGATATAATTGGCGCCTTTAGCGAAAATCGCTATTTGATTGACTTTGAACGTGAACGATTCGCCGTAAGCATCTGCATTTCGAACCAATTCGATGGTTCGAAGGCCAAAAGAATACATCTTTGAATCCAGGACTTGTTGGCCGATACGGATTGATACATCCAACTGATATAAGGGTTGGTCCCCATAGCCATTGGGATACCAACGTCTGGGATCGGGTATGTCAATGTAGAATTTAAGGTCTAAAGCCAACGATTGCGACCCTTGGTAAACCACTTTCCCATCGGGATCAAGAAGTTTTAACTCAACGCAAGCCGGGGTAGTCACTGAATCGCTTTCCAACTCGGGAATCACTTCTAAACGAACTTTGTTCGCTT
>Ga0209723_1003096_pt1 | contig 20674 bp, 15 predicted proteins | sample BiotimSIPDNA_2_FD_185750 | JGI IMG/M metagenome (GOLD analysis project Ga0209723, IMG submission 185750) | Anaerobic biogas reactor microbial communites from Washington, USA - Biogas_R2 time_0 SIP DNA (SPAdes) (version 2) | ecosystem: Engineered > Bioreactor > Anaerobic > Unclassified | place... | reverse complement strand
GTGGGGCTGTTTATTCCCCCGCCCTCACTGATTTTGTTTTCATGGTCAAGGGCACGTCCAATATGTTTATTACCGGACCCCAGGTGATAAAGTCGGTAACCGGTGAAGAGGTAAGCCCGGAGGTTCTGGGAGGTGCGGAAACCCACGGCTGCCTTAGCGGCGTGACCCATTTTTACGCTGACAGTGAAGGGGAATGCTTCGCCCGGTTCAAGGAATTGTTTCACTACCTTCCCCAGAATAACCTGGAGGATCCGCCCCGGATAGACTGCGACGACCCAATCGGACGCTGCGACGATGAACTCTCGGAAATTATTCCCTGTAAAGCCAACAAACCTTACGAGGTCAGGGATATCCTCGGTTTAGTTCTGGATAACGGCAAGTTTTTTGAAGTGCATGCAAATTATGCGACCAACATTGTTGTCGGCTACGGCCGGCTTAACGGAAGAACGGTGGGTATCATCGCCAACCAGCCAAAGGTGCTGGCAGGTTGTCTGGATATTAACGCTTCGGACAAAGCGGCCCGGTTCGTCCGTTTCTGTAATGCCTTTAATATCCCCCTTCTCACTCTTGTTGATACTCCGGGTTACCTGCCCGGGGTCAAGCAGGAACACGACGGGATTATCCGCCACGGTGCAAAACTGCTTTTTGCTTATTCAGAAGCCAGCGTGCCTAAAATTACGCTCATCCTTCGCAAGGCCTACGGTGGTGCCTATGTCGCCATGTGCTCACGCTCGCTGGGCGCTGACATGACCCTGGCCTGGCCCACAGCTGAAGTAGCCGTGATGGGACCTGAAGGAGCTGTTAACATAGTATTCCGGAAACAAATTGCTGCCGCCCCGGACCCACAGGCCATGCGCACCAGTAAAGTGGAGGAGTACTGCGCAAAAATTGCCAACCCCTACGTGGCGGCGGCCAGGGGTTACGTCGACAGGGTTATCGACCCGAGGGAAACCCGCCCGGCCTTGATTCAAGCCCTGGAGGCCCTGCCGGATAAAAGGGAAGGCAGACCCGGCAAGAAAAACGGGAATATTCCACTATAGGTATAGGGAGAGATTAAAAATGTCCGTTGGAATGCTGGCTTTAAAATTGGCCGTTAGCGGGATTGGGACCGTTTTTGTGATCCTCGGCGTTCTCGGCCTGATGATGCACTGTTTCAAGTACGTCTTTGACAGGAGCAAGCAAGCTGAGGCCGGGACCGCTTCCGGTTTGCCCGGGGACCTCCCCGCCGGGGAAGAAAAGGAAGAAGAACTGGTTGCTGTCTTCGCTGCAGCATCCTATTACGCCCGGCTCAAGTATAAGCGACCGGTTCTGGTTAAAGCCGTAACCCCTGTTTGGGATGCGGGACACGAATCTATCTGGCAGGCCACCGGCAGGCGCGAATTGCTCAGTTCCAGGCTTGACTTAAGGGGTGTTAAATAATGGAAAAATTAAGGATTACCGTAAACGGCCGGAGTTATGACGTAACGGTGGAAGTCCTGGAAACAGACGAAAACAAACACAGCACAAAAAAAGAACCTGAGAGTTTTCCCGTCCAGCCATTGACGGCAATCAGCGGGGGCAAGGCCCAGGCAAACACGTTCAAAGGCAGCACGGGAAGCAGTTCGGGAAATAGCTTGAAAAGCAGTTCAGGAAACAGCGCAGGAAAGACAGTTAATTCTCCCATGCCCGGCACCATCCTGAGTATCAAAGTAAACTCCGGCGACCAGGTAAAAAGAGGTCAGGTGCTGATTATCCTGGAGGCAATGAAAATGGAGAACGAACTTATGGCTGAAAATGATGGAACTATCCGGGATATCCATGTCTCCCCGGGTCAGAGCGTTCAGTCAGGAGATCTACTTATTACACTAACATAAAAGCTTGTCACACTGGCTTTAATAAAGGAGCTGAGGGGTTCTGGAAGTCATCGTTGAAATCTGGCAGAGCACGGGCTTCGCCAACCTGTCCTGGAGAGAGGTAATCATGATTGCCGTTGCCTGTTTCCTTCTCTACCTGGCTATTGTAAAACAATACGAGCCCCTGCTTCTCTTGCCCATCGCCTTTGGAGTGTTGCTCGTTAACCTGCCCTTGACCGGTGTAACTGAAGAAGGCGGGTTATTGTACTGGCTCTACCAGGGCGTTAAACTGGGGATCTACCCTCCCCTGATTTTTCTCGGCATCGGGGCTATGACCGATTTCGGCCCCCTGCTGGCCAATCCTAAAACCATTCTGCTGGGCGCAGCAGCACAACTTGGTATTTTTGTAACGCTGACGGCCGCCCTGTTTCTTGGCTTTACCCCGGCGCAGGCCGCCTCCATCGGCATCATCGGGGGTGCGGACGGCCCTACGGCAATCTTCCTCACGTCCAAACTGGCGCCGGAACTGCTGGGGCCCATAGCTATCGCAGCCTATTCTTATATGGCGCTGGTTCCCATTATCCAACCACCGATTATGAAGGCCCTGACCACGCAAAAAGAACGCCTTGTGGTAATGGAGCAACCCCGCACCGTGAGTAAAACGGAAAAAATTATTTTTCCTGTTTTTGTAACCATTGTCGCCGTTCTCTTTGTACCGGCGGCCGGTTCCCTGCTCGGCATGCTGATGCTGGGCAACCTGATGCGGGAGAGCGGCGTGGTGGACCGCCTTTCCAAAACAGCTCAAAATGAACTGATTAACATTGTTACTATTTTTCTTGCCCTCACCGTCGGGGCTACGGCCAGGGGAGAATCCTTTCTGACACTGCAGACCATACAGATTATCGTGATGGGCCTGGTGGCTTTTGCTATGGGCACTGCAGGGGGTGTGCTGTTAGGAAAGCTGATGTACTATTTGACCGGTGGCAAAGTGAATCCGCTGATCGGATCGGCAGGAGTGTCGGCAGTTCCCATGGCCGCCCGGGTCTCTCAAAAGGTCGGGCAGCAGTATAATCCCGGAAATCACCTGCTGATGCATGCCATGGGCCCGAACGTGGCCGGCGTAATCGGCTCTGCCGTAGCGGCGGGTGTATTGCTGACCCTGATGCAGTAAAGGGCTGTTCATCTAATTAACCGTAAACTATAAACCTGGAAAAGGCCTACCGGCACCCTGCGTCAGCAGGGTGTGATTTTTTGGTTTGAAAAAGGCGCAACCCGGCCGGGTCCTGAGCCGGCAATTTGAGCCGAAGCTGTGTCTTATCCTTCGGACAGGATTGCGGGGCAAGAAAAAGCTTTAGGATAAAACAAATGACACAATCCTGTTTAGTAAGCGCCAGCCCCTGTCCTTACTTGCAGTCCGTACCCGTCCGTTTCAATAATGACCGCGCCATCCAGATCGTTGCGGTAAACTGCTGCCCCGCTGTGCTCAAGCAGCTCCAGGGTGGAAGGCGCGGGATGCCCGAAGGTATTGTGGGCCCCCACCTGGATTACGGCAATTTCGGGCTGCACCTGCTGCACCAGTTCCGGCAGCAGGGTGCGGCTGCCGTGGTGGGGCATCTTTAAGACATCCGCCTCCAGCTCCTCCCCCCTTTCAAGCAGTTTCCTCTGCGCCTCCAGCTCGACGTCTCCGGTAAAAAGGAAAGCCCTGTCTTTGTATGTGAGTTTCAAAACCAGTGAAATATTATTCAGGCTGGCTTCGGAAGCATGCATTTCCCCCGGGGACAGAATTCTAAGATCAATCATGCTGTCCAGCGCCAGGCTGTCCCCTGCTCCCGCTGCCTCCACCGGAATACCATTTGCTTCCATATTTTTCATAAGCGCTGTAAAGGCCGCAGGGATTTCTTCGGCAGTTTCACCCCCTGGGGCCTCCCCGCTCCCATCCGGCAGGGCTGCCGGCGGCACCAGCGCCAGAATCACAGGAAAATTTTTGACCAGGTAAGCCGCACCCCCGGCGTGATCCTCGTGGGGGTGCGTTAAAACAAGCACGTCCAGGCGGCGCACGCCAATCCTTCTGAGATAGGGAGCCACTACCTGACTGCCTGCCCCGGTGCCGCTCAAAAACTCCTCCCGCCAGCCGCCGGTGTCAATCAGCATATTTCTCCCGCCCGGCGTTTGCACCAGGCTGCAGTCACCCTGACCCACGTCGATAAAGTGGACTATCAGCTTCTGACCTCCCCCGCTCCAGGGCCACCAAATCAGAAGCAGGACAACTCCCAGGGCCGCCCCCACCGCAGTCCAGTTCTTAAACCTCCGGAGGACAGCCGGACTCCAGACCCCGGAACAGATTCCGGCAACAAGAAAGAGGCCGCCGTACCATACCGCCGCTAACAGTACAGGGGGCGTAGCCAGGTAGATTACCGCGCCGGGAAGCTCCTGAAGAAGGGCCACCAGAGCCAGGAATAAATCCAGGACAACCCCGGTGGAGGCATTGAGCAACCCCGCCAGAGGAAGCCAGAACAAACCGAGTATTGCTGCCAGTATCCCCAGGAGCAGAATCAACCCCACCAGGGGCGCAGCCAGCAGATTCGCCGGTATGGATACCGGAGAGAATAAATTATAGTACCAGGCAACCAGGGGTACTGTGGCAAGCTGCGCCGCAAGGGGAACTGCCAGGGCCAGGGCAGCAACCCGCACAAAATTTTCAGATATTCCCCTCTGCGGGACGGAATCTCCCCGCGGCCCTGGTGCGGCAACCCGTACTGCGCTTTCAGACAAACCTTTCAGGAGCCTGGCCAGCCCTGCAGCCAAAAGCGGCCCCAGATATAATATTCCCCAGGTGGCCGTAAAGGAAAGCTGAAACCCGGGGTTGTAAATCTGCAGCGGTTTCCAGATAAGTATAATCAGGGCCGCCAGGGCCAGGGTGGTGGGCCAGTCCCGGTCGCGTCCCAGGTGGTGGGCCCACACGAAAAGCAGGGCCATGAATGTGGCCCGGAGTACGGCAGGATTTAAACCCGTCATCAGCGCGTAAAAAAGCAGCACCGGGGTGACCAGGGGCGCGGTGCAAGCCGGCGGCGCCCTGAACAGGCCCAGAAAGCCCATGAGGCCGCCCAGCACCAGTCCCACGTGCAGCCCGGACACGCTCAGGATATGGACAATACCGGTTTCACTGAAGGCCTGGCGGGTCTCCTGGTCAATTAAGCCCTGGGAGCCGAAAACAATCCCGTTCAAGACAGCTGCCTGGGCTGGTGTCAGGGAGTGGGTCGCAGCAGCCGCAAGCTTCTGTTTCGCCGCCAGGGCCGTACTAATCAGCGGATTTATTCCGCCGGCGCCGGTTTTGACCAGGGAATCCTCTCCCCGTGCCAGCAGAATAACGTGAATCCCCTCGCGTTCCAGGTAAGTCCGGTAATTAAAGGCTCCCGGGTTGCCCGGCGTAGCGGGCCTAATCAACAGACCGGATACCTCCAAGATGTCACCGTAACTAAAAACCCTGTTACATTCTTTTACCTGGAGACGCACTGCTCCGGACACGGGATGCCGTTCCTCACCCCTGACAACTTCATGCGCCTTGAACTGGTAGATAACCTGATCCGCTCTTACATCAGGACCGGAAGAAACCTGCCCCACCAGGATAATTCTCTGCCCGGCAAATTGGACCAGGGGAGTTTTGCTTTCTTCCATCCCCAGCCGGGAAAGGACTAGACCCAGCAGGAGGAAGAGCACCAGAACGGCACGACGGTTTCCCCGCCAGTTCAGAATGTGACCGGCCATAACAATGAGCAGGCAAAAAGCCGCCAGGACCATGGCCGTCGTCGCTTTAAAACGGGTAAATTCACCAAAGAGCACCCCGGTAATATAAAAACACGTAAAAAAAACAATGGGCCTGTTCATGTTCTATCTCCGGTGACGGAAGCTCATGTTGAAATTGATTGGATGGTTAATAATTACTTTGACGGGCAGCCGGCTTGTTCCTTTGAAAGCATTTGTCGAAATGAGAAATAATTCCATACATTAGCACATCTTATAGATACCTCAAGCACTCTTACAACAAGAAAAAAATATTTTAAATAAATCTCAAAACTATGTAGGAATTCTCAGGTTAAAGTAGAATTGGGTATATTAAGTTGATTATTAAATTCTCCGAGCCTGGCAAACCTTAGCCGGAGGTATGGTTGCCAGGCCGTTAGGGTGCTCTAAGAAATTAGATCGCCTCCCATTGTGGAAAGGAGTGCATGGCATTGCTTCTGGATGTAGAGCCTTGTCCCTTTTAGCACAATGGGACAGGGCTTTTTTGTATAATCTCTATCTGCCTGATATCTGTGTCGGCTCACCAGTGGCCAGGTGATTGACCGGTGTAGGGGCCATTCCCCCGGACAGGCTGGTAAGAGAGATCTAAGCAAATTAAACAGGGGTAAATGTACGCTCTCGTAGTGCTTATATAAACACATGGCCTCAGCTGTTCCCCTTACCCCGCGTTAGATATAAAGCGCGCGTTTAATGACAATAGCGCATATCGCCTTTCCAAAAGACGAAATTTAATGTCCCGGGTCAAGTTTTTCGCAAGGAGGTGAAATTAAAAATCTCAACAATGGTTTTAAAATATATAAAAAACATAAATAACCTACTGTTACCAACATCCAGACCCGGACTTGCATTTACTCGTCTTTGGAACTTATGAAATAGCCTGGCCGGGGAAGTTACCTTATAAAACGATCCTCACCGGTTATGCCTTAACGCCGGCAAGGGTTAAGAAACTGTCAGGTCTTTTCCCCCGCTCCACAGGCATTGCAAAGGGTAGAATTTGGGAGGAGAAATTTAATGGATTTAATTAAGTTAACCATTAACGGGAAAGAAGTTGAAGTTGAGGCAGGTACAACAATCCTTAAAGCAGCTGAACTGATGGGAATAGATATCCCGCACCTCTGCTTCGACGAGGATTTGAGTTCAGTTGGCGCCTGCCGATTGTGTGTAGTGGAGGTAAAAGGGGCGCGCAGTTTGGTGGCCTCATGTGCGGCAGCAGTAACTCCGGGAATGGTTGTAGAAACCCATTCTCCGGCTGTGATGGAAGCAAGGCGGACCATCCTCGAACTGATGATCGCCAACCACCCCCTCGATTGTCTCACCTGCGAGAAAGCAGGCGACTGCAGACTGGCGGATTACTGCTACGAATATGGAATAAAGGAAAGTCCCTTTAAAGGGGAAAAACACAATTACCCCATTGATGAAAGCAACCCGTTCATCGTCCGCGATATGAACAAATGTATTTTGTGCGGAAGGTGTGTTCGCGCCTGTGACGAAATCACCGGCCAAAACACCATCGATTTTGCTTACAGGGGCTTTAACAGCAAGACAACAACCTTCTATGACGAGGAGCTTGTGGAATCAAACTGCGTATTCTGCGGTCAGTGTGTATCCGTTTGCCCCACCGGAGCCTTAACTGAAAAGCAAATGCAGGGTAAAGGCCGCCGCTGGGAGTTCCAAAGAACCAGAACAACCTGCCCCTTCTGTGGTACGGGTTGTAATTTCGACCTTTGCACCAAGGACGGAAAAATTATCGGCGTCTTATCCAATCCCAAAAGTCCGGTCAACGGTCGCGCCCTCTGCGTCAAAGGCCGCTTCGGCTGGGATTTTGTCCAAAACGAAAAACGCCTCAAAACTCCGCTAATTAAAAAGGACGGGGAATTTGTACCCGCTTCCTGGGATGAGGCCCTGGATTTAATTGCCACACGCCTGGGAGAAATCAAGGAAAAATACGGGCCGGACGCCTTTGCTGCCCTGAGTTCCGCCCGCTGCACCAATGAGGAAAACTACCTGGTTCAAAAATTTACAAGGACGGTGATGGGCACAAATAACGTCGACCACTGTGCCCGTACCTGACACGCGCCCACAGTGGCCGGTCTGGCCACTTCTTTCGGCAGCGGCGCAATGACCAACTCCATTAACGAAATCACCACCGATGCCCAGTTGATGATGTTAATCGGCACCAACACCACGGAAGCACACCCTGTCATCGGCTATAAAATGAGACAGGCCAAGCGCCGCGGCGCCAAACTCATTGTCGTCGACCCCAGGCGCATTGATCTGGCGGAGGAAGCTGACTACTGGCTCCGGATCAAGCCGGGCACAGATATCCCCTTCCTCAACGGTTTGATGCATATCATTATTAAAGAAGATCTCTACGACAAGGCTTTCGTCGAATCCAGAACTGAAAACTTTGAAGCGCTGGCGGAGACCGTTAAGAATTATACGCCTGACTATGTTTCCAAGCTGACAGGAATACCTGAGGAAGACCTCTATGCCGTGGCACGTCTTTACGCTACCACAGACAGGGCAATGACCTTCTATACCCTGGGAATTACCGAGCACGTCTGCGGGACCCACAACGTCATGAGCGTAGCCAACCTGGCTATGCTGACCGGGCACCTGGGACGGCCGGGCACGGGCGTCAACCCCATCCGGGGCCAGAACAACGTGCAGGGAGCCTGCGATATGGGAGCGCTGCCCAATGTCTATTCAGGCTACCAGGCTGTCGTTAACCCCGATGTACGGGCTAAATTTGAGAAGGCCTGGGGTGTATCCCTCCCCGACAAGAACGGCCTGATGATCCCCGAAATGTTTGACAAGGCTAATTCCGGGGATGTAAAAGCCATGTATATCCTTGGTGAAAACCCGGTTCTGACGGACCCCAACAGCAATCACATCCGCTCCGGTTTGGACAATCTGGAATTCCTGGTGGTCCAGGAATTATTCCTGACCGAAACGGCAGAATATGCGGACGTAATCCTGCCGGCCGCCAGCTTTGCTGAAACAGACGGAACCTTTGACAGCACCGAACGCCGGGTGCAGCGGGTACGAAAGGCTATTGAGCCGATACCGGGAAAAGCTAACTGGCAGACCATAATGGAACTCAGCGCCAGGATGGGCTATCCTCTGGATTATAATAGTCCCGAGGATATTTGGAACGAGATGGCTTCCCTCTCCCCTGCCTTCGCCGGAATTACTTATGAAAGGTTAGAGGAAAAGGGAATCCAGTGGCCCTGTCCCTCCAGCGAACACCCCGGCACACCCTTCCTGCACGCCGGAACATTCTCCCGGGGCAAGGGTCTGTTCCAGGCCATTGACCATATTCCTCCGGCGGAAATGCCCGACGAGGAATATCCTTTCCTGCTTTCAACCGGCCGGATCCTCCAGCACTACAATGTCACGACTCCTTACTCCAAGGGGATCCAAAGCATGTGGTCGGAGGAGTACTCCGAGTTTAACCCGGAAGATGCGGCACGGCTTGGTGTGGAAACTGGAGACCAGGTTAAAGTCACATCAAGGCGCGGTGAGATTACAACCAGAATTAAAGTAACGGACAGAGTTCCCCCGGGGATGCTCTGGATGTCTTTCCACTATGCGGCCAGCCCTGCTAACGTTATTACCAGCGCCGCTCTGGACCCCATCACAAAAACTGGTGAGTATAAAGTCGCGGCAGTAAGAATAGAAAAAGTCTAGGAGGGTTTGAGATGCGGAAGGTACCGGTAACCGAAGCTGTTGGTATGGTCCTCTGTCATGATATCACAAGAATTATTCCCGGTTGCGAAAAGGGAAGAGCCTTCCGCAGGGGGCAGGTCATTACGCCCGGTGATATTCCAAAACTCCTGGATTTGGGTAAGGAACACATTTACGTTTGGGAACCGGAAATAGATCTGATTCATGAAGACGAGGCTGCTCTGCGCCTGGCCCGGCATGCCGCCGGGCCGGGTCTGAGCTGGGATCAGCCGAACCAGGGAAGAGTCAATATCCGGGCAACACGCAAGGGACTTCTCAAAGTGCAGGTGGACCGACTGCACCAGCTCAATGAACTTGACGATGTCGTCATGGCCACCCTGCATAACAACAGGGTTGTAGCAAAGGATCAGGTGGTGGCCGGTACCAGGGTCATTCCACTGGCCATACAGCGGCACCTCCTAGAGGCGGCTGAAGAAATCAGCGGCAAACCGAGTCCCTTAATTACGGTAAAGCCCTTTCAACCGCTCTGGGTGGGGGTTGTAACAACGGGCAGCGAGGTTTATTCAGGCCGGATCCAGGATGGTTTTTGCAGCATTATCCGGCAGAAAACCGCACCCTTTAACGCCAGGGTACTTGGACAGGTCATTGTTCCGGACGATCCCCATCTTATTTCCACCCAGATCCGCCAGTTGATAGCCGAAGGAGCGGAGTTGGTCATGGTTACCGGGGGCATGTCGGTTGACCCCGATGATGTAACTCCTGCCGGAATCAGGGCCACTGGAGCGGATGTCGTCTCTTATGGCGCTCCGGTTCTCCCCGGCGCCATGTTTATGCTGGCTTACCTGGGACATGTGCCGGTTTGCGGACTGCCGGGCTGTGTAATGTTCAATAAAACCACCATCTTTGACCTTATTCTGCCGCGCATTTTTGCCGGAGAACATTTGAACCGTTCGGACATTGTAAACCTGGGACACGGCGGTCTCTGTGAGGAATGTGAGATTTGCCAGTATCCGGCTTGCCCTTTCGGCAAAGCCACCTAAGTGTGGTTTTTAGGGGGTGGAAATTTTAAGTGCTTTCAAATATAAAACTTGAAGAGGCTCAGGAAATCTTGCTGAGCCTCGCCGCTCCCTTGCCGGAGGAAACGCTTCCTTTGCTGCAGACGCCGGGCCGGGTTACTTCCAGGGATTTATTGGCCGATTATGACCTGCCTCCCTGTCCCCAGGCTGTGGTTGACGGCTATGCCGTCAATGCTGAACCGGCAAATGCACCTAAAAGTTATGCTTTAACAGAACACCTCCGGCCGGGTGAAAAACCGAACTATCCTCTCCGCACGGGTCAGGCCGCCGGCGTAGTGACCGGCAGTCCTCTGCCTTCAGGCACTATGGCTGTTGTGCCGCAGGAAACAACCAGACTTGAGGGTAACCGTGTTGTTATTACTGAAAAAGTCCTGCCCGGTGAAAACATCAAGCGGCAAGGAGAAGATTTTAGAGCCGGGGACCTGCTTGTATCGCGGGGCACCCGCCTGGAGCCTGGCGCAATGGGAGTCCTGGCGGCCTACGGAATAAATAAAGTGCCGGTTATTCAACAACCCAGGGTCGCAGTCCTCAGTCTGGGCCAGGACATCGTCCCCTATCATGCAGTGCCGGAGCCCGGTCAGATGCGTGACAGCAACGGCCCCCTCCTGGCTGCGCTTGTCATGCGTGATGGAGGCCAGGTGACCGGATTGACGGCCACAGGGGCTGAGAACGCCTCAAACCTCAAGGAGCACCTGGAAAGGCTGCTGCAGCAAGCAGACATTGTAATCACCACTGGAGGAGCCGCTTCCGGAGTATACGACAAGGCTGTATACATGTTGAAACATATTGGAGCCCGCTTGCTTTTCTGGGGGGTCAGAATCAAGCCAGGCGCTCACAGTGGAGCAGCCATATGCAACACGAAGTTTATCATTTCCCTGTCCGGAAACCCCACAGCCTGCGCCGTGGGCTACCATCTCCTGGCGGGTCCGGTTTTGTACGCCCTCCAGGGGCTAAACCCCTATTACCGGCGCCTTCCAGCTTCATGCACTAATTCTTTTCCCAAAAAGACAGGCACCCGGCGATTTCTCCAGGGATATGCGGAATGCAGCGAGGGGACATGGAAAGTAACCATCCTGCCGGGACAGAAATCAAGTATGCTCCGGGCGTTGCTCAGGTCAAACGCACTAATCGACCTGCCTTCGGGGCACCCCCCTGTGGAAAAAGGGCAAAATTTATCTATTATCCTCTTCCAACCGTCATCTGCCGGGTAAGGCGGAAAACCCGGTATTGACGGTTGGAAAAAACGTCCCCGTTCCTGAAATCAGGCCCCCGGGCACCACGCTTTCATGGGAAGGATCACGCTATGGAAAAGGCTGCAAGTGTGACTAATAAAAGGTATCCCGTTTCCAGCCTGCCGGTTTATCGGCACCGTCTAGCTATTATCCAGAAAATTGTGCTGGATTCCCTGGCACAGGGCTGCGATGAAGCGGAGGCCCTGGGCCTGTTTTTCTGGAAACTGGCCGATTTGGAACCTCCGGCAGGTAATAAGGAACATTTACTGTTTTGCGCCCTTTTCCGGATGCATCAAAGCTGCCTGAACACCAGGATCGATAGCCGCGAAGAAGCTCTTAAGCTCCTCGGGATAACTTCCGGTGAATTGGATTTGCCGCCCAAGAAAACAATAGGAAGAGCCAAAGCTGCCTATTGGAAGCATTTTAATGAACTCTCCAGCGATTTAAAAATGTTTCTTTCCAATGCCTCTAAAATTGGTGCAATGAAAAAGGCATTGAGCTTTATTACAGATTGTAAAAGTATCTGACGAAAACTCAATTATAATAACAATTGGAGTGCAAGAAGCGCTGAAAGGATAAGTTTCTAAACTTGTCATAGATGGTTGACAGTAATTAGAATATTTACATAGAAACTTTTTCAGAATGGCTGTATACAGTTAACCTTTCTCCGCGAGCAAAGCCCACAAGGGCAAGATTAAACTCATCAGCCAGTTCAACGGCCAGGAATGTGGGCGCGGAACGCGACACCACAACCGGTATCCCGTAGTGTGCCGCTTTGATCAGTATTTCTGAGGAGATCCTCCCACTGAGGAGCAGGCATTTATCCTTCGGGTCGACTTTGTTTAAAAAGGCATACCCCAGGACCCTGTCAACCGCGTTGTGGCGTCCGATATCTTCGTATCTTGCCAGCATCCCACTGCTGTCACCCAGAGCCGCACTGTGCACGCCGCCTGTTTTTCGGAATGTGGAAGACTTTTCCTCCAGTAAGCCAATTAAGTGTAACAGATGAGTGGCTTCAAAGATATGCTCAGACTGAACGAGCTTCAAGTTGCGGGCATCATTGATATAATATAAGGCAGCCCGTCCCTTGCCGCAGCAACTGGCAATCTGCCGTCGCAGAAAATTCTCCAGTTGCGGTACCGGCGCAACGGTATCCACCCAGAGCAAACTGTCCTGTTCGTTATAAGTTATACTCTTGATATCCGAATAATCTTGCAATATCCCTTCACTCAATAAAAACCCCACAGCCAGTTCCTTGTGGTCGCCGGGTGAACATACTAAAGTGGCCAGTTCAGTATCGTTAACATAAACTGTCAGGGGTATTTCAACTACAACAGCAGCAGTTGTGGATTCTGTTATCCCTCGGTCGTATATTTTAACACTGCGCTCCTTGTAAAGTGAAGGCTGGCTCATTTAAAACTCACTCCTTTGTTCAATGATTTACTAATGTTCTGTTAAAAACAACAGGGTTGTAGATTCAAGGAATACTTAATTAATCCTATATGTTTTTTATAGTTAGTGCTCTCAAGTCCTATTTTACCATATCTTTCAATTACAGCAAGTACATTTACAAGTTTTTATTATTCAGTAATCCTTATCAGGAATATTAAAATTTTGTTCCCTGGCCTTTATTAGCCTGGTTTAGATAACACTTTTACCCCATGAACTTATCATAATAATAATGTAATTACACACTTATTTGCGAGGAAGTATAATTATGTCTGAAACATACTCAATTAAACCCGTAGGGGTGATAAAGCGACTGAATAATACGCAAAATGATGTTTCAGCTTTAATCCCCAACGCCATCATAGAGGTTTTTCCCGAATACTCGAAAGCCATCCTAACCATAGAACAGAACTCTCACCTGTGGATCTTGACCTGGTTACACCTTGCAAGAAGGGATACCCTCACCGTCAAACCATCCAGGAACAATCCCGGTCTCCCTTCTTTTGGTGTTTTTGGGATTAGGTCTCCGGACCGTCCCAACCCCATCGGAATGTATCTGGCCCGGCTTGTAAAAGTGGAGAATAATTTTATTTACGTTACAGATATTGACGCCGTGGACGGCACACCTGTAATTGATCTAAAGCCTTATTATGAAAACGACATCATCTTTTCACCACGCACCCCAAATATTAAGCCTGTTTACAGGGAAAAGCTAAAAAAGTTATTTTTAAAACAAGCTGTCGCCCACCATCAGGAGGAATGCCCCGGCCTTTTCATGGGAATCCGTATGGCCATACTGGCTGAAGAAATACTGGGTCACATCAACTCACCGGATCTCGGCATCCTGGTGGAGGGTTCCCCCTGCCTGGCCGACACCCTGCAGGGCCTGACCAGGTCCAGGCTGGCCAATCCTCCACGATTTAGATTCATTAATTCCTCATCCCGGGCTCAAAGCACCTGGAATAAGAAAGGGGAATTATTACAGATCTCCGCCCTGCGCAGGATTAACTGCAAGGATTTTTGGGAACTGCCTGACTGCGAAATAATGAAGTATTCTTTGCCCTGACGTTCCTGCCAACATATTATATTTATGTTTACAACCCTTAAACTATATAATTGTCTCCCCCATATATTCTTAAACACTTATACTTCACTGGCCCGGCTTTCCCGCCCTAAGAAAACCGGGAGTTTTTTTGTTCAAGAGTGCGTACCTGGCGTTTGCCGAAACGTATCCAACCAAAAACAAAATTATAATAACTTTTTCATCGGTTTGTGAAATTTGGTATTTTAATTTAACTTGATGTAAGTTATAATAACAACAAGAAATATAAATCTTATTCAATTATTCTTATATTGTTTCTCCGAGCCACATGACCTAAAGCTTTTTTAGCCATGGTTGGTTGGACGTCAGGGTGCGTTTGGAAACAGGCGTGCCTTCCATTGCGAAAAGGAGACCTTGCTCCCGGTAGCTTCTTGCCGGGCTAGCTTTGCTTTTCGCATCGCCGGCCCGGCATTATGATTTTTTATAAAAAGAATATATTGTTTCTCCGAGCCACATGACCTAAAGCTTTTTTAGCCATGGTTGGTTGGACGTCAGGGTGCGTTTGGAAACAGGCGTGCCTTCCATTGCGAAAAGGAGACCTTGCTCCCGGTAGCTTCTTGCCGGGCTAGCTTTGCCTTTCGCATCGCCGGCCCGGCATTACATTTATAAGGAGGTGATTCCCAAAAAAACAACAGGTTTTCATTTAAGTCAGATTGCATAGCACATGCTCAAACGACACACAAGTACGAAAGAATCCTGCTTTATCGTTGAAAACTGGGGAATAATGAATATTCCCCCACCTGACGGATTTAAACTTACATTTGTAATAACTTAGCACCCCATACATCTGAAATACTCTCCTCTGACGTTCCCGGCTTTCTTCGCCCTATGAAAACCGGGTTTCTTTTTTTAAAAAAGGGCAGAAAAATGGTTCCCAAGGTAATCTGCCAGGAAGAATCAGGGAACCGTTCTGAAAATGGTTGACTATTGGATAAATCAGGTGATAAACTATTGTTAACGATATATATCGCTACCGATATGAATAATAAACCGCCCAATTTATCTTCTTACCATTAATTAAGATACTGTTTATGGTAAAGGTTGAAAACCTTTTTGCATACAGCAGCAAAGCCTTGTAATTAGATTGCTCAATAAACTGCTACAGGGAAGGAGTTGTGCTTTAACGGGAGCGTCCCGCAGCTACTCAGGGGCATGTATCCGGCAGAACATGAAAAAGGAAAAAGAAAACATATATGAGAAACTCATTGATTTTTCCAAATTAAGCAGGGGCCTGCTCTTAAAGGGCCTCCTACCCTATTATGTCCTGGGCCTGCTAGCCCGGGAGAAAATGTATGGAAAAAAAATCATCGACCGGATCTATCAGGTTACCGGGGGAAACTGGAGGCCTTCCCCGGGGTCCGTTTACCCTCTGTTAAAGAAAATGACGCGTTTGGGTCTTGTTTCAGAACATGTTGATGATTCAAGCGGAATTCCCAAGCGTGTTTATGAGCTGAAAGACGCCGGGAGAGAAGTCTATAAAGATATGCGGGATGAAATTAAACCGCGGCTGAAACGAACCATTGAGTTGCTTACACTGCACCTGGAAGAGCTGGATAGGGATCTTTAATTTTTGCTTATCGTATTTTGTCTACTAGTTTATTCCGTTAAAGATCCAGGCCTTCCTTAATAACAATATTTAATGTTTAAAAATGAGCCTGGATTCATTATATCTCTGATGAAGCCGGATCAACGGTATACGGTAACTGAAATATCTTCTTTTGATCATACTGAATATTAATCAACTTATCTTAAACTCCTCTACCCCCTTTAATTGCTTAACTCGTTGGAAGGGAGCTTAAAAGCATGGCCGAAAAAAAGAAAGCCCGAGGGCTGAAGATATCAGCGGTTTTTCTCGTGCTTCTACTACTATTGCTGGGATCACGCTTGATCTACCTCAAAAGGAATACATTTGATTATTACAGTCTAAAGCCCCTTGATCTCAACTATACCGTGCTGGCAAGCGGGCGGGTCAGCTTTCCTCAGCCATATGAGATTGCTGCTGCTACATCCGGAAAAATAACAGCCATTAACTGCCGGGAGGGGGAACTGGTACGTGAAGGCCAGTTGCTCGTCGAAATGGATGACTACCAGGACAGGCAGAATGTGTTGTCGGCTATGAGCAATCTTAACCTGATCCGAAGCAAGAAAAAAAACATTGAAGAAGAAGTATTGCCCAGGCAGGAAGAGCAGATCCGCCAGGATCAAGTTAAGCTATTAGAAGCAGAGCAAGAAATGAACCGTCTAAAAATACTTAATGAGCACGGGGCTGTGCCGGCGGTGGATTATGAAAAAGCCTGCAATAATTATCAACTTCTGCTTTCTCAATATAATCAGGCTGTTATTACCAGAGACGCCCTGGCCGGAGGAAGCAGCATGGCGGAAATTGATGCCCAGGTTTCCTATTATGAAACCCAGTTGAAAATTGCCCAAAATGAAGTAGCTAATAAGAAAATAGTATCACCGGTTACAGGGACTGTCAGCAGGATTAATTACTCAACAGGCCAGCAGGTAACGGCCGGGGATGTGATTTTAGCCGTGTTGAGGCAGCAAAACTGGGTGGTTGAGGCAGATGTAGACCAGAAAGAGCTTTCCCGGCTCAAACCGGGACAAGCTGCTCTAGTGTCTCTTGACGCCTATCCCCGGGACAAGCTGGAAGCCGAACTCTTTTACATTGCTCCACAAATTGACGAGCAAAAAGGAACCTGCCTCTTGAGGCTGAAAATAAAAAACGCGAAAGACTTTATCAAATATGGCATGGCCGCAAACATTGAAATTTTGTCGGAGATGAACAGGCAGGTTTTGGCACTGCCCCAGCAATTTGTGGATTACTCGGAAAAGGAAGCTTCCGTATGGGTTATGCAAAATAATAAAGCTGTGAAAACACCGTTAACATACCGAAGTGTGGGCGAGCGCTGGGTTATTGCCGAAAACCTCCCGGAAGGAACCGTGGTGCTGTCCCCGGCAAAGAAAACGGGCTTTAGAGTACATCTCGGCCGGGAGGTCCTGCCCGATGCGGTTAAATAGTTATGAATTCATGATTGCCCGGAGGTTTCTTGTGAACGGCAGGTCGCAGACGGTGCTGATCATCCTGGGCATTGCAATTGGGGTGGCCGTGCAGGTCTTTTTAATATCTCTGATGGATGGTTTGCAGAGAAACCTCATTCAGCGCACCATCGGCTCTTCTCCGCACGTTACCATCGCGCCTCCCTTGTCTTCCCCGCAGCCCCTGGGGATTGGCGGGGGAGCCATAGATGATTACCAGAGACCGCTAAAAACCGAGGAAAGTGAAATACTGTCCTGGCAGCGCTACAGTGATTACCTGAGCGGGATTGAGGAAATAACTGTCGCTGCACCAATGATTAACGGCAATGGTTACATAGAAAAAGGCAGATCGTCTTTTCCTGTTCTGATTAAAGGGGTAACCCTGCCTGAAGCTGATGTGATTTATAAGTTTAATAAGAACACTGTAAGCGGGGACCCCCGGCCGGGCGGCAACAACGTTTTGATCGGCAGGGCTTCATCTGATAAATCAGGCCTGAAAGTGGGAGACACTTTTTACCTGAGAAATCAAACAGGTGCAGGCGATTATTTTTCCATCAAGGGTATATTCGACCTGGGTTCTTCGGCAGCCAATAATATGGTTGTGATGTCCCTGGACAGGGCTCAAAATTTTCTGGACATCACCGGGATTTCGTCCATAGAAATTCAAGTGCATGATGTTTTTGCGGCGGACGGCCTGGCTGAAAGTCTTAGAGGCAGTCTTAGTCAGGTTAAGGTGGAGTCCTGGCAGGAAAGAAACCAGGAATTGCTGAGCGGCCTGCAAGCGCAGGACACCTCTTCCGCTATGATCCAGTTCTTTGTTTTGCTCAGCATCACCCTGGGTATTGCCAGTGTCCTGGCCATAATTGCCATTCAAAAATCCCGCCAGCTGGGCATTTTGAAGGCAATGGGAACCAATGACAAAAGCGCCGCCCGTATTTTTATCATCCAGGGTTTTTCAATGGGGTTTTTCGGGGCACTGCTAGGCATTTTGCTGGGGCTAGGCATGACCAGCCTGTTTATGTTTGGGACCAAGAGCAGCGGCGGTCCGACATACGAATTGAAAATCACCCTTACAAACATCCTGCTGCCGGCAGTATTGGCTGTCCTTTCAGCCTCGGTGGCTGCTCTGGTGCCGGCCCGCCGGGCAGCGGGCCTGAACCCCATGGAGGTTATCAGAAATGGATGATATTATCATTCTAGAAAAAATCAACAAATTTTACGGTGATGAGGTAGTCTTCCAGGTGCTCTTTGATATCCACCTCTACATTAAAAGAGGCAAGTTTACTACAATTGTCGGACCTTCAGGGTCAGGCAAAAGCACACTCTTAAATATTATCGGCCTGCTGGAATCGCCTACCAGCGGTAAAGTCTTTTTGGACGGCCAGGATGTATCCAGTTTGAATAAAGATGAGCTGGCCGCCTGTCGCAACGAAAAGATCGGTTTCATATTTCAGTTTCATTACTTGCTTCCCGAGTTTACGGCCATTGAAAACATCCTGATTCCATACTGGATTGGTAAAGGCAGGCCCCCCGGCGAGATTGTGGACCGTGCCTTGCACCTTATGGACCGGATAGGTATTAAGAAATTTAGCGGCAAGTATCCCAACCAGTTGTCCGGCGGCCAGCAGCAGAGGGTGGCCATTGCCCGGGCGTTGATTAATAAACCCAAAATAATCTTTGCCGATGAGCCCACCGGCAACCTGGACAGCAAGACCAGCAATTTGGTTATGGAGCTTTTAAAAGAAATTGTTGATGAACAAAAAACAAGCCTGGTAATGGTCACTCATGACCCTAATATTGCAGCAGGCGCAGACCGTGTGGTGGAAATCGTAGACGGCAGAATTAATAGTGATTCTTTACATTCAAATTGAGAACATGCACATTTGACATTGAAACATATCTTAAGGGGGCTCAATTGATAGCTCTACCCGGAATAAAGGCTCAGTGACGGGTATTAAACCGGCAGTTGAGCCTTCACAATGCCCATTCCCAAGAACAACTACAAAGCTCTTGCTTGCCCCAAGAACTAAATCCCGAATAGGAGCGACATTTTCGGGTTTTTTCTTTTTTCAGGCAATAAAGGAGACTTTATTGCTGGCAGATGGTCAGCTAGCCACTTTTGGGCAACTCTATTGAAGCAGGAGGAAAAACTTTGAAAGTTCAGGCTAATAATTGTTTATATTTATTTAGTGTTAATAATATTTTAAAATTTGCGTCAATATCTTTCAATCAAGTGCTATAAATAATTAATCAGCTCACAAAATCAACATCTAAATTAAGTGATATGTTAAACTTATCAGCTTTTGCCCAGTATCCGATAAAAATAAATATTATTTTTAAGTAATGGAGCAGTTTGCAAAATAAATGTAATTATTTCACGTTTTCAATTACTTTTTTCTCAAGTATAATGACAATAGGAATTAAAGTAAGTAATAACGTTAGAACTAAAGAAAAAATGAAACTTTTCAGATAAATTAAACTTTCTTTTGCACTTGGAACCACTTAACCAAAAGATTGAAAGCGGTGGTTTGTTGAGTAATAGATATTTCCTTTAATCCAGGTAGTTGATACCTTTAAACGATAAAACAAGCACTAATATGTTTGGAGGAGAAGAACATGAAAGACAGCAAGAGCGGGTTGAATGAGAAAAAAACGATGGACCGGCGTTCCTTTTTCAAAAAAATGATAGCAGGCGCCGGTTTAGTAGGTGTAGCCGGCTCTCTTACAGGCTGCCTGCGGCAAAGTCCGGAACAGACAGGCGGCCAGGGCTGGCTACCCTACCAATACAACGTGGCAGGCAACCTGCCGGCCCAGGTGCGGGGACGCGTGCCCATCGACGCTGACAACCCGTCCATCGTACGGGACGACCGGAAGTGTATTTTATGCGGCCAGTGCCTGGAGGTCTGTGAAAACATCGAAAGCGTCTACGGATACTACAACCTGCCGGTAATCGACGAAACCATCTGCGTCAATTGCGGCCAGTGCTCCATGGCCTGTCCCTCCGGGGCAATCAGTGAGCGCGACGACACGAAAAAGGTTTTTGAAGCCCTCGAAGATCCTGACAAATTTGTTCTGATCCAGACAGCCCCGGCTACCAGAGTGGCCCTGGGCGAGGAATTCGGGTTGCCGGCCGGAACCTGGGTCGAGGGAAAACAGGTGGCGGCTTTAAGGAGGCTGGGTTTCGACGCCGTCCTGGACACCAACTTCAGCGCCGACCTGACCATTATGGAAGAGGCCACAGAGCTGGTCAAAAGAATTACGGGCGAGGTAAAAAAACCCCTTCCCCAGTTTACCTCATGTTCGCCGGGCTGGGTTAAGTTCTGCGAATATTTTTACCCGGAGCTCATTCCCAATATTTCTACCTGCAAGTCGCCCCAGCAAATGTTCGGCGCCCTGGCCAAAACCTATTATGCCAAAAAGAGGGGTATAGCTCCTGAAAGCATCGTTTCCGTC
>Ga0209723_1003094_pt1 | contig 20679 bp, 28 predicted proteins | sample BiotimSIPDNA_2_FD_185750 | JGI IMG/M metagenome (GOLD analysis project Ga0209723, IMG submission 185750) | Anaerobic biogas reactor microbial communites from Washington, USA - Biogas_R2 time_0 SIP DNA (SPAdes) (version 2) | ecosystem: Engineered > Bioreactor > Anaerobic > Unclassified | place... | reverse complement strand
CTGGGTGTATACCCTGCAGGGAAAGGACTGAGCATGAAGAAAAAAGTAGTGTTGTACACGGTTTTTACCGTTCATATTGTGATGGCGTTTGTAGCACTTCGCTTCCTTCCCGACGAGGTGCCGTTTCACTGGAACTGGAAGGGCGAAATTGACCAGTGGGTACCCGCCCGGTATCTCGCCTGGATGAGTCTCCTTCCGGTCGTGCTCTATTTCTTCCTTGGCATAATTGTTCCACGGATTGACCCGAAGCACGAGTCCTGGAAGATCCACGGACGTGCGTATGGCATCGTCATCACGGTGATATCCTGTATGTTCATTCCCCTGCACTGGCTCATTGCTGCGATCAGTTTGGGTGTTCCGGTACGGATGGATATTGTAATCCGGCTCCTCGTCGGTGCGGTGTTTCTTGTATCGGGAAACTACATGAGCAAGTTTCGACATAATTACTTTTGCGGCATCCGTACACCCTGGACGCTGGCAAGTGAATCCGTTTGGCGGAAGACACACCGCCGCGGGGCCGTCGTCTTCATCGTGATGGGGCTTCTCATGGTCGTCGGGATTTGTATTCCGAACCGGTTGGCGGGAGCTCTCGTCAGTCTTTCGGGGATCGCGGGGATTCCGTACATAGTGATATATTCCTGGATTGTGTACCGGAATGAAAAACCGGCCGGAATTACTCAGACTGACGAAACAGGGGCTTCCGGGTCTGCCGAAGGAGATAAGGTATGAAATTACGCGATGTGATGTTCAGCGGGAAGTCTGAACGGGGAAACCGGTTCTTCACCAAAATGATGGCTTTTCTTGATAGTCCGAAACGCCTCAAATACGACGATCCGGTAAAACTCGTCGCCGCGTCGGGAATCCGGGAGGGGCAACGTGTTCTGGAAATAGGCTGCGGCTCGGGCTTCTTTACCGAAGCCGCATCCCGTGCGGTGGGAGAATCCGGAACACTCGTCGCCGCGGATTTGCATCCGGTTGCGGTAGAGACAACACGCAAAAAAGTAATCGACAGCGGGCTCACCAATGTCACCGTGGTACAGGATGACGCCATGAATTCCTCGCTGCCTGACGGCGAGTTTGACCTGATTCTCCTCTACGGCGTGGTTCCCTCTCCGGTCATTGATCCCGATAAACTGGCGGATCAGATGCACCGCATCCTCAAGCCCGGCGGAACGTGTGCCATCTGGACAATGGTCCCTTTCTGGAAACCGTTGAAATACTGCCGCGGCGGGCGTTTTACGCTGGACGGAAAAAAGGACGGAGTGTTTTTGCTTCGTCGCGAGGACCGGTAACAACTGCTACGAAATTTGTGGAAACTGCTACCAATTTTGTTGGAATTTTTTCAACAATTTTGGTAGCAGTCCCGCAAGAGCTCCCGTACTTTCAACAATTTTGGTAGCAGTCCATCAAATTCCCGCTGGACAAGCACCATTTTTATTCTATAATTACTCATCATGAAAGCAACTCGTGCGCTTCTCTTACTTTGGGTTATTATTTCTGTGTACGGCTGTACCAAACCCCTTCCGGAAGGAGTTCTGGCGGTCGATTCCAACAAGACCTTTGAACTCTCCGTTAACGGGCGCCGTCGGGGCGGCTCGCTCTTTGTTCCGCTCGTCTACGACGGCACGCGGCCCCATTCACTCGTGTTCGCCCTGCATGGCGCGGGCACAACCGCCGAGCTCTTCCGTAAAACCGTTTTGCTGGACCGGATGGCTGAAGAACATGACATGATCGTCGTCTATCCCGAAGGGATCGGACGCCGGTGGGATAGTGCCGAAGATGTAGACTTCTTTAAAACCATGATAGACCTCTTTTGCGAAAACTATTCCATAGAACCGGGCCGGGTCTATGCAACGGGGCTTTCTGCCGGAGCCATACGCGCGTACGAACTTGCGGCCGCCCTTCCGGGACGGTTCGCGGCGATCGCACCGGTTGCCGGATGTATGCGTGCCGACGCTGATACCACTGATCTTTCGCCCACTTCGGTATTGCATATTCACGGGAAAAAGGACGATGAAGTGCTCTTTGAGGGAATTCCCGACTGGAATCTTGTTTCAGCCGAGGACTCCGTGGGCATCTGGAAGCGGACGATCGGCGCATCCGGTACGGGAGACGAGTTTTTCCGTTCCCGTGACGCCGTCGGCCTTCGCTGGGAGAGCAATGGGTACACCGTCGCGACTGTTTTTGATGAGGAAACCGGCCACTACTGGCCGCCCTATGCCTCGGAGCTGATTCTCGATTTCTTCTATTATAACCCTTCGCGCCCTGCCCGGGTGACTATCGATCGTGGCGGACTTCCGCTTACCTGCGGTGTAGGAACGGTCATTCCACTCCGATGTGCGATTGACCGAGCCGACGACACCTCTCCGGTGGAAGAAGTCACCTGGTTTACAAACGGCAGCAAAGCAACGGTTTCAACGGAGGCTCCCTGGAACACCGAATGGGCCGTCAATCTCGCCGGTGTCCGGCGCCTCACCGCGACAGTGCGTCTTGCAGACGGAAGTGAGATACGTTCCACACGAAATCCTTTCATTCTCGTCAGCGCGTCCCTTTCGAAAGACGCCGATACCGCGGGTGCCGAAGTGCTCCTCCCGGTTGTCGACGCGTGGTCAACCAAAATTGAAGATGGCTCGCTCGAAGCAATAAACGCGGTAGATAGCGATCTATTTACCCGATGGGGGAGTGACTGGACCGACGATGAAAGTCTCTCGCTCGATCTGGGCGCCGTCCGCACGGTTTCGGCGCTCACTCTGTACTGGGAAATGGCCTACGCGAAAGAATACTGTGTGGAAACCTCGACCGACAAGGAAACCTGGACCATCGCGGCCCAAAAATCCGACGGTCTGGGGAACATCGAGTTCCTCTCCTTTCCTCCGACCGAGGCACGGTATCTCCGTATTCGAGGCATCCGCCGCGCGACTGAATGGGGCTATTCGCTCTTTGAAGTGTTTGTGTACGGCAAAAAGTGAGCTAGCAGTTTTCAACAATTTTGATAGCAGTTACATAGTATCTCCTTGATCTGCGCTGATTATCCGCCGTAATGGTCAGGAATCACAGCGCAGATCGGGAGATGCAGGGTGTGCAAATGGGGAGGTTTTACTAAAGCTGATACTCCCTGTGTTCCTGGGCGCGGAAGAACTGGCCGCCTTCGGCGTCGTCGGCGAGAAGGGCGGGTACGAGAGCGCCGGGGAGAACGGTTTCGGGTTTGTTGTCGGCGTTGGGGCCGCCGAGGTCGGTGCTGAGCCAGCCCGGATCAAGGCGGCTCACGATGACGCCCGAGCCTTTCAGTTCTGACGCGAGATCGTCGGTCCATTTGTCCACCGCCCACTTGGACGCGCCGTATGCGGCAAGCTGCGGTGTCTTGTCGATACCGCTCGTCAGGTTGACGATCCGGCCCCACTTGCGCTCACGCATGTGATGTACGAGTTTTACGGTCAGGCGGACGAGGGCGAAAACATTCACCTGGAAGATACGTGCCCATTCTTCCTGTGTGTGCTCTTCAAGGTTGTCATGCCATCCCTGCTGGATTGCCGCGTTGTTGTAGAGGATATCCACACCGCCCATTTCGAGTACCCGGTCGGCAATGCGTTCAACCTGCGCGGGGTCGGAGAGTTCACCGGCCACGATGAGCGCGGTAGCCCCGGCGTTCACGACGTCCTGTGCCGTCGCCTGACATGCTTCTTCCGTCCGTCCGTGACAGATAACAGTGGAACAGCCCTGTTCAGCGAGCGCGACGGCCACCAGACGGCCAACGCCCCGGCTTGATCCGGTAACAAATGCGGTTTTTCCGTCAAGTTTCTTCATCTTTTCCTTCCTTAAAAAATTGTGGGTGGTTACGCGAGCTGCAGGCTGTCGCGTGTATATTCCATCAGTTCGATATCGTTTCCGTCGGGATCTTTTATCCATGCCTGAAGCGATCCGTCCATACCTTTTGTAATGTCGGTTACATCGCAGCCCGCTTCGATAATCGTCCTGCGTACATCGGCGATACCTTCTACTTCAAGGCAAAAATGCTGATAGGTTTGTCCGGGTGTCGGGGAGCGTGAACCGGGGGTTCCGCCCCACATTTCGCAGGCGCCAGCGGCGTCGAAAAGTTCGAGAAAGCTGTTGTCGCCGAGAACGAAATAGTGGCCAAAGATGCGGTCATCCGGAAGCCGGAGTGAAAACTTGATGGGTAAACCGAGTGTATCCCGGTAGAATGCGGTCATTTCATCGAAACGATTGGTCTGAAAACAGAGATGGGCGAGCCGTGTAATCATGTGGTTCCTCCATATCAATTATGTTGCCAATGGAAACAAAAGTCAAGAAGACGAACGGGATGAGGCGTGGTATACTAATTATGTGCTGTTTTCCGCATATAATGAATATTGAAAGGAGCTTATGAACTATGGAAAAGAAAGATTCCCGCGGATATATTCCGGTTGCCCTCATTGCGGCGGCCATAATTATTTCGGTTCTGGTGTTGTCAAACGCGTTTCTCAACCGTAACCGAAATGACGACATCATCTACACGACCGGTCTCGGAAGCATGAACTTCGAATCTGACCTGATTGTATGGTCAGCGTCATTTACCCGGGTCAATGCAGACTTGCAAAGTGCGTACGCCGATTTGCACAACGACCAGAAGGTGATTGATGAATACCTGCGGGAAAATGGTGTAGAGGCTGCCGACTTTGTGTTTTCTTCCATAGACATCTTCAAGGAGTACGACATGGTCGAAGACCGGGATGGCAACCGTCGGCAGGTATTCAATGGGTATTCACTCAGACAATCGGTGACGGTCGAGTCCGGTGATGTCGGGAAAGTCGAGGATATTTCACGGGGCATTACCGGTTTGATCAACCGCGGGCTTGAATTGTATTCCCAGCCGCCGCAGTATTACTACACCAAACTCTCAGAGTTGAAGATGGAATTGATCGAACGCGCGACAGAAGACGCCAAGGAGCGCGCGCAGATCATCGCAAGTCGATCCGGCGCGAAGCTGGGAAAACTCAAGAACGCGAGTATGGGTGTCTTTCAGATCATCGCGCAGAATTCGAATGAGGATTATTCCTGGGACGGCGCGTTCAATACCAGCTCAAAGCAGAAAACCGCGACGATCACCATGCGCCTGCAGTTCGGTATCCGCTAGAGTACTTTACCGGCCACTCGCGGGGAGCATCGAACCCCGCCGGGGGCCGGCTTATCTTACGTCAATCTTAATCTATCAATAAAAAATTATTGACACCAAAAAACCTCCAACCTATACTTTGAGTATATTGATGTTTCGGGATCGACCGGATAGTCAGTAGTAGTTCATGTGAATAACTTCCTGTGCACTTGCCGGGATCCGGAGTGAATCATGTCAATTTTCAAGCGGTATCTGGCCCTGTTTGTTCCTGTAACCGTAATTTCAGTCAGTCTTCTCCGTTGGTATGCCATGGAGTTTCTGTATCGAACCCCCGAGAAGTACTGGCCCGGCATGCCGACGACGCTCGGGGCCGCGGTTTTTCTCATGATCATCGTGGTGATAATCCTGTTTATCATGACCAGGCCGTTCAACGTGATCATCCGAAAGGCTTCACGTGGCGAGCTTGTAACCGAGGAAGAAACCCGTTTCGCGTTAGGAATATATGAAAAGATCAACATCATTACCATCAGCGCTAACATTCTCGGGTTTTTTATCGGGCAGATCGGGGTAATTGCCCTTGAAGTGAGTCAGGGGGTAATTGAATATCATCTGGGACGCATAATTTTTACCGTGATCCAGGCAACCTTGATCGGCGCGCTTTCGGCGTCCTACACGGTGTTCATTCTGAACGAGTTGTTTGCGCCGTTCCGGAAAGTGCTCAAGATTCATTCGGCGGATATGTTTGCAAAAAAGCAGATCATGCCGCTCAATACAACTCTGCTGATCATTTCCGCGGTCGCACTGGCATACATGTGTTGCAATACGCTGTCGGTGTCTTTCGAGATTATCAATCGTCAGACCGTGAATCCGGTTCAGGACGCAATGGGCGAGTACATCAGGGGCGGTATCGTCGTATTCGTCGTGTCTTTCATACCGGCATTCGGCATTCTGTGGTTCATTCTGCGGAATCTGAAACGGCGTATCAGCGAGACCTCGAATATGCTTCATGACATGGGAAATAACGGTAATCTTACCGACCGGCTTGATATCACCATCATGGATGACTTTGGTATTCTTACCAGTTCAATCAACACGTTCATGGCAAAACTCGGTGCAATTATTACGAACCTCCGGGAAGAGGCGGCAATTGTGGCCGAGTCAGCCGGGAAACTGACGGCGGAAATAGAGTCCGCGACTGCGGCGTTAACGCAGATGTCGTCGTCATACACCAGCATAGAAGCGCAGAGTGAAATCCAGAACAAGCTGGTGGTGAGCGTGCACAACGATATCACCGGGATGGCGGAGTCGGCGGAATCGGTCGACAAGGAAGTCAGCGAGCAGAGCTCTGCCGTTCAGCAAAGTTCCGCGTCAATCTCGGAAATGGTGGCGAATATCAATTCTGTAGCCGAAGTTTCAAAGAAGGCGGGAGCTATATCCACAGTCCTGTCGACAACAAGCAAGGAAGGAAATCAGGCCATAGAAGACGCCGTACAAGCGATTGAGGAAATCCAGGCGGCATCGACCGAGGTACAGAATATCGTGAAGGTTATCCAGAACATCGCCTCGCAAACAAATCTTCTTTCGATGAACGCGGCGATAGAAGCCGCTCACGCGGGAAGCGCCGGACAAGGTTTCGCGGTGGTCGCGAACGAGGTGCGGTCTCTTGCCGAATCGTCCGCGAAAAGCACCAAGGAGATCGGTACGCATATCAAGAACATGGTCAACAAGATTTCCGCCGGAGTCGGTGCAATTCAGACCGCCGGTAACGCGTTCCGGGAAATTAACGAGAACGTTGACCATACGTCCGAACTGGTACAGACCATCGCGAACGCGATGGAAGAACAGCGTATCGGCGCGAAGGAAACCATGCAGGCTACCGCGTACTTTGTGGAATCCGTCAACAAGATTAAGACCCTTTCGGAAAAACAAACTGAGTACTCGCGGAGCGTTGACGGCGCCATGAGTGATGTCGTCTCGTCTTCCCGGGAGATTTCCGATGTTATCCGTGAAGCGACCATTTCCTGCGACAAGCTCGTTGCAATGGTGCAGAAAGTTGCCGACGCGGTGCAGAGCAATGACCAGGCGGTCGCTAAAATGAACGGCGCCATGGAGATATTCAAAGTCTAACGAGCCGCACCCCGCCAGGGCGTCCAGCACCCCGCCGGGGTGACCAGCTCCCCGCGACAGTGCATAAAAAAAGCCGGGCACGAATGCCCGGCTCGGGGGAAAACGCGAGTCATCGCGTTTTTTTTGTATCTACGCCTTGACCGTAAACGGTACCACCGCTTCGGGGGCGATTACGCGGAAGGTAAACGATTCGGTGATAAAAAGGTCGACTTTTTGGGAGTCGTGGCCTTCGTATCCAATGGCAAAGTCCTGTCCAATGGACAGTTCCAGATCGCCCTGGCGGTCCGCGACGAGGAGGGCGCCGTTAACCGCTTCCGAATAGATAATCTTTCCGCCAATTTGTTTTCGTACTATCGAGGCGAGGCTGCCGCCGGGAACCACATGCGCGAGGAATTTCCAGAGCACGGGATTCACCACGAGATTGGCGCCGCTGCCGATTCCTTCCTTCCGCAGACGGAGAAGGCCTTCACTGATGCCGTCTACCAGCGTGTCTCGGTCAAGGGTAAGCGTGACGGGCTTTTCCGCTTTCACGGCGTCGTTTAATCCCACGATGCCTGCGGGCTTGAAACTGTTGAATACGGCGCCGTCTTCAAAGGCTGCAATCTTTTGTGCTGCTTCAACGACCGAGTCAAGATCCGCGTCTTTCGCGCCGCGGTCAATATTGTCGAGTTCCCAGATGTTCACCGAAAAACTTACCCGGCTTTCCACAAGCGGGAGAACCCGGTGTACGCCAAAACGTACTTCGTCCTTTTTCTGGTTTGCCGGAACCTCGATGCGTCCTTCAGGAACCGCGGCGAAGTTGATGCCATGGGGGCCGGAAACATCGCAAAACTTGCGTGCCGCGAGATTCGCGGTAAGGGTCTCGGTAACCAGTGCGTTTATTTCTCCCCACGCCGCCGGACTGATCGGCGCAAATCCTGTTCTGAGCATATTCATGGATTGTTACTCTCCTTTGTCGCGAAGACTGCCGATGCCGAGATCGCCGGAACCGGTTGATTCACCGCCTCCGCCGCCTGAAAGGAATTCTTCCTCGACTTCCTGCGCACCTTCGTCATAGAATTTCTGTTCGTTGGGGTCAAGCTCATGAAGGAGGCGGAGAAACTCGCCGGCATGTACTTTTTCCTCGTCGGCTATGTCTATAAGAACCTTCTGCGCGAGGACATTGTCGGTGGATTCCGCGATCTCCTGATAGAGCTGGACCGCTTCATATTCAGCGGCGATCATCATACGGATGGAGCGTACTAGCTCGTTATGGGTGAGCTTGCGATCGCTCTTCTTGACGCTGAATGGATTTCCGAATTCGGGCATATTGTTTACTCCTTGCAATGGTATTTGTAATCAAACTTCCATGAATACACGCTTTCGTTAAGCGGCTGAAAAGTTCTTTCATTAAACGTAATGCGGAATGGCGGAATTGTCAAAAATTCAGGGAAGTGCAGGTGTTTGGCAGCGTGCGTGCTGTTCGTTCGGCCCCGTTACGCTTCGTTGTCCGTCAGTTTTTTGATCTTCCCTTCAAGTTGCCGGTTGAGTGTGCTGTAGGTGTGGAAGAGAACGGCGGTGGTGCCGAGCCCGAGAATTTCGGAGACGAGTATGACGGGGATTCCGGGGAGCGGGAAGGGGAGTCCCCAGAAGAGACAAAAGCCGAGTGTTCCCGCCGCGATGATAAGGGCTACGGTAACAAACGCGATAACCGGGGACCGTCTGAGGGGAAGGTAGACAAGCATGAAGCCGACACGGCTCACGAACCCGATGATGAGCCCGGCGAGCATGCCATCAGGAAAATCAGGGGTAACAACGGCCGTCACTACGCCGTTCTCCGCGTTTCGAATCCTGCTGACGGGGACTGGGGACTGTCCCTCACGACGACAATGAATCTGCAGGATTTTGGATTCGTCCTGCTGCCCGAATTCACGTATTCGGGATGGCACAATCTCATCATGACGCTGCGGTTCATCCGGAGCTTCGGACCGCGGTGGTCTGAATATGTATTGTACGGTCACGTGTGGAGCTGTGAACTCTCGACAGAGTTGTGGTTCTGAGAAAAAAGGTATACAAGGAGAAGCTATGAAAAAGAAACTGGTACTGTGCACCCTTGCGGTGGTTATTCTGGGAGGCTCCCTATTCGCGACGGATCTCGAAGAATGTTTTTATCTTAACGCATACTTTAACCGGACGCCGGTTGAAACGCACGCCAAGATCGCCGAGTACGAACGCCGTCTCGAGTCGGACACGAATGATTACCACTCGTATCTGGCGCTCGCTGTGCTTTACAGTGCGTTATCCTCTCCCATGGAGAATCCCGAAAAGGGCGCCTCTGAGAAAGTGGTGGAGTATAGTGAAGCCTTTGTGAGCCGGGATTCCCGGAATCCGTTTACCCAGCTCAAGATGGTCAAGAAAGCAATCAAACTGTTCGACGAGGCCATTGCCCTGTCCGCGTGACAAAGCCGTCACTGTTTTGTGCGGTACATGCGTGGGAACTTCTATAAAATCTTCCCGCCTCCTTCAAGAAGCGCGGGGAAGCTGAAGCGGATTTCTTCTATATAAGAGATTACTATTCGGACCATGCTGACATTGAAGGTTACATGTGCAACGCGTACTACTATCTGGGCGAGATTGAAAAAAACGCGCGGAAATCCTGACGCCGCGGTTGGTTGCTGGAAAAACTCGGTCGCCATAAACGAGCGTCTCAAACTGAACTCGCGCGAAGCCGACCAGGCCGCCGAACGGTTGAAAATATTCGCGGACTGACGAGGTTTAGAGTTTGACAAATAGTATTGAGAGTTGTACAATTGTACTATGGAAGTTGTAGTTGATGCTTCTGTAGTGCTCGCGGTACTCCTCAATGAACCGGAGCGGGAAATGGTTATTTCCCGGACCGCAGGTTGTTCTTTGCTTGCGCCAGGTTGTTTGGAATACGAGATCGGAAACGCACTTTCTGCGTTGTACAAACGCAAGCTTCTGGGCATTTCCGAGGGGATTCTGGTTTGGCACTCGTTTTGTAAAATCCCGGTTCGTCACATTGAACCCGATTTCCCGTCAGCACTTACAATCGCCGGAACGGAATCCCTCTATGCCTACGACGCGTACTATCTTTTTTGTGCCGAGAAAATGCGTTGTGAATTACTAACCCTTGACGCCGGAATGAAGGCGGCTGCCCTCAGGCGCGGCATTCGCTGTATGGAGCTGTAATATGTTGGTGACTACGTATTCTGAAGCGAGAAAAACATTCTCCTATGTACTCGACCGGGCGAAAAGTGACGGAGCGGTTCTTATAAGGCGTGCTGACGGTTCGGTTTTCCGGTTGACGCCGGAAGACGGTGAATCGTCACCGTTCGAAGGAGTCTCCACACCGATCCGTCTACCGGAGGGGACGCTCTCCGGCATCCTGTCCGATCTGAAAGACGCCAACGCGGCCCGGCTTGTCCCGGAAAAATAATGCTTGCCATCTACGGGGTAATCCGGATACCTTCTCCGGACAAGGAGATACTTATGGTTAAAGTACGTATCGAAAAGAAGGATTCGTTCACCATCTGTGGTGTAAAGACATGGATTTCCGGAACGGATAATGATTTGTTCGCGAAATTCTGGGAAGAACAGGATGCAAACGGCACTGTGCAACGCGTGCAGAAAATCGCCCGAAACGCGGTGGAGTCTGTAACGAAAAGTGCCATTCTCGGCTTGTCCGATACGGAAAAGGATCCTGCCGTGCGGTCATTTGATTTCTATATTGCTGCGGAAGTTGAACAGAACCACGACCTGATTGATACCCCGTTTGAAAAACTGGACGTAAAACCGTATACCTGGGCCATATTTTCAAGTGAAGGGACCGGGATAGACGCGTTGATGGACTGTGAAATGTATTGCTGGACGCAGTGGCTTCCCGAAAACGGGACCTATGTACATGACCATGGTCCGGAACTGGAAGTCTATTTTGCGGAGAACAAAATTGAATACTGGATACCCGTCGTCGCGAAAGGGTAGGTATCCCCGGATTTGTCTGCATGGCAAGGAAGCCGCCTTCGGGTGTTTTTTTTTATGCGGCATTTGTGTTTTACTGGCGTTCGTCGGCCCGGTGCGATATACTTACAGCATGAAACGATTATCACTACTTGTTTTGTTAGCAATAATTCCCGCTCTCCTTTTTTGCCAGGATTCGGGCTACACTACCATAACGCCGGAGGAGGCCCATGCCATGCTGGAAAAGGGGGAACCCCTTCTCCTCGACGTGCGCACGCCGGGCGAGTACGCGCTGCAACATGTACCCGGTTCCGTGCTCATTCCGCTCAATCAGCTTCCGTCCCGTCTTGAAGAAATAGACGACTACAAAAACCGCGACGTTCTCGTCCTCTGCCGTTCGGGGAACCGGAGTCGTGCGGCGTCACAAATACTGGTGGATGCCGGATTTACCAATGTCTACAACATTGACCGGGGCATCATCGGCTGGACGCTGGACGGTTTCCCGGTAACGTACGGCGAATAACCATGCTCGTCCTCCGTTCCATTTCCAAAGGCTTCCCGCCAAAGAAACCGCATGTTCTCCGGGATGTATCGTTTTCGATTCAGCCGGGTGAGACTGTCGCTCTGGTGGGTGAAAACGGCGCCGGGAAAAGTACGCTCATCCGCATCCTTTCACAAATCCTCAAGCCCGACTCGGGCACCGTGTCCCTCAACGGAATCGATATGCGCGAAAACCCCGCGTATCTCAAGAGCCGGACCGGCACGCTGTTCTCCGGCGAGAGCTCCCTCTATGACCGGCTTACCGCGCGGGAAAATATCATCTATCATGCGCGACTCAACGGGATTCCTGAAGAACAGTATACCGAGCATCTCGGGCGCCTTACGGAAGAGCTTGCCCTGTCAGCCTATATTGACGACCGGGTCGCAACCTTCTCACGGGGCATGAAACAGCGTACGGCCATCGCGCGCACCCTTATAACCGATCCCGACTTCGTCATTCTGGACGAACCGTCCACCGGGCTCGATATTCTTGCAATGGAATCGGTAAAAAGCATTATTTCCGGCCTCGGCGCGCGCGGCAAGACCGTACTCTTTTCGAGTCATTTCACGGACGAGATTCTCGGCTGTGCCGACCGTGTCGTCATTTTGCACGGCGGAACAATCGCCTGCGATTCGCCGGTCGATGCGTTCCGTCCGGAAGGCGGAAAGAACTTTACGGACTACCTGAGGCACGAATGAAAATACTGATTGTTCTGAAAAAGGAACTCCTCGACCAAATTCGCGACCGGCGGACGATCATCGCCGCTCTCGTCATGCCCGCCGTCATCGTGCCGGTGCTCCTCTTTTTTCTCATGCAGGAACCCGCGAACAACGATTTGCCTGCCGGTGTCAGGATTGTCACCCCGGGCGCGGCTGCCGACACCGGCGGGGAGCTAACCCCCGGCGGGGAGACAACTCTTGGAGACGTCCTTCACTCAGCGCTGGGAGACTTCGCGACGATTTCGTCAGATACCCCGGATGAAGCGGTCCGCAAAGGGGAAGCCGAACTCGCGATTGAAGAATCGCACGGTGCGGACGGTGAGCCGATTTTTATCCTGCGCCATGATCCCGCCCGGAAACTCTCCGGTGTCGTTTTCGCGCGCGTTCATGCCGCCCTGCAGGGAGCGTACGGCGCGGCAGTATCCCCGGAAAACGCCTCGATCCGGGCGGTGCCGGTGCGGAGCGAGGTAGAGTACACAACCCTGCTTACACTGTCCCTGATGCTCCCCGTCTTTCTCATGGTGTTCTCCGCGTCCACCACCATGTCCTCCGTGATAGACATGAGCGCCGGCGAAAAAGAGCGCGGGACCCTCGAAACCCTGCTGAGTTCCAGCGTATCGCGACCGTCATTGTTGCTCGGAAAAATTCTTGCCGCGGCCATCGTCGGCATAACCGCCGGCGCGGCTCTGCTCGCCGGACTTGCCGTAAGTTCGGCCGTTGTTCCGGAAATGACCGGCGGCCTGGCGCTTCTTTCTGTCGCCGGTCCGCCCGCGCTCGCGCTGATCCTGGTCGTCCTCTTGTCGTGCGTGCTTCTCTTTTCCGCGACCGGCATGGCGCTCGGCCTCTACGCGAAGTCCGTGAAGGAAGGAACGGTGTTCACGCTCCCCGTCATCATCCTCGTATCGGTCCTTTCCGGCGGCATGATCGCCGGCGACCCCTTCATCCGCGTAACTGTCCACCTCGTCATCCCGGTGGTAAACACCGGGTACAGCATCCGCGCGCTCCTGTTCGGCCACGCCGACTACCCGGCGATCGCACTCGCCATCGTCAGCACCCTTTGCGGGGCAGCCCTCATGTACGGGGTGAGTTATCTGTTATTGAAACGGGAAAAAGTGATTAACCGGAGCTGACCAACCATGCGCTTCGAAAAACACAGGGTCGGTCCGGGACATAGTCAGATAATTTTAATGATGACGATAACAAGAATGATAGCAACCAGCAAACCCAACAAACTCATGGCGCTCCTCCTTTATTGAAATTCGTCTTGTCCCCAGTGTATCCCGGTATTGCCGGATTTACAACGTTTTCTTGCCGCTTTGGGGAACGTTGGAGATAGTTAACTTTTCGCGTGGAAGATCCGTGCAGCGGCTAGCCTGAAGAAGCGATTACCGCTAATCGGTCCCGGGTAACGGTGATGAAGAACCCGGCGGACCAAAGATCGACCGCGCGCGAGTCGCGCACAAAGGGAAGGGCATCTTCTTGGGCAAGCGCGAAGTTAACCGTGGAAAAGCGCTTCTCAAGCATTTTCCGGAGGTTCGATTCCCGTAACGGCATAGCTCCCCAGTGTCCAGACTGGCGCATGCGCGCTTCAAGGTGGGCCAGGTTCAGGGGAATGTTGTTGGACAAGTACCACAGGTAATCGAAGAAGTCCCGGCCTTTTACCCGTTCTTTCCATTTTCGACAGAGAAGGGCGTGCACTTTTCCCGCGAACAGGGACGGGGTATCGTAGAGCCGCACGGCAAACGGAATGGGACTCAGTCGGTATTTTGTCTCGAATACGGCGCCTCCCGGCGGATCGGTATCAATTTCCAGTTTTACGCGCAAGAGACTGTTCGGGGGAATGCCGGAAACCGGCGGCTCAAGAGAGGCGATCTTTACCAGATGTACCAGTGTCCCGCCCTTAATAAAGGCTGACTGAATCGCCCTGTCGTTTGCCTTTTTCTTTTGCTCTACCGTCATGTCGAATCCCCAGGAAGCGAGTTCATCCCGAACCGCCGGCAAGTAGTCATTCAGACTGAAGGATGCGTCGGGTTTTTCAAGACTGAAATCGAGATCTTCCGAGTACCGCTCAAGTCCGTGAAAGATCCGGAGCGCCGTTCCCCCGTAAAAGGCCGCGCGCGAGAAAAAGTCTGTCCGCGACAAGCCAACGAGCGTCAGTTCCTGTACGATTTCACGAAGTGCGGCGCTTCGCTGTTCATTGGTCCGGCACTTGTACTCATCGAGCATTTTTTTGACGGGGGAAATATCTGTCATGGGTTTACTTCCTTTTCAAGCCAGAGCGCAAACAGGGAAAGGGTTTTTCTTCTATATAACGGGGCAAGGAACTGGACGAGATCCTTGTCCAGGGACCGGATATCTTCTATTCCGATCCTCCAGTTTTCTGTGAGGAGATCTTCGATATCTTCCTCTCGGTGAAGTACACCTGCTTTGTATAGGGCGTCGCACAAGGCTTTTTCCCGCGACGCAATGAGAAAGCGGTATCCATCCGCTTCTTCAAGACGGAGACCATGGGGATAGGCAGCGACGGGCAGATAGCGGTATCGATACTCGCCGAGCGGAGTCCGGAATCGTTTGTCGCGGTTTTTCCCATAGCTTGCCGAGTCGACAACTTCTACGCGTTCCGGTGTGAGTCCATGCCAGGCAAGAGCGGTATGAAATGATATATACGAGGGACCGTAGATGACGGGTGCAAGGGCCATGCGCGGGATTGCCGGATCATCAATGTACAATCCTCGTCGTATCCGGATCATCTCCCCGTTTGAAACCATGCGGGTCAACTTCGCCTTGGGCGAGCCGTATGTGGTGAGTTTGTCCATGATCATCTGGTGACTGTGCAGCATTTTACCTCCAGCAAGTATCATTATACTGTACTTTCTGGTGGTAAACAAGCGCAATGTACGGTAATCGGGGAGCGCAACTGTCGCGGGGGACTGATCACCCCGCCGGGGTGTTGCGCTCTCGCGGGGAGTTAAGCACCCCGCCGGGGTGTTGCACTGTCGCGGGGAGTTACGCACCCCGCCGGGGTGTTCCGCCGTCGCGGGGAGTTACGCACCCCGCCGGGGTGTTGCACCGTCGCGGGGAGTTAAACACCCGTCGGGGTGTTGCGCTCCCGCCCTTGCCTGTTCATCCGGACCGCCCTATACTTTTACATAACACTTCAGGAGGACAGAAATGAGTTTTAATCCGGTAATCGAAATGCTTGGGCGTCGTCTCAGGGTAGGCGTCATCGGGGGCGCGGCAGGGTCTTTCATCGGGCCGATGCATCGGCTTGCCGCACGCTTCGACGATCGGTACGAGATCGTCACCGGCGTTATGTCCTCGTCTCCCGAAAAGGCCGCGAAGGCCGGACGGGAAATGGGGTTCCCGGACGACCGGATCTATACGAGTGTCTCTGCGATGATCGCGGGAGAGAAATCACGCGCCGACGGGATCGATGTTGTCGCGATCATGACGCCGAATGATACGCACTTTGAATACGCTATGGCCGCGCTCGACGCGGGGTTCGACGTTATCTGCGACAAACCGATGACCAACACGCTCGAAGAGGCCGAAGCGCTCTACAAAAAAGTCAAAGAATCCGGTCTGGTGTTCTGCCTGACCCACAACTACACGGGATATCCCATGGTGCGCCAGGCGCGGGCCATGGTCGAAGCGGGCGAGATCGGGGAGATCAGACTGGTTCAGGTTGAATACGTGCAGGGCGGCCGCGCCGTCGACGTGCCCGTCACCGCGAATACCTCCCGCGCTTGGGTCTACGATCCGGCGAAGGGCGGCCCCTCGCTCGTTATGGGCGACATCGGCACGCATGCCCACAATCTGCTTCGCTTCGTTACCGGCCTCGAGGTTGCCGAAGTTGCCGCCGAGATCGGTAACATCGTCCCGGGTCGCCAGGTGGACGACTATGCCGGCGCCCTCCTCAGAATGTCCAACGGTGCCCGGGGCTGCTTCTGGGTTACCCAGGCGGCCGCCGGCGTAGAGAACAGCCTCAAGTTCAGGATATCCGGCTCAAAAGGCTCGCTTGAATGGTTCCAGGAAATTCCGCAGCGGCTCGAATTCAAACCACACGGGGAGCCTGCTCAAACCCGCACACCGAACGGCCCGGGAACCCTCCCGCTCGCGAAGCGTTCCTCCCGGATCGTCGCGGGCCATCCCGAAGGATTCCCAGCCGGCTTCGCGAACCTCTACTCCGACGCCGCCGAGGCAATCGCCGCCCGCCGGTCCGGAAAACCCGCCGACCCGCTCGCCCTCAATTTCCCGAACGCCTTCGACGGCCTCAAGGGCATTCAATTCGTGGCGAAGGTCATCGAATCTTCCCGCGCAAACGGCGTCTGGGTTGCCTGCGCGGAGGATCACCAGCGGGCGTGACGGTAATGGTTCCGGATGGTGCGGTCTTTGGAGAGGAGCGGCGCGTCGTGAATACTTGCCTGCGCAACAATCAGGCGGTCAAACGGGTCGCGTGTCCAGGAGGCGTCGAGACTGGCCTCCACCACTGCCGTGAAGGCGGCGTCATCTTCCCTGAGCCGGATTGACCGGCCGAGCCAGGAAAGAATCGTCCTGCTACGCTCGGTCAGGCGTCCAATCTCGTACAGATACTCAAGCTCAAGGGACACCGCGGGTGAAATGCGCAGGTCATCACTTTCCAGCAATTGCAGCGCGAGGTCGGAGAAGCGGTCTTTATCTTTTTGATAGAGCCAGACGACGGCATGGGTGTCAAGGAAAATCACGGTTCGGCTACTCCCGACCAGCTGCCGGACCAGTCCAGGGAAACCAGATCCTCCGGGTCTCCGGTAACGACCCGGTGCTCTTCCAGGCGTTCCCAGATTGACGGGCGTTCTTCGGGCACGATGCGAAGGATACGTCCCTTCCGCTCGATTTCAACGGGTTGGCCGTTCTCGAGAACGCTGTCCAGTATGGCATAGAGATTTTGTCTCAGCCGGGTCGCGCTATAGGGCATGGTAACCTCCTGTTTATAGTATACTGCGTACGCATGGAAAGGACAACACGTACGCTAAAACAACAGCTCCAGCTTGAGACCGGGGAAGCGCTGAAAGTCCCGGTCGCCCGTGGCGAGAACGGCATTGTGCTCGAGCGCGAGCGCGGCAAGATGCGCGTCGGTTACAAGGTTGGCACCCGTTCCGAGCATGAGCAGGAGGTGCCGGAGAATTCCGCGATGTGCCGTGCCGGGATCAATCATCCGGACAGACGGTGCGGATTCCAGCGACTCAAGCCAATCGCTTGCCGTTTCGACCGTCAGGGGCCGACTGAATACCCGCGGGTTTGTGGTAAGGCGGAGAAATCCGAGGTGTACGACCCAGGGGATCCCCACGACATCAATTCCGGCATTGACGGTTTTCTCCAGCCAGGCAGCAGCCTCCCCATGGCGGGGCGATGATGAATCAATGGCATACAGGAGAACGTTCAGATCGGGTATGATCATTTCCGCGCGTCCATTTTTTCGGCCACCGCGGACGCTTCAAGCTCGTTGACCCGCTCCCATGCCTTCGTATAGTCAAATCCGCCGCCCATATCGAAACTCCCGCAAGTCCAGGGTTCCAATTTTTCCGTTGTCTGTCCCAGTCCCCGGTTCAGCGTTTCAGACACGACCTCCGTAAGCGTTCGCGATTGCCGCGCCGCCAGTTCCTTGAGCGTGATCATCGTCTTGTCGTCCAGAATCAGGGTTGTTCTCATATATACATATTACTACGCCATAGAGGATATGTCAAAACATATATATATTGAGGCAGAAAGCGACACGGGGGGCGAACTACTTTCCGCGGAGCCCCCGCGAAGAGGGCTCAACGGTGGGCGAGGGTCAAAGCGCGGAGCCGGGCGACTTGCCGATGGCAAGTCGCTGGAGGAACCGTTGTACACAACGGTTCCTCACTGCGAAGAGTGCGTCACGAGGGGCGGGTGCTACTATCGGGAGAGAACCTCGTAGGCTTCTTTATTCTGCGCTATTATTCTTCGTGAAACCGAAAGGACATCGGCATCGGTAGCGACCATGGTTTCTTCTGCCTTGGCAAACTCCATGATCAAATAGCGGGGTACATTATTTTTTAGAATTACGGCAGAACCGTGTTCATCGACGAGTCGGGCGACTTTGGAGAAATTCTGGTTTGCTTCGGTAATCGAAACCAAAGTTTCCGTATTAATGGTCATGATTCACCTCTATACTAAGTATACAATATTATAGGATAAATACAACCTATAACATAAAGGGGAGGGGAGACAGGTCGTCATGAGCGCGATCGCCACAGCGGCGCTTACCCTGCCGCTCGCCCCAGTCGGCTCGCGGTGGTTCAACGTCATCGTCTCTCTCAATGACACGTACATGGAACAATTCGGCTGGGAAGAGTTTGCCGCCGACGCCGCGAACGTCCGCGACGTGCTTCCCGAAGACGAGCGGACAGCATTCGGCATCCTCGCGGGAAATTACGGCGAGGCGGGCGCGCTCGAGTATTACGGGCGGCAGTACGGCCTCCCCAAAATCATGTGCGGCACAAACTCGTTTTACGATCGCGGCTATGACGAGCGGGAACCTTCGGTTATCCTTGCCGTCGGTTTCAACCGGGCTTTCCTCTCGCAGTTCTTCGGCTCGGTCGAGGTTGTCACTTACAGCCGGAATGCCCATGGCTTCATGAACGAGGAAACAACCTGGCACAGGGAAATCTACCTCTGCCGTAAACCCAATTTCACCTGGCGCGAGTTCTGGAAACATCACCGGAGCTTCGGGTGAGCCCGGCTGCCGGGGTTGTGTTGCCCGCAAAGGCTACTAGCGCAAAGACCGGCAGACCCGGAAGCCCAGGTAGTGGTAGTTGCATGACGGATCCACGAAGTCCCGGTAGGACACTACGCAGCTGCACGCATAGTAGCTCCAGGCGCCGCCCCGGGAGACGCGGTTTCGTCCCGATGCGGTACCACCGGGGTCTGTGACTGTTTCATCGGAGGAGATGTCGCCCCATTTGTCCCAGCACCATTCCCACACGTTTCCGGACATATCGTAGAGTCCCAGCGTGTTCGGCAGCTTGAGTCCTGTTTCATGCGTTTTGCGTGTGGTCTTGTCACTGTTGCTGTTGTAGTAGTACCAGCCTGCCAATGCCAGGTTCGTGTCCACCAGGTTCTCGGCATCGTCATGGATTTTTTTGCCGTCAGCGGACGCTTGTCCGGCGAAAGCATTGTTCCACGCCGCGGCTTTCGGGTCTCCGCCGCGTGCGGCGAATTCCCATTCGGCTTCCGTTGGCAGGCGGTACCCTTTCTTTTTCATGTTCATTTTCACATCCGCGCTTGTGATGTGCCTGGTGGCGGGATCACGCACAATGTTTCTGATTGTGTACACACAGTCGGTTTTCGACATGGCGACTTGAGTCAGCGCGTTGCAGAAGTACACCGCGTCGTACCAGGTCACAGTCTCCACCGGCCGCTTTCCCTGGTTTTCCCCGACGGGAGGGTTTTCCGCAAAGGTGCTCGGGCGGTTGTTCGACTCCGCGTCGCCTGAAAGCACCGCCGCGTATAGTTCCTGCGTCACTTCATACTGACTCATCACGAACGGGCTGAGTGTTACCGTGCGGCCGTTCAGGAACACCCCCTTGAAGCAATTCCACTTTCCGCTGTAGAAGGTGTTCCAGTGTGTGTCATCAGTCATTGAAACGAGCGCTTGCGTGCCCTGCGGAACTATCACGATTTCTTTTGCATATTCGTTCGCGCCTATTTGTATTGAGCTGTTCACTGAGCCTTGGGGTTGCGGAGGGTTCTTCGCCGGGGTGCATCCGGTCATCATGATTACTACGCACAGGAAGGATGCCATCCCTGCAAGGAGCGCCACCGCCAGCCGCCGTCTTGTTTTGCTTTTCATCCCATACCTCATATTTTTCATGCTTCGCACTATTCAATCAGCACACACAGTATATACGGTTTTCTGATAACGCAATTAGAAAAAATATTTGTAATCTACAAGATGTGGTACTCAGCAACATATACCCAGCGTACTGGCACCGAATTGTGCTTTACTGTCGCTTGCGGGGAGCTGTGCCGCTCGCCGGGGTACCCAGCCCTCCGTCGGGGAATTATACTGCCCGACAGGCTGTGATCCCGTGTTATACTCTTTCCCATGAGCAAGAAAGATGAGCGGATTCCGCAGATTGTAGACATGATGCTCCGGCCGGGCGGGGCGACCATCAATGAAATTTGTGACCGGTTGGATATTTCCAGAAAGCTGGTACGCGATT
>Ga0209723_1003092_pt1 | contig 20689 bp, 20 predicted proteins | sample BiotimSIPDNA_2_FD_185750 | JGI IMG/M metagenome (GOLD analysis project Ga0209723, IMG submission 185750) | Anaerobic biogas reactor microbial communites from Washington, USA - Biogas_R2 time_0 SIP DNA (SPAdes) (version 2) | ecosystem: Engineered > Bioreactor > Anaerobic > Unclassified | place... | reverse complement strand
AGGCGAAAAAACTATCGTCTATCCGACAATACAATTTATTGTCGGATAGATTCGAATTTCTCTGCCAAAATTATGAATATGTATATTTATTTGACATAATATGACATTACCTCCCACATAGCAAGCGTCGATACATTAAAGTAATATAAATGAATTAAATATCATACTGCTGAGATTGATTTTCAATAATCCTCGTGTTTATACTCTGATAATACCCATCATTTTGGTCAATATTCTCTCGTGGTAGAACCCGAAACCCCGAAGAAAGGAATCCGAGTTTGAGAATTCATTTCATTGGTCTTGTACAAATGCTCTTGCCTTTGCACCCGGTGCCAATCCGCCCTTGTCGGCCAACACGAGATTACTATGAGGTAAATATGTATGATTGATTCCTTTGATTCTGATTTTTGCAATGTTCAGCGAGTCGCCGGAGACGGCATCGTATTGCTAACATGGAAAAAATACGCACACCACGACGATTACCGCGCACCGACGCTTTTTGCGCTGGAGTTGCTGCGCAGTAGTGGCGAAAAGGTCTTTGTCATCGATGCGCGCAGCGGTTTTGAGGATCACGAGGACGACATCGTGTGGGCGTTTAGTACGTTGTTGCCCGCGATGGCCACGACCGATCTCCGGCATGTCGTGTTCATCATGAACGACGCCAGCGAGATCGAAGGCGAGATGGACATGTGGACTCAAGAGTTTCTCAAGTATTTCACTGTTGACCGCGCGAGCGATTATGACGGTGCGTTGGCGAAAGTGTCGAAGTGTTTCTGGTAATCCGGCAACGAGAAGAACGACCATCTGTATTGCCAATGCGACTGACTTGAACGGAGTAGTCAGCACCTTCTTGATCCAAGGAGATGTAGTGATCCACAAGTTCTTCTATTGTCTAAAAATTCCCTGACGCAATAGAATCTTCATAGATAATTGTACTCAACAACATAAGCTCTTGTCCGCTCAACCATGCCATTTTTCTTGCTCCCTTTAGTAAGATGTTTTGAAAAAACTAATTTGGGGAGTTATATCAATTATTTCTTGAATATTCTCTCTTTGGAAGTACTCGTATTATTCACTGGTACAAAAATAATTATTCAATATACCTGCTATGTTTATCGCCATGACATTCCTGAGAACTTCATCCGCATAAAACTCATAATCTATGAATACATCCGTTTCAATCAAAACCCAATAATATCGCAACCTCGGTCTAGCATCCTCAGCATCCCATTTTACAAAGTCTTCATATATGACTATGTGCCTGTCATTCCAAAACTTCTCTAAAAACAGTGCCGGAGATGTTAACCATCCCCGGCACCATATGATTACTTATCTGTATTTATCTCTACTGATTTTTACACTTCAACCTCTTCGGACATCACCCTTGCACAAACGCTCTTGCAGTCGCACCCGGTGCCGGTCCGCCCTTGGGTACCAGAACAATCTTGATGGCCTCCAGGCGATAGCTGAACCCTGCGGTCCCAGCCGCCTCGCCATTCTTCGCCCAGTCCAGCCATCCGGTGTTCTGTGCATGGACGCAGTAGTAAATGTCATAGGAGTTTGCGGCTGCACCGGTCAGTCGGATCTTGATCGCTTCAAGTCGCTTGGACTGGCTGCTGGTGCCGCTCATTGCGTCGTTCGCGACAAAGCCTTGCCAGCCGATATCCTGAATGTGGGTGCTGTATTCTACACCACCTGCGATATTGCCGAGCTTAATCTGAATGCCTTCGAGTCTCTTCGACTGTGCGCTGGTTCCGGCGATCTCTCCGTTACTCACATACGCCTGCCAACCGACATCCTGAACGTGCGTCTTGTAGGATACAGTAGGTGTCGCAGTCACCGGCTCGCTGTTCTGAATGAACGGACGCGTTGTGGGACCCGGTGCTACCCCGCCCTTGGTGACTAACTTAACCTCAACCGCCTCGAGACGTCTTGAATATGCGGCGGTTCCGGCGGATGCGCCGTTTTTCGCCCAGTCCAGCCAACCCGTATCCTGGGCATGTACACGGTAATAGACGTCGTATAAGTCTGCAGCTTCGCCTGTCAGGCGGATCTGGATCGCTTCGAGTCTTTTCGACTGGGCGCTGGTACCGCTTAAGGCATCGTTAGCGACCCAATCCTGCCAGCCGATATCCTGGACGTGAGTGCGGTATTCGATACCGCCGGAGACACCTTCCAGCTTGATACGAATCGCTTCCAATCGCTTGGACTGACCACTTGTACCGGATAAGGCTCCGTTACTGACATAGTCTTGCCAACCGACATTCTGGATATGAGTCTGATAGTTGACCGATGGCGCAGGCGAATTATAATCAGCCATCAGCCTTCCATCACGTTGAACATTGTTAGTATCACCACCATAACCAAACCACAGACCACTAAATGGATGATCAGTAGGTGTCGGTAGCCCGGATATATCCGGTGACGTCACGGAGCCACCCGCAGGCACTTGCACACTTGAGTGCAATTTATACCGCCACCCAGTGTCTGAAGTCATATAATCGAAAACATAAAAATCTATTGTATAGTAAACCGTCTCATCCGCCTTCACAGGAGTCGCCGAGAATATCAGTAGTATGCACGCAATTAATGAGATAATCCTCTTCATTCTTGTCTCCTTTTCTTCAAAAAATCCATAAATTTAGTTAACATTGTACCCGACTATGCCGGCTGCGACAATGTTATCCGTTTATAACAGGATTTATTGGGCGACGGGGTTGCTCTGTACTTCCAAACTCGGTAGTGGCATCTCCGTTTTTATGCTCTTCTGCGTCTCTTACGTCGTAAGAATACGATGAATAAGGAAATGTCGGTCGCCCGTCCGGCGACGCCCAAAATTGATCCAACAAAAACAGGCGTGTTGTTAACCCATCTGCAGAACAGGTTCGTTGTGACAAGAAAATTCTCAAGTTCAAGGAATTGCTCGTTACCTGCCGAATCAACAGCAATTACTTTGATGCTCTGAGGAGCGTTGGACTCTGCAACGACAAAGGTGCAATTCTCTCCTTCTGTCTGCAAATCCACCTCGTCACCATTAAGGTAAACCCAAACACTCGCAAGGGAACGTCAACACTTATACCTATCACAATTCGCATCAATATGCCCGAAAAGCATCGGCGCTACAGTCGATATCGCCGGATAAAATCCTTCACATCCACACCCAGTCCCATGCAGTGTCGCAAAATCTCCGCACACGCCCGGCTGTCACTTGCAGCCTCATGATGCTGAAGCGAAATGCCGAGCGCCTGACAGATCGTATTAAGCTTATGATTCGGAAGCTGCGGTAGAGCTCTTCGAGAAATCGCACACGTACAGGTGTAATCCGCATAACGTCGCCAGGCAATCCCGTAGTGAGCCAGACACTTCTGAAGCACCCCCATGTCAAACGGCGCATTGTGTGCAACCAAGAGCCCGCCGGACATCATCGGATCAATCGTCGACCACAAATCGAAAAAAGTCGGCGCGCGCATCACACTCTCCGGCGTTATTCCGGTCAGCTGAATATTAAACGCATCAAAATGCGTCTCCGGATTCACCAATGTCGAAAACTCATGTGTAATCACCGAATCCTTCATTACCGTGATACCGATAGCGCTCATTCGGTGATTCATCAAATTAGGCGTCTCCACATCAAATGCGACATATGTCTGACTCATATCCTTTGCCTCTCTTTACTTACCTTCGACCATTAAGAGCGAAAAACGCCGCCTAGTCCAAAATCTCCAAATCGCGCATCATTATCCATTCTTCGTCGTTTTCGCCGATAATTCGAAAGCCAAGTTTTTGATACATCTTGGCCGCATAATTCGCCTTTTGAACCGCCAAAGAAGTCTTTGAAAACCCTTCATCCTTTAGCAAACAAAGCATCTCTCTCATCAAATCCGAGCCGATGCCCTTGCCGCGAAACGCCTCCAACACAGAAATTGCAAACTCCGGAGTCTCATCATCAATGCTCCCATAGGCATCAATATTTCGAACCCAAACTATTCCGACCACGCGATCGCCAACCTGCGCGCAAAGCGCCCGATCCTCTTTTTTCTCGCCAAAACCCTCAATGTAAATACGAACCGAAGGCTCTTTCAAAATCGACCTCGGCGCGCGCACCTCCGGATCCGGCTGAAAAATCGCCTCATATAAAAAAACCTCCAGAAGCCCATACTCCGAAACTTCAAGCGGTCTGATACTATAGTTCATACGCTTCTCCCCTCGTACAACTCGCTTTCTTCGGAAAGCTCAGAATACTCTTGCCGAATAGTAGTTTATCCGTCCCTTTTGCTGCACAAATCATCTTTTTCGAACAAGTCACAATACTTCATCTGCTCGGCATAAAAACCATCGTGATTCCCCTCTGTAAACTCCGCCTTGATCTCCTCGTCCAAACCCGGCGTTTGCGCAATCACCTCCGGGTACGTATACGCATAGAAAAACGCACGCGCCTCCCAAACCTTCTCAATACTATCCGGATATGCAAACTCCCCATCCCCATCGAAGTAATTCAACGGTCGATCAATAGACACCCGCTCAAAACCGGCCCCTTTCATCCGAGACGCCTGCTCGTAAAAATGTCCCGCACCGCACACAACCAAAACGGTCGTATCCTCATCATACTCACTCAAGCACGACTCGATATTTTCAAAAATGTGATCATCTCGACGATTATCTGTCGAGTTCGAACGAAAGTCATTATCCACAACCCACCAATCAATCAACTCAATCGCGAGCCCGTGATCCACGCAATAACTATAAAGCACAGCCATATCCACAGGTCCATCCACGACTGCGTACTCCCTGAAAATATCTTCCCTCGCCTCAATAAAAACGACATCGGGACTGACATTCGCCACCACGCTCAAAACATCCTCCATTGAATAGTTGAACCACCTATTGAAATGATTCTCATGAAGCGTGCCAAGTAAAAAAATATCCTGCTTCCCCGGCGCCTCATAATGCCGCAACAAGCTGTTCTTGTTCAAATACCTGTTCCACAGTACACCGGCCACCGACAAGCCGATAACAACGACGAGTAACAAAACCCATCCGATTCTTTTCAAAATAATTTTTCCGGAAGCCACAACCATCCTCCAAACACTCTATTCCAGCGACACCTCATATTATATTCCAAGATTCATAGAAAACGCATCCGGTCATTCTGTCCGAAAAATTAGCGCAATCCCTTTAATACTCATTTCCGAGTGGTCAGGAATTATGAAGCCATATTTTGCGTGTTATTTTAGACTCTAATGTATGCAAGATTGCGAAAATAGTCTCAACCTCATATAACAGTCTCTGTCGATTCGCTTCTCGCCCGAGACGAGGATTCGAAAAAATCCAAGTAGCCAATTCCGATCCGTATTTATGTTAGTTTGCATATAACCGTGAGCGGCATGAAACTGCTATAGGATTAGCATGAGTAAAGACTGTCATCACCCAAATTAAGACGCGAAAAACAGAGGCAATTCATTTTCCGAACATAATCTGCGGAAAATTTTGATTTTGTTATATCGGGTGCTCCGAAATCTTCAATATTGGGGAGTACTGACGAAATGGAGCATTTGAGTGATTATGGCGCTAGTTGCGGCTAGCGCTGAACTGTGCACCACAATCTAATACATACGAAATGCCTGGGTTTGTGCTGTTTCGTATGTATTTTCTTTGCTCTTCAGGCTAGCGCGAAACGGTTTGCCACACTGTAATACATACGAAATGACTGGGTTTGTCGTGTCTTGTATGTATTTACCGCCAAATTCAGATGTTTGGGAACTTTTGGCGGTAATCTGCAACTTTCGCAAGATGATACGAAGCCATGAGGTGCTTCATTTACCGCCAAATTTCTGAGAATCGTCTATTTTGGCGGTATTTTCGTATTCTCTCCAGTTCCCGATGCAATGATTCTCTCAAGATTTACCGCCAAATTCAGATGTTTGGGAACTTTTGGCGGTAATCTGCAACTTTCGCAAGATGATACGAGGCCATGAGGTGCTTCATTTACCTCCAAATTTCTGAGAATCGTCTATTTTGGCGGTAATTTCGTATTCTCTCCAGTTCCCGATGCAATGATTCTCTCAAGATTTACCGCCAAATTCAGATGTTTGGGAACTTTTGGCGGTAATCGCCTGTCGCAAAACGTTTCGCGCCGCAGTCAGCCACAGCCGGCCGACACTACCACCACCGCAACCACCACGGCCAGTGACCACAGCCGCCACCGGCCCTACCACTAACAACACCCCTCGGGCAACACCACACAGCCCCGAGCCTTTCTCAATTCCGGTCGGATATTTCTTTGGCGCCGAGGCTATACACGTTGGTCAATTCCCAACCAACAACTCCATTGGAAGCCCAGAAGCATTTTTTATTATAATTTTCACGAAAACAGATACAGATCCTAACATATGCTATAGTTGACCACTTGCCATATCGCGGTTATAATTCATATCATATTGCTAGGACATGAATAGAACCCGGATCTACCTGCTTTACTCGCTCCGTCCGTAATAATCATATACCCCACCCTCAACGAAACTCGCACACACCGCTCTTACTTCGCCCAACGTTCCACTACCCACACTCTTTGGCCTAACATAAACTCAGACGCCACCCCAGCACCACATCCGGCCTCACACACCGCTCTTACTTCACCCAACGCTCCACTACCCACACCCCGTTGGCCTAACCTAAACCCACGCTCCACCCCCGCGACCCCGCGGCAGCACTCGCCCACAAGCCAACACCCAACGCTCAACCCCAGCGCCACCCCGGCCGCACGCGACTACAAACCAAAGACCACCCCCCACACCTCGGCCGCACACATCACCACGGAGGAACCCGCCATGAACACTCGAGAAATGCAAGACGAAATCATTCGCCTCAAAAAAGAAAACGACATATGCATTTTGGCTCACGCTTATCAGAGCCACGATATATGGGAGGTCGCGGATTACGTCGGCGACTCCTTCGGCCTCAGTCAGCAAGCCGCCCTCGCGACTCAAAAAACCGTCCTCATGTGCGGCGTCCGCTTCATGGCCGAAACCGTCAAAATTCTATCGCCCGAAAAAAAAGTCCTCCTCTCGCACCCATTAGCCGGCTGCCCCATGGCCGACCAGATGGACAAAGCCCTCATCAGCCAGATGAAACTGGCTTACCCCGACTACAGCATCGTCGCTTATATCAACACCACCGCTGACCTCAAAACCATCTGCGACGTCTGTGTCACATCCTCCTCCGCTGTAAAAATCATCCGAAAAATCGAAAACCCCAACATCCTTTTCATACCGGATTGTAACCTCGGAGACTGGATCTCCAAGCAAGTTCCCGAAAAGAACATGAAGCTCGTCCAGGGCGGCTGTCCGACACACCTGCGCATGAGTGTCAAAGACGTCGAAAAAGCCCGAGCTGCCCATCCCGACGCCCTGCTCCTTGTCCATCCCGAATGTCTGCCCGCCGTCACCGCACTCGGCGACTATGTCGGCAGCACCACCGGCATTATGGACTATACACGTCAAAGCCCGGCGAAAAGCTTCATCATCGCCACCGAAAACAGCATCGTCCAACATCTCCAATTCGAATGTCCGGACAAAAAATTCTATGCCCTCTCGAAAAACAGCGTCTGCTACAACATGAAAATTACAACCCTCGCTGACGTTTACGACTGCGTCAACGGCACCGGCGGTGACGAGATTTTTTTGACGGACGACGAAATACGAGACGCGCGCAAATGCATTGACGAAATGCTGAGGCTTGGGAATGACTGAATTCAACTTCCGTCCAGCGAACAACAGCATGTCTTTACTTTCGCTGACCGGGGACGCTGACAGTGCTTCTGATCATGCCCCGGATTCTGATTCGGATCCTGATCCGGAACTTAAATCCTGCTGGAAAATGCCTGAATGAATCCGAATTACCCGATCATCCGTATCCGCTTTATCAAACCTCTAAAAACACTGCAAAACGCGCCCTTATCGCCATGAGCGGCGGCGTTGACTCTTCTGTCGCCGCACGCCTCATGAAAGAGCAGGGTTACGACTGTATCGGCGCCACCATGCGCCTCTATCAGAACGAAGACGCCGGCATATCTCGCGAAAAGACTTGCTGCTCCCTCGAAGACATTGAATCTTCCGAAAAGACAAAATCCACGCGTATCCTCGCCTCGCATCAAATTCGCACATAATTGAACCTCGTGATAAACTGTTATGCAGAAACAAGCGTACGGATACTACAATTTTTCAAAGAAAAGGAACACAAATGACCATTCTCTCATTACTTGTCCCCGCCGCTACTGCGACAGAAGAACTGACCTCAACAGATATTCTCGACCTTATCAGAGCCTTCCTTGAAAATCATCTCGGCGAAAACTATCCCTCCTATTTTGCGCCGATTATTCTACTACTATTTATCATTCTGCTGTGTCTCCTCTCATACCTCATCACCAAACACGTTTTTTTGCGTATCTTGACGCGCTATATTCATCAGAATAAATATGATTGGGACAACGTCCTTCTTAAGCGAAAAGTCTTCCATCGTTTATCCCATCTGCTCCCGGCCATCATCTTATACAGCTCCGCAACACTGTTCGGGACTCTTCAGCCCTACATACAGCGACTTGGGACCATCTACCTTGTCATATTAATCACGGGTGCAGTGGATGCACTTCTCAACGCAATTGATGATCTTTACACGCGTAAAGAAGCCGCTCGAAAAAAGCCAATTAAAGGTTATCTCCAAGGACTCAAAGTCTTTCTTTTTGTGATTGCCGGTGTCGTCATTCTCTCTCAGCTGCTCAATCAAAGTCCATTATTATTGCTATCCGGAATCGGAGCCATGACCGCTGTTATTATGCTCGTTTTTCAAGACTCCATTCTCGGACTTGTTGCCGGTATTCAGCTCTCTACTAACGATATGGTTCGAATCGGAGACTGGATTGAAATGCCGAAATACCAAGCAGACGGTGATGTTATCGAAATATCCTTGACCACGGTAAAAATTGAAAATTTTGACAAGACCATTACCACCATTCCTCCTCATGCGCTGGTCAAAGATTCTTTTCGGAACTGGCGAGGCATGCAAGAAGCTGGCGGACGACGTATTAAGCGAGCCATCAATATTGATACGTCAAGCATCTCATTTTGTTCAGATGAGATGCTTCAAGAATACAAAAAAATAGATATTCTCAAGGATTACATCACCGAAAAAGAATCAGAAATTGAAGTCTTCAACAATAATCGGACAAGCGCTTCGGATCATGTTATTAATCGACGACGCCTAACCAACATCGGTACTTTTCGCGCCTATATCGTCAATTACATCCGAAACCACCCGGGCATACATACCAACATGATTCAGCTGGTCCGACAACTATCTCCAACAGAACACGGTATTCCGCTGGAACTTTACATATTCACCAAAACTACAAACTGGTCCGAATATGAGGACATTCAGGCGGATATTTTTGACCACCTGATCGCCGTTGCACCGACCTTCGGCTTGCGCATTTTCCAAACTCCGGGAGGATACGATTTACGTCAAATGGTAAATCAAACGAAAGCGTAATCGAAAAATCTCAACCTCAGACAGTCCCTTTTGATCAAACCTCTCACCCCGAGAATGAAGGCTTTACCTCTCGAATAGTACATCAGCGTGCATCAGCGCGCTGATGTATGTTCTTCTGAGAGAGAGACGCCTTCATTCTCGCCGCTTTCGCAAACCTCGGTCGATTGTATCGTTGCGCCAGGATGCATGGCGCGTTGGCGATGAGGGCGTAAAAGATCATGACGATGCCCACCCATACCGGATTCCAAAGGAAGAACAGGACCGCCGGCATCATGGCCAGATAGTGCGTGCACTCCGCTCGCCGCGACTCCAGAACGAACTTTTCGAAATACTTGGCATCGGTCTCTTTGAGTTGATTTTTTGCAAATCCTTGCTTCAAGATTGCCGCACCATCCGGCAAGCGATCTTTCCATTTTTTCACACGAAAAAGATCGTCCCATATTTTTCCGGATTTTTCCCATTTTCGCGTGCGATAAATCCAATTATCTTTTGCGAAAAAGCGGTCAGGCAATTTCAATGTGAATATTGCCGCAGCCATATGAAATATGAACCACGCGACAAAATCGATGATGACGGTCCAGAGCATCGGCAATTCAATAATTCGCATTTTCTTTTCCCCCTCGTCTAGACTTTGATCTTGCGTCCGCGCCAATTCACGGTGTGAAGGACTTTGGTCATATATAAAGACCACATGAACAATACCGTAAAGAATATGTGCTGAAGCGGATACAAAATGAGCACGAGAATGTTGAAATTTCCGGTGCGCCGTGCTTGAAAAATGAGCTGAACCATGTAAATCAGCACCGTCAATGATGAGATGCCGATCCATGCCGGCGAGCCTTCCATCAGCGAGTGAACCAGAAGTGCGACGGTCGAAAAGCCACCGCTGATCCATGCAATGATCATGGTGAAGACGAAGGGGTGCGTTGAAGACGAGGCCGTTCCGAAGCTTTTGGTCCACCCCTCGAAAAGCGAGCGAAATCCCTCCGGATACATTCTGAAACTGATCAGTCCGCGTCCGCTCATGCCGACGGTTTTGAGATCGTTTTTCTGATATAACACGCCCAGGGCTAAGTCGTCCATGACGGCGCCGCTGATCGCGCTGTGTCCGCCGGTGCGAAAATACTCTTCCCGGTTGAGCATGATGCAGGGGCCGAAAGACCCGGCACTTTTAAATTTGTCGCGCCATGGCGTAAATGAATTCATGCCTGCAATGACGATGATGTTGAATATCGCCGAAAAACTTTCATATAATTTCTTCGTCTGATGATAGGGCTGAAGCGACAATACACCGCTGCCATTCATTCGACCATAGACCGACATCAATCGTCGAAGGCTGTCCGTTTTTTCAAGTCGGGTATCGGCATCCAAAAAGAGCAGCCACTCGCCGCGTGCCGCCAGTGCACCGGTCCAGCACGCAAAGGATTTTCCGATCCAGCTGCCCTCCTCGAGTCGCGCCGTCCGAATCACCTTGGCGCCGGCGGCCTTTGCCAGCGATGCCGTCTCATCCTCAGACTGATCATCGACGACGATTAATTCAAACTCTCGAAAATCCTGAATCGCCAATGAAGAAAGTAGGTTCGGCAGACGCATTTGCTCATTGCGAGCCGGAATGATGATGGTGAGAGACGGCAAATCTTGTCGAGTTTCGGGGCCGTTTTCCATGGCCTGCGAATCGTTTGACGGCAGCGTTTTTCGGGCCGTCGAGGCGCTTGTTGTGGCCTGCGATTCGGGCGACGACTCCGCATTTCGGACCGTCCCGGGTGAAGGCAGCTTATACATCATGAGAAACCCGGAAAGAATTGCGATGGCAATGACTGCCAGACTAAAGTAGAAGATCATGACGCCGGCCTCCCTTTTTTACGTATTTTTACGCACATTTTTTCACACATTTTTCGCTTATTACGGCAACCATCGACGTATGCGGCGAAGTGTATTGATTAGTTTTTCGTTATAGGGCGGGTACATCAGACGGAAATCGAACCGACCTGATTTATAGTAGATGACTTTGGACCAGGTGAAGGTCTCGAACGAGGCGGCCCCGTGGTATCGGCCGTGCCCGCTGTTACCGACGCCGCCGAAAGGCAGTGACATCTTAGCCACGTGTTCGAGCACGTTGTTGACGCAGAACGCGCCGCTGCGAAAATTATTGTCGAGGCGACGGACCAAGTCGCGATCGTCGCAAAACGCATACATCGCAAGGGGTTCCGGATGAGCCGCCAGTTCTTGCAATAGGGCGTCCTTGTCTGTCCACGTCAGTATCGGCAGAATCGGCCCGAAAATCTCTTCTTGCATCAACGGTGCTGACCGTTCCGGTTCGGTGATGATGGTCGGCTCGAAAAAAAGCGTCGCATCATCCGTGCGCCCGCCAAGGTATATTTGACCGTCCGAAAGCATCGACCGGAGTCGATGAAAGTGCCCCGCTCCGACAATTCGACCGTAATCCCGGCTTTTTTCCGGGTCCTCTCCGTAAAGCATGGCGATCTGTTTTTTGAGTTCTTCAAGGAGCTTCGGCGCGGCCGACGCGGCCACCCACACATGATCGGGAGCCACGCACGTCTGCCCGGCATTAAAAAACTTGCCCCAGACAATGCGTCGCGCGGTCACTTCATTGACACTTTCCGCATCAACGATACAGGGGCATTTGCCGCCGAGTTCGAGAATGCAGGGTATTCGAAGTTTCGCTGCGCGCGCAGCGACGATGCCGCCGATGCGCTCACTTCCGGTAAAAAATATGAAATCCCAATTCTGGTCGAGCAGTGCGGCCGCCGTAGCGCCGTCCCCCTCAACCACCGCAAACTCGTTTTTCGAAAAATATTTGGGCGCCAATTCGGCAATCAATCCGGATGTCACGGGCGCCAGCTCGGAAGGTTTGAGAAAACAACCATTCCCCGTCGCCAACGCACCGGCCACCGGCAGCAACGCCAGTTGAAACGGATAATTCCAGGGGCTCATGACCAGAACCGAACCATACGGTCTGCGACTGACACGCGCCGCGCTTCCCGGCTTAGTCATTACTCGCCGATCTCTCAAGGCGCGGCCCAAATGGCGCAGGAGATAATCAATCTCATTGAGCGTAACCGCAATCTCCGATGCATAGGCTTCCATCTTTGACTTGCCGAGATCCTTTTCGAGCGCCTGAAAAAATCGTTCCTCATTCTCAAGAATAAGTCGCTTCAACTTCAAAAGCGCAGACTTACCTCGCGCCCGCCGATTCTCAAATTGCGATGCGTATTGCTTCTGACTACGGATCACATCACCCCACAGCGACACGTCAACACCTAAGATTGGTGCGGCAATCTTCTGCCGGAGGCCTTCTTGATCTGAGTCGCTGACATCGGCGGCCGACCCGGCAAACATTGACGGCTCGATTTCCATTTCTTTATTTGCCACATCACTCACCGCTTCGCCTCCTTTTCACCAAGCAAAATATTTCCCGATTCTGCGCCCACGATGACTGTCGGGCAGGCTCACAAATTGAGCAGAACTCACGGTCATCGGCCCTCGGTAATTAACTCCGCCGTTTTCTGACCGCTCAGCGTCACCATCGGCATGCCGCCGCCCGGATTCACCGTGCCGCCGACAAAATATAAATTATCGAAAAGCGCGCTTTTCTTGGGATTCTTGAAACCCTTATTCTTCTTCTTATCCGACAGCGTCCCGTAAATCGCCCCGCGATCCGACTTGTACATACGCTTGATATCCGCGGGAATCCACATATCCTCTGTCACAATATGCTTGCGAAGATCCGTGATGCCCATGTTTTCCATCTTAATCAACACGCGCTCACGAAGCTGCATATACTCATCCCGTGAAAAATCCTTGTCCTGTATATAAGGAATATGCGGCAAGATCTTGATATTTTCGTGGCCCGGCAGCGCCTGCCCCGGGTCGGTCTTGCTGCTGTTGACCACATAAAGAATCGGATCATCCGGTAGCTCGTGACTATGAAAAACCTTGTTGAAGTGGCCTTCGGGATTCGACGAGAAAAAGAAATTGTGATGGGCCAATTGCGGATACAGTTGATCCACACCCAGGTGAATCACCAGGCCGGAACACGCGGGCTCAAACTTTTCGCGCTTCTTATCCGCATAATCCTTTTCGCCCAACAGCTGATCGTAGGCCGGCAGCACTTCCATATTCGACACAAAAATATCGCCCTTGATCTGCGTCCCGTCCGCCAATTCAATCGCCTCAATATCGCGACTCTTCCCGCGGACCATCCGGACCACCTCAGCCTCCAAATTGATCTTTACACCCGACTCAATCGCCAATCGAATCAATCCCTCAGCCAGACCATACATGCCGCCCGGTACATACCAGACCCCCTGCTTATGCTGCATATAGATCATCATATTCAGTACGGCCGGCGCATCATAAGGCGACGAGCCCACGTACTTGATAAAATAGTCGAACATATCCACCATATTCGGATGCGTCATATACTTCGCAATCGCATCATGCATCGTCGTAAAAATATCAAAACCCTTGAGCGACCGAATCAGCCCATATTTACGAAGCACTTCAGGCGTATTCTCCAGACCCATCTCAAAATATCCCTTATCCGTGGCATCATAAAGATTGCGCGCATATTCCAAAAACGCTCGATACTCCTCAATATTCTTAGGCTCAATATGCGGATTCGCCTGCGCCATCTTATCCAAATCTCCATAGAGGTCAATCACCGACCCATCCGGAAAAAACGATCGCCACTCCAAATCCAGCCGCTGAATCTTCACATAATCTGCCATATCACGCCCGCCATCGCGGAACAACTTTTCAAAAATCTGCGGCATCGTAAGAATCGACGGCCCTAAATCAAAGGTAAACCCATCCTTTTCAAGCCGATTCAGCTTGCCGCCAAGATGCCCGTTCTTTTCGAAAAGACTTACATTAAAACCCTTCTGCGCCAAAGAAATTGCGGCAGACACACCGCCCAGACCCCCGCCGATCACAATGACTGTTTTATCAGAAGACATACACGATCCTTTCTGCCCAACCGGCCTTAAAAACTAGGAAGAATTCATGATGTCGCGCCTACTCCGGTGATACCCGAAACACAGCCCTAAGTCCTTTCATATTAACACACGCGTGGTCGAAAAATCGCACTGTCTTTAGGCGAGGCGCAACGTATATTTTTGTGAGGGTCAGACAATATTTCGGGGCTCGTGGTAAAGGCGGGATCGTGGTTGAGGGGAGATGGAGGTAGCAGGGGTGTGAGTTTTGTTGAGCATTCGTTCAGGGCGAAACGTTTCGTGGCACCAAAGATATCGGACGTGCGACTGCGCGGCGCGCGGGATACCGGCAAAACTGCCGTGGGAGAAAGGTTTTGCCGGTAGTTTCGTCGCCGGGGGAGTGCTGTCGGGGCAACATTTACCGGCAAAAGTGCCGGGATTGGTCCTTTTTGCCGGTAGTTTCGTCGCCGGGGGAGCGTTGGCGGGGCAACATTTACCGGCAAAAGTGCCGGGATTGGTCCTTTTTGCCGGTAGTTTCGTCGCCGGGGGGAGTGGCGAGATATTGTTGCAAACATCCATTTTTGCGAAGAGAGCGACAAGCCCCAGAATACAGTCTAGAAACTCCACGCGCTCCAGGCTGTAATTCGCTCACTTCAGTCGCAATCTGAACAGAAGAATTCTCGAAAAAATCTCAAAGAACTCTCCCGGACCCATTTTTAGCACAAAAAAACTCACTTTTTGAGTTCGACGATTCTCGTACAGCGCTTCGCTATATCTTCATCGTGGGTGATGATCATCATTGTCGTTCCGTCTTGGTTGAGCTTTGTGAGGATGTCCATAATATTATGCTCGGTCTGATTGTCCAGTGCGCCGGTCGGTTCGTCCGCCAAGACGAGGCGAGGCTTTCCGACGATGGCGCGCCCGATGGCTGTTCGCTGCTTCTCTCCGCCGGAGAGCTCCGGTGGATAACGATCGGCGAGGGCTTGAATGTCGAGTTGATCGAGTATCTGCATGGTTCGAGTGCGACGTTCCTTTTGAGACATCTTCGTTTCCCATAGTCCCATTTCGACATTTTCATATACCGTGAAGTCATTGATTAATGCAAAGTGCTGAACGATGATGCCAATTCGGTTGCGGCGAAAACGAACGCCATCCGATGTCTTTCGAAGATTAACCGGTTCATCGAGGAATTCATAGTCTCCATCGTCCAGATAATCAATACCGGCAATGATGTTTAGGAGGGTTGTTTTTCCTGAACCGCTTTTACCCATGACGGCAAGCATCTCTCCTTCTTCAATTGCCATGCTCAGACGATCTAGAACCAAAGTCCTGCGTTCTTCTTTTCCGTAGCTCTTGGTTATATTTTTTAATTTCAGCAGTGCCATGACATAACTCCTTCACTGTTTCGGTTTGTACCGTTCTGATCACTCATTTCGGCTTCGCATAAAAACATCTAAATTTGTTTTACCGTTAAGCACAAAAACCGGTATCATCGATATTGCTGCTATCAATCCCATGAAACTCAGAACATAAAACGGCGATACATACATCCGGCCGAATTCATAGTAAGAGAGTATCACCACCGGCACTATTGCCAGACCTGTCCAGAAAGCCATCTCAATGACTAACGATAGATTAATTTTCCAGAGTGGGATACCTGTAAGGAGCATCGTACAATGCGTCGGCCTCTCTTTCATTGTGCGCTTGTAAAGAATATTGCTCAATGCAACGAGACACAGAAGTCCGGAGACGATGGCTAAAAATAGTAGCAAGGCGATGTTTTTCTGGCTGACGATCCCGGTATTACTATACGCTGAACCATCAAACGGAATACATTTTATGGGATACCATCCGTATTTTGACGTAATCTTGTTGATCTCTTCTTGAACATCGGTCTTAGGGTCCTTCAGCGATAGAATTCCTCCCGTGAGTAAGAGTAATGAATCTGAATCGCTCATTGTTTCGTTTTCGTCTAAGAAAAATAATCTTGGAAGAATAACTTGCCGATCTAAATTAAACATATCTGCTTCATCGACTTCCAGAAAAGCATTATCCTCTAAGAAACCGACGACTTCGGCCTTTCGGTTCTCGAAAATAATAATGTCCCCGACATCATAGTACGGTATAAAGTCATAGCCCATAATTATCGGGCACGTCTCACTTATGACATCATAATCATCGTGCGTAAAAGCCCACCCTTCATGAATCTTGATGTTCTGCAATGTCAGTAAGTGCTCGGAAATCTCTATTCCACTAATATTCGTATTTCCTGGTGCCTGTGGATTTTGGATTGCGAACTGAACTTCAAAATCACTAGAAAGCTCATCAACAAATATTTCACGAGGCAATTCGAGCCAGAGAAAGTAATACGGCGTCCATAAGTAACTATTTTCTATCTCTTCTTTAACGCACAAGGTGGCCTCGTACATCGGTGATTTTTTATTGAACGGCTCTCTTTGCATTTCATCTTCTATGGCAAAAACTTTATATTTTTGAGCCAGCCCTTCGGTTCGAAAATATCGCCGGTATTCATAAGAAGCAAACGAGTAATTTTGCAGCATAATAAAGATCATCAATGCACACAAAACCAAATCCGCCAAAATAAGCAGATTCGCTTTCCAATGTGTGATGAGCGAACGATTCATGTTTTTCGCGAAAAATCTTAACACTGCTGGGTCACCTCTCGTAAATCTGTACGCCGATCAAATATATCAAACAATACCAGCCAAACCACCAATAGCGCGCTACTGGATAAACTACAGGTAATCAGAATGCGGATGACCTCGGATAGCGGCAAAGCGAAGTAATCGATCCCTACGAGTATTGCGCCCGTAAGAAGTGTTAACGCGATACCGGAAGCCCCCCAGGCAAGCAACGGCCAGTGCACCCTTCTGTTCACATTTTTCGTGCTGATTCCGACCACTTTCAAGATTCCAATCTTGCGTCTCTCCGCAGAAAGAGCTTGGCTCAAGATGCTCAAATAGATGAAAACAAGAAGCGAGGCAACAACGGCCTTCAAATATGTTTTCATATAAACATTACCGGTCACAGCATCGGTATATGTCATAGGCAAATCAAGTTTTCGCATAGAAATCTGAAGCAGATCAGAGGACACTTGCTGCATTTTCTCAAATACCACGTTTACGTCACTATCTCCATCCACGTAATAGCGCCCGATTTGCTGGTCGGGAGATACCGCTCCCAAATTAATAAAATATAGCGCGTCAATCGTCGAATCATGCGCTATCCCGGCGATGCCGACCACCTCGCACGCCAAATCATCTAAATAAATAAATCTTTTGCCGTCTTCGATAAACGACTGATTCAATAAATCCTTGCCAATCACAGCCATCGGCTCACGGCTCAAACACTCTTTAGAAGTAAAAAAGCGTCCCTCCAAAATTGGAGGCAACATGACATTCCCTGAAAAATATACGAAACGTCCTTTTCCCTTATGCACTGCTGCAAAATAGTCTGAACCCCCTGATGACAAAATCGTCTCAATATTGGTCAATCCATTCTCTCTATATTGATTGTCAGGCACCACAATTGTTTGTGACTCCAATTCATCCTGTGCTTCAGATGCCTCAATTATGGCTTGCGCTTCCTCTTCTGTCTCACAATTTACAATCTGCGCAAGGGTATCCTGGCCCAAGTCCGGAGCGAAAAACACAGCGTTTCTGGAAATATATCCTCGATCGATCTGCTGATTGAGATTATATTCCGCATCAATGCCCAGAAAAAAGAACGGTAAAAAGCTCATGAAAAAAAAGAGAATAAATGCGGAAAACCTGCTGTAGAAGTGAAGTGTTTTCATTTCGTATTTCCTCTGATATCTAAAACTTCTTTTACTATGCGTTGTAAGCGCTGACGCCACCTGGTAAATAACTCGTCGGATGATCCGCCCAACCGGAATAAATCGTTCTCGTTGAGCCCCTCGAAATATAATAATATGATCCATAACAAGTATAATATCCGCCAGAAATCCATGCCGCCCTTACGTAAGCATTTCCTCCAATGACCATTGCACTTTCCGAAAACTTCTCTTGTCGACCAGAACCATAGTATCTGAACATACCTCTTGATATTGAATTTTGTGGTACAAGCACTAATGCCGATGCTGCCACAGGCATAGCTATTGAAACCAATATCGCGACTGATAAAATGACAATAATCAACCTTCTCCTGTTTTTCATTTCATTTCTCCTTGTGATTCATTCTACAGCAGTTTTCCAGACATGAAGCGAGTATATCTCAAAAAAAATGGTCAATATTATTTAACTTATTACGTTCGATTTCACAAGTGCAGAACTTGGTCGCTCCCTTCAGACACGACCTCATTTGCGCTATAATTATCCTTGAAAACATACCCTTCCGCCGACGTCTGAGATTCAACCGGCGATCTAACGGAGGTCATTATGGAGTTCTATGAAGTTGTCGAGTCCCGCAGAACGATCCGCGATTTTGAAAATGTCGATATTGATGATGCCGTCATTGAGCGAATCATTTCGGCTGCCATGAAGGCGCCGTCGAATGACCACATGCGAGACTGGCATTTCATTGTCATCAAGGACAAAGAAGTCGTCTTAAAGCTCGTCGACAAAATACCGAAAAAAGTCTCCCAAAAATCGATTTCCGGTGTGCTAAAAAACTGGAATCTCAACGACCCCTGTCAGCAAAATGTCTACAAAGATGCGATTCCGAAGCAGTACCGGATGTTTGCCGAGGCGTCTTGCGTTGTAATCCCATTACTCAAGCAGAAGACCGACATACTGCAACCGGACAACCTCTCTCATCTCAACGGCTTCGCCTCAATATGGTGCAGTATCGAAAACTTGCTTCTGGCGGCCACCGCCGAGGGTTACGCGGCAACACTTCGCATTCCTTTGGGTAACGAAGGTGAATGGGCTCGGACCGTGCTCCGTTTTCCGGACGATTATCTGATGCCCTGCTTTATCGCAATCGGCAAAGCAAGCCCGAACGCCCCCCAGCTTAAGCAGATCGAGCACCCTCTCGAAAAAGTCATTCATAGGGATTCTTGGTAGAATCGCGCTTCTGGGGCTGTTTGCATTCGCATTCGCTAGCGCTCGCCGCAGATGAACTGGCCTTTACTGAATTCGTTTATGCTTTATACGAGTCCGATATAGCATTCGGTGAAGTTTGGCAACGTGACGGCTTTGTCAACGGCATGCTTTTCGAAAAGCATTTCGAGCTCCGTTAAATACGTCTCGTATTGCGCGTCACCCACTTTGGGTGCGTAGGACGCAGAGAGGTTTCTTCCGATAAAACCCGGCAGATCGAATACTAAATCGTTTGCAAATCGTTTTTCTTTATAGTCGCCCGAAAAGAAGTCGGAAAAATCACTTTCGTCATTCGAACTCGGAGTCGAACCGGAGAATCCTTTGAATTCCGGGCAATATTTTCTGTTCATCCGATCGTTCTCGGCGACCAGCGGGCTATTTTTGTCACGGCTATTCCAGATGAGTGCAACGTGCCCGGATGGCTTAAGTATGCGACGGCATTCATTTCGAAAAACTGGTCGTTCAAACCAGTGAAACGCCTGCGCAACTGTGTTGAGATCGACGCTTTGATTGGGAAGTGTCGTGTGTTCGGTGCTCGCCGCCACGGAGGTCAGGCGCGAAAATAGATAGAGGTCCGCCTCTGCGATGTGTTGCATTTCGGCATTGGGCTCGATCGCGATGACGCTTCGCTCGGTGACGCACGCCACCGCGTAAAATATTCGATGCACTCCCGTGGATATGTCGGACGATATTTCGAGTAGATGTCTCCTTTGCTGTTGAACTTGTCTTCATTCATATTGATTGCCCCGCCATAATCAGATGGACCGTCGCATAATGGATTTATCTGTTTTGGTTGCATTCTCTTTTTTTTTTGATTAAATCATAACAATATATTATATCTCAGTCCTCCATATCAGAAATATCTAGTATAAACAATCATTGACTAAGGAGAAAAACGATGCGTCTATTCAAGAGCCTCAGACAAACAATAGCAATTCTTTTGTCCGCTCTACTCATCCTCCCCTTATTTCCTGCGATTTCTCTGTCTGCAGAAATCGGAAACACGATTTATGAGTATGAGCGCTTTATCGTAACATACAAGATTGTCAATGAGTGGGAGGGTAATCAGAATGTTGAAATCATTTTTACTAACACAAGTGCTGAGCCAAT
>Ga0209723_1003086_pt1 | contig 20702 bp, 21 predicted proteins | sample BiotimSIPDNA_2_FD_185750 | JGI IMG/M metagenome (GOLD analysis project Ga0209723, IMG submission 185750) | Anaerobic biogas reactor microbial communites from Washington, USA - Biogas_R2 time_0 SIP DNA (SPAdes) (version 2) | ecosystem: Engineered > Bioreactor > Anaerobic > Unclassified | place... | reverse complement strand
TCGTTCCCTCCGAGGCTTTTTCCATCGCGATGCCCCCCTTCATGGGAGGGGTGCGGGAGATCCCGTGGTCGTGGGCATTGAAGACCAGGTCGACGCCGTGACGTTCCAGGATCGGGCAGAAGGCGTCGCGGATCTCGGCCTCGTCCCGGTTCAGCTTCGTCCCGTAGGGGGGGCGGTGAAAGAAGGCGATCTTCCAGGGGGCCTCGCTCCCCGCCAGGTCCCGTTCGAGCCATTCCTTCTGGGGCGTGAGGATGTCCCCCTGCTGGCGCTGCTCCACCTGCTGGCTGTCGAGCACCACGAAATGGACCGGGCCGTAGTCGTAGGAATAGGCTTGGCCCCGGAGCCCTTCGGGCCCGTTGCCGGGAAGGGTGAACTGCGCGAGGTAGTAATCCTGCCGGGCCGCTTTCCGGGAGCCGTAATGCTCGTGGTTCCCCGATACGGGCATGAACGGGAGCCGGTCGATGATGCCGCGGGAAGCGGCGAACCAGGCGTTCCAGTGGGCCTGCATCAACCCCCAGTCGGTGAGGTCGCCGGTGAGGACCATAAAGCGTGCTTCGGGGTTTTCCCTTATGGCGCTCAGCGCCGTGCGGCGCCAGATGCCGAAGGGAGCGTCCCCGTCGATCGGGGCCTGGCTGTCGCCGAAAATGAGGAAGGTGAACCGGTCGATCTTCTTCCGGGCGGTCTCGAAACTCGAGGTTTCGCTCCAATGGTCGCCGCCGCCGACCCGGTAGGTGTAGCGCTTGCCCGGGGCGAGCCCCGCGAGGGTAGCTGAGAAGATCCGCGCCGTCCCCAGGTCGGAGGTGAAATCGCGCGCCGTCCCCGGCGCCCGGAGCGCTTTGCCGGTGAGAGCGGCCCCCTGCCCGTACTCGACGAAGCTCTCCCCGACCGTGGCATCCGTTCTCCAGGTGACCGTCATCGTCGTGGCCGGGTCCCCGGTCCAGGTGAGGGTGACATGATCGGGCCGTGCCGAGGCCCCTGTCGTCGGGGTCTCGCTCCCCGAGGTCCGGCCGGGGACCGATAAAATGAGACAGAGCGCCAGGGCCGCCGACGCCATTATCCTGATGCCGAAGTTTTTCATTGCATATCCTCGCCGTATCGGGTGAAACATGGGGACCCTCCGCCGCACCGGCCGCGAAGGGCCGGCGCTTCCCGGGATTTGAGCACACCGGGAGAAGGGGTCTCCACCATAATCACGTCGTCCGGGCTCGGGGCCCTCGACCTATCAGATAGTGACCAGCCGGTCCGAATCACGGACGATTTCATAGTGGTCCTTGAGGGTGGACAGGGGGCAGATTTCGGAGCCCTCGGACTGGCGAAGTTTGAGACAGGTGCCGCAGGCCAGGAATTCCCCCCCCGCGTCCAGGATTTTCCGGGCCAGCTCCCTGACGTTGAAGCGGGCATCCTCGATGTCGTCGATCTCCACCCCCCTGCCGGAGAGGAAGATGCGCACCTGGTCCCCCTGCTCGAGACTGTAGAGTGCCAGGCGCAAGGCGTTGAACACGGTTTCCGGATCGGTCTGACTGATGATCATGCCCAGTTTCATTCGATGTCTCCTTTTCTCCTTATGGATTCCCTTCAAAAACCATGCATATTATGGGCCAGATGATAAGGGCTCTGGCCGGAGAATTGCAAGGAGGGGGAAGGGGCCGGCTGCGGCCCCTGATCTCGAATCCAGGAGGGGGAATGGTACAAGCCGGTCATACGATGGAAGCGGATGAAGTCCGCATCTGGGTGCTTACGGACAACTACTACGACTCGCTGAGGCCCGATTCGGAGGTGTCCACCCACTACCGCGTGGGCGCGGGCGAATGCATCCACGCCGAGCACGGGCTCTCGTACTACATCGAGGTGTCCACGGGCGCCGGGACGAGCCGCTGCATGTTCGATTTCGGCCTCGACGGGGAAAGGATACTGGACAACGCCCGGCTGCTGGGCCTGGACCTTGGGAATAGCGGGGCTTTTGTCCTGAGCCATGGGCATTTCGACCACTGGTCGGGGGCGGCGGAGATCCTGCGGCGGGTCGGAAGCCCCGGGGGTCTCCCCTTTTATGCCGGGGTGGAGGCGTTTCTCCGCCGCGGGTCGCTGCGCCCCGGCAGCGTGGAGGTGCAGGATATCGGTCAGTTGAAAAGGGGCGGGCTCGAAGCCCTGGGGGTGCGCCCCGTCGAGGTCCGGGACCCGGGCGAGATCCTCCCGGGAATCTGGGTGACGGGCGGGATCGGGCGGGAGACTGATTACGAGACTCCGAATCCCGCCCTGCTGGTGCGGCGCGGGGAGCGGATGGAGCAGGACGATTTCCCGGGGGAGCTGGCCCTCTTCTTCGTGTTGAAGGGGAAGGGGCTGGTGGTGGTTTCGGGCTGCGCCCACGCCGGAATCGTCAACACCGTCCGGCAGGCGCAGAAAGTCTCGGGCGTCCGCAAAGTCCATGCCGTCATCGGCGGTTTCCACCTGATCAACGCCCCGGCCGACAGGATCCGGAGGACCATCGCGGACATCCGGGGGCTGGCGCCCCGGCACCTGATTCCGGCCCATTGCACCGGGTTCGAGGCTCTCACCGCCTTCAGCCGGGAGATGCCCGGGGTTTTCGAACTCAATACGGCGGCGGCCCACTACCGGTTTTCGGCCTTGACCCGGTAGCCGGCGCGGGCCTATAAGGGGACAACCGCAAACCATATCGAAGGAGGAGGCGCATGCCCGCAGTGAAGGATTTCAATACGTACGGGGAAAAACTGGAGAACACCCTGATCCTGAGGACGTCACCCGTCGCCCTGAAGATGCTGGAGAAAGGAGCGGAGATTCCGCCCGACGCCTTCCGCCCCTTCAGGGACGGCAAGGTCCATCTTGCCCAGTGCCAGGCCGTCGCCCTGTCGCGGCGCGAAGGGAAGACCGTGGCGATGCTCGGGGAGGATCATTGGTGCCCGACCGCGCTGATGGCCTACGGAATGGTGGATAAACCCGATTCGATCTCCGCCTGGAGCCACCCCTACGACTCCTTCGAGCGGGGGAAGTATGTCGGGGTGCTCACCGCCCCGCTCAAAAAGGCCGCCTTCGTGCCCGACGTGGTCCTGGCCTACATGAACAACGCCCAACTGCGGGCCCTGCTCCTCTCGATGAAGATCGGGGAGGTGCCCGAAGTCCGGGGCCATTTCTTCCCCCCCTCCTGCGGCTATTCGGTCGTGGAACCGATCAAGACTGGAAAGTCGTGGGTGGTGCTCCCCGATCCCGGCGAATACCAGCGGGCGCTGACTGCCGAGGACGAAATCATCTTCGCCGTCCCCGGGGCCAAGGTGGCGGGCCTCGTCGCGGGGCTCGAGGCGGGAGGAATGTTCTCCTACAAGGAGCACAACATGGTCATGCGCCCCGATTTCGAGCAGCCGCAGTTTTACCGGGACATGTTCAAGAGCTGGGGGCTGTAGGGCGGCTACAGGGACGAAATGGCGCGCAGGCGCGCGACCGTCCGCTCCAGGGCGGATGCGGCGGCGTCGATCTCCGCCGCTACAGTGTGCCGGCCGAGCGAAACCCGGACCGAACCCTGCGCTTCCTTCGGGGAAAGCCCCATGGCCAGGAGCACGTGGGAGGGTTCCGGGTCCCCCGTGGAGCAGGCCGAGCCGGTCGAGATGCAGATCCCTGACAGGTCGAGTCCCAGCACGATCGATTCCCCGTCCACGGCGTCAAAGCTCAGGTTGGAGGTGTTGGCTACGCGCGGGGCCCCGTTCCCGTTGATCCGTGCGCCCGGAATGGTCTGGAGGACGAGGGATTCGAACCGGTCCCGCAGCCGGGCGCTCCCGGGAGCCTCCGTCCCGGCCGACTCCACCGCCAGGGCGAGAGCGGCGGCCAGGCCGACGATGCCGGGGACATTTTCGGTCCCGGCGCGCAGGCCGTGCTCATGGGGTCCCCCGGTGATTCGGGCAAGCAGGGGGGTCCCGCGGCGGACGTAGAGGGCGCCGACCCCCTTGGGGCCGTAGAACTTGTGCGCCGAAAAGGAGAGGAGGTCGGCGCCGGTGTGGCACAGCATTCCGGGCAGTTTTCCCGCCGTCTGGACCGCGTCGGAATGAAACACGATCCCCCGTTCCCGGGCGATCCGGGCGATCTCCCCGACCGGCTGCAGCACCCCCGTTTCGTTGTTGGCGTGCATGACGCTGACGAGGATGGTGCCCGGCGTGAGGTTCCGCTCCAGTTCCTCGATGTCGACGAGGCCGTCGCGGTCGACCGGGAGATAGGTGACGCGATACCCTTCCGCCTCGAGCGCGCGGCAGGTGTGGAGCACGGCATGGTGCTCCACGGACGAGGTGACGATGTGGTTGCCGCGCTCGCGCAGGGCGGCGGCGACCCCGCGGACGGCGAGGTTGTCCGCCTCCGTCCCGCTTGCGCAGAAGACGATCTCGTCGGCGGCGGCGCCGATGCACGCCGCAACGCGGGCCCGGGCGTTTTCCAGGGCTATCCGCGCCTGGTTGCCGAAGCGGTAGGGGCTCGAGCTGTTGCCCCACTGTTCGGTCAGGTAGGGGGTCATGGCATCCAGCACCCGGCGGTCGAGCGGGGTGGTGGCGTTGTGATCGAGGTATATCACTGTTGCGATCCCCCGCCCGCCGATCCCCGGCTTTCCCAGTCCCGGATCGCGGCCTGGAGCGCCATCACCCCCAGGAGCGAGCAGTGTTTCTTTCGTTCCGGAATGCCCCCGAGGGCCTCCACCACGTCGTCGTCGGTGATGCTCTTTGCCTCTTCGACCGGTTTACCCTGCGCCAGTTCCGTCAGCATGCTGCTGGTGGCGATGGCACCGGGACAGCCGAAGGACTTGAAGGCGATCTTCTCGATCCGGTTTTGTCGTACCTGGATCCAGAGCTTCATCTGGTCCCCGCAGGAGGGGTCCCCGACCAGCCCGTAGCCGTCCGTTTCGGCCTCCGTGAGTTCCCCCACGTTGCGCGGGTTGGTGAAATGATCGATCACCTCTTCGTTGTAAAAAAGGATGGGACCCGGGAAATCGGGCTGCTCCATCCCCTCGTCAGGGTTGTCCATGGAATTGTCTCCCTAAATCGGCGCTGAATTTGGAATTCTGGCGGGAATCCGCGCAAAATGCAACCGCGATCGGGACAAAAACGGCTACTGTTCCCGGTTGATGAACTTTGCGGAGGCCCTCACCAGAACCCGGCCGTTCTGTTCAATTTCCGCCTCCAGAACGTAGAGGGGGGGCTCATATTCACGGAGCCACGCCTTGACCGTCGCCGGCCGGTCGACTTCGACCGGATGCAGGTAGCGAAGAATCATCCGGGCCGTCAGGGCGCTGATATTATGGGCGAAAAGGCAGTTGGTCATCGCCGCATCCAGGAGCATGGAGCTGATGCCGCCATGGAGCAGACCAGGGTAGCCCTGGTAGATGCGGGCGCAGGGAAACTCCGCCCGGACCCCTTGGTCCTCGCACACGGCGAATTCCAGCCCCAAGCCCGGAAGCTTCCCCTGACCGCAGGCGATGCAGTCCGGGTGCTCCCGGTTCCTGGAGTCCTCGAGATGGTGTTGCGTGGGAACAGGCATACTAAGGTTTCCCCGGTTGCGCGCGGAGTGGGCTAATGGGCGCAGCCTCCCTCATGTCCCTTGCAGGTGTCGTTGGCGGAGAATTCCTGTAAGCCGTTTTGCTTGAGCAGGGCCAGGTTCTCCCCCACGGTGGGCGCCGCCGCGCGGTAGATCTTTACGCCCATCTCGCCCAGCCGCATGATGGCCCCCATCCCGATCCCCCCCGTCACCAGGGCGTCCGGGAGGTTGCCGCCAAGGGTCTTTACCGGGTTGCATGCGCCATGTTCCTTGTGCTCGCTGGAGCCGCCGACCGTGGTAGCCTGGTCAAGCTCCGTGTCGACGATGAGAAATGCCGGGGCGGAGCCGAAATGTCCATAGACCTTGCTGTCCATTCCGTTGTCTGTCTCGATGGGGAATCCTACCTTCATTTTTTCTCTCCTTTTTGATCGGTAACCCGGTTTTCAGCAACCGGCATTACAGTATAGGGAAAATCATGATACTTTCATACCCCATAGACCCATGCAATTTGCGGTCCTCAACCGGATGATCCGGGATGGGAATGCCGATTGCATGCATCGACGGCAAAGGGGGATTGCAGATGCTGGCAAGCGAACTGGTGGACCGGGTGAAGGAGCTGGGTGCGGAGAGGATGGCGGCCGATGTCCGGATCGGACTGGGTTATACGGCGGTCTGCCTGGACGACGGGGCGTGCGGCCTCGCCTATACCCTGCACGAGGGGGAGTACGAGTCGTGCTGCGTGGTGCCCGCGGCCGGACGCGTGGCCGGGCGCACCGCCGCGGAATTGGTGGAGTGGCTGAAGAATCCGAACGTGACGGCGGCGGCCGTGGGCTTGGCGACGCTCAACGCCCTCGTCCCCGCCCCGGAAACGGCTGTGGAGGCGGACATCGCCGAGATCCTCCAGGTGCGGGCCGGGGATGCCGTCGGCATGGTGGGCTATTTCGGGCCCCTGGTCGCGCCTTTGAGGGAACGCGCCGGCTCGCTCTGCATCTTCGAGCGCAAATCCAACCCGGAGTTTGACATCCTGCCCGACACGGCGGCGGGCGAGCACCTTCCGGCTTGCGACGTCGTTATCCTGACCGCGTCGTCGCTCCTGAACCAAACGATCGACCGGCTGCTGGAGCTGTGCCGGGGCGCGCGCGAGATCGCGGTGCTCGGGCCCTCCACCCCCTTCCTCCCCGAAGTCTTCCGTCCGTACGGCGTGACCCTCCTTTCAGGCTTCCAGGTCGTGGACTCCGCCCAGATCCTCAAAACCGTGAGCGAGGGGGGCGGGACGCGCCAGTTCCGCCGCGCGGCCCGCAAACTGTCGCTGCGGCTGTGACCCCTGGCGGGAATGTCCCTTTGTGCCTGCATGTGTATTGCATAATGCAAGGATGATGGTATTATTGTTTTGCATTTTGCATTGACATGGGGGGTGTGTGAGCCGGCAGCCTGAAGGAAGGGAACAGACCATTCTGGATTCCATCAACGAGGGGGTCTTCACCGTCGATCTCGAATGGCGCATCACGGGCTTCAACCGGGCGGCCGAGGAGATCACCCAAGTTCCCCGGGAGGAAGCCCTGGGACAGCGCTGCTCGGACGTCTTCCGCGCCAACATCTGCGAGAACGCCTGCGCGCTCCGCAGGACGATGTCGAACCGCAAGCCGGTGCTCAACGCCACCGCCCATATCGTCAGCCGCAGCGGGGAGAGCATCCCCATCCGCATCTCCACCGCCCTGCTCCGGGACAACGACGGGGAGGTGATCGGGGGGGTGGAGACCTTCCAGGACCTCAGCTCCATCGAGCAGCTGCAGAAGGAGCTGAAGGCGCGCTATACCTTCGAGGACATCGTCGGGTACAGCGCCCCCATGAAGAAGCTGTTCGAGCTCCTGCCTCAGATCGCCGCCAGTACCAGCACCGTGCTGATCGAGGGGGCGAGCGGGACCGGGAAGGAACTGTTCGCCCGCGCCATTCACCACCTGTCACCGCGCAGGAGCAAGCCCTTCGTCACCGTCAATTGCGGCGCGCTCCCCGACACCCTGCTCGAGAGCGAGCTGTTCGGCCACAAGGCGGGGGCCTTTACCGACGCCCGGCGCGACAAGCCGGGGCGTTTCGCCCTGGCCAGCGGCGGCACCATCTTCCTGGACGAAATCGGCGACGTCTCGCCGGCGATGCAGGTCCGGCTGCTGCGGGTGCTGCAGGAGCGCACGATCGAGCCCCTGGGCTCGGTGGAACCGATGAAGGTCGACGTGCGCGTGGTGGCCGCCACCCACCGCGATCTCGGCCAACTGGTCCGGGACGGGGTGTTCCGCGAAGATCTCTACTACCGGGTGCACGTGGTCAGCCTGCGTCTCCCCAGCCTCAGCCAGCGGCGCGAGGACATCCCGTTGCTCGTCGAGCACCTGGTGGGGAAATTCAACCGGATCCAGGGGCGGGAGATCGAGGGGGTGTCCGAAGAGGTCATGGCCCGGCTCATGGAATACGAATACCCGGGGAACGTGCGCGAGCTGGAGAACATCCTCGAACAGGCGTTCGTTCTCTGCCGCGGACGCATGATCGAACTCCACCACCTGCCGGCCGAACTCCGGCCCGCGCCCCCGGACGGCGGCAATCCCATGTCGCTCAAGGCGATGGAAAAGCTGATGATCAGCGCGGCGCTCAGGCGCCACCGCGGCTCCCGGCGCAGGACGGCGGCCCAGCTGGGGATCGACCCCAGCACCCTGTACCGGAAGATGAAAGCCCTCAAGATCGAATATTGACGCGCCCGGGAAACGGGTGGAAGCGGAGAGGAAGGATGCATTCACTACAGGACATCAAGGCGATCGGGACCATCTATTCCCCTTACCAAACGGCGGCGGGCACACCCATCCAGAGCGCCTATGCCGGGGGCGCCGAGGGGCGGGTGGCCCTCGACCCCGCCTACGAGCGGGCGCTGGACGATATCGAGGGGTTCGAGCGGTTGTGGCTCATCTACTGGATGGACCGGGTCGGACCGTTCCGGCTGAAGGTGATCCCCTACCGGGACGACCGGGAGCACGGGGTGTTCGCCACCCGCTCCCCCTCGCGGCCGAACCCGATCGGGATGAGCGTGGTGCGATTGCTCCGCAGGGAGGGGAGCACCCTGGTCGTGGCCGATATCGACGTGCTCGATGGCACGCCCCTGCTCGACATCAAGCCCTACGTGCCGGAATTCGACGCCTACCCGGTTTCCCGGGCGGGGTGGTTCGATTCGGCCGCCGTGGACCGGCGCCGGGCCGACGGCCGGTTCCACGACAGCCATAGAGAATGACTACTCCTCCGCCTGGGCTGCGAGCGTCCCGTAATCGGTCCTCCAGCGGTTCATGATCCGCTCGATTTCCCGCGCGCGCTCGGCGTTCCGGGCCCCGTCGGGATCGACCCGCTGCTCCGCCTGCATCGCGGCGATATGGTTGTGCAGCTGCCGCCGCATCTCCGTCATGTTGCGGATCTGGTCCCGCCAGGCCTCCTTCTGGCCGTCGTTGAGCCCGCCGATCAGCCGTTCGTGCTGCTGATCCATCTTCCGGACCTGTTCTCCCAGCGCCTTGTGCTGCCTGGCCGCTTCCTGGGCGTTATACCTATTCCCGGTGTTCTGGGCCATTTTGCGCGCCTGCTTCCCCACGTTCTCGGCCGCCTGGTCGCAGTCGCGGATCTGCTTGCGCTGGCGGCTGGTCGATTTCACCCGCTTGTGCTCGGCCTGGGCTTCGGCCGCCCGGGGGCTGCGCTTCGCTTCCCCCATGCCCCGGTTCTCCCCCGGCCCCTGCATCTGTCCTTGTCCGCGCCCGGAGCCGACCCCTCCCCGGCCGGAACCCCGGTTCATGCCGCCGCCGCCGCGTCCCTGGGCATAGGCCGTTGCGAGCGCGAGCGTCAGGATGGAACCGATGATCAAAGTTTTCTTCCACATAACCGTTTCTCCTTTTCTCCGGCAAAGCCGATGCAGCTCCGTCTTGGTCCCCGTCGTGCTTTCGCCCGATCGGCGATCCTGATCCACACACCCCCTATAAACAACGGGCGGTGAAAAAAGTTCCGCTCGACTCGCTCCCCGTACCTTTGCGGTATCCTCCTTGCCCTGGATTTGTGCATAATGGTGACCGAAGGGGTACCCGATGACAGAATCCACCCGCACGCGCACAAAACCGGCCTTCCCCCGGGGCTGGGTCCTGGCCGGCGCCCTGCTGGTCAGCCTGGCGCTCCTGGCCAACGCCGTCTACACCTACCTTACCCTCACGCGGTTGCGCGCCCAGTACCTCGACAACCGCGGGTACGAAATCGCCGCGGCCATCGATACCCAGGCGCGGGGCTCCGGGAGGCGGAACAACCCCGAATACTGGCAGTCGATGCTGGACGCGCACTACGAGGTCTACTCGGGCAGCGCCGCCTTCCTCGCCGTCGTCGCTCCCAACGGGCGCGTGCTCGCTTCGGTCGGGGATGCCGGCGCCATCCTTGATCCCGGCCCCGACCTCTTCGTCTTCGAGGAGGAGCTCGGGCATCCGCGCCGGGGGCGCCGGGAGCCGCACCCGGGGATGAGGGGCTGGAAAATGCGGATCGGGCTCTATTCCTCCTCCGCCGATTTCATCCGGCGCCTGGCCCTGATGCAGCTGGCGCTTGCCGGCGCGGCGGTCCTTATTATTCTCGGGCTCGCCTTCTTCCTCCTGCGCACCCTCGACCGCTTCCTGAAGCTGAAGGCGCGGGAGGGGGAGGAGGCGCAGCTGCGGGCGCTCGGGGTCATGTCCGCCTCCCTGGCCCACGAGATCCGCAACCCGCTCGGGGCGATGAAGGGGCTGACGCAGCTGGCCCAAGAGGATCTCGGTCCGGACCATCCGGCCCAGGAGAGGCTCCGGACGGTGGTGGGGGAGGCTGCGCGGCTGGAGCGGCTGGTCAGCGACCTGCTCGACTTCGCCCGCCCCCGCGAGCCCGAGGTCCGGGAGTTCGACCTTGTCCCGCTGCTGGGCGACCTCCGCGGCATGCTCCAGCCGAAGCTCGCCGCCGCGGGCGTCACCCTCGAACTTCCCGACGGCTCCGTCCCCCTCCGTTCCGACCCGGCCGGGATGCGCCAGGTGCTCCTGAACGTCCTCCTGAATGCCCTGGAGGCCTCCCCCTCCGGGGGCGTCATCGGGGTGACCCTTGCCAGGGAGGGAAGCTTTCTCGAAATCAGGATCGACGATGCAGGCCCCGGTTTCGGCGGCCGCGACCCGGAGGATCTCGTGCGCCCCTTCGTCACCGGGAAAACCCGCGGGACCGGCCTGGGCCTGGCCGTATCGCGCCAGATCATGGAGAGCCTCGGCGGCGCCCTCTCCCTCGGCTCGAACCCCGGCGGCGGCGCCCGCTGCACCCTGCGCCTCCCCGACCCCGGCCTGCGCCCATGAAACGGGAACAAGGAACAGGATGGGCAGCAAAAAGGCAAACCTTCGTTCCTTCACCCCGCCCCTGTTGACGGCCCCATTCCTGCTCGCTCTCCTCGGTCTTTCGGCCTGCGGGCAGGTATCCGCACCCGAAGCCCCGCGCGCCGAAATCACCCTCCCTGCGGCGGCGCCGGGCGGCGTCCCTGAAAGCGCTCTCAAGGATCTGCCGCGCGAGGCGCACCGCGCCCTGGACCTCATCCGCACGGGCGGCCCCTTCCCCTACGGCGGGGACGGGACCGTCTTAGGCAACCGGAAGCGGCTGCTCCCGGCATGAAAAAAATGCGGAGACGGAGAAAACAGGGTCACGATCAACAGCCTTATGAGGCCCTCTGAAGGGAGAAGACTGTGAAAAGGTATTAATGTTTTTGGCGAATTCGCTGATAAGGAAAATAAGACGATACTGAAGGCCATCAACGGCTATTTGTCCAAGCTTGATATCGGTTCGCCAAGCCGGAGACGAAGACAAGAGGAGCTTCGGACAGAAAATGACGGATTCGCTTAATCCATTTGATCCCAGCTTTGCAAAAACGGTCATTTCAGGTGCCAAGGCGCCGAATGGCAAGCATCTGCCAACTCAAGTGTTTGCCGGCGATTTTGGAGAACGCCGTGGAGATTCGGATGCGTTTGCAAACGCAGCTGCAGACGCGATTTTGCAAAAGGTGTTTGGACATCGCCGTAAGTTGGGCGAAAATACCAGGTTCCAACAAAACGATCTCTTCGGTACCGGGGTAAGGGCCAAAATGATCCATGCCACGGCCCGCGTCGTGCCTCGCTCCACTATGCAAGCGAAAACGAAAGATCCAAAGAGGGAATACGCCCACTCTATTCAAAAGATCAGAAGGCTATCGAAAAGCGGCTGAGTCAGCACCGCGGATAAACAAGCAACGCAGCAAGACCAGAGCGATAAAGAATCCCCCCAGCAAGAAACACGCGGTCAACGCAACAGCGGCGGAGTGCCGGACGACACATCATCGCACATGATTCAATGATTAGAATGGCTCTAACTATTGACAGGTAGTCTTTTTGAGGCTATTCTATTGTTGGAATGCAGAAGGATAGCTGGCCATGACCGACCCACTCATTGAACAACTGGAACAAAATGGACTGAAGCCCTCGTACCAGCGCGTGCGCATTCTCGGGTACCTGCTTGAAGACGAGAGCCACTCCACGGCTGAAGACGTTTACCAGGCGTTGAAGCAGGAGATTCCTACCCTGGCACTGGCGACCGTGTACAACACGCTGAACGCATTTGCCGAAAAAGGGATCATCCGCACGCTGGCCACCGGTCGATTCGGTACGCGTTACGATTTCGCGTCTGACCCGCATGCCCATTTTATCTGCACCGAGTGCCGGCGGATCTACGACTTTCATCCCACGTTCTCATGCGATACCCCGGAACTGGACGGTTTTTTGGTCCAGTCCGAAGACATTGTACTTAAAGGCATTTGTAAAGATTGTTTAAGTAAATAAAAACACATCAACACGGAGGTTGTTATGCAGGAAACAACACAAAAGACAGTCAACTTTCCCTTGATCGGCACGCCGGCGCCGGCATTTGTCGCACAGACAACACAGGGAACGATCAACTTCCCGGAGGACTACAAAGGCAAGTGGGCGATTATTTTTTCGCATCCGGCCGACTTCACCCCGGTCTGCACGACCGAGTTCATGACGTTTGCCAGCATGGCGCAGGAATTCAAGGCCTTGAATACCGAGCTGATCGGTCTGTCAATCGACTCGATTCACTCTCACCTGGCCTGGTTGCATGCAATCCGCGGCTATTCCTGGAACGGTATCGAAAAGCCCGAGATCCAATTCCCCGTCATCGCCGATTTGAAAATGGAAGTGGCTGAGAAGTACGGCATGCTGCAGGGGGAATCGGAGACGAGTGCCGTCCGCGCCGTTTTCTTTATCGATCCGAACGGCATCATCCGCACGATTCTCTACTACCCGGCTGTACTCGGACGCAACTTCGAGGAGATCAAGCGGATTGTGCTTGGCCTGCAGAAAGCCGATGCGGAGAAGGTTGCCCTGCCGGCCAACTGGCAGCCCGGCAAGGACGTCATCGTGCCTCCGCCCGGGACATGCAACGCCATCAAGGCGCGCATGGAAGAAGTTAAAGCCGAGGGCTACGAGATGAAGGACTGGTTCCTGACGTTCAAAAAGGACAAGAAATAAGAAGCTTGGACTGCGCTCCTTTTTTCCTTAACAAGGACGGCCGGCACACCATGCCGGCCGTTTTAATCTGCTTCATTCCTGAAGCGCACTGAAATCGGCATTGTTATGCCGTTCCGGCTTCTTGGGAACAAGATTGCGGCGGCGGGAGCGCCTGGGGGCTGCGCGGGGCAAATCAACCGCAGAGGAACGACAAAGGGAATGAACGTTTCACCTCGGCGCCCAGCCGCCGAATCTCCCTGAAGTATGCGGCCGAAGTCAGCAAAAGACGGAACTGGTTGGCCTCAAAAGATGTACAGCTCGTGCGCTCGATCTCGAGTTCAAATACAAATCGGTGCGGTTTGAGCCAAGGCTTTGCCCTGCCCAGGCAATCCAGGATCGGAGTGCCGAAACCGGCATCGGGACGCAGGCCGTGCCCACCAAGATGAATGGAACGGCCCGAGGGTGTTGATATCGCCATGAAGGAGGAAACAAGATGAAGGTACTGTTTTATGCCATGACGGGGGAGAAGAGCTGCCTGCTGCACGTGCTGATGAACGCGGTGAACCTGGCTGAAAAGGGCAACGAGGTCAAGGTGGTTTTTGAAGGAAGGTCGGTGTTGTTGCCCGGCCAACTCCAAAAGGAGAGCAACCCCCACTATGTTAAGGCGAGGGACAAGGGGCTGCTGGCCGGCATCTGCCTGGCTTGCTCCAGGATGCTGAACGTGCTGGAGGAAAATCAATCGCTTGGCCTGCCCATGCTGAACGACATGTTCGGCCATGCGCCCATGGAACCCTATATGGCGCAGGGATACCAGGTTATCAGCATGTGAGTCGCTCCACCCATTGGTATTGGGTCATTCATCGGACCGCCTGGCGGAACCGGATCCTGCGCCTGCCCGTCATAAACATGCCGGCATCCCCGACGCGGTATTCGACATAGCCGGCATCGAAAGTCTCCAGGAAAGCACTCGCCGGGAATACCAGCCCAGAATGGCGCAGAGATACACATACCTCAATAATTACTGAACATAATCGCCCCCCAGGTTATCTATGATTGTATATTACGGTATTGGAAGGTGCGGCGTACTCCTGTGATGGCATGCATGAAGAAGCTTATGCCTATCACATGAACAATCCATAGGGAATAAAACAGCAATTTGCCGGGTCATGTGGGTGGAACCAAGCGCAGGTTGAACCAACTTGATGCGGGAATCCTTTCTGGATGTTCACCGTACGGCGGCGAGGTTGGGAGGCGGGAGCGCCCGCCCCACAACCGGCAAACCTTTTATCCTGATGTTTTACAGGGATTATAGCAAGGAGGTGGGGGAAATGGCTTATTCCGGGAGTTGCCTCCGGATTTCCTCGAAAATCCTGCCGGGCCTGCTGCTGATCATTTTTGCCAGCGCGCCGCTTTCTTCAAGGGAAAAGAAAGGGGACAGGGAAAATGAACCTGCGGCCTCGTCGTCCTATAAAGTGCGTGTCAATACAGTTGTGGTAAGGGTGGAAGCTACGGATAAGGCCGGCCGGCCTGTAGCGGATTTGACGGCAGATGACTTCAGAGTTTATGACGATGGAAAGCCGCAAGTCATCCGGACCTTTGCAAGGGAAACAGCCGGGCCCACGGAATCGGATACCGGGGGGGGGCCGGACGTCTTATCGAAGGACCGGAGCGATTCAAAGGAGAAGGCGGAACAACCCCCGCGCATGATCTCCATCGTGATCGATGATCTTGCGATGGAATCGGTGAAGGATTTCCCCCGTATTGTGAATGCCGCAAAGGAATTCGTAAAAAACCATCTGGCCGATACCGATCAGGTCGCCCTGTTGTCCGGCTCCCGCAAGGTTCAGTTCGGTTTTTCAAGTGACAGGCAAAGGCTGCTGAAGGAGCTGGATTCGCTCCCGTATATGCTGAATATCAATCTGCCGTTCCGGTTCTGCCGATACATGACGGATCTTGAAGCCTGGAACATATCTACCAACCCGAACCGGTATAGTCATTACTATGAGAGTCTCGATCTTCTGTGTAACACAAACAATGAGTTCGCCGAAGGCACAAATGAAGAGCTGCTCTGGCATTTCGCAATGCAAACCAAAGATGGCCTTGAATTCCGGACCGACGGTCTTCTGCACACGATACTGCAGCACCTGCGCGTCCTGAGGCATTTTAAGGGAACCAAGGTTCTGGTGATCTTCTCGGACGGGTTCGTGGCAAAAGCGGGAAGGAAGGTCGCCTATAAAATGCAGGACGTCGTAAATACGGCATTGGGCGCCGATATTGCGCTCCACACGGTGAGCACCCGCGGCCTGACAGGTTACGATGATATGCGAGACGGCATGGATATCCTGACGGAGAATCTCAGGGATTTCCATATCATCGAGACGGTTATGACCCCCATGCGCGAGGACGACAGGCAGGCAAAGCACGCCGCTCTGGCGCAGATGGCGGAAGAGACGGGCGGGATGTTCTTTCAGGGTAACGACCTGCTTGGGCCGCTGAAGACGATTTCGGAAAAGCAGTCGACTTACTACGTGCTGACCTATGAAATGCCGGCTCATCCCGCCAACGGCCTCCGCCATTCGGTCCGGCTTGAAGCGTTGCGCCCCGGGTTGAAATTGTCCTATCGCAAAGGATATTACACGCCCAAAGAAGAAATGGTTGTTGAGACTTCAAGGCGGGAAGACATCATGGCGGCTTTACATGCGCCGGGCGACATGGATGAGATTGAGATGTCCATTGCTTACGACTATTTCCGGAACGAAGATGCGCTCTATACCGTGTCCTGCATGACCCATGTCCCCGTGAAAGACCTGGGATTTATCCTGGAAGAAGACCGGAACGTCAACCAGGTAAGCCTCGTGTTGGCTGCCTATGATGAAGCCGGGCAGTTTATCAACGGCCTTGAAAAAATCATCGATTTCCGTCTGCTCGAATCCAGCTACGCCGGTCTTTTAAACCGGGGATTGACGTCGCGTGTCGAGCTGAACCTGCCTGCGGGACGTTATACTCTCAAGGCGGTGGTGCGCGAGGGCAATCAGGGCAAGATGGGATCGGCTGTCAAATCGATCGAAATTCCATAGGAAAAACGATGAGAAACCGGATTCGTTTATTTCTTTTATTTATGTGCCTGGGTTTGGCCGGATCATGGAATGACGTTTTCGGTCAAATCCCGTCCGAAGCATCCGAAGCGCGATCGGAAGGCGCCGTCCGTTTTCGTGTTCACGTCGATCTGACGACCGTTCAGGTCATGGCTTTCGATAAAAAAGGGGAGCCGGTGAGCAATCTCGCGAAGGAAGATTTTCAGCTTTTCGAAGACGGCGAAAGGCGGGAGATTTTGAGCCTCGATGAAGTGAATGCGCAGCCTGCAAATTCCGCGTTGGGCATAAACTTGACGGACGAGTCTGCATTGAGCCGCGGGAAGACCGTTCTGATTGTTTTCGATGATACGGCGATTCGTTCGGAATATATCCAAACGGCCCGGAAATCCGCCGCCGATTTCATCCGGCGGAACATGCGGTCGCAGGATGTCTTTGCCGTGGCCGCCTTCGGCATGACAATGCAGATTCTTCAGAATTTCACGGGCGATAAGGAAGCGGTGCTGGAAGCCGTCGAATCTCCCGCCGGAGCCAACGCGGGCGGCGGCCCGATTTATTTCGAAAACCTTCTGCGTGAATTCGCAGGGATAATTCCGTCGCTGGGGCGTATCCGCGGGCAGAAAACAGTCCTGGTTTATGCGCAGGATGCGCTTTCCACGGGCGGTCTTTCTCAATTGCCGGAATTGTCCTCGATTGGAATAGGAGATGTCATAGGAAGAAGGCCCGTTGCGATGCGGACCTCCAGGGGGTCGGGCACCCAGGAGAGTACCTACAAAAACTTGTTGGAAGCGGCGAGAAAAGCCAATGTTGTGTTTTACACCGTGGATCCCGGGGGATTGAACAGGCCGGATCCGTCCATGGCGATTTCTCTGCGGTCCCTGGCCACGGAAAGCGGCGGCTACTCCATTCTGGATACGAATGCCCTCGACAGCGGGCTGGACGGGCTGGATCGACAGATCAGCAATTATTACATCCTTGGATATCAATCAGGCGCGAAGGGGAAGGAGGGCGGTTATCATAAGGTCTCGGTCCGGACGAAGTTGAAGGGAATCAGCCTGCAGTATGGAGAGGAAGTTCAGGAGCCGCGTTCCGCCGGCAATCCGGACAGCGACAAACAGGAAAAGGCTGTTAGGGATGCACTGGCTTCCCCGGTTGAGTTGGATCAGTTGCCCGTCCGTTTCCGGCCGCTGTATTTCTACGATTCGCCGCAGATGGCGAGAGTCATGGTGGCGGCCAGGATTCAGTTGGCCAAGGCGAGGTTCCGGAAAAGGAAAGGGCAATACGGCGCGGATCTAAACATCATGGGGGCGGCCTATGCCGCCGACGGAAATGTCGCCGCCCGGTTCAGCGAAAGCCTGCCGGTCTATTTCCCCCGGGAAAAGGAAGAAGAATTCCGCAGCAAAGAAATGGCCTATCGCAATTTTCTAAGACTTCGTCCGGGAAAGTACCGCCTGAAGATGGTTGTGGCGGATGAAGGCGGCAATCTGGGTTCCAGGGAACAGGAACTGGATATCCCGCCATGGCCTGCACATGGATTGGCGGGAAGCAGCATCGCGATAGCGGAGCAAGTATCGGGCATTCCCGAGCTGATCCGGGATCTGCAATCTCAATTGCTCAGTGAAGACGACCCGCTGATCTATGCGGGAATGCAGGTCGAACCCGGCGTGAACAACCTCGTGTTTCGAGGGGGAACGGTCCCCGTGGTATTTCATGTATACAATCTGCGGCAGGCAACGGATCCGTGGGACCTGACGGCCAAGGTCCGGTTCGTGGATGAAAAGGGAAGGGAACACCCGCTGAATCCAATATCATTGAAGGACAAAGCCTCCGTCCTGAACAAAAGGGAAGCCGTCGTTGGCCTTCGATTGTCGCTCCCGCAATTGGCTGACGGCGGCTATGGCCTGGTCATCGATATCTGTGACGGTTCTTCGGCGGAATGCGCCAGGCTGCATACGGATGTCGAAATCGCGGAAACCGTCACGGGGGGGCGTCCGGGAGGCGGGTCGAATTGACGGCGGAGGCCCGGCGGGCGGCGTGCGCGCCGCCCGCCGGAGAGCCGGGATCAGGTGAATCGGGTGTCCCGGGCTGGTACTATGTGACAGGAACCGGCGAAACTTGAATTATTTTACTATAAACAAAAAATGGCTTGGCTTTACTTGATTATAGGCGGTTTTTTTGAAACGCTCTTTGCGTTCAGTCTCGGAAAAATTTCCGCAAGTTCCGGCAGGGAAATGTACTTGTGGTTTCTGTCGTTCGTTGTCACAGTGAGCCTGTCCATGTTTTTTCTTTACAAAGCCATAAACATGGGCCTGGGAATTGGACTATCGTACGCGGTTTGGGGTGCCATTGGAGCAGGAGGAGCGGTAATTGCCGGGATTTTATTGATGAACGAACCGGTTTCATTTTGGAAAATATTCTTTTTGACAACCCTGATCTTGTCGGTGGTGGGTTTGAACTTGAATTCTACGCCCAGCCCCTAACCCGCTTGATTCCCGAAGTGCACTGAAAGCGTCATTGCAATGCGGTTGGCGCCTTCCATCCCTTCGCCCATCGCCCATGATGCCACACCGCTCCCGGCAAGCCTGTGACCGGGCCGGCGGGAAGCGCGAATGATTTTCTCCAGGCGTTCGGTCGGGCTGGGATTGTTGCCTGCCGCCTTGAGCGGAAAGGGCGCCTCCGTCGGAACTGTTGTCCGGCAGATCAACGGCAACGGCGGCAGGGGCCGTGAAAATGTATTCCGAAAAGTACGGGGCGTGTGGTAGATTGCGTCGTCGGAAAGCCTCCTTGGAGTCATGTAACTTGATTGGCGTCAAGTAGTTATGTGCACGAAGGAGTTTTGTTTTATCCCGTCGTTGATTTTAGGGTTGAGCTGCGGCGGTTTGCTGATCGAAACAGCGGAAGCATTGCAGAACAAAGTCGCGGAAAGGGTTGAAGATATGACCGCGCTCGATGTCACCGGGGTCAACATTCATATGCGAGGCTTGGTGGTCTGATGCTGGGGCCGGTTGTAAACGCGGTGGTCATCGTTTTCGGTGCGGTGATCGGCAGATTTCTCATAAAGGGCATTCCGGATCGTTTTGAGGAAATCGTGCGCAAGGCGATCGGTCTATCCGTGCTTTATATTGGAATTAAAGGAACCCTGGAAAACCGGCAGGTCATGTTGCTGATTTTCAGTATGCTGATCGGCAGCCTGATCGGCGAGGCGCTCGATATTGACGGTGCGATGAAGCGGTTGAGCGCGTTGGCGGAGAAAAGGATGGGTTTTTCCGATCCCCAGTTCTCCGCCGGGTTTGTCAATGCCAGCATCCTTTATTGTACCGGATCGATGGCAATCGTCGGCGCCATGAACAGCGGCCTGCTGGGCAATCACGAAATGCTGTTTGCCAAATCCATTCTGGACGGAGTGATGGCGGTCGTTTTTGCGTCCACCCTGAGCGGCGCCGGCGTTGCGCTGTCTGCGGTCCCGGTTCTGCTTTATGAAGGAGGCATCGCTCTGGCGGCAGGGGTTCTAAAGCAGGTTATGACGGACCAGATCATCATGGAAATGTCGGCTGTCGGAAGCCTGCTGATTGCCGCGATCGGCCTCAATTTTCTAATCTCGCGTCAAATCAAGGTGGCCAATATGATACCGGCCATTTTTCTGCCCTGGTTGTTCCTGTCAATGCAATCCTGGCTGCGGCCGTTGCTGCTGAATTTGGGTATTCTAGGTTAGTAAACACCGGTGCGTCGAAATCCAAAGACGCCTGGAGGAAAAGGGCCGCCGATGTTTTCCAGCCTGGTGAAACCCCGATCGCATAGACAGGGTCGGGGCAGAGTCCATTAATGTAAGGAGACCATAACATTGGGAATGAAAGGTAAGAAAAAGGCCAAGGAACGGGAAAAGGATGAAAAGGCCGGATTGAAATCGGCTAAAAAAGCCGGTTCCCTTGTTCGATTTGATTTCCCGCCCGATGCAACCGCGGAAGAAATCGCTGAAGCATTGAAACAGTTGGTCAGGAAAAAATTTTAATGGATTTACTTTGTGGGCGGTTTGGGGGCGCATAATGCCCTCAAATCCGGTTCCTTTCTGACAGGTTTCTTGCCGATACGCGTACGCCTTCAGGTTGAGCGGGGCAATGCCGGCGCAAACGCCGGCATCGCCCCCCCAGGATCCCCGGTATCGGGGAGAAGCGGGACTATTTGAAGTAGATTTTGCTCTGTTTCCGGACCTCGTCCATGATGCAGTCGTTGACGCCGGGAAAGATGCTGCCTTCCCCTCCGTAGGTCAGGCAGGGGATGAACATCCCCCCCTCGTGGTACTCCTTGCAAGCGCGGGCCACCTCGGCGCGCACGACCTCCTCGGTCCAGTCCGCGCGGTCGACGATGGCGGCGTCGATCCCTCCCATGAGCGTGAGCTTGTAATCGGTGTCCTTCTTGACCTGCTGGATGTCGTTGGAGGGGAGGATCCCCTGCCAGATGTCGATGCCGACGTCCACCATGTCCTTGGCGATCGGCTGGCAGAAGGAGTCGGCGTGGTGCATGGTGATGACGCCGTGCT
>Ga0209723_1003085_pt1 | contig 20702 bp, 15 predicted proteins | sample BiotimSIPDNA_2_FD_185750 | JGI IMG/M metagenome (GOLD analysis project Ga0209723, IMG submission 185750) | Anaerobic biogas reactor microbial communites from Washington, USA - Biogas_R2 time_0 SIP DNA (SPAdes) (version 2) | ecosystem: Engineered > Bioreactor > Anaerobic > Unclassified | place... | reverse complement strand
GGTCGATGTGAAATAACCTAACTTATTTCTTAACTTCTTCGACCTTCTTTGCTGCGGCATCAGCGGCCTTTTCGGCTTCTTTGCCAGCTTCCTTCGCGGCTTCCTTGGTGGATTCGACGGCCTTGTCAATCTTGTCACCCAAGGTTTCTTCTTTCTTTTTGCAGCCGAAGAAAGGAACGGTCAGCAGGGCGGCGAGGGCGATCAACATGAACTTCTTCATTGCATTTTCCTTTTTTTGTTGTTTGTTTGGTTTTAAAGCACAACTCATTTCTCAGCGAGTTGCGCTAAAAATAAAAACACATATGCTAAGATAGCATGCCTTGCACGACTTGCAAATGAAATTCAAAAAATAAAAGGCGTTGAATTTTAGAAAAGGGATGAAATTTTGTAATGAAATCACCCAAGGCTGTTTTTTTATTTGTTTTGTACTTGAGTTTTTATATACTTCTGTCACATTAGGTCAATTGTTTTTTGAGTTCGATGATACTAACCATTCAAACTAGGAAACATCAATGTGTTCTAAGATCAAGTCGAGTTGTTTGGCGGATCGTTTTCTTTCGTTGTATGAACAGGTCAAGGGTGGCGGGCTTGGCTTGTCGTCATTGGATGATCCGGAGGTGATTTCTGGTTTGCGCAATGGGTATCGCAACCAGGTTTACGCTGGTGTTTTGGGGAAGGTTGTCGGTGTTTACATGGGTCGTCCTTTCGAGGGTTGGCATCGCGATCGTCTGGTTGAGCGTTGGGGTTTTGTCGATCGTTATGTCAATAAGGATGTTGGTGTTCCCTTGGTTGTTTCGGACGATGATATTTCCGGGACATTGACCTTTGTGAGGGCTCTTGAAGACTCGGGTCGATATGGGGAAACGTGTGATGAGTTTTTCGGCGACACATGGTTGAATTACCTGATTGAGGGCAAGACGGTCTTATGGTGGGGCGGGATGGGGCATTCCACGGAGCACACGGCGTACTTGCGGTTGAAGGATGGCTACAAATCTCCCGAGTCCGGCTCCATTGGCTTGAATGGGAAGACGGTTGCCGAGCAAATCGGCGCGCAGATTTTCATCGATGGATTCGGGATGGCATGTCCTGGAGCGCCTGGCAAGGCGGCTGAGTTGGCTCGCAAGGCTTCCGGGGTATCCCATGATGGCGAGGCGATGCATGCCGCCGTCGTGGTTGCCGTGATGGAATCCGTAGCCTTCGTGGTCAAGGACATGGAAACATTGCTGGATTTGGCGATGCTGTATATCCCCAAGGATTCGCTGATTGCCCAATTGCATCGCGATGTGCGGCAATGGTGCAAGGAAGACGGCAATTGGCACTTGACCTATGATCGGATCAACGAGAAGTATGGCTACCATATCTATGGCGGGAATTGCCATGTGATACCAAATCATGCATTGATGGTAATGGCTTGGAGCTACGCACCGGATGATTTCAGGCTGTCTCAAGCGATCGTCAACACTGCGGGCTGGGATACGGATTGCAATGCGGCGAACGTCGGTTGTCTGATGGGGCTGGTGGTCGGTGCGGAGCGCATTTCCGAGAAGTACGATTTTGTGACGCCTATGGCTGGTCGGATCATCTTGCCCACGGCCGATGGCACGTATTCTGCGACGGACTGCTGGACCATGTCGGGTCTGCTCGCCAGGATTGGCTGTGGCGTGATGGGTTGGAAGCAAGATGACGCGATGCCTGACCAGTGGATGTCCTGTGAAAATCTTGGCTTGCCGATGGGATTCCAGCCTGAGACGTTCGATGCCGAGCCGACAACCCTTGCCTTGGTTCCTGGCAGCGATGGATTTATGGCTGCGAGGTGCGAGTTCCCCTCGTGTGGTGGGGCGGTCAGGATGTCGATGCCCGTCTATCCTGGTTCTGGTGGCGGCGGCTATAGTATCGTTGGTACCAGCAAGCTGTATTCCGGGATGGATGTTGTCGTTCAATTGGGAACGGTTGACTTGCCCGACGCCGAAGTCGCTGCCTTTGTTCGCTATCCAGGCAAGGATGGTCAGATGGTGATGGAATATGGCGAGGCGGTGGCGGCTTCGACCCATGCCCAGGTCTCCCTGAAAGTGCCTGAAACCAAGGCAAAGCCCATCGTGGATTTCGGGCTGGAAGTCCGCTCGGCAAAGGGCGGGCAGGGCAATGTGGGCATCAAGGCAATCGATGCCAAGGGCGAGTTTGCCTTTGAGATGGAATCCCTTGCCGACTCCAGCGGGTGGATTTTGGACGTGGATTTCCAACGGGGAGCATTCAGCGAAGACCGGGAAGCCTTGAGATATATTGGAAAGAACAAGACCAGGGGATTCGCTTACATCGGCAACAGATGGTGGAGAAACCAAAGGGTGGAGGCACGACTTGCAGTCCATCTCGGAAGCGTCGCCGGAGTCGTGGCACATGTCCAAGGGCTTCAACGATACGTTTCGTTGACACGACGGGGTGACAAGCTGGTTCTCGCAAGGCAGTTCCATGGTGAGGAAATCCTGGCGGAATGCCCCTGCGACTGGAAGCTTTACGAGGTTCGCAAGCTGGCCCTCGAATGCAAGGACGGATACGCAATCGGGTATCTCGATGGCGTCCAGATGCTGAAGGCCAAGGAAGACAAACTTCAGAATGGAGCCGCTGGATTCATCGTTGAAAAGGGCCTGCTGGGAATCGGGAAACTCAAGATTTCCGGTTATGCGAAGGCGTATTGAGTCGTTTCAGTTGCCCGGGGTTGATATATCATGCCCATTGGGTGCCTGCAAACAGCACGAAAAAAGGGTCAGTCTTCTGTTTCTTATGCAGAGGACTGACCCGTTTGCGCTGAAGGAACTTGACCAAACGCTTATGGGCTATGTGATAGCTTGAATTATTCCTGCGTCGGTTCCGGTTCTTCCTCGTCCGCTTCCTCGTTTTCCTGTTCAGCAGCGTTTGCGGCTTCTAGGTTGGCTTTGAATTCGGCTTCACGTTCGGCGAATTCTTCTTCTTCGAGTTCCTTTTGCTTGTTGGCTTTGATTTCCTCTTCGGAGAGTTCGTCCACCAATGCTGCGAAAGCGATCTTGTCGTTCTCGTTGAGTCTCATCACGATCGTTCCGTATGTGGCTCGACCTGCGAGGTTGAAGTCGGCGACCCTGAGCCTGACCATCAAGCCTTGGATGGAGGTCAAGATGATTTCCTCGTCGCTATCCGGTTCTACTTCGATTGCCGCGACGACCTCGTCGCCTTCCCTGAGCTTGATTGAGGTCACGCCCTTTGAACCACGCCTGGTCAAGCGATACCTTCTGGAAGAGTTGTTGGAGTTTTCAGCGGCTTGCGTGCCGTTTTCCTCTGCGGTTTCTGCTTCGTCCTCTTCTTCTGGTTCATCGGGTACGTTGATGTCATCGAGTTCTGCATCATCGACATCATTTGGTGTGATTGCTTGCGTTTCTTCCGGATCTTCGACGATGCCGATGGGCGTGCGTTTTCCGTATCCGTTTGCCGTCACCACCAGGAGTTCGTCCTCGGGATTGACGACCGACATGGCGACGATGGTTGAAACTTGGTTTCCGTCCTTGTCAGTTAGCCTCATCCCCCTGACGCCCATCGCTTGTCTTCCCATTGGCCTGATGTCGGTTTCCCTGAATCGACACGCCATTCCATTTGAAGCTGAGAGCAGGATTTGCTGCGATCCATTTGTAAGCTTGACGTCAACCAAGTCATCGCCTTCATTCAAGCTGATTGCGATGATTCCCTTCTTTCTAAGGTTTTTGAATGCCATCAGCGGCGTTTTCTTTATGATGCCGTTTTGGGTTACCATTACCACGTACGTATCCTCGAGGTCGACCTTGGGCACTGCGATTAGGGCGCGGGTTTTTTCGTCGGGCTGCAGGTGCAGCAGGTTGACCAGCGCCTTGCCTTGGGCGTCCCTGCCGCCTTCCGGGATGTCGTAGACTTTCCGCCAATGCATCAATCCCTTGTTCGTGAAGAAGAGGATGTAGTCGTGCGTACAGCAGGTGATCAGCTGCTGGACGAAGTCCTCGTCCTTGGTCTTCATTCCCTTGAATCCCTTGCCGCCGCGGTTTTGCGCTTCGTACGCATCGACGCTGACTCGCTTGATGTAGCCTGTCTCCGTGATTGGGATGACGCAGATTTCCCTGGCGATCAGGTCTTCCATGTCGATGTCCGATTCGGTTGGGACGATCAGGGTCCTGCGAGGATCGGCGTACTTGAGCTTGACTTCGATCAGTTCTTCGCGGATGACTCCGATGATTTCGTTGCGATCCGAAAGGAGCTTGTTGTAGTAGGCGATCTTGGAGAGGAGTTCCTCATGTTCCGCCTTTAGTTGGTCGACGACAAGTCCCGTCAGCTGGTAGAGCCTCATGTCCAGGATCGCCTTTGCCTGGCGCTCGGAGAGCAGGAAGCGCTCCATCAGGGTCGTTGCCGCGACATCCCTGTTTGGCGACGTCCTGATGATCCTGACGACCTCGTCGATGTTCGCCTGCGCGATCAGCAGTCCCTGTACGATGTGGTCCCTGTCTTCGGCAAGCTTAAGAAGGTAACGGGTCCTTCTGGTGATGACTTCCTCGCGATGGTCGAGGTACGCCTCGAGGATTTGCTTCAGGTTGAGCGTCCTGGGACGGTTCTTGTTGACGACCAGGAACTGCGCCGGCATATTCGATTCCAAAGGAGTCATCGAATAAAGCTGGTTGAGGACGACTGAACCCAGCGCACCGCGCTTGATGTCAATCACAATCCGAACGCCAACCTCAGAAGACGAAATGTCGTTGATGTCGGAAATGCCGACGACTCGCTTGTCATTGACTAGGTCAACAAACTTCTTGACCAGATCTTCCTTGTTGACAGCATAGGGGATCTCGGTGATGATGATCTGTTCGCGTCCGTTGTGTTCCTCGACGGTCGCCTTGCCCCTGAGCTTGACCGAGCCATGGCCGGTCTCGTAAAGCTGGATGATTGATTTGATTCCCTGTATGATGCCGCCTGTGGGGTAGTCGGGGCCTGGGAGATATCGCATCATTTCACGGACGGAGATCCTGGGGTTGTCGATGAGGGCGACGGTCGCGTCAATGACCTCTCCCAGGTTGTGGGTCGGGATATTGGTCGCCATGCCCACGCCGATGCCGGTGGATCCATTGACCAGAAGATTGGGGAATTTTGCGGGCAGTACGGCTGGTTCGACGAGTGTTTCGTCGAAGTTGGGCAGCATGTCCACGGTATCCTTGTCCAGGTCTGCCAGGAGTTCTTCCGCGAGTCTTTCCATGCGGCACTCGGTGTATCGGTAGGCTGCCGGCGGGTCGCCGTCGATGGAGCCGAAGTTGCCTTGTCCTTCGATCAGCGGCGCCCTCATGGCGAAGTCCTGGGCCATTCTGACCAAGGTGTCGTAAACGGCCTGGTCGCCGTGGGGATGGTAGTTACCGATGACCGAACCGACGACCTTTGCGCACTTTTCGGTCTTGTGGCTCTTGGTGAATCCCAGTTCGTGCATTGCGTAGAGGATTCGCCTGCTTCCGGGCTTCATTCCGTCCCTGACATCGGGGATTGCACGTCCGACGTTGACCGACAGCGAGTACTGCAGGTACGAATCGTGCATGATTGCCTCGATGGCGGACGGCTTGTCGTTCTTGGTTAAGTTCTCCAACGTGAAGCCCAGCGCCTTCTTGTCAATCTTCGCATTGGGTTTCTCGGGTGATTTGGGTGTTTCTTCGGACATTTTTTTCCTGCTCTTGGTCTATGTGATGGTTGATTGTGTCTTCGGCTTAGGTCAGATATCCAGGTTTTTCATTGACTCCGCGTGGTATTCGATGTATTCGCGTCTTGGCGCAACCAGGTCTCCCATGAGAAGCGTGAAGAGCCTTTCCGCCTGGACTGCGTCTTCCAGCGTGACCTTGAGCATTTTGCGTTTTGTGGGATCCATGGTTGTTTCCCAGAGTTGCTCTGCGTTCATTTCACCAAGTCCCTTGTATCGTTGGATCGTGAGTCCCTGCCTGCCGATGGCGGTGATTTTCTCGAAGATGTCCGCCAGCGTGAAGACCTCGGTTTTCGGCTTGTCGCCTTGGGCGATGATGGCAACTGGCTTTTCGTCGGGGTCGAACATCGCCTTGACGTTGAGTCCGGCTTGTTCGAGTTCATTCCAGATTTCCTGGAAGCGCTCTGCTTCGGGGATGTGGATGACATCGATGTAGTGCGCAGTCGAGACTTCCTCGTCTTCGTTCGTTTCCTGCGTTTCGTCTTCCGGGACGAGTTCGGTCTTGAGCCGGGCGTCGATTTCCTTTACGATTTCTTCCTGGTTTTCCTTTGAGGTCGCGAAGTGGGTTGTTGTCGAGCCATCCATTTCCCTGACGTTGACGATGTATTCCGGGAAGTCGCCCAACTCGTTTCTTTTTTCGATGTAGTCCGGGGTTTTGAGGTCGTACCGATGGAGGTTTCCTGCCATCCTTGTGAATTCACGGATGTTTTGGATGACCTGTGCCCGCTGGTCGTCAGGGAGTTGCGTTCCGTCTGGGAGATGGAGCGTGATGTCCTGGAGTCCGAGCTTGAGCAGGATTCCCGCCAATTGGTCTTCGCTATCGACGTATTCGTCATGCTTGCGCCTGGTGACCTTGAAAAGCGGGGGCTGGGCGATGTAGATGTATCCCGCCTCGATCAGCGGCTTCATTTGCCTGTAGAAGAACGTGAGGAGCAGGGTGGCGATGTGGGAGCCGTCAACGTCGGCATCTGTCATGATGACGATTCTGTGGTAGCGGGATTTTGCCGGGTCGCAGCAGTCGATATCGTTTTCATCCGTCGGTGCGTTGCCGATTCCCGCGCCGATTGCGGTGATCAGCGTGCAGATTTCCGCGTTGTTGAAGATCCTGTCGAGGCGTGCCTTTTCCACGTTGAGGAGCTTGCCTCGGATGGGAAGGATCGCCTGGTATCTGGAACAACGGCCCGACTTGGCGGAACCGCCTGCGGATTGTCCCTCGACGATGAACAGCTCGCACAACCTGGGATCCTTCTCGGAGCAATCGGCAAGCTTGCCGGGAAGGGCATTGCCTTCCAGCGGGGATTTGCGGCGGGTGTTCTCGCGAGCCTTGCGAGCCGCTTCGCGAGCCTGGGACGCCAGCAGGGTTTTGTCGATAATCTGCAAGGCTTCCTTCGGATGCTCCTCGAAGTACGTGGACAACATCTCGTAAACAATCGAACCGACGATTCCGGCGACCTCTGAGTTGCCGAGCTTCGTCTTCGTCTGACCCTCGAACTGGGGATCCTTGATCTTGACGGAAATCACCGCCGCCATGCCTTCGCGGACGTCCGACCCCGAAACCGCGCTCTCGTTCTTGTACTTGGGAATCGACTTGATGTAGTTGTTGACGGAGCGCGTGATCGCTCCCTGGAAGCCCGTCAGGTGGGTGCCGCCTTCAATGGTGTTGATGTTGTTGGCGTAGCTGTAGATTGCTTCCGTGTAGCTGTCATTGTACTGGATGGCGATTTCGACTTCCACGTCGTTCTTGGTGGTCTTGAAGTAGATGACATCGTGAAGGACTGACTTTCCAGCGTTGAGGTGCTCAACGAATTCCTTGAGTCCACCCATGTAGTGGAAGGTTTCTTCCTTCGGGGTGTCCGTTCTCATGTCCGTGAGGGTGATCTTGATTCCTGCATTGAGGAAAGCCAGCTCCCTGAGGCGGTTGGAGAGGATGTCCCACTTGTATTCGGTGACGCCGAAGATCTGCTCGTCCGGCTTGAACTTCACCGTGGTTCCTGTCGACTTCGTCTCGCGGATCTTTTCCAGCGGCTCGACGGTATGGCCGCGGGAGAATTTCATCTGGTGCTCGTAGCCGTCGCGCTTTATTTTGAGGACAAGCCATTCCGACAGGGCGTTGACACAGGATACGCCGACGCCGTGCAGGCCGCCGGAAACCTTGTAGGCCGAATGGTCGAACTTGCCGCCGGCATGCAAAACCGTCAAGGCGACTTCGCAGGCGGGCTTTTTCTCGACGGGGTGGATGTCAACCGGGATTCCGCGTCCGTCGTCCGTAACGGTGATCGAATTGTCGATATTGATGATGACATCGATGTTGGAGCAGAATCCAGCCAATGCTTCGTCAATGGAATTGTCAACGACTTCATAGACGAGATGGTGCAGTCCACGCTCGTGTGTGTCGCCGATGTACATCGACGGTCTTTTCCTGACTGCCTCGAGACCTTCGAGGACTGTGATTTGGGATGCGTCGTAGTTTCCGTTGTTCGTCGGTTCCGCATGATTGACTGCGGGGACTTCGTTGATATTGGCGCTGTTGTCTTGAGGTTGGGTGTCGTCAATTGGCATGTTCTGTCCTTAAAGGGAAAGCATGAAACAAAAACAAAAAAGAGGTGCCTTTTTAGGGGCACCACGAAAAAAACGCTATTACTATATATAATATAGGCAAAATTTCAAGTCGGAAGCGGGTGTTTTTATGTTGAAAAGGGTTGTTTTTGGGGTTTCGTTGGATGCATTTGATTCTTCAGGTTGCTCTTAGGTGATGTAGCTTAAAAGTTCCTTGACCAAATGCTGGACAGTAGTTGCCGGGTTCTGGGCATGATAGGGTTTGCCTGACTGCAACTTCAACGCAGTATTTGCTCGCCTGATAGCCTTTACCACATGTGGTTTTAGCAATTCAAACATATCTTCTGAATTTTTCTTGTAGGGCCTTCCCATCTCTTCTTCCAAAATATCAGCATATTCCTGCCTGGACAAAGCACCGCCAGATTGAGTTCTGAAATGCAGGATGTACCATAATTCAAAAGCTTCATTGCTCCACGCAGCCTGCCACTGTTCCGTTTTTTTGTTTCTTTGGGCTATTGCTGAAATGGCGTTGTCAAAATCACTTGGGCTGAAACTATCCCTGTCAAAGACAACCCAGATTTTGTAATACGGTGGCAAGGCTGATCTTCGTCTTTTCTCGACCTCTCTTTGAGTGTGTTCCACCAAAGAAAGAGTGTTTCTTCCCGTTCCGGAAACTGTGATTCGGCTTACCATTTCCCGAGGCAGAATTTTCCGGATTGCCTCAAAATAATTCGGCTCGGTTTTTTCTCCCTCGCAAACAATCAAATAATGTCTGCGCGGCGGCAACTTGCCAAAAGGCCGTTTGGTTCCTGACGAAGAAAACTCTGCCAATAAATCCTTTGGAAGTTTTCCCGCTGTGGCCATATTATTTGTCCTCCCCATCTGGCAAAGAAATCAAATCTCCGATATAGGGGATTGCGCCATAAATGCCATTCAGATAGTCTTTTTCAAAAGAGGCATCATTCCGTACCTTTTTATCACCTTTCTTTTTGAATTCGATCAAAGAATACATATGAGTCGCCTCCACATTGTCTTTTTCGGCAAAATAGATTTGATCGCGGCGGAACATATATTCCTCTTTATTTGTTTTGTCGTCATATAATTTATAGGACAACAAGTTGGTATCGTGAGTGTTGAATACCAATTGGGCATTGAGTGGATTGGTTTTGCTGGAATTAAATAATTTAACAATCTGCGTGGTGAAAATAGGATGTAGGCTGGAGTCCAATTCATCTACGATCAAAACTGATCCCGTTTTCAAGGAATTAATGATCGGCCCAGCCAGTGCAAAGGCTTTTTGAGTGCCCAGTGATTCTAAAAGGTCAAAAGGTAACTCGATTTTAGCAACAGCCTGACCAGATTTATCATAGACATTATGGAGACTATTGATATCAAAGTATTCTTGATGTTCACGATTGGGAGGCACAGGTTTTTTCTGTTCCTGTTTATCGACAATCAAGTCAACGATATGGGTATCAGCATTGCGCAAAAAATCAAGAATATCTTCCCGATATTTACCGGAATCAATTTGATTGCTGGTATAATCTTCTAAGGAGATTGGATTTTCACCAGCAATCACATGTAGTTTATTGATAAAAAAGTCCAATATTTTTTCTGCTTCCGGCACTGCAAATTGAGCGCATACGGAAAGGAAAAGCGCATTTTTCCGGGTTCTTTCTTCCAAAGTTTTTCAACTTGGATAATATCATCAACTCCATTAAGCGCTCGCACAAAGACTGCCTTGTCTTGTTCATAAAGCCATTCGCGAACAATCTTTTGACTGGTTGCATGAAAGCCGTAACGGTATTTCTTTTGATCAGTAAAAAATTCAATTTCAAATTTAGAGGGTTCACCTCGACTCCATTGATTAAACAGAAATGGAACAACAGGAATTTCTTCCGAGGATACAGAATCTTTTGAAGAAAAAATGGCTAAATGACTGAAAAAGTGGAGGGCACGGATCAAGTTTGATTTTCCACTTGCATTTGCCCCATAGACGACAGCGCTTTTCAAAAGTGTTTCATCACAACATTTAAAAGTGTTTTCTTCCAAACGCTCCTTGCAGGTCTTTACCGCCGTCATATCCAAGGTCTGTTTTTCTGAAAAGGATAGAAAATTTCCAACAGAAAAGCGTATCAGCATATTGCGACCTCCTTGTTTACGATAATTTCGTATTTTTTTACGATATAATATACAATATGGAAGAAAATTTCAATGTAATTTGTGAGTTTTTCACAAAGTTTTGGTTTCAGGGGGTGCAAACACACTTATTTTGCTACGAAGGGGGGTTGTTTTCCGGGTATCATTTCAGCGTCTTGATGCCTTCCATTAAAAAATTCACTTGTTAAGTTGCAAAAGTTGGAAAGCAGTGTAAATTTAATGTGTTTTCAAAGCGTAGGCCTTGAGACATTCTGAAACTGGAGTTGTAGCGCAATTGGTTAGAGCATCGCCCTGTCACGGCGAAGGTTGCGGGTTCGAGCCCCGTCAACTCCGCCAGTTTTAGAGAAACCAGAATCGAATCGGAGTTGTAGCGCAATTGGTTAGAGCATCGCCCTGTCACGGCGAAGGCTGCGGGTTCGAGCCCCGTCAACTCCGCCAATTAAGAAGCCCGAACGCAGTGAGCTGTGTTCGGGCTTTTCATATGTCTGGATTGTTTGCTTTGTCGTCAGTAGTCTTTGGCAGAAGGCTCCGGCACTGCTGCCAGCAGCTTCTTGACGATATCGTCTGTGGTGATGCCTTCCGAGTCGGCCGTGAAGTTGGTGAAGAGCCGATGCCTGAGGACTGGGAGCGCCAGCGCCTTGACGTCGGCGCAGCTGACATTGACGCGTCCTTGAAGGACGGCCTTTGCCTTTGCGCCCAGGACGAGGCATTGTGCGGCTCTGGGCCCCGCTCCGCAGTGGATGTGCAGCTTGATGAAGTCGGGTGAATCTTCGGACTTGGGGCGCGTCATTCTGACGAGTCTGGTGGCGTATTTGACCACATGCTGTGAGACGGGGAGATCCCTGACGATGCCCTGGATTCGGACCAGGTCTTCCGCAGTAAGGACGACGTTCAGCTCCACTTCTTGCCGTGTCGTGGTCGCCATGACGATTTGCTCTTCCTCGTCCGCCTCGGGGTAGTCGACAAGGATATTGAACATGAAACGGTCCAGCTGCGCTTCCGGTAGCGGGTATGTCCCTTCCTGTTCGAGCGGGTTTTGGGTTGCGAGCACGAAGAAAGGCGGCGGGAGCTTGAAGAGCTGGTTCGATGCGGTGACCTGCTTTTCCTGCATTGCCTCCAGCAGTGCCGCCTGTGTCTTCGGCGGGGTTCTGTTGATTTCGTCCGCCAGGAGCATATTGGTGAAGACGGGTCCCTTGATGAATCGGAAGGAACGTTTCCCTTGGTCGTCCACGTCAAGGATATCGGTGCCGATGATGTCCGAGGGCATCAGGTCAGGCGTAAACTGGACTCGCTTGAACTGGAGCTTGAGGATTTGAGCCAGCGTGGAGACCATCAGGGTCTTTGCCAGACCCGGCAAGCCAATCATCAGGCAATGGCCGCCAGCGGCAATGGCGATGAGCAACTCGCCGGCAACTTGCTTCTGGCCGACGATGACCCGCCCGAACTCGTTGATGATGTTGCCCGTCAACTTGCCGATATTCTTGACGTCTTCGGGATCGATGCCCGCTTGCTGCACGGGCGCTTTGCCCTTTGGGAGCGCCGCTTCTTGCTGGGAAGCTATTTCAGAACCTGGCTCGAAATGAACATGAATTGAGCCGAAGAGGATGTCGCAGGGACCTTTAAGCAGGCATCCCGTGACTTTCTGGTCGTTGACAAAGACTCCATTCTGGCTACCCAAGTCCTCTAGTTTCCAGGCGCCTGGGACGAGGGTCAGCGTGGCGTGTTGTCGCGAAATGCTTCCGTGGTTGAGGATGATGTCACATCCTTCGACGCGCCCCACCGTAATCTTGCCTGCCTCGATTTCGTATTGCTGCCCAGCGCCCGGTCCGTCGGTAATCGTTAGAATTGCCATATGGTCTTGTGGTCTTGAGTTGGAGTTGCGGGTTTAGATTTGGATCGACTGTCCTGCCTTGATGGACATGAGGTTTCCGTTTGCCGTGAACCAGATCTCCGTTGCAGTCGGGTTGTAGATCAAAGAACCGTCAACGGAGATTTCCAGTTGATACATGGCTGTCAGGTACCTGCAGATTTCGATATTGGTCGCGTACCAGATTTCCTGTTTTCCTGAGATTTGCTTGCAGAAGGACTCCATGTCTCCCCAGTTGTCGTTTCTTGGGAATTCGTATGCGTGTCCCCAGACGAAGAAGATGGAGAGCGCGTAGCGGCAATCGAGGAATTGGGGCAGTAGCTCCAGCATGTTCCTGTGGTGGCAGGTGGGATGCCAGGCCAGGAAGTCATTGGGCAAGTGGAATTTTCCGGTTGCCAGCGTTGTCCGGCAGCATTTGATTCCAGCGCCCTTGAGAATGGCGATGACGTTGTCGCTGTAGGTTCCCATCGGATAGGACATTCCGACGACTGGGTATCCCGCCAGGCTTTCCAGTTTTTGCCTGTCCAGCCAGACTTCGCGCATGGCCTCCATTGCCGGGACTCGTTCCAGGAAAGGATGTGTTGACGAGTGGCAGGAGATTTCATGTCCCTTGTAGATGTCCTTGACTTGGTCGGATGCAAAGCGTCCCGGCTTGTCAAAGGTAGAAGAGTTGAGATGGAACGAACCCTTGATGTTGTATTCGTTGAAAATCTCGATGAGCCTGATGTCTTCCTGGACACCGTCGTCATAGCTCATGGTTAGAGCCTTGATTTTTCCTTCCGGATAGGTGATTCTGATGGTCATTTCAAGTGGTGGGTTATGTTATGGTGTTGGTCTTTTCCAGGATGTCAGGATTCTCGCAGCCGCGGCGGGAGTCTTTGACTGGACGAGTTTGAGAAGCTTGCCTTTTGCAAGGACGAAATCGACTAGATGCGAGAGAAGATTCAAATAGGAATTGGGAGCCGCAGCCGCGGGAATCGCAAAGAGAAAAAACACCCGGCAACGGGTTTCGGACTGCGGGTCGAAGACAATCCCGGGTTCGTGGGCAATGGCAACCGCCAGACCCAGGCGCTTCGCCGCCTTGGATACTGCGTGAGGGAAGGCGACCTCGCCATTCTGGGTGGAGGCGGCGCTTTCGCGTTCCTCGACATCATTGATGAACTGCTCCAAATCGTCCACAATCTCGTCGTCCACAAGTGGCTGTGCGATGGTCTCCAGCAGTTTTCTTCTGTCTTGCTCTTTGATTCCTAGGATGACGTGCTCTTTTGGCAGGAGTGGCTTAATGTCCATAGGTGCCTCGTGAACGTGGTGGTGTCTCGTTGCTATTTTAGAATCGGGATCCACATGCCTAGACCAGGAGGAGGAATTTCCCGCAATGTGGGCAAATCAGGTTTGCTTCATCTCGTTTCATTCTGTTTAGGTCGCCCAAGGATATTTCCATCCTGCATCCCAGGCAAAATCCGTTGACGAGATTTACGACGGCTTGCCCATTTTTCCTGATCCTGTCGTATCGCGCCAAATGTTCCTCAGGAACCTGATTTCTGAGTGCTTCGATGGTTTCCTGGAGTGTCGCGTATTGTGGTGGCAAATTGTCGCGATGCACGATTCGTGTTTCCTCCAGAATAATCTCCAGACTCTGGATGCGATACATGATCTTGACTGCTTCTTGCATTGCTTCACCAATTCGTCGATTTTCTGTGCATATGCTCCTTGTATGAAACAATAAGATGAATTTTGACAAAATCAAGGCGGAGGGGACGAAAAACTCAAGCAAAAATCATGACCTGCAAGACCAAGGCTTGATTTTGACTTGTGTTAGGTACGGCATCCAGGGTTCTCGTACATGCATTACGCTTAATTAAAAATGTAAAGCTGTGATATGGATTTTTGATCGAGTAGGTACGAGGATACTTGTAATCTCAATCCTTTTTTGATTTGTTTTCCGGCGAGCTTACATTACGTTAAATCAAGTTGATTTTCCAGGTATGAAATATTTTTCTTTGGAGGTAGTCACTATGCCAAAAGCCATCACCTGCCTGCTTGTGTGTTCACTCGCCGCATTGGCGCAAAACAAGCTCAACATCGAAGGAAACGAAGTGGGTGAAAACTGGTTTTTCAGCAGTCCCGGCAAGGTCACCTGCGTGGACGGATCGATGGTCATCGACGGCATGCAAGGACCGGTTCGCGCCATCTCGGCTGAGGCGGAATATGCGGACTTCGAATTGGAGGCGGAGTTCAATGTCGCGAAAACGAACGGCGTGATGGCAATCGGTTTCATGTTTGCCTCGACTGACAATGAGCGGTTCATCTCCGTGCATTACGATTGGCGGTCCGCCATCCTCTTCCAGGATATCGAAGGCGAATACCTGGAGATCAAACGAGGTCCCAAGCCACAGGCTCCAGACACTTGGCATACGGCAAAAATCGCACGGAAAGGCGATCAGCTGACCGTCTGGTTCAACGGGAAGGAACTCTTCACGGCACCCGTCCCAACCACGGTGGGACGAGTCGGATTCTATGCGAGCCAAACAGTCGGAAAACTCAAGAACATGAAGGTCAGGGGAACGGTCGCCAAGCCCGAAAAGCCATGGAAGGACACCTCCAAGGAAAAGATCGCCGGCGCCAACATCGTCCAGAACAGGGCGCAAATCATCTGGACGAAGACGATCTGCAAGCAAGAAGGACGCTACATCGGATGGCCAAGCGTCTGCACCAGGAAAAACGGGCAAATCCTTGCGGTCTTCTCAGGCGATCGAGAAGAGCATGTCTGCCCTTGGGGCAAAGTCCAAATGATCCGTTCCAATGACCATGGCGAATCCTGGACTGAACCGGAAACCATCGTCAATGGAATCAATGACGACCGGGACGCGGGAATCATGGAACTCGAAAACGGCGATCTGGTCGTAACCTGGTTCTCGTCAATCGCCTATGCAGGTGCGACGCCGTCAACAGGAAAGGTCTCCGCAAAGCCAGGAACGAAGCCTTTCCATTACCAAAATCATTTCCTAAAGCTTCCAACCGACCTGGTCAAAAGCCAATTGGGATACTTTACGATGAGATCGACCGATGGTGGCAAAACCTGGGAAAAACCTGTGAGGACGGAAGGTTCCGCAAACCACGGTGGCATCCAGCTCAAGGATGGACGGCTGATGATGGTGGGGAGAAGCTCGACCGGCGCCGATCGCTTCCTGCCCAATGATCCCGAACGCAAGAACGCACGCCGGGAGCTGGTCGTCGAAGTCTCCGAAGACAATGGGAAAAGCTGGAAGACCGTCGCCACGATCTCGCGTCCGCCCAACGAAAATGTCGGGCAGTACCACGAACCATTCCTGGTTGAGGCCGACGACGGCAGGCTCGTCGCCTTGTTCCGATTCCACGACCATGATGCCTCGGGCAAGCGCGTGCCTGAGATCAAGCGTACCCATACCCTCAGGCAAACGGAAAGCGCCGATGGCGGCAAGACCTGGTCTGTCCTCGCGCCTACTGAAATGGCTGGATATCCCCCGCATCTCCTGAAGCTTCCGGATGGCAAGATCGTCGTGGTCTATGGTCGTCGATTCGGACGATACGGAGAGTACGCCTGCATCAGCGATGACCATGGCAAGACCTGGGACGTGGCTAACGAGATCAAGATCGCAGGGCACTTCAACGGCGACCTGGGATATCCCGCCTCCACATTGCTTCCGGACGGCTCGATCCTGACGGTTTACTACCAAGCCGAACGAGTGGGCGAGTCGCCTTGCCTCAGGGCGACCAAGTGGAAAGTCCTCAAGTAGTACGAACTCGTATACAAGCCTGGCGGTTTTCAACCTTTTGTTTCGTGCGTTCCGATTGGCTTCGATGTATTGTTCGATGTTCCACGCAAGGCGATGGAATAGTCCATATCATTCAGGGAGATTTGTCATGCGCAAGCTAGTGGTATTGATGGCATGTGCCATAGTGTCTTTGTTCGGCCAAGAATGGGTTTTCAATAACGGCCCCGAATTTCCCGGAGCGTTCGGGAAGTTGGAGATAACAAAGAATTCCTTGCGTTTGCTTGGCTCGTTTCCTGACAAGAAAGGGAACTACGTGGCGGCGTTCCAGTGGTTCAAGACTCCCAGGAACCTGGGCGAAGTCCGCTTCAACGTCAAGTCAAAGGCGCGGAGATTTGCCGTTCGATTCATCGGCGCCGATGGACAATACCACCAGCATTTCATGGAGTTGACGGGGAATGGAGACATTGAGCAGCCTTTCAGGATCATCCCCTCGGGCTCGATGGCGCACAAATGGGGTGGCGAAAACGATGGCGTGCTTAGGTTTCCCCTCAAGGGATTCGCATTCGTGCAACATCGGGCAGACTATGCAGACGCCGTCAATACCGAGATTACGTTCAGCAAAATCGAGTTTGAGTACGTGGACTTGAATCAGGAAGGTGGATTGTTCGTGTCGGATCGCCAGGAGAATTCGGCATTGCTGGGCTGGGCGTTGAATTTGGGTCGCGAGTTTCCGGGCGCCCAAGGCAACTATCTTTGGAACCGCGAAGAAAGTGCCATTCAGCTGAACGTTGACATGAGCAAGGGAGGAGGGTACGTGGCGTCTTGCCTGAACCTGGCGCCGCAAGCCAACCTGGCATTCGTCGAATACAAGGTCAAAACAGATGCGACGGGGATGGATGTGCGATTTGCCGATTCGACCAACCAAACCCATCAGCACTACTTGAAACTAACGGGGAATCCAGAGCAGTGGCAAACCTTGAAAATTCCAGTCAAAGACAGCCCGAACCATCATTGGGGAGGACCCAACGACGGTGTCCTCAGGCTGCCAATACGCATGATAACATTTTCCGTCCACGGACGGGATTTTAAAACGCGAAAAGGAAGCTATCTGCTGAAAGACGTAAAACTTCATACCTACGAGCCAATGCTGGTTACCCATGCCAAATGGAAAATCCAAGATCCGACGACCCTGTTCCGCCGCCCCGATGACAAACGTCCCCTGCAGGTTGTTTTGGCGAATCCGCAGGACGCAGTCGGCAAGACCGAGTATTATCTTCTGGACTACGATGGCGGCGTCGTAGGCGAGGGCATTGGGGAATTGGACATGAATCAAGGGACATTGACCTGTCCTGCTCCGACGAGCCTCGGCTTCCATGAAATCGCCTATCCGAAACTGGGCATCCGTGTGGGATTGTCCATTGACGTTCCCGCGCCAGCGAGACCTGACGAGTACTTTGCGGTCGACACGTCGTTTTCCTGGGGCGGCGATCCTAGCGACGAACCTTTGATGCGTGCCTATCTTAGGATCATGAAGGACAATGGGATTTTGTGGAATCGAGACAGGATTTCATGGGGCGGAATGCATCCCAGGGAAGGCGAGCCCTTTAGGCATCTGGCGCGCTTCGAGTTGTATCGCAGGCTGGCAGCGGAGGAGGGGATCAAGACGTTGGATACGTTCCACGATACCCCGAGCTGGCTCAAGGACCCCAATGACGCCAACAACAACAAGTATCCCCATGACTTGCTGAAGGCCGGGGTAGCCTGGTCGGCAATCCTGAAGCGTTGGCCGATGGTGGATGCGCTGGAGGTTTGGAATGAACCCGACATCTCTTTCGCCAACTACTATCCGTCCGAATATATCGGCGCCTTTACGAAGGCAGTGTCTCGCCAGGCTCAGCTTGACGGGCGCGAGGCGATTCTGGTTGGCGGCGTGTATGCATCGATCCGCCCCGACACGACCTTCTATCCCCAGCAAATCGCCAATGGGATGCTCGATGCCTGCGATGTCATTTCATACCATACGTATTCGACCGTGCCGGCCTTGGAGGCGATGGTTGACAAGTCCCGTCGCCACGAGCTCGCCTCGGGGTCGCTTAAGGCTGGAATCCCCCATTGGATTACGGAATGCGGAATGCCTTGGAGACGCGGAACGCCGAGGGCATTGGCACCCAACGACCTTCATTCCGCCTCGGAAATCGTGGCGAAGGCAGTTGAATTCAGGGCGTTGGGCATCGAGCGCTATTTTGCCTTCGAGTACAAGTACTATGACGAGCACCAGAACAATTTCGGCATGATGGATCGATACCATACCCCGATGCGTTCGATGAATGCGTACGCCCATTTGGCGCGGGTACTGTCGCATGCCGAGTACGTCGGAGACCTGAAAGGCGTAAAGAATGCAATCCGTACGAGGACATTCATGAAGGACGGGCAAGTGATCGCCTTCATCTATGGAGGACGCGGCGGCAAGATGCCCGACGCATTCCTGCTTCCGGAAGGTCTTGAGCCTATCAAGGCAACGGGATTGGATGGCAGGGCCTTCGAGGTCAACGGCAACGCAATCCCAGCACGAGATGGCTGCGCATACGTGTTCCTCCAGCCAGACGCCAGTAAGTTCATTGATAGGGACACGGTTGCAATGCGCAACTATCGGCTTGCCAAGGAGTACAAGATGCGTCAGCGGCAAGTGGGCGACCTGGTGCTTCAACCGGATTTCGAGATGAATCAAGTCGAATATGGCACCTATGGGTACGATGTCCCTCTGGATGCCCAATGGAAACTCAAGGTTTTGGTCAATAACTTTTCGAATGAATCCCTGGAGTTCGAGCCTGTTTGGACTTTGCCGAAGGGATTCGTCTTCAAGCAGGATCCATTGGCCGATTCCAGGGTTCCGGCACGTGGCAAGCTGGTTCTGACAGGCATCTTGACCTTCAATGATGACGTCAAGCTTGATGCCTTCCAGTTCGTCACCTTGAAGGACAAGCACGACCGGGCACTGCCAATGACCATGGCGGTCAGGCCTTGGAGATTGGATACCGCCAAGATTGGAGGCGACTGGATTGATTTCAGCAGCCCGGAGCAGTGGCAAGTCTGGGAACTCGGCTCGATGGAACCGAATATCAAAGCAAAATTCCGAACCTCAGTCAAAAATGGACAGCTGATCGTGAGCGTGCTGGTCGATGATCCCGAGCACGTCAACAACGAATCGCCACTGGACGCATGGAGAGGCGACTCGATTCAATTCGTGATTCAAAAACGAGATGCTGACGGCAAGCGAATCGGAAAAGACCACAAGGAACGAACTGCCAGGAACTGGCAGGAATTCACGGTCGCTAAAGCGCGAGACGGAGAAATCGTCTATCGACATATCGGAGACCCAAAGGGAATCCTCAAGAAATCAAAACTAAAGTTCCAGCGCATTGACAATCGCCAATCTCTTTACGAGGTCACCTTGGATCCCGCTGAAACTGGCTTCGATTTCAGCAAGCCTGGCGTTTTCGGCTTCTCGTTGGTGGTCAATTCCAATTCGGGCAAGGGACGTGATGGCTATCTCTTCTGGGGCAAGGGCATCGCCGACCAGAAGAACAGCGCCAGATTCAATCTGCTCAGGTGCGAATAAACAGGAAAAACCAAGCAAAAAAATCATCGACTTCCTACTCGAAATGCATGTGGCATGCCCCCCAAGCACGAATTTTGCCGAGACTGATATTATGTCTTTGACTTCGTAGTCGTTGCGGTTATTTTAATCTTTTAGGAGCTGTTCAAGAATTATGGTTTAGAGGGTAAGTCCCGTGAAAATTTATCTTATCGACCATGGATGCAAGAAGTGCGGCAGCTGCGAGATGGCGTGCCCGGCGCAGGCGATTTACATGCTTGAGGACACGGCAGTCATCGACCAGAAACTCTGCAGGCACTGCGGAATATGCTACGACTCATGCCCGACAGAGGCCATTAGCGTGCACGAAGACAACAATCAAAAACAGGAGCAGGAGAAGCCATGATCCCACTGACCTACAAAGAAGGACGAATCGTCAATCCCGAGATCCTAATGCCGGTATTCGGCGAATTCGACGTCGCGGTTTGCGGAGGTGGAATGGCGGGATTCGGTGCGGCAATCGCCGCCGCCAGAATGGGGTGCAAGACCATCCTCGTGGAACGGGAATCTGCGCTTGGGGGACTGGCGACAGTCGGACTCGTCAATATCCCGTTGGATTTTCTGGCTGGAATCGGCAAGGAAATGATCCAGAACCTGGAGGCGATGAACGGGCATTGGCATAGGAATTCAGATCCCGAGAAGCACAAGCTCGTCTTGGATAGGATGGCAGTCCAGGCAGGTGTTACGCTGCTGCTGGTGTCGCATGTGGTGGAGGCAATTGTCGAGAACGACGTAATCAAGGGAGTCGTGGTTGAAAACAAGTCGGGGCGTCAGGCGATTTTGGCAAAGCGGGTCATCGATTGCACCGGCGATGCCGACGTGGCGCACTTCGCGGGCTGCGAAACAATGGCGGGCCGACCCAGTGACGGCAAACACCAGGCCTGCTCCCTGGAATTCCGGTTGGGTGGCGTCAATTGGGAAAAGTACGCCGAATCCGACCTGAAGAAAAACGACCCGCAGTGGATCAAGCTGATCCAGGAATGCTTC
>Ga0209723_1003081_pt1 | contig 20754 bp, 20 predicted proteins | sample BiotimSIPDNA_2_FD_185750 | JGI IMG/M metagenome (GOLD analysis project Ga0209723, IMG submission 185750) | Anaerobic biogas reactor microbial communites from Washington, USA - Biogas_R2 time_0 SIP DNA (SPAdes) (version 2) | ecosystem: Engineered > Bioreactor > Anaerobic > Unclassified | place... | reverse complement strand
TAAACGCTTAAAAGAATATAATCCGCAAATCAAAATTATTGGTGTACAACCTGAAGTGGGCACTGCAATTCCAGGTTTAAAAGATCTTAAAACACAACACATCCCTGAGATTTGGCAACCAAATACCGTGGATGAAATACACTACGTTAACCCCGAGAAAGCAGATGAAACAGCAAGACTTATGGCTCTAAAAGAAGGCCTTTTTGTCGGTTCAAGTTCAGGTGCAGCGTTCTATGTAGCACTGCAGAAAGCCAAGGAACTGAAAGAAGGCGTGATTGTTGTTATAGCTCCAGACGGCGGAGAAAAATACCTTAGCACGAGCTTATGTGACCCAGAGCTATTCATGGAATGCGCTAAAAAATATGATGTAAAATGCAGTTACCAAGATGGTAAACCCGTATTTAGAAAATAACTGAGCTAATGCCCTCCGAAACATGACAGGGCAAAAATAGAAAAATGTTATGAAACTTTGACTGGCTATTAATCATCCATTGTTTCTATCATAGGTTGACCGCAGCATTGGGGGTTCTTTTTTTCGTGACAATGATGCGAATGAGAACACTCACATGTTTCATATTCAGCCTCTATTACTTTACCGCAGACTTTACATTGAAACAAAGGCATTATAATCTCCACTAAAAAAGAAAAAACCTAATATTTTAACTTTAAAACCACACTAAATTTTTTTGTAACTGCTGAACTTTATTTTTTCTGTTTTCGAAATTTAGCAACTCTATTAGCAATAACTGTAGCAACTGCGCCAGCAGCTACGCCTCCATCAATGTTAACCACTGCAAGACCAAGTGAACATGACTGCAACATAGCCATTAACGCTGCTAATCCATTTTTTCCGAAACCATAACTGTTTGATGTGGGAACTGCAATTACTGGTGCATCAACTAATCCGCATACTACAGAGGCTAATGCACCTTCGCGTCCAGCAACTACAACAATGACATCAAAATCTTCTGAGATAACTTCTTTTAGGCAATCAAACAATCTGTGAATTCCAGCTACGCCAACATCATAGCTACAGTAGACTTTGCAGCCCATTTCTTCTGCTATAACTTTTGCTTCTTCAGCTACCGGAATGTCTGAGGTTCCAGCTGTTATAACCGCTATTTTTCCTCCATCTACTTTGACTTCATAATCTTTTTTCTTTAACACAGCGATTCTTGCTTTCTCATGCCATTCTAGAACGTTATCATTAGGTAATGCAGTTTTAATTGCAGCTAAATGCTTTATGCTGCATCTACTTACTATCACTCTTCCAAAGTCAGTAAGCATTCTTCTACAGATTTCAACTACATCCAAAGGAGCTTTTCCTTCAGCTAAAATAATCTCTGGAATACCCTTACGTAGTTCTCTGTTACCATCCAACTTGGCTAAGCAACTTAACTCTCCGATAGCGTGGAGTTTAAGAATTTTCTCAGCATCTTCAGGCTTTATTTCTCCACGTGAAACTTTTTCTAAAATTTCTTTTAGCGACTGCATAAACGGACAACACTTAAAAAAACGCTTAACAATATATCTATTATGCTCTATTAATTAATGGGGAATTCTGTTATGGTTGGAACTGAAAACAAAAAAATTCTCTTTATAGACTGTAACGCTTCAGGCGTAGCAGGAGATATGTTTCTTGGTGCCCTACTAGAGTTAGGCGCAAATGTTGAACGTGTCATTTCGGCAATAAAAACACTAGATAATCCCCAATTCAAATACAGCAACATCAAAATAAACATTGACGACGTAATGAGAGGCGAGTTTAGAGCAACCCAAGTAAACGTCACATCAGATTCTCCAGAGAAACGTGTCGGTAGCGAACTTATTGATATAGTTGAAAAAGCTGCGGCTAACCTGTATCTTTCAGCTAAGGCAAAAAAATTCGCTTCAAATGTTATTAGAACATTAGTGCAGACAGAAGCTGACCTGCATGATACCCTTGCTTACGAGGCGCACCTGCATGAAGTTGCATTAGTTGACACTGCAGCTGAAATAATAGGGTGCGCTGTAGCACTAGACGATTTAGGACTGTTTGACTCCAAAATATACTCTACGCCTTTAGCTGTAGGCGGAGGAGTTATAAAATTCTCTCACGGCATACTTCCTGCACCTGCACCGGCAACATTGGCGATTTTAAAATCCAAGCATTTTCCCTTCCATGGTGGACCAATCGAAGCAGAACTTGCTACACCCACTGGGACTTCAATTCTTGTGAATCTTGTAGATGAAGTAAAAATTTTCTATCCCCCTATTGTTCCGTTAAGGATAGGTTACGGCGCGGGAACAAAAGAATTCTTTGAGATGCCAGCTGTCTTACGGCTCACTCTGGGTAAGGCTTCAGATGAGACATTTGTAAAAGAGGAAATAGCTGTTTTAGAAACCAACATAGACGATGCGTCAGGTGAAATTTTAGGTCACGCAGCAGATAGGCTGTTGCAGGAAGGCGCCAAAGACGTGAGCATGATTCCTGTTTTCACTAAAAAAAATAGACCTGGTCAAATCTTAAAGGTAATCGCTGAACAAAAAGATGTAGCACATCTCTCAAAAGTTTTGATTGCTGAAACTGGAACATTAGGCGTCAGAGTCTACCGATGTGAACGACACATAATAAACCGTGAGGTAATCACTGTAGAACTGTCTGTGATGGGCAACAAAGAAAAAGTTAGAGTTAAAGTTTCAAAAAACGCTGAAGGCAAAATAATACGTATTAAACCTGAATTTGAAGACCTTAAAAAGTTAGCTGAAAAAACCGGCAAACCACTCAGAGAACTACTGGACCTTGCTGTCTGTAAAACACAGGAAATGTTTCCTAAAGAAACCTAGTGGTACTGAATGGAAGAATTATACAGCAAAATGGATGCTCTAAAAACTTTTATTTTAGATAAAGCCAAAAACGGTGCTGTAATAGCTTTTTCCGGAGGAGTAGACAGCGCAACCTTAGCTGCAATTAGTCATCAAGTTTTAGGCCAAAAAGCCGTTGCTGTAGTTGTCCAGTCTCCTTTACATCCCGTCTCTGAATTGGTGAATGCGAAAAAAACAGCCCAAGAAATCGGAATCGCATTGCACATAGTTAAAACAGAGCAACTGAAAAATCCCGATTTTATAAAAAATCCCGTAAACCGTTGCTATTACTGCAAAAAAGCGCTTCTTTATAACCTTTCAGAGTTTGCAAAGTCACATAATTTTGAAGCTATTTTTGAAGGCACAAACTTAACTGACCTCACCACGCATAGACCAGGATTTAAAGCAATACAAGAAATCAAAGGAGTCTATAGTCCTTGGGTTGACTGCAAATTCACCAAAGCAGAGATACGAGAAGTAGCAAAAAATTTGGGACTCAAAGTCCACGGCAAACCTGCATTTACCTGTTTAGCAACCAGAATTCAATTCAACGATGCTATTACAATTGAAAAACTTGAACGAATCCAGAAAGCTGAACAAGCCCTGAGAAGAATCCTTAACTCAGAGCAGATTAGAGTTAGAGACCACAACGGTTTAGCCAGAATCGAAGTTGACCCCTCCAAGAGGAACCTATTCTGTAACGTCCAAGTCTTGGATAAGGTAGCTGTGGAACTTAAAAAGCTAGGTTTTAAGTATGTAACCTTTGACTTGGAAGGTTACCAAAGCGGAAGCATGCTGAAAGGAGTTTAAGCCGTTTTTGAACTCTTGACTTAACTGTCTCATCTGTTTGTCTGCTCTTTTGTAGTTTAAGTATTAATTCAATTATGGTTGCTGGGCAAAAACCTTAAAGTATACAAGTTGAATTTATTCGGTACACTGGTGGCGGGGTATCCGAGCCAGGTCTAAATAGGTGGCCAGATAAAAACAAATTTGCCCCTAAGATATGGAGGAGGACTTAAGATCCTCTGGCGCAGGCCTTCGTGGGTTCAAGTCCCACCCCCGCCACCACTTCTCTGTCAAGAAACCATGACAAGGCTTAGTCAAGAAAGTTTGACGAAAATACTTTTATTATGTTTATCAGCCAAAAAGTATTATGAATAAGTTAGGTAAAAGTCTCGCCTTAATGTTTGTTATATTGGCAGTTTCACAATTTAGTTTGGCTGGGGCTCAACCATCTATGGTGGATACTGGGATTAGAATTAGCTCACCAAAGTATGTCCCTTATCAGAGTGAACAATACGAAAACACCACGGCTATTTTGAATATCAAAGTGATATTAGTCTATGGTCAATACAATAAATCATGGGTTGATACCGTTAATCTTGACAGCGTTTGCTATAGCCTTGATGGACAACCTTTAGTTTATACTAACAAATTTGAGGTTGAGGACTATACTGACTACGGCATAAATCAGCAAGACTTCCTTGTTTATACTGCTTTGATTAAATTAGAAAATCTGTCTGAAGGTAGTCATACAGTAACGGCATATGCAAACGACACCCATAATGAATACGCATATCTCAACACGCTGTCGGCTGAATACAGTTTTATAGTAGGTACAAATACGTCACCTGTTCCCTCTGTTCCAGAGCCATCTTACTTGGCACCAAACGATAGAAATGCACCCCATTTAGACTTAATTTACTACTTGATACCTGTTAGCATCGTAGTTGCTATTGTTGTCTTATCTTTGCTTTTTAGACGGCATCGAAAAACCGCTGTGTTGAGTAAATAATAAAAGTTGGGTTTCGCGGTGATGAATTTGCTGTTTTAGGTATCTCCACGGGAGGGAGTGTTCAGGTTCTACCTCCGCTACCACTATGTTAATAACAATCTTTTTTAGGTAAGAAAGTAAGAATGTTTTTGGTTATGGTAATGGTTAGAAGTAAGAAAGCAGACCTGACAATTCTTAGCGAAAAAGGGCAAGTCGTTATCCCTTCAAACATAAGATCGAACATGGGCTTGAAACCTAAAACTAAATTTCTTGTTTATGAATGCGACGATTTAGTTATCTTAAAAAAATTAGAAGACCCTGACTCTCCAAAAGAACTCGAAGCCATGTATAAAAGGGTAAATCAAAGAATCGCACAATACGGGGAGTTAACACAGGAAGATGTAGAAATGGAGATACAGGAATATAGGAAAGAAAAAGCCGCTAAGAATAAAAAATAGGGCTTCAAATGCTCATAATAGTTTTCGATATTAACGTTCTTGTTTCCAGCTTAATAGTTAAAGGTAAACCTCAAGATCTGTGGCAAAAAGCGAAAGACAAAGAATTCACTCTTGCATTTTCGAGATAGATGCTGTCGGACCTTGTTAAAGTTCTAAGACGCAAAAAATTTGAAAAATATGTTACAAGCACAGACATTCAATTATTCTCGAATGGCCTTCAAATGACAGGTAAATTGGTGCCTGTAAAGTCGACATTTAGGGTTGTTGCAGAAGATCCCGATGATGATATTATAATTAGAACAGCCTTTGATGCAAAAGCTGACTACATAGTTTCAGGAGATAGGCATTTGCTTGCGCTTAAAGAATTCAAAAGAATAAGAATAGTGACTGTTGACCAAATGCTTGTGATCTTGAACAGTAAGCGTTATTAAAAAAGAGCACCGGTTTTTTTATTCACTTTTGCAAGGAGGAGACCATGAGACCCTCTGGTGCAGGCCTTCGTGGGTTCAAGTCCCACCCTCGCGCCACCACCTTAGGCAAAAACCGTTTCCACTACTCTGTTTCCCTTAGATCCAGATTCTTTTTGTTTCACAAATGGCTTCAAAGTGAGGGTCATCTGATAGAACGGCTGCTTGGTTTGTTATGGCTGTCGCAGCAATAATACAGTCACCCATAGGAACACTTCTGTACTTGCATCTGAGAATGCCCGCTTTTTTGGCTATCTGTGGGGTTAAGGCTTGAATTTTTAGTCCGCCTTGGACTAAGTTGGCATAGCACATCTCAGCCTCTTCTTTGCCTAGTTGCCCGCAGACAGTGTGCACAATTTCGCTGATGACGATTGTAGGGAGAACTCCTTCCTTGCGCTGGATCATTTCTCTTATTTTTCTTGAAGTCTTTTGCTTGATTTCATCGCTAGCGGAGTAAAAAAGTTCCATTATAAATCGGCTATCAAGAACCGTTTTCAAAGCTTAATATTCCTCTCTAAGCTTGTCAATATGTTTCTTCATCTCTTCGGGCTTTGCGTACTTTGAATAAATCCCCGCGCAATCTTCAAGTTTTCTGATTGGCGTAAGGAGCACTTGCCCATGTTCGGTGGCTTCGACCAAAAGTTTGTCCCCTTCCTTTATTACCAGTTGCTGCCTAACTTCAACCGGGATGGTTGTTTGACCCTTTCGGGTGACTTTTACTACGCTTGTCATGATGACAATCCACCAAATAATGGAAAGTACTACTTTAAAAGAATTATCTTAATTCAGTCAAGCAATAGGAAAAAGTGTGTAAAGATCGGCTTAAAATCCTTCGGTGCAGACCTTAGTGGGTTCAAGGTCCATTTCAGCCTCTCCACATAAAATTATGTTCTTCCTTTGCACATTTGCTTTTTCCTTAAAAGCGTTTTAGATTAGTTTGTTTGTGTTGTTTTTCTCTGCAGAAAAGTGTTCACTAAATCTACTAGTGATTCACAGGTAAACCACCTGTCCTCTAAGGAGCTGTCGGACTCTGTGTCTTTTATTAGCTTCTGATACTGTTTAATTTTTTCAAACAGAGGTTCCTTTTTTATTTCATAATCCTCTCTAAGCTTCTTCTGTTTAGCTCCAAAATCCAGTAGAATTAATTCCATTTCTTTTTGTTTATCTATTATTTTCTGAATTAATTCGATTTCTTTTTGTTCTCTATCTTTTTTGGATATGCCTCGAAGAAATCCTGTTTTCATTCTAATTACTTTATTCTGTTCTATTTTCAATTCGTCTAATACTTTTTGTAGACGTTTAACTTCAAAGTTTTTTTGCTGCCTAATAATGTTTGCAGAAATCAAATATTCGTCATCAATTTCTTTAAGATGCATTTTGTACTCTGATAACTTGTTGTTTTCATGGTCAACTAATGATTCTCTTCGACGTTTATCTTCAAGCTGCAACTCAATATTAGAGAGTATCTGTATTCTTTCTTTTAGATACTGATCATCTGCACTTATATTTGGGTGGGATTCAAACTCTAATAATACATCTTTTACGTTTTCAAGCCAACGGTTAAAATAGTTACTGTAAGGGTATGAACCAAACTTTTGATTACCTAAAGTATGTAGCCTTTTGAGGGTTAACTCTGAAATTTCCTTTTCTGAAATAACCTCATTAGTTTCTTGATTTTGGTCTCCAATACCTCTTTTACGCTTCGTCTTTTCACTAAGCGACTTTTTAAACATGTAATAGACCTTTTAGGTATTTTTCTTACAGGTTAGCAACAATAAATTGTATACATCATTAATTATTTAGTTTGTCCTTTTTTATTCTTAAACAATTACAATAACCTAAATCTCAAACAGTAAAAAAATAGTTCAAACAACCAAAACTAATCCAGTTTACTATAATGCGGGAAACTTAATTAGGTCTTTCACCTGATAATATATGGAGGTATTCTTTTTGGCGACACCTCAAGATGTAAAAAGAACTTTACCTGGTGTTGTTGACATCGCTTATGAACAGTACAAACGCGACCTGCCACGTTATAGAATTGCAAAAGAATTGATGAGCAAAGACGTTGTAACTATAACTCCTGAGACATCTCTAGACGAAGCGGCCCGAATAATGGGTGAAAAACACATCGGAAGCTTAATTGTAATAAACTATAAAACGCCTGTTGGAATAGTTACTGAACGCGATTTACTAAGCAAAGTTTTAGCCCTCGGCCTATTTCTGAAAGACGAAAAAGTTGTAGACGTTATGTCTTATCCAATAACGGGTATTTCTGTTTCTGCAAAAATAAAAGAAGTGGCTCAGGCAATGATTAAACATAAAGGTAGACTCGCAGTTTTTGACGCTGGAAAACTTGTAGGCGTAATAACATCATCTGATTTGATAAAGAGTTTACCTGAAGTTCCAGAAACCGAAGTTAAAGTTGATGACTTCATGACTAAACAAATTGTTTTAGCTGACGAAAACACATCTGTTATCAGTATTGCAGGAATGATGGGTAAACAACGTATCGGCAGTGTAATTATTACTCGTGAAGGAACAGCATTTGGGATTTTCACTGAACGCGATCTTCTAACAAATTTCCTAGCTATGGGTAGACCCTTGTTTACTGAAGTTGGACCTGAGTGTTCATCACCACTGGTTGCTATTCCCTCTGGAATGAGTGTTCACAAAGCTGCTGCAGTTATGGCCTTAAAACACATTCGCAGATTACCTGTAGTAAAAGACGATAAATTTGCAGGTATCATCACAGCGCGAGATTTGGTTGAAGCATACGCAAAATAATCCCCTCTTTTTCCTTTCTCTTTTTGAATTAGGATTACTAAAATTTTTTTTCTATCAGAATTGGCCTATCCAGGGTATTTTCCAACTGCGCAATTTTTTAGCTGCTTCAGGATCTTCTTGTGCTAATTCTTCTATAATTGTATTTTTAACGACTCTAGTGGGAATAGGCTGATCCATTTTATCCACTTTAGCGTGAACTTTCTTAACAATCTTATCTGCCTTTTCATCACTTATTCCCACTCTTTTTAGGTAATCAATTATTTTCTGCATTTTAAATTCTTCAATTTCACCTGACTGCTTCTTTATACTAATAACTGAATAAAGATGTGCCGCGTAAGGTAACGCAACAACTAAAGAAGCCTTTTTTCCCCGCATTTTCTCAAGTAAATCAAGACCTGCAACAATGGTTATAGTTCTTCGATCTTCGTCCACACCTTTAACTTCGCATCTGTCAATAACCTCGCCCTTTTCTAAGAACACTCTTACAAAATCGCCTGGAGTAAGGTTAGACGGAATCACTTGGCACTCTATAGGGATGGCGACTGAATGTTCCGGTATGGCTGCACTTAACCCCTGAGTTTTAGCTGACACAGCTAAATAACTTAATTTATTATGCTGATCCAACTCCAATTCTACTTCTCCTACACCCCAATCTGTAATTAAACGACGTTTTACGCGATTACTTATTTCTTCAGGAGGAAGATCATTCGGTAAAGAGAATTCACGCATTGCCAACTCCTCTTTAAGAGAATCAGGAACTCTGGGTTTACCCGCTATGTCATAAATTAATCGCGCATCAGGCAACTTGACAGTAAAATATTCATGTTTAACTTTTCTAATGCTGTCCAATATGGATGATGCGCCTCTTTTTGGCATCTTTTCCGCTATCTTATCTCCAGTGTTAACTCCCAAAACAGCAACTATAGATACCACTAAAACCTCGATTACGCCTCCAAAACTAGGTTGATCTAGAATTGAAGCAAATCCTCCTGAAAACCCTAAAAGACCTAAACCAAAAAGTATACCATAAAACGATGACAATTTCTCGTTAGTGAAATATCTATAGACGATTGATAGTAGCATTACTGTGAAGAACGCGATTGTTCCAGACATCAAGCCTCTTGTGAGGCCAGTTAAAGCATCAACAATAACAGCGGACATTACAAATAATTCCTTACTGTACTATTAGTTACTGGTACATAAAAAAACTTCGTTATCCAAAAATGTCATTCTGCACTATTTTACACTTGAGATATCATACCCCAAACGAAACAATCTTAAAATAAACGTGAAAAAGATCCTTCAGTGAAGCGTGTTTTCAATGAGAAAAAACCTAAAATACATGGGACATGCTTCGTCTCAAAATCTTTTTTGAGCTTTTCCAGTTGGATTTTTTGAACAATTAACTACAGCTATTGTTTTTTTATGTCATAGAAAAGGTTTTAAGTGATTTTTCAGTATTTTCTTTAGAATTTGTAACCTGCATATCGTTACTTTGAATGCAGTCACTTAATACCCTACAGTAAAGTTGCTCGACTGCGCAAACATAGGATGCCTTAACTGGTGAAGTTACGTGTGCAGAACATACTAAAAGGATGTGATTAAAAAAATGTCTCAAGAAAAAGTTACGGTTCGCGGATTAAGAGATGTTGCTGCAGCTGACAGCAAACTTAGTTTTGTTGACCCAAAGGGTTTACTTTACTATCTAGGTTATAACATCGATAATCTCGTAGAGAACGTTATCTATGCAGAAGTAGCATATCTACTTGTGCACCAAAGGCTACCAAAAAAACAGGAACTTGAAGATTTCAGGTCGCAGCTATTCTTAGAAATGAACCTTCCAGAGCCAATAATTGAGAGCATAAAGAACTCTCCTAAAAATGCTCATCCAATGAGTATTTTGCGAACAGAAGTTTCTCATCTCGCAGAATTTGACCCTGACGGCAACGAATTCTCACCTGATGCAAACCTTAGAAGAGCCACTCGCTTAATTGCTAAGGTGCCAACTATAGTGGCTACTTTGTACAGAAGCCGTTTAAATAGGTCTACACCAGAACCTAAAAAAGAATTTGATTTTGCCAAAAACTTTCTTTACATGTTTAAAGGCGAAGAACCAGATGACAACGAAACAAGAGTTATCCATCGCTTCATGATACTTCATGCTGACCACGGATTTAATGCTTCTACTTTTGCAGCTCGGGTAACCGCAAGCACTAACTCAGATATCTACTCAGCTGTCACTTCTGCCATTGGAACTCTAAAGGGTCCTCTACATGGTGGTGCCAGCGAAAAAGTAATGGATATGCTAGATGACATCAACCTTGAAGAAGAAGTTGAGGAATACATTGATGGTTTGTTAGAGCAAAACAAAAAAATCATGGGTTTCGGTCATCGGATGTATAAGGCTCAGGATCCACGTACAAAGCATCTCCGTGGTATAGTTGAAGATTTTTGTCACCAAGACAGAACTTCAGATTTATACAATAAATGCATTAGTATAGAAAACATTGTCTATGAAAGAAAAAAGATTTACCCAAATGTTGACTTCTACGCCGCAGTTGCCATGGACGCGTTAGGTGTTCCAAAAGATTTCTTCCCCTTGTTCTTTGCTTCAAGCAGAATATCCGGGTGGGTTGCTCACATACTAGAACAATATGACGACGCGGTTCTTCTTCGTCCAGCATCAAATTATATCGGGGAATTGGGTCGAGTTTTTGTACCCATAAATCAACGGTGAAAATACGGTAGATATTGAAAAGTCTATATCGCCTTTTTTATTTTCTCTGTTTTATTTTTTTAAGTCAATTAGTTTAGCTATGGCAAATGGAACAAGCATCTCTTCACTGTTTAAACCTCCATGTTGACCAAGAAAGCTGCTTCTACTTTTATTCTTTGTTTCAAACCAGACTGTTTGTTTTTCTTTTGGGATTATCAGCAAGTTTCCTGTTCTCTCTAAAAATTCTTGGCTTGACTCTTTGAGCCCGAACAAACCTTTTTTATCCGCTTCTTCTGTATCAATTATTTCTGCTTTTTCCCCAATTTTTTGTTTCAATATCTCTTTTGTCCAGTTTAGCTTCTCTTTTTTTATGTGTAAGAATATGTCTCTGGGGCTCCCGATTGGGGAAACAGGTTTTTTAGTGTCTTCAACTTCTAAGTTTAATGTGTTTTTTAAGTCCAATTTAATGTATATTGTTTCTTCTGGGTTAACGTCGACTGCGCCATGGTCTGAAGTTATTAAAATTAATGTTTCTTTGGCTGTTTCTGAATTGACTTTTTCAATTAACTCTTTTTGTATCAAATAAGTAATTGTGGATAATTCTGCTTGGTACTCGTGGCTTTGCGGTCCATATTCATGTGAAATTGTGTCAAGACTGTCTAAATGCACAAAAAAGTATGCGTTGCCACTGGTTTTCTCTATGTTTTTTCTTAAGTTAACAATAAGGTCTGAAGGTTTTAGTGAAGGAATAATTGTGCTGCCTTCAAAAATCAGTTTGGAGCAGGCATTACCCGCGTTTGTTATGTTCATGTGTGTAAAACAGTCTATGCCCGTATTTTTTAGTGTGTTAGCTATTGTTTTTCCTCTAAATAGGTTTCCTGGGTCAACTTCTAATGTCTTGTTTTTTTCTTTAGAGTGGGCACGCTCAAATTTTAATGCGTTAATTACTCCTACGTTTTTCATGTAGATGAAGTATTCAAAGAGTCCATGTTCTTGAGGGGTTAAACCTGTGCTTAAAGTTGTTAATGCATTAGTTGTTTGCGACGGAAATACGCTTGTTAAAGGAAAAACTTTGCCTTCTGTTGTGAGGTTGGTTAAGAGTCTGTTTTGTTTGTTATGTTTTAGGAATTGGTGGTATCCGAAGCCGTCGACTACTAAGAGTACAACTTTGTTTATGTTTTTAGGGTCTATTTGGGTTTCGAGTGGCGAACTGGCTTTTTTGTTGTTAGCGTTAAATGTTTGTAGTATGGTGTTTGGTATGTTTATGATGCCTTTTTTGTTGTATTGTGGGTAAACTATGTCTTGGTTTTTTGTTTGTTGCGGTTTTTTGGTCGTTGTTTTTTCGCCTTTGTGTTTTTTGGTTCTTGAGGGTTTTGGTCGTCTTTTAATATAAGGTTTGGTTTAGTTTTGGTTGATTTTATGTAGTGCTTGGTTTTTGGTAACGTTTATATTGATGGTTGGATTATCCATCCTGTGTGGGTGTCTTTCAACACCGCCCAAGACCCTGCAAACCAGCAAGACTACAACAAAATGTAGTATACATATATCCATCGTAGAAAACACCGAGAAACCGCAAATCTACTTGGGGAATCCCAGAATCTACCCACTGGGTAATCCCCTAGTAGATCCAAAGCTACAACAACTAAAAAACACTAATATGCTTAATTCCTTCAAACACTCTATGAGGCTACTGGTTGAGCACCAAAATAATCTCTTTACCCGACAAACGCAAACTAAGCTACTGCACACTCGGCGAAGGTCACCCTGTAATATATTTCCACGGAACAGCCAGCAGCCGCCTAGAAGTTTTACTACTAAAAGAACTATCAAACAAAACAAACTTACAGATAATAGGAATTGACCGCCCCGGCTATGGGCTATCCACATATAAACCAAGAAAAAACCTGCAATATTTCAACGACGACATAAACTTCCTAATTCATCATTTAGGTATCAAACAATTCAGCATCTTAAGCTGGTCCGGCGGCGGTCCTTTTGCACTTGCTTACCTCTCATTTCATCCAGAAAACATCAAGAAAACAGTACTTGTTAGTTCACCTGCTTTACCATTTGATGTTTCCACAGCACATAATGTCCCCTTTGCTCGTTACGTTATGAAAATGCCTTTTTTTGGATGGATTGCCATCAACCAACTTAGACGTAGTGTTCTCAAGGCAAATTCTAACATCCAAGCTTTTTTAAATTCTAGACAGGGTAAACAGATGCTTCGCGCTTACTCCCAGGAAGACCTAAAATTTTTTGCAGACAAAAATTGGCTTAACCTGATGTATAATTCGATGGCTGAAGCTTTTTATCAAGGAAAACCAGGTGTAAAAGCAGTGTTAGCGGAGCATCAACTTTTCATGAAGCCTTGGGGTTTACCTTTAAATCAGGTTCCCGCTGGTAAACTTGTAGTTTGGCATGGTTCAGAAGATTTGACTTGCCCCGTTAATAACGCATACCTGATTTCAGATGTTGTATGTAGTGACTTGGAGGTTTTTCACGGAAAAGGTCATTGCGTTATGTTTGATAACATAGAAAAGTTAACTTATGCTTTGACGTCCGATTAATTTTTTTGTTTATGTTGTTTCTTTTTTTTGTACCTATTCACATTTGATTAGTCCTTTTGATGTTCTTCTTTTAAATAAACTGCTCTCTTATCTGATGTATTTTTGTAGAACAATCTGTTTTCACGTGATAAGAGTACTCAATTTTTTATATCTCACTGATAAAATCTGTTTGTGATTATATGCATAAGGAAGAAGCCATTTTTTGTCTCAAGACCGTCTACAATAGTTTCCCAGTTAACGTTGTAACCTTCGATAGTTCGGCACTTAATGGCTACCAGGTTATCGTAAACGTTGATTCTGAGTTAGACAGAAACGCTGTTAAAGAAATTGCAAAACAGCTTAATTTAGCCATAAAATCCTCTGGTTCTGACTTGATTCTCTATAAACCCTAATTTATCAGCTTATTTTATGTTTTATTTAGTTTTTATCTGATTGATTTACCCTATGTCTTTAAATTTCAGGTTTCGTTTTTCTCAATACATAAACAGTCTAACTTAAGTGAATAAACATTCAAAGTTTAAACAGTGTAGAGGAAAAATAAATGAAACCTATAAAATATAAAAATAATAAAAAATTATTTACTACATTATTAACAACCATTCTTTTGCTTTCAGTTTTTCTGTTTGCTCCCCCTGCAAGTGCTCAACCTACAACTGCAATAACAGTTTATAATCCAACAGCAACCCAAGAAAGTGATTATGCAATTATATTTACTACCCACAACAGCGGAATAATTAATGCTGTAGAAGTGCTTTTTCCAGACGGCTTCGACGTGTCTAACGCTGAATTATCTTCAGTATTCAACTTAGGTTCAGGTCAACTGTATAACCCTGACAGCGGTCAAGTTCTCCGTTACGTATTAAATGATCCTGTTGTGGTTCCTTCAGGTAGAGCGATAGTTATAGAATTATCTGGCATAGTGAATATTGATCAAGCAGGTTACTATCAATTAATAGTGACGACAAGAAGTTACTTTGAAATCATAGATGGCCCAGTTGATTCAACTCTATTCGCTATTAATCCTCTGTTAACTTTAGGTTCAACATCTGGTTCTGCTGGAGCAGAAGTCAATGTTTTAGGCCAATTCTTTGGTGCAAACCAAGATGTTGAAGTAACTTTTAACGATGTTCCAATAGACTACTTAAATGTCGGTGAAGATGGTGAATTCACAATTGTAGCTGCAATTCCTAGCCTAGAATCAGGTATTTATTATTTTAAGGCAACACAAGAAGACGGTTGCTACGCAATGGCAGGTTACTTGGTGTACGGGCCTTCATTTTACTTTGATGAATACTTTGGAATCGTTGGTATGGACGTAAATGTTGAAGGCAACAATTTTGCTCCTAACGTTAACGTAGACATAGTATGGGATTTAGGTGGACCAACTGAAGCTTTACTGAAAACTGTAGCCACTAACGCCTTCGGCGAATTCCAGACGGTTATAACAATCCCTGACGTAGATTTCGGAGAATACATCATAACAGCCACTGACTCGGAAGGAAACTCTGCTTATTCATGGTTTATGCTTTCAGAACCATTTTTAGGAACCGAGACTTCAAAAAATATTAAAGGTTCAACAAATGAAATCCAAGGATACAGTTTCAGTGCTCAAAGCACAGTTACCCTAACTTGGGATAAAGACGGCGTAAACGAGGCAAATTTAGGTTCATCTACCACAAACAGTAATGGTATTTTCACAGCAAACTTCGTTGTGCCAGATGTTACACCAGGTATATACACCATCACTGCAATCGATGAAAACGGTAGACAAGCATCTGTAGACTTCGAAGTTGTAACTTGTGTAATAATATTAATTAACCCATATGGAAACGTAGGTTTCGACTTCAACATTACAGGGTACGGTTTTGCAGCAAATAAACAGGTTATTATAACTTGGGCTGGAACCCAACTTGTTTCAGCTACTACTGATTCAGCCGGAACATTTAACGTAACAGCGATAGTTCCAAACACGTTCACTGGACAACATTTAATCGAAGCTGAAGATGACCTTGAACAAAAAGCTGACGCTTGGTTCTATGTTGAACCTGCATTAACTCTAGATAAGACTCGCGGTCCAAAAGGCACAGTTGTTAACGCAGTAGGAACAGGCTGGGCAGCGTCCACACCGTTTTCGCTGCATTTTAGCCCTGATTATATGGGTCCTAAAGTTACTGAATCAATCACAGACGCAAATGGCTTCTTCAACATCACTTTTATAGTTCCCAATTTACCTTCTAGCTCCTATTATGTGGACATAAGCTATGATGGATTAGATTACGAAGACTATGACTACGCAATGTTTACTATATCTCCGGCTATTACATTGACTCCTAACTCAGGTTTTGTAACAACTATAAGTGGCTTCGGATTCCAATATGGTTCAGTAATTACAATAACCTGCAACGGAACCGTGATGCCTACAGTACCAAAAACTATCATAGTTGATTCCGAAGGCGAGTTTACAGTTGTCTTAACTGTTCCGAACAGCAATGCAGCTACTTATCAGATTGTTGCAGTTGACGAAAACGAAGACTCTGCTTCAGCAATCTTTACTGTTCCTGACAAAACAGGACCTGCCGGTCCAACAGGCGCAACTGGACCAGAAGGACCAACAGGCTCTACCGGTTCAACTGGTGCTACTGGTTCAAAAGGCGCTACTGGCTCTCAAGGACCTCAAGGTGAAAAAGGCGAACAAGGTGAAAAAGGAGCTAAAGGTGATCCTGGCCCGTCAGGTGCACCTGCCGAAGGCTCTGATAACTTTTGGCTTTCTGTTGTGTCAATAGTTTTAGCTGCAGTAGCACTAATTTGTGCTACACTCGCAGTAGTCATGGCTATAAAACTACGGCGAAATCCATAAGAGTCGCCCCTCTTTCTTTTTTTGTTTCATTCAGAATAAAAACTCGCTATTTCCTGGAAAAAACAAATAAGTGTTAATTCACCCTTCTTGTTCGGTTATTATGAAGTCTATATGTCAAGTTTGCGGGCAAACCTACCGTGGTATACCCTTAACCACTGTAAAAGATGCTAAAAAAGTAGACGTTTGTCCCTCATGCTACAAAATTTTAGATGCTGAATACAAGAAAAACAGTTGTTTAGCATGCACTTTTTTTCATATAGGTTCCTGTGAATTATTCGGTACTGACTTAGATGAACCCTATCTTCAGAGTCAAACATGTGAATTCTTAACCACCAGCAATGACCCATCAACAGTAGGGATGGTTAAAATCAAAAAGTTGGCGTCAACAGGACACTTCAAAGAGGCAGCTGAGGAATGCGAAAAACTTGGATTGCACGAAAAAGCAGATGAAATACGTGGAAAAATCAAAGAAGCGCCCTTAACTATGCTTAATACAGATGAACTTATTGAACGACTTGAACAGCGTGGTCAAACATTGATCTATTTCTGCTGCCACTGTGGAACACCACTCAAAGTTGGAGCCCAACATGAACTCAAAAAAACTTGCCCAAACTGCAAATATGATTTGTCAGCTATAGACATGGCGAAACTACTTAACCAACATTTATGACCTAAATTGTTGAAAGCTTAAATAATCTCTGATATGCAGTGTTACACGTTTTTCTGTGAAATATTTTTTACCTAATTTTTTAATTTAAAATTTTTATCTATTGATGTTGACTGTTTTTAGGGCTTAATTATGTGAAAAACTTTAATACTTTAACAAACCACGCACAATAGGTGTTAACAATCAAAAAGCTGTTGCTGCCTGCTATATGCATCTGTTTATTAGCGGCTTTTGTAGCATATGCTTTTTTATCTTCCCAATCGCCCCTTGAGGACTTTCCTAACGGTACAGTAACTAGTTCTCCTACAGTCAAGCCGTATTCTCCCACAGCCACAACTAATCCACATACGGCTAATCCAACTGTAAAACCGACAAGTAGCGGTTCATCTGGAACTGGCGGATCATCTGTAACCTCTAATCCTTCTCCTCCTCCAACTAACACTCCTGACCCTGATGTTCCACATGAAACAGATCATGAAAAAGCAGATGATTACCAATGGAACAGTTCCCAAGTTGTAGATATAGTCTTGAATGGTAACTCGATAACAACAAGTTCACCTGACACCTCAAACATTCAGGGCAGCAAAATTACTATACTTTCAGCAGGAACCTACCGGATAACAGGTACCTTAACAGATGGCCAGATAGTCGTTGACACTCAAGACAAAAATACAACACGCCTAATACTAAACAACATTGATGTTACCTGCTCTAGCAGTGCTCCCATATACGTGGCTAACGCTAAAAAGACGATTCTAATCTTGGCAGAAGATACTGTAAACACAGTAAAAGACGTTAACACTGGAGGCACTGATGAGCCTAACGCTGCAGTATTCAGCACAGCTGACTTCACCATATTTGGTGGTGGACAGTTAAATGTTCAAGGTAACAACAACGATGGCATAGCCAGCAAAGACGGATTAATAATCAAAAGTGGAATAATAACCGTGAATGCCGTTGATGATGGCATAAGAGGAAAAGACTATCTAATAGTTAAAGATGGCACTTTAACTTTAACTACCGGCGGCGACGGATTAAAATCTGACAACACTGAAGATCCCTCACGAGGTTACATAGACATAGAAAACGGTGTTCTAACTATAACCGCCGGCGGAGACACAGTTGAAGCTGAAACTGACATAACAATAAACTCGGGAGTTTTAAATTTGAAATCAGGCGGTGGAAGCAACAGTATAATTAGTTCTACTTTGTCAGCAAAAGGAATTAAAGCTGCTGTTGACGTAACCATAAACGGTGGAGTCTTCACAATAGATTCTGCCGACGATAATATTCATTCAAACAAGATTTGTACCATAAACCAAGGTTCATTTTCTTTGTCTACAGCTGATGATGCAATACATAGCGATGAATCAATAATAATTAACGCCGGCGAAATATCAATAACAAAGTCTTATGAAGGAATCGAAAGTACAGAGATAGTGATTAATGGTGGAGCCATCCACTTAACTTCAAGTGATGATGGAATTAACGGCGCAGGGGGAAAGGACGAGTCAGGTTTTCAGCCTGGACGGCCCGGTGGTCCTCCTGGTCAATGGAGTTTTGTTCCAGGCGACTGTCACTTATACATTAACGGCGGCTACATCGTACTTATCACTGATGGCGATGGAATAGACATAAACGGTCCAATGGAGATGACTGCTGGCTATGTAATAGTAAACGGGCCTACTTCTATTGTTAACACAGCATTGGACTGGGAAGGGTCCTTTAAAACCACAGGTGGTTTTATTCTTGGTTTAGGTACCCCTGGAACTTCAATTGCGCCAGCGATGACTGCAAGTCAAACTTCAAGTCAATGTTCCCTTCTGATTAATTTCCGAAATATGAAATCCTCTGGGACTTTGATTCATCTACAAATTGACAACGGAACTAACGTCATAACTTTTGATCCTGTAAAGAATTTTCAATCTATCGCTTTATCTTCGCCAATGTTGACAACTGGGATAACATACCAGTTATTCCTAGGAGGCTCTTCAACGGGTACAACATTGGATGGGGTATATCAAAATGGAGAGTACACTCCAACATCTGGTCCAGTAAAGACTTTTATAATTAATTCAATTGTTACAAAATTCGATAAGGTTTAATTAAACTGTTTTTTAAATTTCTATTTAAACTGATTCTATTAGAAAAAGCCTCTGCGGTTCATCTGTTGGCTTCTACATATCACAAATTTGCCTATGGCTAAACGCGGTCGAATGGTATCTGGAAATAAACCTCTAATGTATTCTGGAAAAACCTCGTTATATTTGACTTCTAAAACGATGTTTTTTTGATTAATGGCATTAGTCATATATGCGTCTTTGTCAAAAAACAATCTTGTATCCATTCCGACGCGTAAACATGAATCAAAAGTAATTCTAACTTTCCCGATTGGATGTACATAAGCTTCCCGTTCATACTCCACAATCACAACAGGATGCATAAGTTCACAACGTGAATCTAAGTAGAATTCTCTTAGAAGACGATTATCTGTATTTGCTAAAAATCCAAATTCTCCAGCAACTATTTTATCAGCCTCTTTCCGTTTTATAAGAGTTGTTTCTTTTAGAATGTATGAACTGATTTTGCTTTTTCGTTCAAACTTTATAACTGAGTCGCTATTGTTGTAAATACGTAATCTATATTTTTTTCTTTTGTAGATGCCTGCCTGTTTTTGGTAAAAAGCTGAATCTTGAAAATCATCAAAATACAATGTTTTAACATTATATGCTTTTCTCGGTGCCATATTTGGGTCAGGTTTGAGCATGATGCATAGTTTCTTCTGTAAAACTTGATGTTCCAATGTGCTGATTTGATACTTTAACTCATGTCTAAGTATCATTTATTTTTCTTCTCTGGAATCTATATGGTTCTATGTTGAGTCAGAACTGTAGCTTACTACTGAGGCGTCTTTAACTCCCTCAATTTTTAATAGTTCATCTATTTTTGGCATATCTTTACTGTTCATTTTTACTTCGCCCATTAATTCTATACCATCAGCGTTTACTGTTCTAGAGCGAACTTTATGTTTAGGCAATGCTGCTTGGATTTTTTCTTCAGCATCGTTAGTGTAATGCACTACCAGTAGGTATGATTCTGGTCCACGTAGTTTAATGTGTTCTAAAACGAATAGCATCACTGCGATTATAGGCACACCAATTATAGCTATCATATAGAGTCCTGCTCCGCAGATGATGCCGACGGTAATAGTCCAGAAAGTGAATACTATGTCTTTTGGATCTTTAATTGCAGTGCGGAAACGAACTATGCTAAGCGCTCCCAGCATACCCAATGATAAAGCTATGTTTGAACTTATAGGTAAAACCACCAATGTAACTACTAGTCCAGTTAAAACTAAGCCTACATTGAAATCTCGGTTGTATATGACGCCTTTAAACGTTTTACGGTAAATAACGAAAACCAGAAGGTTGATTAGAAAAGAAATTGAAAGCGCCAAAATCACTCTTTCTGTTGTTACTGATTCATAAATGTTGGCTGGATTTAGGAAATCATATATGAACTGTTGCAGATCCATATCAGATCATCTATCGGATAAGTGTAACTGTTTTAAATATTTATGCACATTAAATCCCTTAAAAAACTTTAAAATCAGT
>Ga0209723_1003080_pt1 | contig 20755 bp, 16 predicted proteins | sample BiotimSIPDNA_2_FD_185750 | JGI IMG/M metagenome (GOLD analysis project Ga0209723, IMG submission 185750) | Anaerobic biogas reactor microbial communites from Washington, USA - Biogas_R2 time_0 SIP DNA (SPAdes) (version 2) | ecosystem: Engineered > Bioreactor > Anaerobic > Unclassified | place... | reverse complement strand
TATTCTTTGCAGGCAGCGGTCTTTGGAAGGTAAATTAAGATTTTTATCCCAATTCAGACTGGAATAAGGCCTTCTATTGACCTGTGATTTTACTCATAATTTAAAACCTGGAAGCGTAAAAATATCTTAATCTTAAAGCATCTTTGCAGAAATGGAGCTAAATTTAACATATGTTATATATCTATTAATTTGAATAAAATTCAGGAAAATGAAAAAAGTCTTTATTGGGGTTTTCGTGCTTTGTTGCTTAGCCGGATGTAAAACTAATACTGAGCCTCAGCCAGAGGTTTATGCTACTAATCCGGTGATCTTTGCCGACGTTCCGGACGTAGCCATGGTCAGGGCAGGCGACGTCTATTATATGGCAAGTACTACTATGCACATGAATCCGGGTTTGCCTATTATGAAGTCAAAGGACCTGGTAAACTGGGAGCTGGTTAGCTATGCATACGACAAACTGGTTGACAATGACATGATGAACCTTGAAAATGGTCAGAACTGCTATGGTAGAGGTTCATGGGCACCAAGTATCAGGTATCATAACGGAGTGTTCTATGCTAGTACATTCTCGGCTACTTCTGGAAAAACTCACATTTATACTACTACTGACCCTGAAAACGAACCATGGGTAGAACATTCATTTGAGCCAAGTTGTCACGACCACAGCCTTTTCTTTGAAGATGATAAGGTATATCTGATTTTTGGTGGGGGTGATATCAGGATTGTTGAATTGGAGAGCGATCTGTCAGGTATCAAAGCTGATGGTTTGAACCAGGTTATTGTTCCCGATGCCGGAAAGGTAGCCTCAGAAAACCTTATGCTTCATGCCGAAGGTTCTCAAATGTATAAATACGACGGCAAATACTATCTGTTCAATATTTGCTGGCCACAAGGAGGTATGAGAACTGTTGTGGTGCACCGTTCAGACAACCTGACCGGTCCGTATGAAGGTCGTGTAGTTCTGCAAGACAGAGGCATTGCCCAAGGTTGTATTATCGATACTCCTGAGGGAAACTGGTATGCTTACCTTTTCAGGGATTACGGTGCAGTTGGTCGTATGCCCTACATTGTTCCTATGAAATGGGAGAATGGATGGCCCGTGTTGGGTGTTGATGGAGTAGTACCCGACACCCTCGACATCAAGGTTGCAAATATCAATGCCGCAGGTATTGTTGCATCTGACGAATTTGACAGGAAAGAAGGAGACAGGGAAATGCCTCTTGCATGGCAATGGAACCACAACCCTGATCATAACTTTTGGTCACTTACTGACCGTCCGGGTTATTTCAGGTTAACAACAGACAGGGTTGTTGCAAATGTTACTGAATCAAAGAACATACTTACTCAGCGCACCTTTGGTCCAACCAGTTCTGCTGAGATTACAATTGAAACTGCCGGAATGAAGGATGGAGACTATGCAGGATTAGTCGCTTTCCAAAGGATCTATGGCTTTATCGGTGTAAGGATGCAGGATGGTCAGAAGTCTATAGTGATGATGCGCAGCGAAAGAGATGAGCCTGTGTTGATTGACTATATGCCATTTGCCGGAGATAAAGTGGCTTTCAAAATCAACTGTGATTTTACAGAAAGGAATGACAAGGCCTTGTTCTATTTCAAGCTTGAAGGTAATGACTGGACTCAGTTTGGTGACACCCTTCAAATGCGTTATTCTATGCCCCACTTTATGGGATACCGCTTTGGGTTGTTCAACTTTGCAACAAAGGAAGCCGGCGGATATGTTGACTTTGATTATTACAGAGTGGGTGAAGGACAGCCTATTCAATAAGTATATGATATAGAATAAATAGATCCGGATTTGAACTAAACTTATCAGTCCTCGTTGGGAAAAAGCTCCTGCGAGTGATTTTGAAAAGGATGACTGTATAATTTGCAATTCCGGATAGAAGATAGATAAGGGGCATCCCAAGCGGGATGCCTCTTTTTTATTATTAGCACTTCACTGAGGAATATGATTTTCCAATTGCTTTCTCCTTACGCCGGGTATTGCCTTTTGATCATTTTGGTCTTATTTTTATTAATCATATATGCAATATAGGAATTAAAATTGCAACAGGAGCTAACCCGTGAAAGCCGCATTATGTGCGGTTTATACGTATTCGTACCTCGTAAAAGAGTTGCAAATCATATCAAAGCAATATGAAAAAGCGTTGATATTAATAAACTATCTTTCAAAAGCCCCGTTATATTTGCAAAACAAAATCATATTAAAATGCTTCGCTTTTCAAACAAAGTAAAATACGGATTACAGTTTCTGCTGTTTTTGGATGTGGATACTGAGGAGTATACAGACATCCAAAGGGCAGCAATATCCTGCGAAATCCCTCACAAATTCCTTGAAGGCATTGCCGTTACGCTGAAGAAGCATGGTATCCTTGAGGTCAAGAGGGGAGCAGGAGGGGGTTACCGACTGACGCGCGACCCACGGAATGTTTCTCTGGCCCAGATTATAGAAGCTCTGGAAGGTATATCTGGTAAGCCAAATTCAAAAAGTTTAGAACTGACCGGACAGGTGATTGATGAAATCCTGGCAGACACTATAGTCGAGTTCAGGAAACAAATGGAAAGTATAACCTTGCAGGATATACACAAGAAATACTATGAAAGTGCTGATAAACTAATGTATTACATCTAAAATAAAAAGCCATGACAAAAATTGCACAAAACGTTACAGAACTAATAGGTAGAACACCTCTTGTAAAAATAAATAAGCTTACTAATGGTGCTTCAGCCGAGGTAGTAGCAAAACTTGAATTCTTCAACCCTGCCGGTTCAGTTAAGGACCGTATCGCCCTTAGCATGATTGAGGATGCAGAACGTAAGGGTATTCTTAAGAAGGATTCTGTGATTATCGAACCAACCAGCGGTAATACCGGAGTAGGTCTTGCATTCGTTGCTGCCGTAAAGGGATACAAGGTTATCCTTACAATGCCCGAAAGCATGAGCGTGGAACGTCGCAAACTGCTTAAGAAGTTTGGTGCCGAATTAGTTCTTACTCCTGCTGCAGAAGGTATGAAGGGTGCTATTGCAAAGGCTGTTGAACTGGCTGCTGCCAACCCCAATTCATTTATCCCGCAACAGTTTAAAAATGCTGCTAATCCTGAAGTACACCGCAAGACAACTGCTCTTGAAATCTGGGAAGATACTGATGGTAAGGTTGATATTGTTGTATCAGGTATTGGTACGGGTGGAACTATCACCGGCGTGGGTGAAGTGTTGAAGGCTAAGAAGCCAGGTGTTAAGATAATTGCTGTTGAACCTGAAGCAAGCCCTGTTCTATCGGGTGGTCAGCCCGGTCCTCACAGGATTCAGGGTATCGGTGCAGGTTTTGTACCCGACGTACTTAATACATCTGTGTATGACGAAGTTGTCAAGGTTAGTAATGATGATGCTATCAATACAGCCAACCTTGCAGCAACTCAGGAAGGTATCCTATGCGGATTCTCTTCCGGTGCAGCTCTAAAAGCAGCAATTGAAGTTGCAAACCGCCCCGAAAACAAAGGAAAACTTGTTGTAGTTGTTCTTCCTGATACTGGTGAGCGCTATTTGAGTGCCTTCGAGATCTGATAGGCATCTTTGTTATAACTCAGTGAGCACAATAAGGCAGTAAGGGAAGTTGTACTGATCATCACATTTGCGGTTTTCAAGTCCTTTCCTTACTGCCTTCTTATTTATCACAATCAAACAAAATGTTTCTTATGTCAGATAATCAGTTGTTTAAACCCGAGGAGCGCATAGAACTACAGCGAGTGCTTTCAAAGATGAATCGCGAACAGTTGCTGTGGCTCGGAGGCTATATTTCCGCTGCCATAGATTTTGCCCCGGCAGTTCATGCGTCCTATGCCAATCCAGTTATCGAACCCAAGGTGCTCACGCATCTTGAGGAGGAGTCTTCCGGAGCGGTTAGTTCTCCACAAAGCCTGACTATTTTGTTTGGCTCTCATTCGGGCAACTCAGAAAAGGTTGCCCAAATAGCCAGAAAGGAAGCCCAGCGCCTGGGGCTTGAAGCCAAGGTCAGGAACATGGAAGATTACAATCCAAGGTCGCTAAAAGATGAAGAACAGTTGCTGGTAATTGTTTCCACCCATGGTGAGGGTGAGCCGCCACTCGCGGCTCAGGAGCTCTATGAAAAGCTTAAGTCGGGTAGGGGTTTTTCGGCAGAAAATATCAGATACTTAGTTATTGCCTTAGGTGACAGTACCTATAAGCATTTCTGCAAGACAGGGCATGACTTTTTTGAGTTCCTGAAAAAGCTTGGTGCTAGTCCGCTGCGTGATGTCGTTGAACTTGACACCGACTTTAATACCAGGCTTTCGGGACTTATTCCCGAGGTTGTTGGACAATTTGCTACTGTTAATGCAGCACAGTCTGCTCAGTCTTCAAGACCTGCAGCTGCTAAGGATGTCGAAGTTGACATACAAGATGGTCCTGTAGAAGTTGAAATTATTGAAAAGATTCAGCTTAACGGACGTGGTGCTGATAAGGAGACCTGGCATATCGAACTGGTTGCTGAACACCCGGCACTTAAATATCAACCGGGGGATGCAATTGAAGTCTTTACAGAAAATGACCCATCACTTGTAGCAGCAGTGCTTGATACAGTTGGGCTGGATGGCAGAGAACTGGTTGATATCGATGGAGCCAGAATGAGTCTGAAGGAAGCTTTACAGTATCATTCAGAATTGACAGTTCTGACTGCTCCAGTTGTAAAGAAATACTCTACCTTCTTGCAGAATGAGACCTTTAATCGTCTGCTTGAGGATCCTGAGCAGTTGAGCGCCTTCCTGGCAGGAACTGATGTACTTGATCTCCTTCAGAAATATCCGGCCGAACTCAAGGCTGTGGATCTTGTATCAACTCTGAGACGTCTGGCACCTCGTGCATACTCTATTGCCTCAAGTCCTGAGGAGGTTGGTAATGAGATTCATATCACTGTTGGTGCCGTACGATATGAGAAAGAGGGTAGGAGAAGAAACGGAGTGTGCTCAACCTTTCTAGCTGATCGGGTTGATGTCGGCCAAAGACTCAAAGTCAAGATCAGATCCAACAACCAGTTTCGTCTGCCGGAAGATGATAATACCTCGGTGATAATGGTGGGTGCAGGTACAGGAATAGCTCCATACAGAGGGTTCCTGCAGCAGAGAGCTGCACTTGGGCATAAGGGCAGAAACTGGCTGATATTTGGAGACAGGCATTTTACAACTGACTTCCTGTACCAGACTGAATGGCTCAAATACAGGAACTCCGGTCTGCTGACCCGCCTGGATGTAGCCTTCTCACGTGACCAGGAGCAGAAGATTTATGTACAGCACAAGATGAAACAGAATGCCGGTGAACTGTACAAATGGATTTCTGAGGGTGGACGATTCTACGTCTGTGGTGATATGAAGACCATGGCGGTTGATGTTAGAAATACCTTCCTGTCCATTTTGCAGGCAGAAGGTGGTATGTCACCCGAGCAGAGCCTTGAGTATTTCAATAAACTAAGAAAGGAAAGACGCTATCAGGAGGATGTGTATTAACTATTAAGAGAATTAGCAATATGAGCAATATTCCCAAACCCATAGAATGGGCTCCGTCACCCGTTGAACAGATCAAGATTAAAAGTAACTACCTGCGTGGTACCATAGCTGAAGGTCTTAAGGATGAAGCCACAGGTGCCATTTCAGCGGATGATACTCAACTTATTAAGTTTCATGGAAGCTACCAGCAATTTGACAGGGACCTTGAGGCTGAGCGTAAAAAGCAAAAACTGGAACCTTTGTTTCAGTTTATGATCAGATCCCGCACCCCTGCCGGGATTGCCACAGCCGACCAGTGGCTTGTCTTTGACAGACTGGCTGACGAATATGGCAATGGAACCCTAAAACTTACTACGCGTCAGGCTTTTCAATGGCACGGTGTGCTCAAGAAAAATCTGAAGGCGACAATGCAGAAAATAAACTCAACCCTTATTGACACCATTGCAGCATGCGGGGATGTCAACAGGAATGTGATGGCGACCTCCAACGAGGGGCTATCGCCCCTCGTCAGGGAAGTGGCAGCCTTTGCAAAACAGATCAGTGACCACTTGCTTCCCAAAAGCACAGCATATCATGAGATTTGGTTGGATAACAAACTTCTGACAGACGGTCAAACTGATGAAGAACCCATATTGGGTAAGACCTACCTGCCAAGGAAGTTCAAGATAGCCCTTGCAATACCACCTTATAATGACACTGATGTTTTTGCAAATGACCTGGGACTTATAGCAATAGGAGAGGGTGATAAACTTCTGGGATTTAACGTTGCCATAGGAGGAGGTATGGGTATGACTTTCGGCATGGAGGAAACCTACCCCAGGCTTGCCGACCTGATAGGCTATGTAGATAAGGAGAATATATTAAAGGTAGTAGAGGAAATAGTAAAGTTGCAAAGGGATTATGGTAACAGGGAGAACCGTAAACTGGCCCGGTTTAAGTACACCATCGACCGACTTGGCACTAATGTTGTAAAAGAAATAATCGAGCAGAGAAGCGGCATCAGGTTTGAAGATGTCCGACCCTATGAATTTACCCAGAATGGTGATGTGCTAGGCTGGAAGAAGAGCAGTGATGGCAAATGGTTTCTCGGACTCTTTGTTGAGCACGGAAGGGTAAGGGATACCTCAAAAGTGCAGCTTAAAACAGCCCTGAGAGACCTAGCCCGGATCAAGGTTTGCGATTTCAGACTTACCGGTAATCAGGGACTGGTGCTTGGAAGGATAGAGGAAAACCTCAAGCCTCATGTAGAGAATATACTTGCTATATACAATGTATCTTATGGAGAAGGAGTATCTGGTATCAGGAAAAATGCTATTGCCTGTGTGGCGCTTAATACGTGTTCGCTCGCTTTTGCTGAGGCAGAACGATATCTGCCTGAACTAAACACAAAGATTGAGTCCATTCTTAAGGAGCTCGACCTTACCTCTGAAGATATTCTGATCAGAATGACAGGATGCCCCAATGGTTGCGGACGTCCCTTCCTGGGTGAGATAGGTCTTGTTGGTCGTGCTATTGGACGTTACAACCTATATCTTGGCGCAGGCTTTTCTGGAGATCGTCTCAATACCCTTTACAAGGAGATGCTTGACGAGGAAGGCATCCTAAAAGAGTTGTCTGTGCTGTTGTCCCGATATGCCAATGAAAGACAGCCCGGAGAGCGCTTTGGTGATTTTACTGTGCGTACCGGAATAGTAAGTCCAAGTCAATCTGTCACAGTTTACTGATACTATTATGCAATACCTTCCGATAGGGATAAATCTGGCCGGCAAGAAGGTCCTGATTATTGGGGGAGGCCGTGTAGCTCTCCGCAAGATAGAGACCCTGGAGCTTTATACGCGTGAACTTTGGGTGTTGGCTCCGTCTATACGTGATGATATCAGAAACCGAAGCTGGATCAACCTTATAGAAAGGGAATATCAACGCGGTGATCTGGCTGGCTTCTTTATGGTGATTGCTGCCACAGACAACAAGGCATTGAATCTGGCCATTGCCGAGGACGCCCGGCAATGTGCCTGCCTTGTAAGTGTGGCCAGTGACCCTGGAGCCGGAGACTTTATTTCCCCTGCTATTTATTTCGATGGAAATATGTCTGTAGCCGTCAGTTCCGATGGTCTTGATGTGAAAAAATCAGTCAGATGGCGTGACAAGATTGCCAGGATACTATCAGAAGGATTTCTGGATAATTAACCTCCTAATCTCAAACCCATGTCTTCACAAAATAACATTACTAAGGGCAAAGTAACGATTGCCGGGTTTGGACCCGGCAATCCTGAGTTGCTCACAGTTAAGGCCTATAATGCACTAAACATTGCTGATATTATATTCTACGATGATCTCTTGGATGCATCTTATCTGGATAGGTTCAGTGCCGAGAAGGTCTATGTTGGCAAGCGTAGCAACAGGCATACCTATCCCCAGACAGAGATCAACCGTATGTTGGTTGAAGCTGCAAAGACCGGACATAATGTGGTTCGTCTTAAGGGGGGGGACCCTTTGATCTTTGGTCGGGGTATGGAGGAATATGACCATATTACAAGAGAAGGGGTAGAGGCCGAAATAATACCGGGTATTAGCAGTGCTGTTGCAGCTGCAGCGGAAGCCCTTGTACCCCTAACTTCCAGGGGACTGTCGTCATCTGTTGCCTTTTTGTCTGGGCATGACCCTGACAAGTTGGATGTTCCTTTGGCCGATACCCTGGTTGTTTTCATGGGAGCCTCCAATCAGAAGGAGTTGGCCCAACTATTTATAAAGAAAGGTTATGATGGCAACACTCCAGTGGCAGTTTGTCATAGGGTGTCCTTTAGTGATTCTGATACAAGACGCTACACACTATCTTCGCTCTCAGAGAGTAATGAGTTGTTGCCATCTCCATCGATAATGATTGTGGGGCAGACCGCGGCATCCAGGGCTGGTCGTACAGTCAGAAGGTGGTTGTATACTGGTTCCCGATTACCAGCCTGGAAAAACACAGATGGGGCATTGGTTCATGCACCCTTGGTTAGCATAAGGGCTGACTATAGCGCTGAACCTGCCAATATCTTTAATTGTGACAGCATTCTGTTTCCTGGGCGCAATGCCGTTGAGCACTTTTTTAGATACCTGGCGCATCATAAAATTGACCTGAGGGCTGTACTTGACAAACGCCTGCTTGCGTTAACTCCGTCAGCATCCCATGCCCTTAAAGGAATTGGACTATATATAGATCCGGAGTTTGAAGGAAGCACAGAAGAAGGAATCTTCAGGATAAACCGATGGATCAAACTAGGTGGGGAAAAGGTACTATTACCATGTTCTTCAGTTGGGATGCCCGAACTTTCAACAACTTTGGGAGAAGTTGTTGCAGAGGTCAACAATCTGCATTTGTTTGAAGTAGTTCGTAATCCGCGACCCGTCAAACATGATCTCGGTATGTTTTCTGGCGTAATGTTCTCCTCAGCACTAAGCGTAAGCCATTTTTGTGAGCTATATGGAGGCTTTCCACAAAACATGGAGTATCGTTTTTCAGATACAGGGGCAAAGGAACTCTTTATTCAGTTGTCGGGAACATCCGAAAGCAATAGCGTCAGCGTTTGATCTCCGGATTTGCTTGATTAAGTTCTATATTCTTACTTTAATTATTCATTTACCTAAGGGGAATTCTAAGGAAGAGGTTTACCATAAGTATTACATCCTGGTTAGGTATTCTCCCTATATAACCATCAGGCTGATGCTCCCTGATTTTGTTTCTGAAGTTTAGTGTTGAATATCCAATAGAAGCTCCGACTGAATTATCATTCGTTTCTTTATTCCATTTGAATTCCAAACCTAAGGCTACATTATAGCTTAAGATGGGTTCAGTAAAGCTTCTTTTTACATTGGGTTTTCCATTGTACTTGAAATCTCCGGACATCCAGCCAAATGATAATTCATTTTCGAGAAACAGATAGAACGGGTCATCTGAAAGAGTATTAAGAGCTAAGTACAGTTTAGGTACAAGGCCTATCTGCGGACTGGTTAATTTGTATTCAAGTCTTGCATAATCCCTTTTCGGGGGTATTGGGTATCCGTCCTTATCTGTACTCCAGCTTGTGCCGTCATCAAAAGTATAGTACCCATACCTGGTTCTAATACCAACACTAAAATACTCATAAGGTCTATAGTCCACTCCCAGCATTGCTCCAAAGCCTCCTACGTCTTCCATAAAGAAGGTCCCGTTATAAAATGCTCCCGGTGTTATCGAAAATTTTGATTGTGTTGTAGCCTCCTGTGAGCAAATAAAAAGTGCTGTAAGGAAAACAAAAATTTGACACTTCATTTAGGTTTGGTTATGCGTGAAACTTAAGTCCTGATTAATATTAATATAGTTTACAGTATTTCGATTATCCGTTCATTAATCTGAGTTGTTCCCTCAGCCACAACCTTCTTTGTTTCAATACTATAAATGACCCATCCTGATTCATGTATTCTTGATGCTGACCAGGTTTCATTCATATCCCAATATCCAATCACCTGAACGGTTGAGTCTTCAATATTGATTTGGCCAAATAGACCAGTAGTGAAAATCAGGGCAACTACTGTAGGAATAAGGTTTTTCATTCTGTTGAGTCGTTTTAGGTTGTAATGGTCGTGAGAAACAATTGTTTGTAAAATTAACGATATTCTCGAAGAATTTTAGACCAAGGTCTAAAATTCTGGGAACTTTATATTTTGACTTTCGTTCAAGGTATTTATTTATTGTAAAGTTATGTTCTAAAATTCTAATTAATTAACCAAAAGCCTTGTTTATGAGTAACTTTCTACTAAGCCTTGTTTTTCTTTTACTACCTCTGGGCCTTAGTGCTCAGCTTATTGAAGGCGATGACTGTAGTAATCCCATCGACCTTTCTTCAATAAGTTCACCTTATATAGGTTCTACGATAAATGCTGCAGATGACTACTCAGAGAATGATTTGTCAGGTAGTGATCTGATGTTTTATTATGACTTAGAGCCTGGAACAAGTATATGTGTTGAGGGTACAGACAGCAACTTCTCCTTGGTATTAGCTATGTATGTTGGTGGAGATTGCCCCGGTGGTACAATGATAGACTATGGTGATTATTTTAATAATCGAATGTGTTATACCAATAATGCTGGATCCATAGAGCGGGTATGGATAATTGTAGACAGCTATGGTGGTCCTGGAGGTGAATTTCAGCTTAATTGGCGATTGGATGAACATCCTGCGCCTTTGTTTGATACTAGTGATATAGAAGAAGGAGATGACTTTGCTATACTACGCTGGGGTTCACTTCCGGGAGTCGATGAATGGGAGGTCAGATATGCTAACGATGATGAAAAAGCTCCCCAATGGAAGGTACTAAAGACAACTACTAACGAAGTTATGCTTACCGAGGTGGAAAAGGGATATTATAAGGTAATGGTAAGGGCTTTGTATAATGATGGTATAGCCGGTACCTGGACTGAGAAGGTGTATTTTGAGATTTCCGGCATGGACACAGAAGAAGTTAGTATCCCTTTAAGCATAAATAACGTTGACTATTATTCCATCTACACTTCTACATCCTATCTCAGGATTATGGGAGGGTATTATGCCATAGAAGCTGAAGGAAGCAAAAATAGTCTGGTTACTCCAAAGTTTTCCGATGATCTTGAGGGGGGCTTTGGTTACGTTGGAATGCAATTTGGAAGTAAGTAATGATGACGAGGGTTATTACTTGTTTGTGGGTACCTTGAGTGAGCCATGGGACATGGGTTCTTTTAAGGAGCAGCTGAGAATTAATAGTTTAGGTATCATAAAATCCACATATCAAGTAATACTGAAGGATGTTCCTGAAGATCATAAGTATGTGGCAATCATGCTTTATAATGAATTTGGCTTTGGTTCTGGATATTTACATGTATTTGATCTTAGGGTAGAGGAAGCTGTTAGTGGCTGTATTCCTCCTTCAGGGTTTCAGGTAAATGCAGGGAGCAACTTCCTTTCATTATTTTGGGTTAATGCCAATAACTATGATGGATGGCATTTGAAGTACGGAAGAGCAGGATTTGATGTGGATACAGAAGGGGAGTTAGTGACTACAGAGGATGTTTTTATTGATATAGAGGATCTTGAACCCAATACAAGTTATGACCTCTATCTTAGAACAATTTGCGAAGTCGGAAGAGAGAGTGAATGGTCAGATCCAATTACAATTAAGACCCACATATTGGGCGACTATTGTAATGATGCTGTAGATATATCTACTCTTACATCACCAGTCATCGAATCTACAGCTAACGCTTTTGCAAACGGATTCTATAAAGATTTGTATGGATATATTAACCTGAATCCGGGTGAGTCAATTGAGATACAGATAGTTCAGGCGGATAGCTCAAGTGCTTTTTGTGATGTGTATGCCGGAGAAGATTGTGATGATGGGGAATGGTTAGGCTACTTTGATTATAGAGAAGGGGTTCCCTTTGAGTGGAAGAATAATTCGGAGGTGCCGGTGAAACTTTGGTTTGTATTCTCAGTTGGTCACAGGGATGGTGGCGCATTTGAGTTTAATTGGACGCTTAATCCATGCATGGATCCTGCAATACTAGGCCTGGATCCGATAGGAGGAGGTAAGGCTCTTCTATCCTTCATTGAAAATGGAGATGCCTCACTATGGGAAGTTGCCTACGGCCGTAAAGGATTTGTCCCGGGTAAGCTATGGTCCTGTAGGTTTTAATCCCGACGAAGGCGGAACTACAACAACTGTAAATGACCCCCTCTATACGATTACGGATTTTGATGAGGTTACAGCCTACCACGTATACGTTAGAACAGTTTGTGATGCTGGTGCCTACTCAGAATGGGCAGGACCTCTTCAGATTAATGAAGTCCCAGGAGACGATTGCTATAGTGCATTAAACCTGACAGTTATGTCAGCTCCTTACGAGGGAAGTATGGCATATACTACAGTCGATTTCAATAATTGTTATGACAATGTTAAACGTGACATGGTTTTCACCTTTGATCTGGAGCCAGGGCAGTCAATCAAGATATGGCTGGAAGATGCAGGATTCAATGCAACTTATGCAGCACTAGTGGGAGAAGATTGCGAAGGCCAGATGTTTAGCTGTGGCAAGAATCCGGAATCAAATCCTGTAGCTTGGTATAACAATAGCGATGAACCCCAGGTTGTTTCGTATGTTCTAGGTGACATTGGTGGGGAAGGTGATGACTTTACTCTTAACTGGGAATACGGGACAGAGCCCATCTGTATCTTTAACCTTGAGTTTGAGCAATTTGGCGTATATGGTCAGGACTTCATTAGAATCAAGTGGAAATCTACTGGAAATGTTCATCCTGATAAGGTGGTATATGGTCCGGCAGGATTTGATCCAGCTACGGGAGGTACTGTTATGCAGCTGAACCAATCACTGAATTCATGTTCTATTTATGACCTGGTTAAGGGGCAATTATATGATATCTATATATTTAGCCCCTGTGTTGATGCAAAACCGGTTAAGCGTTCTGTAATGCTTCCGTGTGAACCTCAGGTTTCAATTCTAAATGTGCAACCTTATGATATCATAGATCTTAGTGATGGCGGAGGAAATGTGGAGATAGCTTATAACGATAACTGTAACAACTTATTTTACCTTATTTTCATGGATGAAAATAGTTCTGATTACTATTTGTCTACTTCATATCAACTGGAAGGCGTCGAAGGTATTCAGACTTTGAAGATTGATCCATCACTACCCTCAGGTAAATATATTATGGCCTTGGCTGTTGCTGGTTTACGTTCTAATGGGTATCCTGATATGAAATATCTTTATTCGCAAATTGTTTATGTAGTTAATAATACAAAGTCAATCAAGTTTAGTTACCCCAGTTTTGATGAGGTCTACCAATATCAGGAAGGGATTAATAATTACGTGGATTTTTCATGGTTGACAAGTAATGTTGGCTTTGTCAATGTTGAGTACTCCATAAATGGTGGTTTAACCTGGGAAAGTGTCAGTTATAAGCAAAGTACTGGTAGAGGAGTCCCAACGGAAGACTATAATGAAGCAAGGCTGAAAGTACCTGAGTCATGGGTAGGTAAAGAACTGATGCTTCGTGTATCCTCAACATTTGATTCATCTGTGTTTGCTGTTTCACCGACAGTTACCATTCTGCCTGAGCAATCACCATTTACTCTTATCTCTCCTACTGAAGAATTGGTTATCAGGATGGGTGAGGATATCATTATTGAGTTTGGGATGACATATGCTGAAGCTATAGCATATTCTGTGGTATCGTACAGTAGTATTGAATTATTCTCAGGAACGTTTGATGCTGATGAGGGATTTAATACTCTTGAGATCAATACAAGTAGTATTGAACCAGGTTCAGGCTATTGTGTAATTATATATGGAGCTATAGCAGGTTGGAGAGCTGATGTAGGAAATATAACAGTTGAACCTGATCCAACATCAGTCGAAGAACATCCTGCTAGCATAGCAGGTGTAAGTATATGGCCTGTTCCTGCAAAAGATGTTCTGTATGTTCGTTCATCGGTCGAAAACGATATTAGGATTGCAGAACTGTATGATCTGACAGGTAGAAAACTGGATCAGACCATAGTCAACGGTCAGGCATTCACCATAAGTAAGCTGGCTTCAGGAGTATATGTTGTAGTGGTTGAAGGAAAATCCTACAAGGTTGTGAAGAAATAGGCAGGACTAATTGATAAACTACTGAAAAGGTTGTTGCTTAACATGCAAACCTGGTGAAGTCAAAACAAAAGGCGGGAGACATCTCCCGCCTCTTGTTTATTTGATAAACCGTATGATGCTTACTAAAGGGCCATAGTAATAGCATAAGGTGCGTCCATCACTTACTTTGTAACATCCTGTCCATGGGTCCCAAATCATAGTGCCTTCCAGGTTTTAAGTTACTGAAATGATTACATTCCCGACTTTTTGTCTTGTCTCAACATACTGGTAAGCTTCTACTATATTATAAAGACTACAGACTCTGTCGATAAGTGGTTTGTAGTGACCTTCTTCGTATAGTTTTCTCAGAAAGAGCAAATCATTCTTGTCAATTGTGGGTATTGGGAAGAGGACTCTCTTACCACCGGATATTGAAGTGAACAGGGCTAAAAATACATTTGCTCCATTCTTGCCAAGCGACTTGACTACCGCTATATTGCCGGTATTGCATACGGCCGTAACGTTAGCCCCAAAATACTTTGCCAATTGAACCGCAGCAGACTCAGCGATAGTCTTGTATTCGGCATGAGCACCAAAGTTGCAGTATTGATCCGGAAGAATACTCTCCAATTGTACCTGGCTGTATTTCAACGTTTTTTATGTTGAGAAATTAAATAAACAAGGAGGAGAACACACCATAGAACTGCTGTATAAAACTTGTAGAGATCGAGTGAATCTGCTAATCCCAAGCTCCTCAGCTAATGGTCCGAAGATAATTGGAACAATAAACACAATAGGGATCCATGGCAATAGGCCATAATTTACTTCACCTACCTGACCATTAAATACATGATAGCAGAAAAAGGCTAAGCCATATAAAATCGGTCCGGCTATAAGACTTATCAGAACCCATTTCGTTTCTGCCTTTTTAATTCTCAGCCTTGCTTTTAAATCTTTTAACCCATTCTTCCCGTCAAAGAATGCTGTCAGGAATATGCCTGTAATGGTGGGATTATAGGCTCCAATGAAAAATAAGAGTAATACGCTCAGTGGAGAATTAAATGGATCTGATTCAATCTTATCCAGAACAGGTATCCAGCATCCCCAGGATATAGCGTAGCAAGTAATAATAAATAAAAGGAGTTTCTTATATCTCATTTCTGTCTTATTTAGAGTCATTATGCTTCCTTGCGTTGAATGAAATGACAATGGGAATGCTTATGTGAAAAATAAAACAAAATATCTAAGAGTCAATTTGTTATTGCTGATTTAATCATGCCTGAATAATATGGTATGTCTGAGGTTAGTTAAGTCGACATTCCTTATTTCCTGCTTGAGAACTATTGAATAAAAGGTCTTTGAAATATCGATAGTCCCTACAAATAGTACAATAAGTTGGTATCTTTATTTATTTCGATCCACCGTTAATCATTCTTGAAACAATGCCTTTGGGGTTGGTAAACTCTGCCATCAGTATGCCTCCTATGTGAAGTGCAATATATGGAATCAGATAATAGAGGGAAAGTACATGTATCTCTTTTAGCAGGCCTTTGAATTCCTTGGGTCCATTTTCCATAAATATTCCTGTAAACAAGGATATAGCTACACAGATGTAAAATACAACATAAGACCATTTTTGGAACTTCTCTTTGGTACTCAATGTTTTATTAAAAGGATTCTGTATTCTAATCTTCCTCAGTACAGTAAATATAAAGCGTGACCAGAATAATCCAATTAGAACGTAGCCTAAGTAAATGTGCCATTGCCACATGGGGGCTCTGATTTGCTTAGCCAAAGCTATTGACTGGTCTTTTGACAATGGCCGGTCTGTATCTTTAAAATAGTTCTCAACAATACCTGCAAGGTTATCTTTGCTCAACCATGTGTTCCTAAGAAAAATGGTGATTATTATTAGAATAAATGTAATTGCAATCGTCCAATGTAGTATTCTGTAAATTCTAGAATAAGACTGTTCCATTTTAGGGTTTTGTTTGTAAACAGAAATATTATTCAATTTGCATAAGGTGGAGACTTACCCTTTTTCAGACAACTTAAAAATAGACTTTTTTCTCTTTAAACCATATTTTCAAATGCATTTTCAGTGAGCTGAAAGGTTCTGTCAAGGGCGGCATTCCTCCCAATGATATATGTGGATGATTTTGGTTATATAGTTGACCTTTTCTGTGCCAAATCTTGCAATTTCTCGATTATCTCAGCATCATTGCGGTTGCTCTTATAATACCACCTACAGCGAAACATCCATACCCGAATACTTCTTCCTCCAACTATATAATGTTGTTCTGGCTATACCATGTTCCCTACGTAGGGTTTGAACTTCTATGCCACTATCTGATTCTCTGCAAATCATGATTTATTCATAACTCTTTTTTGCCTGTTAAAACTTAATTTTTTGTCTATTATTAAACAGTCTGATTTTTGGGGGAGCTTACAAGGGGTCAATATCACCGGAATATCCACAAACCATAAATGCTATACAGTGTTGCCACCTGGTCGATCATTTTGCCTAATTCTAAAGTGCCCGGTAATTCTCGTAATATTCCACTCAAACCCCTATGGCCGCGTGTTGTAACCGCTTATTTATTAGGTCCTACTTATTGATTTTAATTGGTTTTATCGAACTTGTAAACCGCAGGGAATGAGGAATGGTTTGATATTTATTAATCACCCCTATTGCTGTGCATCCTACCCCTGTTGTTTGGTAGTCGAAATTGAATGTTACACCATCCGATTTAATCAATTGATAGATGTATTTTGCCTTTGTAAGATTCTCCGTGCTGTAATTATAGCAATTAAAATTAAATGGTTGTGTTGCCGAGAACTCGATACCGATTCCTTCATCATTTGTTATTCTTACATATTGGTTATCTGTTCGCAAACCACAATCTTGAGGTATTAAATAGGGCTCAAACATATTATCCACTGTTGACTGATAAAGCCCAATACGGTATCCGGTTTTGCGATCGGGATAATTCTCCTGTGGCCCGCGACCAAGCCATTCTACATTTTGCATCTGGCTATTTAATACCCATTTTGTTCCAATGCGTGGCAAGTACATGGGCATGTTTCCATTCGGATGAATTGTGTGCTGTAAAATAATATCACCGTCGGGCGAGATCGTATAAATCATTTCATTCTCAAAGCCTGCCCTGTCTTCATTTCCAAAGAGAGCAATTTCACTAATACTGACAATTATATTCTCATCTTTCTTTTCAACCCGAAATGATTCAAGTTTTGACTTCATTTTATCCAGACCGGTAGAATACCATGCAGTGGCAATCATTCTTCCGTAGCCCTCAGTTCTGGGATATACATTAACCGAATAAGTAGTCCAGTCGTCCAGTTCGTTCGCCAGAGGGGCACGCCAAACGTTGAATTGCGCCCCCTGTTTCAGCAATTCTGTACCCATATATTTCATGGAGTATAATTGTCCATCGGCTTTATCAAATGTATAATCAAAGTTTTTTCCGGATACAATTAAATGTTGTTCACTATCTGTAATTTTTAAAGGATTGGTCAGATGCTTTACCAATTTTTTATCAGCAGGAACAAACCATGGTAATTCCAATTGATCCCAACACAGTTCAAACCCCTTCGGTGCCCATTGTGTAGCTTCCTTCAAATGAAAACTAACTGTTACCAAATAGGTTGAACCGGCTTTTAGCTGAGGCTTTGGGATAGGAAGAACGTAGATTCCTTCTGCTTCCGGTTCGACATCCACTTCCAAGTTTCCTGAAGCTATAGATGTTCCATTTTCCTCCAGACTCCAACGTGCATCAAAGACATTTGTATTGGTAAAGAAGTGTCGATTCTGCACTTCAATTTCCATTTTTTCGGCATTGCTCCACTTTACAGAAATAGGTTGAGCCGACTTCTTTATTTGCCACATTTCAGGTTGCGGAACCCGATTGGGCCAGATACTTCCATAAGTACGCGCTCCAATTCCATAGCTGAAAAACTCGCCTTCCTTTTCCTCCTGTTCAAAATCAAGCCACAAAGCTGCACGTGTTTTCAAGTTGGGATTTGCTGCCAATAATTCATTGATGTCAATCGCTTTGGAGAAAATACCCACCTGATCGATAATGGCATCGCACAAATATTCGGAGGTATGTTGACCATGTGTCTCGGCATTCCTACCCACATTAATAGGAAATGGAAAATTGGTCATGTTCCCGGTGATCGGTTTTTCAGCAACCTTTTTACTGTTGATAAATAGTGACATCGTTTTCCCGTCATAATAGCCTACTACATGATGCCAGTTTTCTATCCAATTTTCGGGTAGTTTAGCCCGGATGAATTTCTTTTGATTTGTATAAATGTAAAATTCAAGTTGATCCGATCCGATTTGCTGCAACCCAAATTGACAGTTTCCTTTAGTGAGTATTGTTCCGCCCATATTCATTAACTCACGTGGAAAAATCCAAAGCGAAACCGTTAATTCATTACCTGTAATTTCTATATTCTTATCCTGGTAGATTTCCACCCATTGGTCGTGCCCATTCAGATCAATACCTTTTCCCTCGTGTCCGGCAACCAGTTTTGCACGTCCCATGATGTGCGTTGGGATTTTGTTTGGTGATGAATCTGTCAATTTACGAACTGGCTCGCACAAACCTATACTCACGAAATCCCATATTGCACCACCCATGATACGTGGATACTTGTAAATGACATCCCAGTATTCATCCAGTCCACCTCCGGCATTTCCAGCTACCGAAAGGTATTCGTCCATAAACGATGGTCGCGGATCAACACTCTCAGGAACCATCCCAACCTGTGTTTTTAGATTAAATGGAGTGGCGTAACGTGGACCAATAATCTCTTCGCAGGGATGCGAAAAAGCATTCCCACCATACATCCAGTATCGTGTACTGTCATATTTCCGTCCTTCATCAATTACAGCACATATATTTCTACCTTCCCCACTCTCATTGCCTGCACTCCAGAAAAGAATGGAAGGATGATTGCGGTCGCGCAACACCATTTTCCGAACCCGATCTCGGTACATGGGCTCCCATTCCGGATTATCGTTAAGGTATTCTGTGGCATGTGCTTCAACTCCTGCTTCGTCAATAATATAGAATCCATATTCGTCAGCCAATTCTAAATAGCGTGTTACAGGTGGGTAGTGTGATATGCGTATACAATTTATATTGAACTGTTTAAACAGTTCAAAATCTTTCCGAATGGTGGCTTCGTCCATGGTATGCCCCAAAGTGGGGTGTTGCATGTGCGTATTGATGCCGTTTAGTTTTATAGCCTTGCCATTGAGGTAGAACACCTGATTGCGGATTTCGGTTTCTTTAAAACCAATACGGCCCGTAATTACTTCTTCGGTTTTTCCTTCATTGTTTATTAATTCCAATGTTAAGCGATACAGATTGGGCGTTTCTGCGGTCCACTTTTTAGGATTTTTTACCAACGCAGAAGCATTAATAGTTGTAGTACCATCGGCACTAATCTGAAAAACATCAGAAGTAAAATCCTGGACTAATACATTGTTTGCATCAAACAGCGAAGTGCGAACTTTATAGTTCTGTTTGTCTGTTGTCGATTGGTTTTTTACAGTAATCTGCAGACTTAATTTTGCATTTAAATAGTTTTCGTCCAGGTCGATAGTTGCATACCAGTCGAAGATATGCACATCCTTTTTTGCATACAACCAGACATCGTCGAATATACCAGCAAGGCGCCAATAGTCCTGACTCTCGAGATACACACCATCTGAATATTTAATTACGTTGACGGCAATAGTATTTTCCCCTGGTTTCAGGTAATTGGTAATATCATATTCTGCTGGCTCTTGGGCCCCTTGGTTGTAACCCACTTCCTGTCCGTTGATCCAGACAAACGATGCCGAGGCAGTTTTCTCCATGCGCAAAAAAATGCGTTTGCCATTCCAATCTGGCGGCAGGGTAAATGCTTTGCGATACGAGCCTGTAGGGTTGTATTCGCGAGGAACATAAGGTGGATTGGATTGAAAAGGATGTGCTACATTGCGAAACTGGGGATCGCCAAAGCCCTGCATTTCCCAGTTGGAGGGAACTATAATTTCAGACCATTCCTGATCGTTAAAATTTGATGTAAAAAAGTCGGTGGGTGTACCTTCCGGAGTATGGGCAAAATGGAACTTCCACTTTCCATTTAACGAAAGCACATTCTCTGAATCCGATTTCTTAAGATTTAATGCTTCTTCAATCGACTCCCAAGGAATACAAACCGTGTGTCCTTCAGTCTGGTTGACTTCAAATATCGCTGGATTTTCGATAAAATGATAAACGTTTGCAAATTCCGATTGCTGTGCTGACAATGTAAAACTTGCCAGAGTGATAAATAAACCAACTAATTTTTTCATGCTTGATTCCGTATGATTTTGCATTGTCTATTCTCGCGGTGTAATCTTCCCTTAGCTAGCTACACCCAAAACTAAAGAATTCCAATCAGAATTGTTGTTGTCCTGTTGGAATGTGGGAAACTCGGAGAGTTTTCCATATTTCAACAGGAATTCCGTAGGTGTTAATTGCCCTAAGGAAGAATGTGGCCTCTG
>Ga0209723_1003078_pt1 | contig 20788 bp, 16 predicted proteins | sample BiotimSIPDNA_2_FD_185750 | JGI IMG/M metagenome (GOLD analysis project Ga0209723, IMG submission 185750) | Anaerobic biogas reactor microbial communites from Washington, USA - Biogas_R2 time_0 SIP DNA (SPAdes) (version 2) | ecosystem: Engineered > Bioreactor > Anaerobic > Unclassified | place... | reverse complement strand
CGGCTGCGATCTCCTCGTTCGGGTTGCGGCCGAGGTTGATGTCCCGCATGAAGGAGCGCATCGCCGCCAGCTTCTTCAGGACCGCGTTGACGGGCGCGACATCGCCGGCTGTGAACAGGTTGGCGAGGTACTCGACGGGGATACGCAACGTGTCGATCGCTGCGAAGAGGTTGTCCTTGTCCTCGGCGTCGTGGCCGGTGTCCTTGACGACGTCGACCACCGGGGAGAGCGGGGGGATGTACCAGACCATTGGCATGGTGCGGTACTCCGGGTGCAGTGGCAGAGCGACCTGGTAGTCCTGGATGAGACGCCGCACGGGGGAGCGCTTGGCGGCTTCGATCCAGTCACCCGGGATCCCGTCGCGCTCAGCTGCAGCGGCGACAGCCGGGTCGTTGGGGTCGAGGAAGACCGAGCGCTGGGCCTCGTAGAGGTCGTGGTCGTTCTCGACCGAGGCAGCCTCCAGGACGCGGTCCGCGTCGTAGAGCATCAGGCCGATGTAGCGCAGCCGCCCCACGCAGGTCTCGGAGCACACGGTCGGGATGCCGACCTCAATGCGGGGGTAGCAGAAGGTGCACTTCTCGGCCTTGCCGGTCTTGTGGTTGAAGTACACCTTCTTGTAGGGGCAGCCGGTGATGCACATGCGCCAGCCGCGACACCTGTCCTGGTCCACGAGCACGATGCCGTCCTCGGCGCGCTTGTAGATCGCACCGCTCGGACACGAGGCCGCACAGCTGGGGTTGAGGCAGTGCTCGCAGATCCGCGGCAGGTAGAACATGAAGGTCTGCTCGAACTCGAATTTCACCTTGTCCTCGATGCCCTTGAGCATCGGGTCCTTGACCGCGTGCTCCTTGCTCCCACCGAGGTCGTCGTCCCAGTTCGCCGACCAGGAGACGTTCATCGGCTTGCCCGAGATGAGCGAGTAGGGCCGAGCGACAGGGAAGTTCTCCTGCGCAGGAGCACCGAGGAGGGTCTCGTAGTCGTAGGTCCAGGGCTCGTAGTAGTCCTGGATCTTCGGCATCTTCGGGTTGGAGAAGATCGTGAGCAGCTTCTTCAGCCGACCGCCCGCCTTGAGGTTGAGACGGCCGTTCTTCAGGGTCCAGCCGCCGAGCCACTCCTCCTGGTCCTGGTACCCGCGCGGGTAGCCCAGGCCGGGTCGGGTCTCGACGTTGTTGAACCAGACATACTCCGTGCCGGCCCGGTTCGTCCAGGCCTGCTTGCAGGTCACCGAGCAGGTGTGGCACCCGATGCACTTGTCGAGGTTCATCACCATCGCCATCTGCGCCATGACTCTCATGGTTCAAACCTCCCTGTCAGTACGTGACGTCCTGGTTGTGGCGACGGCGGATCATCGTCACCTCGTCGCGGTTGTTGCCCGTCGGCCCGATGTAGTTGAAGAAGTAGGCGAGCTGCGCATACCCACCGATGATGTGGCTCGGCTTGATGAGGATGCGGGTCAGCGAGTTGTGGATGCCACCGCGACGCTGGTTGGTCTCCGTGAGCGGCACGTCGATGAGGCGGTCCTGCGCGTGGTGCATGAAGACCGTGCCCTCCGGCATCCGGTGGCTGACGATCGCGCGCGCGGCGACCACGCCGTTGCGGTTGACGGCCTCGACCCAGTCGTTGTCCCTGATGCCGACCTTCTCGGCGTCGACGTCGGACATCCAGATCGTCTGACCGCCGCGGGAGAGGCTGAGCATGAAGAGGTTGTCCTGGTACTCGCTGTGGATCGACCACTTGTTGTGCGGGGTCAGGTACCGCACGGAGACGCCGCGCTCGTTCAGCTCGCCGATCTCGCTCTCGCCGAAGAGCATCGTCATGTTCAGCGGCGGTCGGTAGACCGGGAGCGCCTCACCCATGCCGAGCATCCAGTCGTGGTCGAGGTAGAACTGCTGGCGCCCGGTGAGGGTGTGGAACGGCTTGAGCCGCTCGATGTTGATGGTGAACGGGCTGTAGCGACGACCCCCGGACTCCGACCCGGACCACTCCGGGCTCGTGATGACCGGGACCGGCTGCACCTGGGTGTCGGCGAAGGTGATCTGCTTGCCCTCGTGCTCGGCCGCGAGGTCGTGCAGGGTGGTGCCCGTGCGCTTCTCGACGTTCTTGAAGCCGAGGGTGGAGAGGTGACCGTTGGCGACGCCGGACAGGTGGAGGAAGGCGTCGGCCACGTGGATGTCGGTCTCCATGAGTGGCTGCCCGTCGCCGGCCCCGCCGTGTCGGACACCGTTGCGCCGGCGCAGGATGTCCATCTCCCGCTTCACGTCGTAGGGCACGCCCTTGGTGAGCATGCCGACCTTCTCCATGAGCGGGCCGATCGACGTCATCTTGTCGTAGACGGCCGAATAGTCACGCTCGGCCACGGCCAGGACCGGCATGGTCCGGCCTGGGACGGGCTCGACCTCGCCGGTGCGCCAGTCCTTGACGATGCCGTGTGGGGTGGCCATGGCCTCGGGGGTGTCGTGCCACAGTGGCTTGGCGACGACGTCCTTGCGGGTGCCGAGGTGGTCGACGGCCAGCTCCGAGAACTTCTTCGCGACCGCCTTCCACGTGTCCCAGTCCGTCTTGGACTGCCACGGCGGGGAGATCGCCGGGTTGAAGGAGTGCACGAAGGGGTGCATGTCCGTCGTGTTGAGGTCGTGCTTCTCGTACCATGTCGCTGCCGGCAGGACCACGTCGGAGAAGAGGGTCGAGCTCGTCATCCGGAAGTCGAGCGTCGTGAGTAGGTCGAGCTTGCCCTCGGGGACCTCGTCCGGCCAGACGATCCCCTCGGGCCGCTTCTCCGGGGGCGCCTGGGCTGCGGTGACGGCGTTGTCGGTGCCGAGGAGGTGCTTGAGGAAGTACTCGTTGCCCTTCGCCGAGGAGCCGAGGAGGTTGGCCCGCCACAGGCTGAGGATCCGTGGGTGGTTCTCCTCGGCCTCCGGGTCCTCCACCGCGAACTTCAGGTCGCCGGACTTCAGCTGGCTGACGACGTAGTCGGCCGGCTCCATCCCGGCGGCCGCGGCCTCGTCGGCGAGCGCGAGACTGCTCCGGTTGAACGTCGGATAGCTCGGCGTCCAGCCCAGCCGCACCGACTGCGCGAGCAGGTCCATCACGCCCTTGCCCGCGAAGACGCCTGTGCCGGCGTCGATCTCGTCGGCGGTGAAGGTGTCGTAGCGGTATTGGGAGGTGTTGACGTACCAGTACGCCGTCTGGTTCATGTGCCGCGGCGGTCGGTGCCAGTCGAGCGCAAAGGCCATGTGCTGGAAGCCCATGATCGGACGGATCTTCTCCTGGCCGACGTAGTGGGCCCAGCCGCCGCCGTTGCGGCCCTGCGTGCCCGTGATCGTCGTCAGCACGAGGATGGCGCGGTAGATCTGGTCGGAGTGGTACCAGTGATTGGTCCCGGCGCCGAGCAGGATCATGCCGCGGCCGCCGGTGTCGATCGCGTTCTGTGCCCACTCGCGCGCGAGCCGGGTGAGCTGCTGAGCCGGGACCCCGGTGATCGGCTCCTGCCAGGCAGGGGTCGCCGGTGTGCTCGCGTCGTCGAAGCCGGTCGGCCACTCGCCGGGGAGGCCCTCACGCGCAACGCCGTACTGGGCCAGCATGAGGTCGAGAACGGTCGTGACGAGCCGTTCGCCGACCCGCCGGGCCGGGACGCCGCGGCGGACGAGCTCCACCTGCCCGTCCGCGGTGTCGAAGCGCGGGAGCGTGACCTCGACGGCCTCGTAGTCGCCCGAGGTGCGCGACGCATACAGGGAGAGCATGGGCTCGATCTCCCCGAGGTCGAGATTCCACTTGCCCCAGCCCTCGTCGCCGTAGCGGAAGCCGAGCGAGCCGTTCGGGACAGCCACTTGGTCGGTGCGGCCGTCGAGGACGACCGGCTTGAACTCGGCGTTCTCGGAGGTGCGCTCCGGGATGTCCAGGTCACCCGCCACGAGGTTCTTGCCGGGACGGTATGCGCGGGCACCGGTCGCACCATCCGTCACCCCTGCGTCGCTCACCTCATCGAGGGTGATGAGGAAGGGCAGGTCGGTGTAGGTGCGGTTGTAGTCGACGAAGAAGGGGACGTCCTGGTCGACGAAGTACTCCTTGAGGATGACGTGCCCCATCGCCATGGCCAGGGCGCCGTCTGTGCCGGGGTTGCAGGTCACCCACTCGTCGGCGAACTTGACGTTCTCGGCGTAGTCGGGCGCGACGGCGAGGACCTTCTGCCCCCGGTAGCGGGCCTCGGTCATCCAGTGGGCGTCCGGGGTGCGGGTGAGCGGGACGTTGGAGCCCCACATGATGAGGTATCCGGCGTCCCACCAGTCGCCGGACTCGGGGACGTCGGTCTGGTCACCGAACATCTGCGGGGAGGCGTTGGGCAGGTCGGCGTACCAGTCGTAGAAGGAGAGCATCGGGGCGCCGATGAGCTCGAGGAAGCGTGCCCCGGAGGCGTAGGAGACCGGGGACATCGCCGGGATGGGGGAGAAGCCGGCGATGCGGTCCGGTCCCCAGCGCTTGACCGTGTAGACGTGGGCCGCCGCGACGAGCTCGACGACCTCGTCCCAGGTGGAGCGGACCAGGCCGCCCTTCCCACGGGCACGCTTGTAGCGCCTGGCCTTCTCGGGGTCCTGGACGATCGACGCCCACGCGACGACCGGGTCGCCGTACTCGGCCTTGGCGGCACGGAACATCTCGAGCAGGACGCCGCGCACGTAGGGGTAGCGAACCCGGGTGGGGGAGTAGGTGTACCAGCTGAACGCGGCACCGCGAGGACAGCCCCGGGGCTCGTACTCGGGCCGGTCGGCGCCGGCCGACGGATAGTCGGTCTGCTGGGCCTCCCAGGTGATGATGCCGTCCTTGACGTAGACCTTCCAGCTGCACGAGCCGGTGCAGTTCACGCCGTGGGTCGAGCGCACCACCTTGTCGTGGGCCCAGCGGTCCCGGTAGAAGCTGTCACCCTGGCGACCGCCGTGGAGGTTCAGCGTGCGATGGTCCTGCGAGACCTCCCCCCGGGTGAAGAAACGCCTGGTGCCGACCAGGGCCTCTGAGACAGGGCCGTCGAGGCGGGGCGCGTTCATGCCGTCTCCTTGCTCGGGGTGGGAGGTGCGGTGCTCGGGGTGAAGGGGTTGGTGGTCGTGATGCGTGCCAGGCAGTGCTGGGGACCCACGAAGGGCTCGAGCGAGACGTCGACGCCGTCCTCTCCGAAGCGTGCGAGCGCTCCGGAGATCAGGCCGCGGTGGATCCCGCAGACCACGGCCGGATTCGTCCGGGCGAGGTCGAGGAACGGGCACCGGTCCAGCTGCAACGTGGCGACGCGCCCGGACCCGGAGACCGACAGGTTTGGCGTATAGCCCCAGGTGCCGAGGACATCGACGAGCCGCCCTATCTTGGCCAGCCAGGCGCCCGGCGTGGCGGCCCGCTCGGCCGGCTCGGCGGGGATGTGTTCCTCCGCCCAGCGCCGGCCCGCTTCGTAGGGCGTGACCGGGTCGCCGGCGAGCTGCGCGGCGAAGCTGTCGGCGAGCAGCTCGGTGAGGATCCGCATCGCCGGGCTGTCGCCCTCCTCGGTGAGTGACCCGGACGCCAGGCGGTAGACCTTGCGCGGTCGGCCGACACCCTCGCGCACGAAGGCCGCCTCGAGGATGCCGGCGGTGACGAGCTGGTCGAGGTGGAAGCGGGCGGTCGTGACGTGCAGCTCGAGGAGCTCCGCGAGCTGCGCGGCGGTCATCTGGACTGTCTCGCCCGCCTCGCCGGAGCCGGCAAGGAAGTCCACGATCATGCGGCGCACGGGGGAGTTGAGCAGCTCGACGCCCACTGCGGTGCTGGTGGACACAGGCGATCACCTCCCGGGGTCGGTTTTAGAGGAATCTAATCACATCCTCGGAGACCAGGCCACAGAGGTGAATTTTCCCTCAAGAATGAGGGAAAGATGTTCCGGTTTGTCGGGTTTCGGCTGGGAGGAGTAGTGTTCCAGCGAAATTTGAAGGAACCACTGGTTCAGATTTGAATGAGTCGTAGGAGATCCTTATGGCGACGGTCCAGGCAGCCCCCAGACAACGCGTCGAGGAGCGGGGTGGAGCCACCCGCGTCATGTGGATGTCGACGCTCGCCTTCACGCTCATGTTTGCGGTCTGGCTCATGTTCGGGGTCCTGGGTGTCCCCATCCAGAAGGAGCTCGGGCTGAGCGATCCGCAGCTGGCCTGGATCAGCGCCGTGGCCGTGCTCAACGGCTCGATGTGGCGCCTGCCTGCAGGGATGCTCACCGACCGCGTCGGTGGTCGCATCGTCACTGTCTCGATGCTCCTCCTCACCGCGATCCCCTGCTTCTTCCTCACCCAGGTCGGTTCGTACGGTGCCCTGCTCATCCTCGCCTTCCTCGTCGGGTTCGCAGGCAACCTGTTCTCCGTCGGCATCGCGTGGAACTCCGCGTGGACCTCGCGTGACCGGCAGGGGTTCGCGCTGGGCGTCTTCGGCGCCGGCAACGTCGGCGCCTCGGTCACCAAGCTCCTCGTCGTGCTCTTCCCAGGCCTGGTCGTCGGGGGTGGAGCCGCGACCATGGGGTTCTTCCCCTCGGGATGGCGGGTCTTCCCGGCGATCTACACGATCGCCCTCGTGGTCACCGCGGCGCTCGTCCTGCTCGTGGTGCCACGCAAGGACAAGGTCGCCGGCTCCGGCAAGCCGCTCGGGGAGATGCTCGCACCGCTCAAGGAGATCCGCGTCTGGCGCTTCAGCCTCTACTACGTCGTCGTGTTCGGCGCCTACGTCGCGCTGTCGGCGTGGATGCCGAAGTACTACGTCGACAACTTCGATGTCGAGCTGCGCACCGCGGCACTCCTCACCGCGTTGTTCATCTTCCCCGCTTCCCTGCTGCGTCCGGTCGGGGGGATCTTCAGCGACCGCTTCGGCGCCCGCCGGGTCATGTACTGGACCTTCGGGGTCATGCTCCTCGTGAGCGGGATCCTCATGATGCCCAACGGGCACATCGTCATCGACCATGTCGACGGGTCCACCACGAACCACCTTGCCTACGCCATGGGCCTGGTGCCCTTCACCGTGCTGCTGTTCGTCCTGGGGTGCGCCATGGGTGTCGGCAAGGCGGCGGTCTACAAGCACATCCCCGAGTACTTCCCGGACAACGTCGGCTCCGTAGGCGGTCTCGTCGGGATGCTCGGCGGCCTCGGCGGGTTCTTCCTCCCGCCGTTGTTCGCCTACACGAAGGTCTGGAGCGGGTTCCCGACGAGCACCTTCTTCGTCCTGTTCCTTCTCACCGCGGTCTGTGCAGCATGGATGCACTGGACCGTCATCCACATGCTGCACACGCAGAGTCCCGAGCTCGCTCGCGACCTTGAGCTGAAGGAGTCCGTTTCATGAGCACCGTTGCCGGCACCAAGGGCGAGTGGCTGGAGTCGTGGGATCCCGAGGACGAGAAGTCCTGGGACTCCCGGCTGGCCTGGCGCACCCTCTGGGTCACGACCTTCTGCCTCACCCTGGCGTTCATCGCGTGGTTCCTGCCGAGCGCCATCATCCCCAAGCTGACCTCGCTCGGCTACACCTTCACCGCCAGCCAGCTGTACTGGATGGCCGCGATGCCGGGCCTCTCGGCCGGTCTGCTGCGCCTGGTCTGGATGGTCCTGCCGCCGATCCTGGGTACGCGCAAGATGGTGTCGCTCACCACCTTGCTGCTCATCGCCTCGACCCTGGGCTGGGGCGTGCGCGTGCAGCAGCCGACCGCCCCCTACTGGGAGCTGATGACCCTGGCGTTCCTCGCCGGCATCGGCGGAGGAGCCTTCTCGGGCTTCATGCCGAGCACGTCGTACTTCTTCCCCAAGGCCAAGCAGGGGACCGCGCTGGGCATCCAGGCCGGCATCGGCAACCTCGGCGTCTCGATCGTGCAGCTGCTCACTCCGTACCTGATCGCCATCGGCGCTCTCGCGGTCTTCGGCGGCAGTCAGATGATGGAGTTCCCAGGTCGGCCGCCGGAGGAGGTCTGGTACCAGAACGCGGCGTTCGTCTGGATCCCGCTCATGGTCATCGGCGCGATCCTCGCGTGGACGATGCTGAAGTCGGTGCCGGTCAAGGCGAACATCAAGCAGCAGTTCGACATCTTCTCCAACCAGGACACCTGGTGGATGACGCTGCTCTACATCATGACGTTCGGGACCTTCTCGGGACTGTCCGCCCAGTTCGGGCTGCTCATGATCAACCTCTACGGCACGGGGAACCCCGAGATCGTCGCCGGTGCCGGTGCCGACGCGCAGCTCCTCATCCCGGGGTACGTGGTCCCCGAGGTGGTCAAGTACGTCTTCCTCGGCCCGCTCGTCGGGGCGGTGGCGCGTTTCGCGTTCTCACCCTTGACCGACCGCATGGGTGGTGCGATCTGGACCTTGATCTCGGGGATCGGGCTGATCGTCTCGATCGCCGCGACGATCCCGGCTCTCACACCCGACACGTCCTCGGCAGCGTCGCTGGAAGCGGGCTTCAACCACTTCCTGTACGGAATGCTCGCGATCTTCCTGTTCGCCGGCATCGGCAATGCCTCGACCTTCAAGCAGATGCCGATGATCTTCGAGCGTCGGCAGGCCGGCGGCGTGATCGGCTGGACGGCGGCCATCGCCGCGTTCGGACCGTTCCTCTTCGGCGTCGGCCTCAACCTGCTCGGAGCCGTGCCCTTCTACTGGATCGGTGTCGCCTGGGCCGTGATGTGTGTGGGCATCACGTGGTGGCGCTACGCCCGCAAGGGTGCCCCCAAGCCGGGCTGAGTCGCCGGAGGGGGCTGACGCCCTACAGTGCCGGAGAGGGCTCACGCCCTACAGTGGCGTCTGTGTCAGGCCACGATCGACCCACGGTCCCCCCGGGGGCCAGCCCGCTGCGGTTGCGGGGCCGGGAGATCTCTCCCGCCGCGCCCGGGGTGATGGCGGTCATCAACCGCACGCGCGACTCGTTCTGGAGGGGCAACCGCCACGCCGAGCTCGCCACCGCGATGGACGCCCTGCACCGGGCGGTGGCCGACGGCGCGGACATCATCGATGTCGGTGGCGTGCGCGCCGGGGAAGAGGGCGAGGAGGTCACCGCCGCGATGGAGATCGAGCGGGTGGTGCCCTTCCTCGAGGAGGCGCGGGCCGCATACCCGGACCTCGTCCTCAGCGTCGACACCTGGCGCGTGGAGGTCGCCGAGGCGGCCGGCGCATACATCGACCTGGTCAACGACACCTGGCAGGGCGCCGAGCCCGAGCTGGTCCACGTGGCTGCCGCGATCGGGGCGGGCTATGTCGTCTCCCACACCGGTGGTCTGCCGCCTCGGACCGACCCCCGGGCGGTGACCTATCCGCCCGAGCCGGACGGTGTGCTCGAGGATGTGCTGAGGGTGCTGAGCGAGGGCGCGGATAGGGCCCTCACTGCGGGGGTGCCGCGTGAGCGCATCCTGCTCGACCCCACCCTCGACTTCGGCAAGACGACGCTGCACTCGCTCACCCTCCTGCGTCACTCGGTGGAGATCGTCGCGCTGGGATTCCCTGTGCTGCAAGCGCTTTCGCGCAAGGACTTCATCGGGGAGACCCTCGACCTCGAGCCTGATGACCGGCTCGAGGGGACCCTGGCAAGCACTGCGGTGGCTGCCTGGCTCGGGGTCGCCGTCTTCCGGGCCCACGACGTGCGTTCAACGCGTCGGGTGCTCGACATGGTGGCCTCGATCCGGGGGGATCGACCCCCCGCCCGGAGCGCCCGCGGGACACCGGTCGGGGCGGAGCCCGCCGACCCCTGAGCGACGCGTCACATTTGATCGGTCCCCTCCGGAAGAACGCTTATGGTGGGGGTCGCACGCGGCGGCGCCACATCCCCTTTCGAGATGGCGCCACCGCGTGAACCACGGTGACGTGGTGCCACCTGAAACGCCTACTGCTACACGGGAGGACGGAACCCTATGCGCATCGGGGTCCCCCGAGAGATCCAGGCCGGGGAGCGCAGGGTTGCTGCCACCCCCACCACCGTCGCCAGACTCATCAAGCTCGGGTACGACGTTGCCGTCGAACGCCGCGCAGGGAGTCTGGCCAGCTTCTCCGACGAGGCCTTCGCCGCCGCCGGTGCCGAGGTGGTCGACTCCGTCTGGGACGCGGACATCATCCTCAAGATCAACGCGCCGACACCGGCCGAGGTCGAGAAGATGCACTCCGGCCAGCTGCTCGCCAGTCTGCTCTCTCCGGCGCTGAATCCAGAGCTCGTCGAGTCGCTGCGGGCCCAGGGCGTGACCGCCCTCGCCATGGACGCGGTGCCACGCATCTCCCGGGCCCAGTCCCTCGACGTCCTCTCGTCGATGGCGAACATCGGTGGGTACCGTGCGGTCCTCGAGGCAGCGCACGAGTTCGGCTCGTTCTTCACCGGACAGGTGACCGCGGCGGGCAAGGTCCCGCCCGCGAAGGTCCTCGTCATCGGCGCCGGCGTGGCCGGGCTCGCCGCGATCGGCACAGCCGGCTCCCTGGGCGCGATCGTGCGGGCGTTCGACTCCCGCCCTGAGGTCGCCGAGCAGGTCGAGTCGATGGGTGCCGAGTTCCTCCGCATCGACGTCGAGCAGGAGGTCTCCGCCGACGGCTACGCGAAGGAGACGGGGGAGGACTTCAACCGCAAGGCCGCCGAGCTGTACGCCGAGCAGGCCAAGGACGTCGACATCATCATCACGACCGCGCTCATCCCGGGCCGCCCGGCCCCGCGGCTCATCACCGAGGAGATGGTCGCCTCGATGAAGCCGGGCTCGGTCATCGTCGACATGGCTGCCGGTAGTGGCGGCAACGTCGCCGGCTCCGTGGCCGGCGAGCGGGTCGTCTCCGAGAACGGCGTCGTCATCCTCGGCTACACGGACCTGGCCGGGCGCCTGCCCACCCAGGCCTCGCAGCTCTACGGGACGAACCTCGTCAACCTGCTCACGCTCATCACGCCTGGCAAGGACGGCCAGGTCCTCCTCGACCTCGAGGACGTCGTCCAGCGCGGCATGACGGTGACGAAGGACGGCGAGACCCTGTGGCCGCCACCGCCGGTCCAGGTCTCGGCCGCGCCGGCTGCAGCGGCTGCGGTCGTGAGCCCTGCCGCGAGCGCCGCGCCCGAGAAGAGCTCGCCGACGCGCAAGTACGTCGGGATGGTGCTCGCCGGCCTCGTGCTGCTCGCCGTGAGCGCGTTCTCCCCGCCGACGTTCCTCGGCCACCTGACCGTGTTCATCCTCGCGTGCATCGTCGGCTTCTACGTGATCAGCAACGTCAGCCACGCGCTGCACACGCCGCTCATGGCCGAGACCAACGCGATCTCGGGCATCATCCTCGTCGGTGGGATCCTCCAGCTCGGCAGTGAGGACCCGGTCATCCGTGCGATCGCCTTCGCGGCGACCCTGGTGGCCTCGATCAACATCTTCGGTGGCTTCGCGGTGACCGGCCGCATGCTCCAGATGTTCCGGAAGGGCTGATCATGCAGACCGAGAACCTCGTCCTGGGCGCGTACATCGTCGCCGCCGTCCTCTTCGTCCTCGCGCTCGCCGGGCTGTCCAAGCACGAGCGGGCCCGGGAGGGCAACAACTTCGGCATCATCGGCATGGTCATTGCCCTGGCCGCGACCGTCTGGCTGTCGCTCTCGCGTGCCGCCGACCCGCTCGTCACCATCGCGCTGATCGTCGTCGCGCTCCTCATCGGTGCCGCGATCGGGCTGTGGCGTGCCCGGGTGGTCGAGATGACCCAGATGCCGGAGCTCGTCGCGATGCTGCACAGCTTCGTCGGTCTCGCCGCCGTTCTCGTCGGCTACACCTCGCACCTGGAGATGGCCGATCACGGCTCCGGCGACACCGTCCACGCGGTCGAGATCTTCCTCGGCATCTTCATCGGTGCGGTGACCTTCACCGGGTCGATCGTCGCGTACCTCAAGCTCAGCGCGAAGATGAAGTCCGCGCCGCTCATGCTCCCGGCCCGACACTGGCTCAACCTGGTCGCCGTGCTCGTCTCCGTAGGCCTGATGTTCTGGTATGTCAGCTCGCTCTCGGTCGTCCCGCTGGCACTCATGACGGTCATCTCGCTCGCCTTCGGCTGGCACCTGGTCGCCTCCATCGGCGGTGGCGACATGCCCGTCGTCGTCTCGATGCTCAACTCCTACAGCGGCTGGGCGGCCGCAGCCGCCGGCTTCATGCTGAGCAACGACCTCCTCATCGTCACCGGTGCCCTCGTCGGTGCCTCCGGTGCGATCCTGTCCTACATCATGTGCCGGGCGATGAACCGCTCGTTCATCTCGGTCATCGCCGGCGGGTTCGGCCAGGAGATCGCGATCTCGGCCGACACCGACTACGGCGAGCACCGCGAGATCACCGCGGAGGGGGCGGCTGACCTGCTCAAGCAGGCCCGCAGTGTCGTCATCACCCCGGGTTACGGCATGGCGGTCGCGCAGGCGCAGTACCCCGTCGCGGAGCTCACGAAGAAGCTGCGCGACAAGGGCGTGAAGGTGCGCTTCGGCATCCACCCGGTGGCCGGTCGCCTCCCGGGGCACATGAACGTCCTCCTCGCCGAGGCCAAGGTGCCCTACGACATCGTCCTCGAGATGGACGAGATCAACGACGACCTCGCGGACACCGATGTCGTCCTCGTCATCGGCGCCAACGACACCGTCAACCCGGCCGCCATGGACGACCCGACGTCGCCGATTGCCGGCATGCCGGTGCTGCGCGTCTGGGAGGCCCACGACGTGATCGTCTTCAAGCGGTCCATGGCCGTCGGCTACGCCGGTGTGCAGAACCCGCTGTTCTTCAAGGAGAACACCCAGATGCTCTTCGGCGACGCCAAGGAGCGCGTCGAGGACATCGTCAGGGCGCTGTAGCGAAAGGCACCGTGGTGGGAAGGCTCTCGAGCGGGAAGGTTCTGTAGCGGAAGGCATGGGCACCTGGGAGAACTGGAGCGGAACCGTCTCGGTCGCTCCGACGAGGGTGTATGCGCCGCGCACCACGGCGGAGGTCGCCGACCTCGTCGCCCGGGCGGCTGAGCGGGGTCGGCGGCTGCGCCCGGTGGGTTCGGGTCACTCCTTCACACCCATCGCCGCTCCCGTGGAGGGCCAGGTGTCCCTGCGCCACCTCACCGGGATCGTGAGCGCCGACCGGGAGGCCGGCGCCGTCCGGGTCGCCGCGGGGACGTCGTTGCACGAGCTGAACGACGCCCTGGCGCGGATCGGGCTCGGCATGGTCAACCTCGGCGACATCGACCGCCAGACCATCAGCGGCGCCCTCGCCACCGGCACCCACGGCACCGGCAGCGAGCTGACCGGACTGGCCGGGCTCGTGCGCGGCATGACCCTCGTCACCGGCGACGGCTCGGTGCGGCATGTGCACCGGGACCGTGACCCGGACCTGGTGAGGTTGCTCGCGGTCGGGCTCGGCGCATACGGGATCGTCACGGAGGTCGAGCTCGACGTCATGCCGGCCTACCGGCTCCGCGCCCTCGAGCAGCCGGAGCGGCTCGGTGCCGTCCTCGACGAGGTCGACGAGATCTCGCGCAGCCACAGGCATTTCGAGTTCTACTGGTTCCCGCACACGGATCGCGTGCTCACGAAGCGCAATGACATCGCCGAGGACGGCAGTGGGGCTCCGCTGCCGCGATGGCGGGAGCAGCTCGACGACCACGTCCTGTCCAACCTCGTCTTCGAGCAGGTCAACCGGCTCGTGTGCGCCCGCCCGTCGCTCGCGCCGAGGATCAACCAGGTCAGTGGCCGCGCCCTGTCCCGTCGAGAGTTCACGGATGCCTCGCACCGGGTGTTCTGCACCCGGCGGGAGGTGCGGTTCGTCGAGTCGGAGTACGCGGTCCCACGGCACGCGCTCGTCCAGGTGCTGCGCGAGCTGGACACGTGGATCGAGCGCTCGGGGGAGCACATCGCCTTCCCCGTCGAGGTGCGCTTCGCCGCAGCCGACGAGATCGCCCTGAGCACCGCATACCAGCGCGAGACGGCGTACGTGGCGATCCATCAGTACCACCGTCGTGACCCATCGAGGTACTTCGCCGCGTTCGAGGCGATCGTGGCCGAGCACGACGGGCGACCCCACTGGGGGAAGATGCACACCCTCGACGCCGAGCGGCTCTCGGCGCTGTACCCGCGCTTCGACGAGAGCCGGCGGCTGCGGGACGAGCTCGATCCCGGGGGAGTCTTCACCAACCCGTATCTGGAGCAGGTCCTCGGCCGCTGAGGCGTGCCGGACAGGGTGGAGGCTCTAGTTGCGGGTCGGGTCGTCGAAGTAGTCGTCGTCGCTGTCGTCAGGATCGCGATCGGCGAAGTACCCAGGGGGATAGATCGGGATCGGTGAGGTCGGCGACCGACGGCCGTCGCTGGAGCTGTAGAGCACCCGCGGCGACGCCTCGGACGTCGCGGGGGACATGCCGTCCGGCCACCCCTCCTCGGGGTGGCTCTCCGCCGGATAGCTCACCTCGTAGGACATGAGGTCGTCCTCGTCCCTGTGGCCGCGCCGGACCATCGCCTCGAGCCGTCGGCGGAAGCGGTTCTGCTTACGGCCTCCGGTGCGGGGCGCCTCGCCGATGATGATGTGGGCGAGCTCCTGGTAGTTCTCACGCGGGTAGGGCAGGTACTCGATGTCGTGCAGGGCCTGATCCTGGCCGGCGCTCTCGATGGTGATCCGGCCGTATCCGAGGATCTCGCCCAGGAAGCTGCGGTGGTACTTCATGTCGGTCACCTTCAGGACCTTCATGCTGTCCACCGTCGTCGAGAGGACGCCGTACATCTTCAGGACGCGTTGGTCGGTGGCCAGGAAGAAGTTGCGGCTCCAGGTCAGCCAGCGCACGCCGGCCCAGCCGAGTGCCACGAAGAACAGGACGAGGAAGAACCTCCTGGTCGAGTCCACCATGGTCGCGTCACCCAGTGACCGGAGGAGCAGCGCACCGGTCAAGGCCGCAGCGAGGACGGGTTTGACCAGGACGATCGGGTGCTGACGGGTGCAGACCCGGATGCGCTCGCTCTCAGCCAGATGGTCCCGCAGGTGTGGGTTCTCCTCGGCGCGCCTGAGGTCACGCTCCATGCGCAGCCGGGCCCTCTCCTCCCGGGAGGGTCGCTCCTTTCCGCCCGACCAGCGGATCGGCCCTTCGTCGAGTGACATGTGGGACCCGGGTCGGCGTCAGCTCGTGAGCAGCTGGTTGAAGAACTCGAAGATGTTCCGGATCCCGCCGTAGACCACGTCCCAGATCGAGCGGAAGATCTGCGCGGCGCTGTCGGGGTTGGTGAGGATCGCATACAGGAAGAAGATGACCAGGATCCACGTCACGATCTTCTTGATCGGGGGCATCGTGGGAACTCCTTCGAGGCGTGGCCGGTGCGGCGCGGAAGCGGGCACGGCACTGTTGCGTCCGTACCGCGACAGTGTGACAGGTGGGACTCTTGTGACTGGGTATGCGGGGCTCGCCCGGCGTGTCACGGCGGCGGGGGCGATGGTGGTGAGAGTAGGTGCTTCGGTGGTGTGTGTCCATGCAGTCTGCGCACGGGGGCCCGGCCGGACGCGGTCGGGCGTGGCGCTCGGGAGTTGCGGCGCTCTGTCAGCTGCGGCGCTCTGCGAAGAACTCGGTGAGCAGCGCGGCGCACTCGGCCTCCCGCACGCCGGCGACGACCTCGAGCCGGTGCAGTGAGGCCCGGTCCCGGACGACGTCCCAGACCGACCCGCAGGCTCCCGCCTTCTCGTCCCAGGCGCCGAAGACGACGCGCTGCACGCGCGCCTGGATGAGTGCGCCGGCGCACATGAGGCAGGGCTCCAGGGTCACGACGAGGGTGGTGCCGTCCAGCCGCCAGGAGCCCGTGTGCCCGGCTGCGTCTCGCAGCGCCATGATCTCGGCGTGCCCCGTCGGGTCGCTCGCGAGCTCGCGCACGTTGCGGCCCACTCCGAGCAGCTCACCCGTGGCGCTGAGGACGGCGGCGCCCACGGGAACGTCCCCGTGCTCGAGGCAGCGGGCGGCCTGGTGGAGAGGCTCGTCCATCCACGCGCCGTGGGGGGTGTCGCTCAGGCTCACGCGATAAGTTTCCCCTATGCGAGTCATCAACCCGGACCACCCGCTCATCGCCCACAAGCTCACGTACCTTCGCGATGAGCGCACGGACAGCCCCACCTTCCGGCGGCTGGCCGAGGAGCTGATGACCCTGCTGGCCTACGAGGCCACCCGCGACGTGCGCGTCGAGCCCTTCGAGATCCGGACGCCCGTCGCCCCGACGACGGGCATCAAGCTCTCCAAGCCCAAGCCACTCGTCGTGCCGATCCTGCGCGCCGGGCTCGGGATGCTCGAGGGCATGGTGCGGCTGCTGCCCTCTGCGGAGGTGGGCTTCCTCGGCATGTCGCGCAACGAGGAGACCCTCATCCCGACGACCTATGCGAACCGGCTCCCCGATGATCTCTCCGGTCGTCAGGTCTACGTCCTGGACCCGATGCTCGCGACCGGCGGCTCCATGGTCGACGCCATCAATTTCCTCGTCGACCGCGGGGCCGACGACATCACCGCGATCACGCTCCTCGCCGCGCCGGAGGGCATCGAGCACATGCGCACGTCGCTCAAGGACGTCGCGCCGTCGATCACCCTCGTCACCGGAGCGATCGACGAGTGTCTCAACGAGGTGGGCTACATCGTCCCCGGCCTCGGCGATGCCGGCGACCGTCTCTACGGCGTCGCCCACTGACACTGCAGTCCCGAGCGCACCGCCGGCAACAGAGCCTCGCCGGCCAACCGCACCAACACAGGAGCGCCAGAAACAGAGAGAAGCCCCGAGCTCGCTCGGGGCTTCTCCACTGCGCGGTGGCGGTGGGATTTGAACCCACGGAGGGCGTGAACCCTCACACGCTTTCGAGGCGTGCTCCTTAGGCCGCTCGGACACACCACCGCCGTCGAGGGTACCCGACGCCCCCACCGCGCGGTAAATCGGCTACGAGACCGACCTCGAGGCGCCGGGCGCGCCCTCATAGGCTGACCCCCATGACTCCTCCTCTCAAGATCGGGTACAAGGCGTCGGCGGAGCAGTTCGATCCGGCGAGGTTGGCTTCGTATGCGGTGCTCGCCGAGGAGGTGGGCCTGGACACGGTGACGATCAGCGACCACTTCCAGCCCTGGCGGGTCACAGGGGGTCACTCGCCGAACGCGTTGGCGTGGTTGGGATTCGTCGCCGGTCAGACGGAACGGGTGCACCTGGGCACGAGTGTGCTGACGCCGACGTTCCGCTACAACCCCGCGGTGATCGCGCAGACGTTCGCGACGCTGGGGTGCCTGGCGCCTGGTCGACTCATCCTGGGGGTGGGCACCGGGGAGGCGCTCAACGAGATCGCGGTGGGATCGGTGGAGAAGTGGCCGGACTTCAAGGAGCGCTTCGCTCGGCTGCGGGAGTCCGTGGACCTCATCCGCCTGCTGTGGGAGGGCGAGCCGGTGGACTTCGAGGGTGAGTACTACCGGACGAAGGGTGCGGTCATCTACGACCTGCCGGAGCAGCCGGTGCCTGTCTACATCGCCGCCGGGGGGCCGATGATGGCCCGCTACGCCGGGCGGTACGGCGAGGGGATGATCTGCACCTCGGGCAAGGGTGTTGAGCTGTACTCGGAGGGTCTGGTGCCGGGGTGCTTCGAGGGTGCGACGAAGAAGGGCCGCGATCCGGAGGGGCTCGACCGGATGATCGAGGTGAAGATCTCCTGGGATCCCGACGCCGACCGCGCCCTGGAGAACACCCGGTTCTGGGCGCCGCTGTCGCTCTCCGCGGAGGAGAAGCACTCGATCCACGACCCGGCCGAGATGGAGGCCAAGGCGGATGCGTTGCCGATCGAGCAGATCGCGAAGCGGTGGATCGTCAGCGCCGACGCCGATGAGGTGGTTGCCGCGGTCAAGGAGTACACCGACCTCGGCTTCACGCACCTCATCGTCCATGCGCCCGGGGATGACCAGGCGCGCTTCCTCAAGACCTTCGCCTCCGAGGTCCTGCCCGGGCTGCGGGAGCTGGAGCCGGCCAGCCTCGAGGCCGCCGTCGCATGACGAGCCACCTGGGCCATCAGCCGCTCACCGGCGTGCGCGTCATCGAGATCGACGGCATCGGTCCGGTCCCGTTCGCCTGCCGGCTCCTGCACGGTCTCGGCGCCGAGGTGCTGCGCATCACCCGACCCGAGAGTGGACCCCTCGGTGCGGTCGGCCGAGCCCTGACGATCGGGCGACCCTCGCATACCGTCGACCTCAAGACCGACGACGGCCGGCGGGAGGTGCTCGAGCTGCTGCGGCGGGCGGATGTCCTGGTCGAGGGCCTGCGGCCCGGCGCCATGGAGCGACTCGGTCTCGGTCCCCGGGAGGTGCTCCGTCGCCACCCGCGGGTGGTCTATGCCCGGATGACCGGCTGGGGCCAGGACGGGCCGCTGGCCCAGCGCGCCGGCCATGACATCACGTATGCGGCGCTCGCCGGTGTCCTCCACCTCGCCGGCTCGGCGGAACAGCCGCTGCCGCCGGCGAACCTGCTGGCCGACTTCGGTGGCGGCTCGACCTTCCTCGTCATCGGGATCCTCGCCGCGCTGCTCGAGCGTGAGCGCACCGGCGCCGGTCAGGTCGTCGATGCCGCCATGGTCGACGGCGCCGCCGCCCTGAGCACGATGCTGCACGGCCTGTCCGCCCAAGGGCTGTGGAGCTCCCGGCGCGGAGCGAACCTGCTCGACGGAGGCGCCCCCTTCTACTCCACCTACCGTTGCAGCGACGGAGGATTCCTGGCGGTGGGCGCGCTGGAGCCGCAGTTCTACCGAGCCTTGGTCAGCGGGCTCGGGCTCGCCGACCGCTTCGCCACAGAGGGCATCTCGCAGGAGGACACGTCCACGTGGACGGCCATGCGGCGCGCCTTCGTCGAGGCGTTCGCCGCTCGAGCCCGCGACGAGTGGGCAGCGCACTTCGCGGACACCGACGCCTGTGTCGCACCCGTGCTGACGCTGCGGGAGTCGACAGCGCACCCGCACCTGACGGCGCGCGGGGTGTTCGGCGAGGAGGCCGGCATGACGCTGCCGCGCGTGGCACCGCGCTTCAGCGGGCCGGACTCCGTCGCGCTGCCGAAGCCCTGAGCAGGGGCTAGGGGAGCCGCCAGAACGGCGGGGTCGCAGCGACGCGCTCCCACGCCTCGGCGCACTCCAGTCGTGTCGGCTTGGCCTCATCGGCGCCGGAGCTCAACGACAGCTCCTCGCGCAGCGCACGGGCCATGGCGTAGTCGTTGAAGGCCCCGAAGGCGTCCTGCATGTCCGCGATCAGGTCCGCGAGGTGGAGCGGCGCCGACTGCGGCTCACCGTCCTCCCCGACGACAGTGCCCGCCGCGGGGTACAGACCGTCGAAGAACTGGCAGCCGTACCGCAGCTTCTTGCCCTCGATCCGCAGCCGGTGCAAGGCGAGCTCCGACATCGTGAGCAGCTGCGGCCCGGCGAGGACGATGCGCCGGTAGCGCCGGTCGAGAGCTGGGTCGGTCACCCGCCGCGCCGGCCCATCGCGCAGGTCCGCGACCTGCTCGAACCAGCCCGGCGCATACCTCCAGCGCTCGAAGTCCGCCCAGAGCTCCTTCCAGGTCGCTCCGCTCAGGACCTCGCGCACTCGCGTGTAGGCCTGCGCGCGAGCGCGCTCGAGGCGTTCCACGTCCGAGGGGTCCCACTCCTGAGCGTGTGCGCGCGCGAGGGCGACGTCGAGGTCACGGGCAGGTCCCAGTGGCCGCAGGATGAGCCGCAGCCGGGCCTTGAGGTCCATCGCGACCGGGTCCTGGCGCACCAGCTCTCGGCTGAGCGAGAGCAGTGCTCGCAGCCGTCTGGTCGACACCCGCGTCTGGTGAAGGCAGTCGGGGTGCTCGGTCTCCAGCCAGCAGCTCTCGTTCGGGGAGAGGTGACCCAGGCATGCGTCGATGCAGATCCGCAGTACCGCACCGGCACTGGCGGCGGCAGGAACCACGACGTCGGTTGCTTTGGTAGCCGGCGACCCCTCGGGGTACACGCGGTCAGCAGGCACGAGTATCAGGAAACTCGGCCCAACCATCGAATGCCTCGCCGAGCACAATGTCGATGTCCGTGCCCTCCCGCTCGATAGGGCGGACCAGCAGCGGCTGGCCGTAGTGCTCGACCAATCCGGTCGCTGGCTCCTCCGCGGCCGGACCGAAGCGGATGGTGCCGAAGCTCTGGACCCCGTCCGGCCCCGGCCAGTTCGCGACTGTTCCGATAGTGAAGCCTGCGGCTCTCAGCGCATCCGCCGAGCTCCGGGCGAGCCCGGTTCGGTTCGTCGCGTTGTAGACGTTGATGATGACGTCCTTGGCGTCAACGCAGGCGCCGGGGGTGAGCGTGGTCGTCGGTGTCGGAGACGTCATATCCGGTCCCTCCTCCCGGATGTAGGACCACGCCCACCAGAAGGCACTGAAGAGCAGCAGCAGGGTCAGGATGAGCGTGATGGCCGTTCGACGTTGGCGGCGCCGCTTCGTCGACAGCCCGCTCTCGTAGACGTAGTCGCTCATCTCACCGCTCTTTCGCCGGTCACGCTCGCTCGAGTCCGCTACAGCCTAATGAAGGACGAGCACCCGGGCGTGGAGGGTGGCCCGCTGCTGCAACGCGGCTCGCAGCGCCCGGTGCAGCCCCTCCTCGAGGTAGAGCTCGCCCTCATAGTCCACGACATGTGCGAACAGGTCTCCGTAGAAGGTCGAGTCCTCCGAGAGCAGCTGCCCCAGGTCGATGCTGCGCTTGGTCGTGACGAGGTCGTCGAGGCGCACCATGCGCGGAGGCACGTCCGCCCAGTCCTTCGGGGTCACCCGCCCGTGGTCGGGGTAGGGACGCGAGTCGCCGACAGCCTTGAAGATCACCTGTGCA
>Ga0209723_1003072_pt1 | contig 20818 bp, 19 predicted proteins | sample BiotimSIPDNA_2_FD_185750 | JGI IMG/M metagenome (GOLD analysis project Ga0209723, IMG submission 185750) | Anaerobic biogas reactor microbial communites from Washington, USA - Biogas_R2 time_0 SIP DNA (SPAdes) (version 2) | ecosystem: Engineered > Bioreactor > Anaerobic > Unclassified | place... | reverse complement strand
GAAAACGTCCTCATCGATGCTATCCAAGCCGGCGTGAACTCCGCTGAGTATTTTGCTATCGCCTCTGGTTTCGACGGCACACGATACATTGATCTGAAATTTAACCAGTATGTTGGGTTTATTGAAACATCGAGCTATCTGGTGAAAGTTGATGTCGCTCAAAAACAATTAGTAGAAGAAGCGGCAAAACTACAAGCGGAAGCTGATGCAACAGCACATCTTGGTGGAAGTTCGACTGTTCCAATAAATACAAGTGGTGGTAGTGGATATGTATACAAACCATCAAACGAAGGTAGCGGAATTTTCAAAGACAGTACTCCTTCTGTATCCATGTCCAAAAACAGAAGGTTCTTTATGTCAGCTGACCTAGACATCACTCGCATCAATCGAGATGTTCAAAAGTACGTCGAGGAAATCATCCAACATTTGACTTCGGTCGATGGTGCAAAGGTCACGGTATCACTTGAAGTTCAAGCAGAGTCTGACGAAGGATTCAATCAGCAAACTGTGCGCACAATCTCAGAGAATTGCCGCACACTGCGGGTGCGGGATTCAGGATTCGAGGAATAGGAGCATTCCTGTAAAGAAAATAAATGAACTTTGAAAAACAAGACACCTCGCAATAAGATAGAGATGTGCTGATTCAGACAAGAAAGGCACAAAACTAAAATATTGGAGGCGTCATATATGAAGCGTACACAAAATGAAAAGATTTTGCAAATCAAATTTGAGACATTGGTAGTAGGAATTGACATTGGAAAGGACACACACTATGCGAGAGCCTTTGATTGCAGGGGAATCGAGCTGTCAAAGCTCCTTAGATTCAGCAACACAAATCAGGGCTATAAAGCCCTTGAGGACTGGATGCAGGAAATAATGAAGGAGAAAGGAAAAACCGAGGCAATAGTAGGTTTTGAGCCTACAGGGCACTACTGGTTTACGCTTGGTGATCACTTGCAGAGAAAAGGCCATAGATTAGCAATAGTTAATCCGTTTCATGTGAAGTGTACGAGAGAGCTTGATGATAACAGTCAGACTAAGAATGACAAAAAGGATCCTAAGACTATAGCGATGTTGGTCAAAGACGGTAGATTCAGGGATGTCTACATACCGGAGGATGTATACCAGGAACTTCGTGAAGCGGTCAGCGAAAGGGAACGTCTGGTTGAACAGATGATAAGCCTGAGCAATCAGGTCATACGATGGTTGGACATAAGATTTCCTGAGTTTAATCAAGTATTCAAGAATTGGCGTGGCGAGGCAGCATGGCTTACACTTAGGCACTTCCCAACTCCTGCGAAAGTAGCTGCTACAGGTGCTTCAAGCATAGTAAGTACATGGCGAAAGAAAATGAAGAAGCCGAGCCTTAAGAAGGCTGAAAAGCTTGTTAACTTAGCTATTAGATCAATAGGAAGAACGGCTGGAAATGAGGCAGCGGAAGCAGCTTTGCAGAACCTGTTGACACAGTATGAAATGGTGATGCGGCAAAAACAAGACATAGAGCAACTGATGCAGGAACTGCTCATAAAGGTTCCAAGCGCATCGAAACTTGTAGATATCAAAGGAATGGGAATGGTAGCAGCGGCGGTCATTGTCAGCGAAATCGGAGATATCAGCCGATTTAACGATCCCAGGCAGATACAGAAGATGGCTGGACTGAGCTTGCGTGAGAATAGTTCAGGCAAGCACAAAGGTAAAACGAGAATAAGTAAACGAGGGCGAAGGCGCTTAAGAGAAGGGCTTTTCAGAGCTATGATAACGATGTTGGCAACAAACTCAGAGTTTCGTCAATTGCATCAAAGAAATCTTAGCAGGGAACAGAACCCTCTTAACAAAATGGAATCCATAGTAGCCCTTTGCGGCAAGCTTATTCGAGTTATTTTTGCGATACTGACAAAAGGCAATGACTACGATGCGGATAGGATGCTAAATGATATGAAAAGGTCGATGAAGGCTGCATAATAGCCGGAGATTAGCAGTTAGTAATTAGCCACATGTAGCCACACGCAATCACTCTGAAGACCGCAACAGAGAAAGATGCATTCAAGCTATAGAATTAAGTTTTAGCAGTATTTGCACCTTGAAATGTAGAGCCGGGGCAGTCAAGTTGAATTTTACCTTTAGGGCAAAGACCCAGTTTAGGAGCATGATTGACGTTCCACCTTTAGGATAAGCAGGACGAAGGAATTAGGCACAATTGATGCCGGAAGACATGGGAGGTTTGCTACCTGGAGTTGATGTGGAATCCCGACGGCCGAGATAGAAAAACACATGCGGTTTATTTTCTCTGCCTGAAACCACAGAGCTACCAGATTTATGCAACATCTAGGGGGAAAGCTTAAGCAAATCGAAGTGAAATTCTGCGAAAAACGAAGATAAGTGAAGAAAACGAGAGTATATTAAGGGAGGTTTTAGACTTGAGCAACGCAGAAACCATTATGCAATACTGCCGTATGGTCAATATGCCGGTAACGGCAAAACAAATAATCTCAAGTTTAGGGAGGCTAAAAACCAATGGGAAAAATTGTAGATCATAAATATACCATCAATGAGGCGTTTAACCAGTGCTTTTATGTTGTTCCGGATTATCAACGTGAGTATGTTTGGACAGACAAAGAAGTCCAACAATTACTCGAAGATATAAATGATGAAATTGACGGTTCTTCACAGGAGTATTTTATTGGCACGATATTGGTGTCTCCAGGAGAGAGTGCCAATCATTACGAAGTAATTGACGGCCAACAGCGGCTAACAACATTATTTTTACTTCTTTGTGCTTTAAAAAACCTGTTTAAAGGTGAACCTCAGTATCAAATGATCAGTGGATTAATCTCTTCAAGCTATGTTAATAGCGAGGGCGATGTCATATCCACCCTTAAGCTGGACCCAAGATATGAAAACGCAAGTGAATTAATGGCAAAAATCGTTGAGATCAATTCGGATCCTGTTACAACTCGGAATGCAATTCAGGCATCCGGTATTCCTTCTTTTGGATCACTTGATAATTTGCTAAATTCATATGACACAGTGTACAGATATGTGAAAGACAATTACCCGGATAATACGAGCCTTAAAAAATACTGGGGTTATCTGGCTAACAAGGTCATCTTTATTCAAATTTCAACAGATGTGAGCAGCGCCCTTAAGATATTCGAAACTATCAACGAGCGTGGAATAGGGCTGAATCCAATGGATCTGCTAAAAAATCTTCTGTTCACCCAAGTCAAAAAGGACGAGTTTACAAAGCTAAAAGACCGCTGGAAAAAGATAACCTCTCCTCTTGAAAAAAACAAAGAGAAGCCGCTCAGGTTTTTAAGATACTATCTAATGGCCAATTATCGCATCGAAAATAAACGCAGCGATTATGTAGTGCGCGAGGACGAGATATATGACTGGTTTATCAATAAGACAAATGCCGCGATTTGTGATTATCAGAATAAGCCTTTTGATTTTGTCCAACATGTAGTTAAGAATGTTGATCGTTACATTGATTATTCATCCGGGCGTGGAAATGACAGCCAACCTAACCTTCAGATGAATAATCTGAAAAAATTATGTGGCGGAGCATTCAGTTTGCACTATATTTTGCTCCTTGCAGCAAGCAACTTCCCTAAACAATTGTTCGATCATTTTGTTGTTCAGCTTGAGAGCTTCTTGTTTTACTACATATTCACAAAAACGCCTACTAAGGAACTGGAGCGTAATTTTTCTCTGTGGGCTGATGAATTAAGACAAATCAGCGCAGAGACCGATTCGAAGAAGCAGATTGAGCTTTATAACCAATTTCTAAAAGACAGATTTGTTAAGAGCCTCACTGCGAAGGAAAATGAGTTGAGTGATTATCTAAAACGATATTCACTCAACTCAATGCAACAATATCGTACCAGGTATTTATTATCCAAGCTTACCCAACATGTCGATATGGCTTACAAGGGCATGAAAACCCCAGGAGCTTTGGATGAATACACCGTTTTAGATATCGAGCATATTCTGCCAAATAATCCAACGAATAATCTAAGAAGTGATTTCATAAGCAAGAATCCCGGTGCGGATTACGATGAATATAAGAATCGTCTTGGGAACCTAACGCTGCTTGAAAAGCCAATAAACATAGTGGTTGGCAATGACTTCTTCTTGAAGAAGTGCGATGAGTACAAGAAGAGCAAGTACTATCTAACTAGCAGCATCCCTGCATTGACGACAGTTGGTAGTAACACTTCAATAAATAGGATAAACCAGATGCTTAAAGCCTTTACTGATTGGAACGCAACAAATATCGATGATCGCCAGGCTATGCTGAGCCGTTTGGCAAAAGAAGTCTGGAAAATTGAAGAGTACAAATGATTAATCGCTTTGCGATAATTTAGTGATAGATTCAAGTCATAAAGGAGGTTGAACTGTGGCACACAACGAGATGATATCGAACCAAGTAATCACCCACGAAATCATGAAGGCCCTTAAGGTTAGCGGATATGATGGATTTACAGCAAGACCAAGGAACTATTTTAAACCGGAGACCACGCTTTGGTGGTTGGTCCCATCAACAGAATGGCCTTCATATAAGTATGGGAAACTTGTCTTGTACAGGACTAAAGATGGTTACAGAGTAGGCTTGCATATTGAAAAAGGAATCTCTGAACTTGCCGGGCAGATGCTATCTTCAAAAGGTGCTCGGAAATTATGTGTCAAGCCAGACTGGGCCTGGAATAATTTTATCTCTGATCTATCAAATGGAATTTTTGAGAACAAGCTTAATGGGATTTCCAAGTCAGCAAAACTGCCACTTAGAATATCCCTTCAGGCATCGAATGTTACAGGGGAATACGATCCACACTCTGAAAAAATTGAAGGACTCGAAACCGACCATACTATTGCATTTGAATATGAAAATGGAGAACTTAAGATACTTCAAGATGAACTCAAAGGTGAAATGCGCAAGTTTGGTAATGTCGATAAACTCACTGATTTGATAAGTGTTTTCCAAGAAAAGGACATGGATTGGTTCTGGATTGACATGTTCGTAACAGCAGAAGTAGAAATCTCTGATAAAACACATATAAACGAACTTGCTTTAACCTTCGTAAAATTTTGCAACGAAATGTTTGGTTTCCTGGATAGGTAATGAAATACCAGTGGGTACTAGATTGCCTCTTCAGTCCAAAGTGTACTTAAATATGACAAATTGTAGTTGCCCGCATTATTAATGTGGTTTTAGATAACGGCGATAGTTTTGGTATCTATGAGTATCATATGGCGCAAATCATAATTACATTAGTACAAGACGGCGGAGGGGAGGTATTCCTATGGCGGCAAATAAAGAGATTCACGAATTTGCGATACGTTGGCTTGAAAAGTACCGCAGTTCGAGCACTAAAGAATATGAAGTTGAAGAAAGGCTTTGGGGATGAGTGCTTCGCTCTCGGTTTTGAGATGGATTGCGGAAATGCGTTTGAAGCCGCGTTCCCGGATGCAAATGCTTTCAACGACTACAAAGCTCTTGATAAAATCATTGAACAGGTGCAGGATGTCAGTCTTCTTGGATCCGCCATATTCTCTAAATGGCGATATATTACCCATTGGTCCTTTGGCGAACCGCTGCTTTCAGCACAGAATAGACCATGGTTCATTCTTGCATTCGGGCGTTTGGTTGCATTGACTTCGGAGGAAGGAACTAATCCTTTTGTCTTTGAAGGCGAGGCTCAAAAGATACAAATTACATCAAACAATATCAGCTATGGCCCATGCCCGGAGCCGGAGGAAGAAGTTGAGCAGCGGCTCACCATTGCCGCCGATGGTCGGGTATGGTTCTCCGGCTATAACTATGGTCAGGGCTTTGAACAATATGAGCGTGGACGCACGAAAAACTACTCCATCGGGAAAGAAGCGGCCGCTTGTATTCTGAATGCGGTCAGTACATATTTTACCGATGAGTATGATACTGTATTTGCAACCGATATCGGAAGCTGGGAAATGACCATCACAAATACAGAGGGCAAACCGTATCAATTCAAAGGCTCTCTGTGCTGTGACTTTTATGTTGATGGTGTTGACCTGTCCGACCTCATCCGCGATACACTTGATATGCCTGACTTGTTTGTGTTTGACGGTAACTATAAGCCGGACAGGGTGGATAAAATTACCATTGACTATCATCGGGTTACGAAAATCAGGCCCAAGGAACCTATCAGTGATACTGTGGAATACTGCACTTGGGATTATGCTGAGCAACTTGTAGTCGACAGAAAAACTGAGACCCTTGAGCATACTCAGCGTATCGGTCCAGGATCTGTCATCACACGGAAGTACTATGTGCAGGAAGGCGTTGTAGGTTTACTGGATGACCTTGATGCCGATTGTTTATTTGAACATATAGTTGGGAATGCCCCGGATGTTATAGCCGATCCGCTCGAAACAAAGGATTATGAGATAACTGTGGGCTTTAAAAAAAGACAGCAGCTTTCTATCAAGGGCACCTACGACAAGAATGGACTGCCAAGTGATTTTCCAGAACTTGCTGAGGATATTCTGAATTTCATGCTATTTTACGGCATAGGAGAAATTCTCGATCCATCCGTATATACAAAAGCAAAGCGCAAGACCAATGATTATATCTTTTGCAGCGTGGAGTTTAGCGAGAGTGGAAAAAGCTATTATTACATAACTGAGGATGATACTCTAAAAAGCGGAGATGTTGTTTCGGTTCCCGTCGGAAACGACGGTCGCACAGCTATCGCCACAATCGTCAATATTGAATACTTTCCAGAGGACAAGGTTCCGTTTCCGCTTGATAAAGCAAAAAGCATAATAGGAAAATGCACCGAGGACGAATTAAATCCACCCATTCTCAATGGTAAACCCTCCGAAAACGCAGAATTTTACTGCCCTCTTTATGATGGTAACATCAGCCAATACGACTGTGATGAAATATCCTGTGGTGCGAAACACGGCTGGATTCCAAACGATGGACTGCCTAAGCTAATGGAGATTGCGACAATAAAAGAGAAGAAAGAATTGTGCCTCACTTGTGAAAGAAATGGGAGCAATATTGGGGAAGCAACGATGTATAGCGATAATTGGTTAACGCAGGGATACAACAGCGGTAACAGGATTAAAGTGTCTGATACCGTTGATTATCGAGTATGGTCTAATAATGCAGGTGCAGCGGTCGGTGTAACCGTTGACTTTGAAATCGCCGATGATTTTCACTACGAGTTGCTCATAGCAGATTGGCACAAATTTCTCAAAGAGGTTCTTTCTGTTACAGATATAACAGCATCTACGGTGGCATTTCGTGACTTTTTAGCCAATAACGAAGGACTATTTGCTTTTGAAGATGAATTGAAACTTCATGGCATAGAGTTTAAAAAAATAGCGTTTTATTAGGTGTAGGAGAAAAGATATTCGTTAATGCTACAAAGCAATAGCGACAGAGTTAAAAGATTTGACAGGAGGTAATAGCTATGTTGAATAAAGCGATTGCCATTGCCGCTAAATCACATAGCGGGCAGGTTGACAAAGGAGGAAATCCGTATATTTTGCATCCGCTCCGGGTAATGATGAATTGCGAGAGCGAAGCTGCGAAAATTTGTGCTGCCCTTCATGACACAATAGAAGACACGATTACTACCATAGATGATTTAAAAGAGCAGGGTTTTAGTGATGAGATTATCACTGCTCTCGACTGTTTGACGAAGCGAGAAGGCGAATCCTACGATGATTTTATCAGCCGTATTTTACATAACGAAATTGCTTGTCGGGTGAAACTTGCGGACTTGACAGATAATATGGATTTGACCCGCATCCAAAATCCAAGCAAGGAAGATGAAACTCGGATTCGAAAATACAAACTGGCTGCTGACCGAATTTCAGAAGCATTGCCTTATGCTGATTCTATTCCTGACTGTCGTTTGGTGGAGATTAACGGGGTTGCTGAGATTCATCCTGCCATATCGAGCGATCAGTTTTGCGATATGTTCATCCGCTTTATAGAGGCGCACGGTTGGTTTTTCGGCGGCGGCTTTAAAGATATAACCGATGAAAGACATGAAGATTAGCCGTTGTCTTCAAAAAACGGCGGTGCAAAAGCGGTGCATCTTTTAACGATTTGATTTGAGCGGTGCATTTTATCAATAGTTAGTTACTTTGCCACCGGAGATGACAGGAAATAAACCCCATGTATCGACTTGTTCCCCCGAACGGACAAAAACCATTGACCTATTCCCTCGAACAGAACACCCCCATAAAAACCACTATTGACCTGTTCCCGAGAACGGACAAAACGAAAAATACATACCAGACATCAACCTGATGCTCTCGTTCCATGTGGAGACAGTTGTCTTGATGTCTAGAAAGTAAAGCTCGGAAAGCCTTGAAAATACTGGGTTTCATAAAATGAAAGTAAATCTGTCCACTCAACCTAAGCCCTCGATATGTGTTCATGGAAACATATCGAGGATGTTTTTTTGTGGTAAAATAAGTCTGAAATTAGGTAGGGTTGAGGAGACAGAATAGATAAATTCGTAGGGTTGAGAAGATGGGATGGATGTAACAAAATATAAGAAGTTCTTTAGCAATTAAGTAAAATTCTTCATAAAGTAGGAGAATTCGTAGAAAAAACTCTATGATAACTCCTACTTTTTTATTGACATGAAATGATTACTTAAGTATAATTAGTTATACAAGTATAACACGTATGACTTAACATACCCTTTAAGAAAGGAGATATATTATATGAAAAATAACAATAAGGAAAAACGAGAAAATGACAAACAAGATAAGTATATGGGTTCTGTAAAGGTAGGGGCTAAGGGACAGATAGTGATTCCAAAAGAGGTACGGGAGATGTTTAATATAGAACCAGGTGATACACTTCTTTTACTCGCAGATGTAGAAAGAGGAATAGCTATTCAGAGACTTGATTACTTTGATAAAATGGCTGATGAAATATTTAGCGGTAAATATAAGCCTGATAGAAATGAAAATAACGAAAATAATGAACATTTGACTGAATTTGCAAAAGGAATAAAAAATGTTAGTAAGATGGAGGATGAAGGTAAATGATTGCGATAAGAACCATAGACCTTGAAAAAAAGTACAAAGAAAAAGTAGCATTAAACAAGCTTAATTTATCTATTAAAGAAGGAGAATTATTTTCATTGCTAGGTACAAATGGAGCCGGAAAAACAACAACAATTAAAATGCTTTCATGTTTGTGTAGCCCAACAAGTGGTGATGCAATACTACTTGGAGATAGCATAGTTAAAAATCCCTTTGCTGTAAAAGAAAAAATAGCTGTGTCTCCGCAAGAAACAGCAGTTGCACCAAATTTAACAGTTAAGGAGAATTTACAATTGATTTCTGAAGTTTACGGCAATAACAAAAAAGATGCTATAAGAAAAGCTGATGAGATAATTGAAAGTTTTGGACTTGCGGAAATAGCAAAAAGTAAAGCGAAGACATTATCAGGAGGTTGGCAGAGAAGGCTAAGCATTGCAATGTCTCTTATTTCTAACCCGAAGATTTTATTTCTTGATGAACCTACCCTTGGTCTTGATGTCATCGCCAGACGTGAACTTTGGACTATGGTAAAAGAATTAAAAGGTAAAATTACTATTATTCTCACAACACATTATTTGGAAGAAGCTGAAGCTCTATCAGATAGGATTGGTATTATGACAAAAGGCAAACTAAAAGCAGTCGGTACAGCTAGGGAACTTATGGAATGTGCAAATGCACAAAATTTTGAAGATGCATTTATTGCTCTTTCTACAGATGGAGGTGTATCTATATGAAAACATTAGCGTTTGCTTCACGAAATGCTAAGGAAATTTTAAGGGATCCTTTAAACTTAGCTTTCGGTATAGGATTTCCATTGGCTATATTGTTTTTACTTTCTATTATTCAGTCTAATGTCCCAGTAAGTTTATTTGAAATCGAAAATCTTGTGCCAGGAATTGCTGTTTTTGGATTTTCATTTATATCAACATTTTCTGGAATGCTTATTGCAAAAGATAGAAGTACATCATTTTTAATGAGATTATTCTCATCTCCACTTACTGGAGCTAATTTTATACTTGGTTATTCACTTCCACTTTTGCCATTTGCAATAGTGCAGAGTGCTATTTGTTTTATTGCAGCATTTTTCCTTGGACTTAAAATTAGCGTTAATGTATTGATTGTATTTATTGTACTCATTCCAACATCCATTCTTTTTATAGGAATTGGGTTATTGGCAGGAAGTTTACTTACAGATAAACAAGTTGGGGGAGTTTGTGGTGCTTTACTTACAAATCTTGCCGCATGGCTATCTGGAACATGGTTCGATTTAAATTTAGTCGGTGGAACTTTTAAACAGGTTGCTTATGCACTCCCCTTTGTTCATGCAGTTGATGCTGGTAAATCGGCACTTGCAGGTAACTATAGTGGAATGTTTCCACATCTTTGGTGGGTAATAGGATATGCAACTGTAATTTTTATTTTAGCAGTATTGATATTTAGTAAAAGAATGAACAGTGATGCAGATTAAATTATATTTAATTAAACTGAATTTTGTTAAAATTATTATACTCTGTGTTTGTAGTTATAGTCATGATGTATCATCTTTTTATAAAGAATGTAATAGATATGTTCCTTTATACCTCAGTTTTTCAAAAGACAGCTGAAATCACAGGGATATGTTTCTACGAACATAAGCTTTAAAAGTCCACTAAGGACATCACTATTAAACTCTCAATCCAAGATGGCTTGGGAAACTGATGGATAAGGTAAGAAATTTCAGTTTGCTGCTGTTAATATGTTGCCCACAACGCAAATATCGTGAATATGTTTCCATAAATAAGTTTTCCGTGGATATGTTCCCGTGAACGGCGGTTTTTCAAAAATCAGCCAAAAACCCATTGGCATGTTCCCGTAAACGTAAGGTTAAAAAAAGCAGCCCAAGACATCAATTCCATCAACTCCACCCATGTTGAGACGGTAGTATTGATGTCACGTGAAAAGCCTTGATATTATTGGGTTTTAAGACTACATTTAAATTGACTTCTCGTCCTAAAGTGTGTTTTTGCGTTTGAGGGAACAAATCGACCACATCTAAATCGGTAACTCCAGCAGGTTGAGTGGCTGAAATTGATGCGTGGTAGGTTGAATTGTCGGAATAGATTGCGGCACAATATATATGCTCAAAAGGGGCAAATAGCAAGTAATACTCTTATATTATTCTGCAAGGAAGGTGGTTGGAATATTTGGATAAAAAAATAGTGAACATTGACCTCACTGTACCGTATAAAAAAATAGTTGAAACAATCGGAAATAAACCGACTGCATATGAGACAACCGGTATTCCATTCTGGGATGATGAATATATTTCAAAATCAATGTTGGCGCTACATTTAAACCCTGATGTAGAAAGTGCCTCCAGGGCGCATGAATTCATGGATCGCTCGGTAGAATGGATTGTTTCTTTACTTGGGAAACAAGACGGAAAAATTCTAGACTTAGGTTGTGGTCCGGGACTGTATGCCAAGCGTTTTGCTGATAAGGGGTTTAGTATCACAGGAATTGATTTCTCGCAACGCTCGATTGCTTATGCAAGAGAGAATTATGGAGGCGAAAAGAATGAATTCATCTATCAAGACTATCTGACGATTGACTATGACAAGGAATACGATTTAGCTATCCTTATCTACTGTGATCTTGGTGTACTTTCGCCTGAAAATCGGATGGCCTTACTCAAAAAAATATACCGTGGCTTAAAACATGGCGGATTATTTGTTGTGGATGTTTTCACATCAAATCAATACAAAGAATTCACTGATTCATTGACGGTTGAATATGAAAATGGTGGATTCTGGCGGGCAGATTCTTATATAAACATTAGACGTAACGTATCCTACCCAAATAAGAACTACTTGGAGCAATATACAATTATTACAGCTGATGATTGTGCAACATATAACATTTGGAATCACGCATTTGAACCACAAGAATTTAAAAAGGCTCTGCTGAATGCGGGTTTCGCTTCAGTTATTCTATATGGCGACGTTACTGGGGCAAATCTCACGGATGAAAGTCCTATCGTTTGCGCCGTATGCAGAAAATAACATATACCGCAAAAGAGAAGCCGGATTGATACAGAATCTTTATTGTACACTGAACGGCATCCTACATTGTATCGACATATTCTCGCGAACAGAAAATTGGAAAAACTACTTGGCAGAGAGGCAGAGATTTATTTCAGCCATTCCAAAGAAAAGCCCGACCACCTGGAAATTACGGGATTGGAGAATGTCAGCGATATTATAACCATCGACCAATCGCCCATCGGCAGAACAAGCCGTTCTAACGCCGCGACCTATACGGATGTCTTTTTCTACATCAGAGATTTATATGCTTCTTTGGATGAATCCAAAAAAAGAAATTTGCTGCCAAAACATTTCTCCTTTAATGTTCCGGGAGGCAGATGTGAAAAATGCGAGGGGAGCGGTGAGCTTACCATAGCTATGCATTTCCTGCCTGATGTTCAGGTTAAATGCCCTGTCTGTCGCGGGCGACGGTTCCAGAAAAGCATTTTAGAGGTAAAGTACAAAAGATACAGCATTTCCGACGTTTTACAATTGACCATTGCTGAGGCCGCTAATGTGTTCTGCGACATGCCACCCATTATGGATCGTCTGAACGTTTTGCAGAAAGTCGGGCTTGGATATTTAAGCCTTGGACAGTCCGCCACGACCTTATCGGGCGGCGAAGCGCAGCGCATAAAGCTGGCAAAGGAACTCGGAAAGCGTACAAGCGGGCATACGCTGTATCTTTTGGATGAACCGACCACGGGGCTTCATCCCCACGACGTCAAAAAGCTGGTTGAGCTATTGAATGAATTGGTCGGGCTTGGCAACACTGTGATTTGCGTAGAACACAATCTCGATGTCATTGCAATGTCCGATTGGGTGGTTGACTTCGGACCGGAGGGTGGGGATGCCGGTGGCGAGATTATTGTGCAGGGTACGCCGGAAACGGTGGTAAAAACAGCCCGCTCTAAAACAGGTGCATGTCTAAGCGCAGTTATGAACAGGTAGCTTGGGGCGGCCCTATTGTCATGAATACTAAGGAAGAATTGAATAAGGCTTTTAATGATTTGAGGTTTAGGTATGAAAAAATCATGGTTTATCCTTACATCCATAATAATTAGCTTACTTGTCATGCTGTTTTCCGGCAGTCTGCAAATCATGCGAAATTTGCGTGCCCATGCGCCGCTTGACGAATTTAAGGCACATATGGATGAACGAATTCCTGCTCTGATGAAGCTGTATGGAATTCCGGGCTGCAACATCGCGCTTGTTAAGGACAATGAAGTCGTATGGACTGAGGGTTATGGGTATGCGGATGTGTCAAATAGAAGAGCTCTGACGGTTGACACCCCCATGAGTGTTCAATCCATTACAAAATCTGTTACGGCTTGGGGGGTTATGCGGCTTTGGGAGAAAGGCCTCATCGACGTGGATGCTCCGGTGTCGCAGTATCTAAAAAGCTGGCAATTTCCGTTGACTGACTACCGGATAGAAAAAATTACTGTACGGCAGCTTTTAAGTCACACTGCGGGGATGCCATTGGGGGATTTCACCAACATCTATTCTCCCGGCGAGGCGATGCCCTCCAACCGGGATGTGATGAGTGGGGAAGCGGTGCTGATGCGCGAACCCGGGACAGGATTTTCGTACTCTAACACAGGCTATAACCTATTAGAAATATTAATCGAGGATGTCACCGGACAAAGCTTTTCAGATTATATACGCAGGGAAGTTTTGCTCCCGCTTGGCATGGAAAGTGCTGTCTTTGATATAGACAAGGCGGTGACGCCTTACCCACCTACGGGATATAACCTAAAAGGGGAGCCGGTTCCGGTCTATCTCTATCCCTCAAAGGCTTCAGGCGGTCTTTTTGCCACGGCTCACGATATTGCCCGCTTTGCGGCGTCGGGGATGCAAGAAAATCCTGTTCTAAGTATCGAGAGCATTAATCGGATGTATAAACCTGAGAGCTATAAAATCGGCATTTACGGTTTGGTATTTGAGGCATATGGATTCGGTCACTATATCGAAAAGCTGCCAAACGGTATGGTCTCAGTTTCTCACGGCGGTCAGGGCAACGGCATCATGACGCATATGCAAGCTGTGCCGGAGACAGGCGACGCCATCGTGATTCTTACAAACAGCCAACGTAGCTGGCCTTTCATCGCCTATGTTTTAAGCAACTGGGCCCAGTGGCGAGGGTTTCCTTCTGTCGGCATGGGAAGGATTATCTGGGGGCATTATGGATTTTGTTTCGTGATCGGTATGTTGGTCTCTGCAAGCCTGCTGGTGATATTGAGCCTGGTCTCGACCTTTTATCAACAAAAGCGAGCGGGGTTCAGACTGCTTCGAGTTAGTGCAGCATCTATTCTTCTTGGAATTCTTATCTGGTGCGCTTGCCAGGAATACTTATTTATAACTTCGGTTTTTCCGATTCTGTCTGTATGGCTTGGGGGTGCGGCATTTGTGTTCTCTATAGTACTGCTGTTGTCTGTGGTGTTACACCAATGGCCAAGCAAGTATAAGGAGTGAGCATATGAGCTCGGCGAGTGGTCGGGAGGAATAAAGGAGGGTAAAAAAATGATTGTAAGAATGGCAAAATTGTCTGATATTAAAGATATTTATGATTTAATTTGTGATATGGAAAAAACAAAATTTGATTATGAAAAATTTGAAAAGATCTTTAAAAAATATATTGAAGATGACAGGTTTTTCTGTTTTGTAGCGGAACAATGCAAAACTGTCATTGGTTGTTTAAATCTGCGGATAGAGTATCAACTTCATCACACTGCGAAAATTGCAGAAATTTTAGAATTGGCAGTAATGGATAAATACCGTTCTAAAGGAGTAGGGAGGGAACTTTTTGAGAAAGCATCCCAAATTGCAAAAGACAGTGAGTGCCTTCAAATTGAGGTATGTTGCAATCAATTAAGAATAAGAGCACATAACTTTTATGAGAAACAAGGCATGTCTAAATTTCATTATAAATTTACTATGAATTTACATAATAAAGAAATAAAAGAGAACAGATTAGGAATATGAAAACTATCTTGATTATTAAGTTAATACGCACTCTAAAAACTTGACGTTAAGACAGTTGTCTTGATGCACAGAGCAGATGAGAAATAATCCTGCAGGATTGAAGCAGCAAAAAAGGGCAGAGCAATGGCAAAAAATGAATTTAGTGAAAAAATTGAACGATTAACTAGAAGCAGCGCTTATTTAGACTTTTGTGAAGAGGTATATGGATACAGAGTATATCTTTTTAACATGATGGATAAGCAACAAATAGATTTTGTTTTAGGTTCCATTCCGGTAACGGCGGAAGATACAATTTTAGATTTGGGGTGCGGTCCCGGAAGTATTTTAAACCTTTTAGTCAAAAAATACGGATGCCGGGGAATTGGAATTGATCAACTGGATGGTGATATTTTAGATAGAACCGGCAAAGCATTTGAATATATCATCGGTGACATTGACAGGATCTGTGACTATAGTTTAAAGCCCACAGTTACACTATCCATTGATAGTATCTATTTTAGCAAAGATTTGGATAAAATGGTTCTGCAATTAAACAGTTTAGAAAACAATAAAATGTATTTGTTTTATTCTCAATACATATTTGATGAAGCTGTTGAAGATAAGAGTATCCTTAATAGCCATAAAACGAAAATTGCCGATGCCCTTAACAAAAACAATATTTTTTTCAAAACTATTGACTTTAGTGAAAACGAGTGCTTATTATATGAAAATTCTATAAGAGCACTGCAAAAGTATAAAAAGAAATTTGAAGACGAAGGAAATTTAGATTTGTATGAGCAAATACTTAAGGAAGATACGACTGGAATAAAACTGTATGATAAAAACCTTGCCGCTCGATATCTGTATATAATAGATGGAATGTAATGGCTGGTATCTCTTGTACCAGGCGATTTTTATCCGCGAAGGTGTAGAACCTCCACCTAGAAGAAAGTAACAAATTTTCTTGCTTGCTGATTTCATGAAAAGTATAAACTAAAATCCCTACCTAACTTGATCGTCTGTCAAGTCCTTCAAAAAAAGGTGTGGAGTTTTCTTAATGATAAGTGGTATAATATATGAAAAGGTTTAAGGTTAGTATTCACTATAGCGTAAACCTTCTATGGATTAGGAGGAATAAATGGAAAAGGTTTATAAGTATACGATAACGAACGAAGAAATAATGGAGAATATTTTTAAAGATGAGAAAATTCTTATGAATCATGTTATTGTTCCACCCGGCAAAGTGTTTCCAAAGCATAAAACTGATGCGATTGTATATGCACTGATTATTCGAGGAGAGTTGAGCGTAGCAATAGAAAATAATGAGATTAAGACCTATAGAGCAGGACAGTTAGTCAGTATTCCTAAGGGTGTCAGTACCGAATTAGGAAATAAAGGAAAAGAAACATTAGAATTGTTTGTTGTTAAACATGAATATGAACTTTAAAGTACTTTTAAAGGGACGGGGTATTATGAGCAGTAGTATTAAAGCATTATTTTAAAAATAGATTTTGGGGTTATTTATATATGAATGATAAGAAGAAGTATAAAATATCTTTGCTTGGTGAATTTATAGACAAGTCTATTGAAAGTGAATATCTAATCGATAGTTTAAGAAGTTCATCTAAAATTACATCGTATACCGCACTTGTTATTGGTTTTATAATGATGCTGTTCCTTGTTAACGGTTATATTGTTGATGATAGAACTCCCTATTTTTTGAATATTATACTTATAAGGATGCTAGTCGTCATTATTTCAGTGATAATTTTTACTGTTGCAAAGAAAATAAAAGAATATAGAAATTTTATTTATTTAATAACTTTTTATCAGGCAGTTATGGTTGTTTACTACATTTTTGTATTGACACAATACAATCCGCTCAGCTATTTCAGCGTACTGGGTTTAATGGTCATAACATTAGCAATTTATATTCTGCCTAATAAAATTATAATTTCACAAATTATCTCTATTATTTTAAGCATTCTATTTTTTATATACCCTATTAAAAAGATAGAGGGTCTTGAAGAATATGAATTTTATAAGATTATTGTATATCAAATTATATTGCTTATCTATTGTAACGTAAATATTTATTGGACCGAATTTAATAAAAGAAAAAAATTTGCAGCCAACAGTGAGCTGATGGACTTATCGGTTAAGGATCCCTTAACAGGCATTTATAACAGGCTAAAGTTTGATGATGATATCAATAAGTGGATAAATCTTTCGGAAAGATATGGCAATCCCTTTTCCATAATATTATTTGATATTGATGATTTTAAAGAGATAAATGATAAATATGGGCATCTGGCAGGTGACAGCGTAGCAATAAAAATTGTTGAAACAATTAGTAAGACGATTAGGGATACAGATATTTTTGCCAGATGGGGCGGGGATGAATTTGTGCTTCTTCTACCAAATACGGATGTTCAGGAAGCAGAAAATATGGCTGAACGAATGAGAGATTGTATCAGTAATAACTTGTGCGACCCGATAAGAAATATTACTTGCAGTTTCGGTGTAGCAGCTTATGAAAAAAATGATACAATTCAATCATTGCTCAATAAAGCAGATAAATTACTTTTACAGGCTAAGGCAAGCGGGAAGGATAGAGTTGTGAGTATGGACAGCTGTACTGCTCAGAATTAGGAGGTCTTTATGTTTTTTATTGCAGGAATATATCCGAAAAGAGAAGAATTAGATTATTATGAGCCTATAATGTGCAGCTGCTGCGCAAAATACGGTCGCTTTGAAGCATATATGGAATACAGTGTATTTAGTCTATTTTTTATACCATTGTTTAAATTTAATAAAAAATTTTATGCAAGAACGACTTGCTGCAACAGCTTGTATTTAATAACAAACAAAGAAAAAGGACTAATGATGGAAAGAGGACAAGGACACAATGTTTTTTTGAAGGATACAGACATAACACTAATCAATAAAGGAATATGTGAAAACACATGCTCCAACTGCGGCTTTAATGTTAGCGAAGAGCATAAATATTGCCCCAACTGTGGGAATAAACTATAAAAGGAAAAATAGCATCTTTTAATTATAATAAAGGAGCAGTATTGTATCAATACCGCTCCTTTCAATCAATTGTTATCAAGCTTTATTTCAGTAATTTTTCTCTTTAATTCCTCAATGTTTCTTAAAGAATCGGTAATTTTGCCGAAAACTTCCGCTAACGGACTATCCGGATTATTTCTTTCCTGTTCAAAAACATATTTTCCGATTTCCAAAAAATATTGGTTGATTTGTTTTTCCTCAGCTGAAATAGCATTTTTTAGTTTGGTTGTTTCAGCGAAATCCTTAGCCTTTTCAGATGCCGTTCCGGCAGCTTCACCTATTTTCTTGCCTATTTTGTTTAAGAATGCCATGGTTAACCCCTCCAATCAAATATATTGTTATTTATATACCTTATATTTCTTTTTTTAAACATTTATGATGAAAACTTTACATAATAATTTTATACTAAAGTTAAATATTTGCAATCACCCTGAGGGTGATTTAACAGATAACTTATAGTGTGTTGTTGCAAAATACGACAAAGCAAGGATTAAGTCGCGTCAAAAATATTTTTTATTAGCGCCAAATTTCGACACATTTTTACGATTTAGCAATTTATAATGATTACGTTTGTGACCTTTTTTGATTTTATTATATTTTTTATGATAAAAATCTAAATAATTTGTATGGTAATTAATAGCGGGGGGAGGTGATAATATTGCAACAAGACAAAGTAATTGTAATGCCTTTTTTAAGAAACAGAAATATCGAAAATGCAGCGAGTAAATTGAATGTAGCATATAAGGATGCAGAGGAAAATCTTGAAGATAATCATGATGTATATTTGGAAATTTCAAATAAACTAAGCAATCTTATAAGTAATATTCATGGAGAAAGTCAGCTTATTGAGCTTTTTACACAAGGTGAAAAAATTCCGGACAAAAAATATTTGACGAATGGCGTTAATGCAATACGACAAAATTGTCTAAAGATAACAAAGACTATAAACAATTTAATCGAATTGAGAAAACTTGAAAAGAAACAAACTTGTTTAGTGGTAAACTCTGTAAATATTGTCGAAATTATTGATAATATAGTCATTAACGCATCAAAGCATATCAAACAAGAAATTATTTTTGATACTAATATTGAAGAAAAATATATGTCATGTGATATCAACAAGCTTCAAAAAGCAATTCTAATTATTTTATCCGTAGCTGTCAGGTATTCCAACAAAAAGGAAATATTAGTCAATCTGAATGTTTTTGAAGATAATATTAATATTACTGTTTCATTTAATAATAATAGTAAGTTATTGAACTTCTTTATTCAAAAAATGGACAACCTTACGCCGGATAATTTAGATGAATTATCTTTGAGCTTTTATTTATGTAAATCATTAATTGCCCTGCATGAAGGAAGTATTTCTGTTGAAGGTAATGCCTATGAAACAATGTTTACCATAAAACTTCCATGCGAAAATACAGATTCAATTAATTATTTGTTCATGCGAGACAATAAAAATGAATATTTGGCTGAGCAAATAGAAATAGAGTTTTCCGACTTATATGAAATATAGACTGTCCGTATTGATTTTTGTCGTATTATCTGATATATTATTAAAAAAACGAAGAGGCAGAAATGGACAGTTTAAAAAAAATGATAATTGAGCAGGGTGAAGTGAGAGAAGGAAATATTCTTAAGGTGGATAGTTTCCTGAATCACCAGCTTAATCCCGAATTTTTATACAGGATGGGAGAGGAATTCCATAGACTTTTTAAAGATAAAGAAATAACAAAAATTTTAACGATTGAAGTAAGCGGAATAGCAGTTGCGTTAATGGCAGCTTTAATATTTAAAGTGCCCGTGGTTTTCGCCAAAAAAACAGTGAGTTTAAATTTGGATAAGGACATCTATACAAGCAAGGTTTTTTCTTATACCAAAAATAAAGAATACAATATTATGATAAGCAAAAGGTATCTCGACAGCAATGATAAGATTCTGATAATTGATGACTTTTTAGCTGAAGGAAATGCAATCAGGGGTTTAATAGATGTGGCACAAAAAAGCGGAGCAGAAATAATGGGTATAGGCATTGCAATCGAAAAGGGATTTCAACAGGGAGGCAGTCTCCTTAGAGCCGAAGGATACAATCTTAAAAGTCTTGTGATAGTAGATGAGTTAAAACCCGGCAATATAAAATTCAGAATTCAGGAATGAGATTGGTGGGGTGAGGAAAATGCCTACAACTTATGCTCATTACACATTTGGTATAAAGGTTTTAAATGAGTTAAATGAAGAACTTAGGGAAAAAATAGAAAATAATATTGAATTATTCCACATCGGATTGCACGGACCCGATATACTTTTTTATTACAAACCGTTAAATTCAAATAAAATCAATAAGTTAGGAAATGAAATTCACAAACAAAATGCAAATATATTTTTTAAGAAAGCTAAAGATATTATTATAAGCCGTGATGAAAAGGCGATTGCTTATATTGCAGGATTTATCTGCCATTTTATTTTAGACAGCCAATGTCATCCATACATTAGGACTAAAGAAGATAAAATTTCACACAATGAAATTGAGGCTGAATTTGACAGAGCAATAATGCTTAAGGATAAATTAAATCCCATAACATTTAAACCGACTTCACACATTGTTCCAAGTATAGATAGTGCAGAATGCATTTCTAAGTTTTTTCCGGGTACTACCC
>Ga0209723_1003067_pt1 | contig 20836 bp, 21 predicted proteins | sample BiotimSIPDNA_2_FD_185750 | JGI IMG/M metagenome (GOLD analysis project Ga0209723, IMG submission 185750) | Anaerobic biogas reactor microbial communites from Washington, USA - Biogas_R2 time_0 SIP DNA (SPAdes) (version 2) | ecosystem: Engineered > Bioreactor > Anaerobic > Unclassified | place... | reverse complement strand
ATTAGGGATTGCCTGTACTTCATGTCTTGTGTTATCTTATTCATGCAGGGATAGGCACTTCCTTTCGGCTAAAATTTTGTGTGGTAACTTTATTCTAACCGATGTGCTCTATTCCTGCTCGTTTTTTCTCCTGACTGTCCAATATGTATTGTAACCCTACAGCTTTTTTTTCGCCGTTTTTCCGTATTTTATTGTAGTATGTTATAAAATGTGCTATACTGTTTTGTACTACTTGAACAAAGGCAGACAGGCTATGCCGAAGCAAATCACCATCATATGCGGCCATTACGGCAGCGGAAAAACCAATTTCGCTCTCAACCTCGCGATTGATCGGATGCGCCGGGGCGAAGCGGTGACCGTTGTCGATTTGGATATTGTCAATCCGTATTTCCGCTCCTCCGATTACACCGGCTTGCTTGAGGAAAACGGAGTCACCGTCATAAGCCCCGCGACCGCGGGCACGACCGTGGACGCTCCGGCTTTAACGGCAAGGATGGCGTCGGTTTTTCAACGGGGGGAAGGCGCGGCGATCATCGACGCCGGGGGTGACGACGCGGGAGCGGCCGCGCTCGGGCGGTTTTCAAAGCGGATAGAAGACAGCGGCTCGTGGCAAATGCTCTATGTCATTAACAAATACCGCAGATTGATTTCCTCGCCCGAAGAGGCAGTGGCGCTGTTGAGGGAGATTGAGGCCTCTTCGAGGCTTCGCGCGACGGGAATCGTCAACAACTCCCACCTCGCGGGGCTGACGACCGCCGAAGACATTTTATCATCGGTCGACTATGCCCGAAAAACCGCGGCGCTTTGCGGGCTGCCGCTGTTGATGACGACGGCGCCGAAGGCTGTTTCCGGCGAACTTGAGGGCAAGGTCAACAATCTGTATCCGGTTGACATATTGGTCAAACTGCCCTGGAACACATAAATATATACGGAGGGAAGGCAAGTGCCGAAAGTAACCATAGACCGCGATATCTGCAAGGGCTGCGAACTGTGCGCCGCCGCGTGCCCGAAGCATATTCTCGCATTGGCTAAAGAAGAACTCAACGACAAGGGCTACCACCCCATGGAGTGGACAGAGCCCGAAAAATGCACGGGCTGCGCGTTCTGCGCGATTATGTGCCCGGATTGCGCGATTACGGTGGAAAAGTAGGGAGCGAAGGAATGGAGAAGATAATGGCCCAAAGAGTTTTAATGAAGGGGAACGAAGCTCTCGCGGAGGCCGCGATACAGGCGGGCTGCCGCCATTTTTTCGGTTACCCGATTACGCCACAGACGGAACTCGCGGCGTACATGTCCAAGCGCATGCCCAAAATCGGCGGCACGTATCTGCAGGCCGAAAGCGAAATCGCCGCAATTAACATGGTTCAGGGCGCGGCGGCGGCCGGCGTGCGGGCGATGACATCCTCGTCCTCGCCGGGTATCAGCCTGAAAACCGAAGGCATTTCTTACATGTGCGGCTCCGACCTGCCCGCGCTCATTATCAATGTCCAAAGGGGCGGTCCCGGCCTCGGCGGCATTCAGCCCTCCCAGGCGGATTACTGGCAGGCGACGAAAGCACCCGGCCATGGCGACCTGCACATCCTCGTTTTCGCTCCGTCTTCCGTGCAGGAGATGGTCGACCTCGTCGGCAAGGCGTTCGATTTGGCCGATACATACCGTATGCCCGCCATGATTCTCGCGGACGGGCTGTTGGGGCAAATGATGGAGCCCGTCGTTCTCGAAGACAAGCCGCTGAAAGACTTGCCGAAAAAAGAATGGGCAGCCTGCGGCCACAACTTCGAACGGAAAAACCATATTATCAATTCCCTGTATTTAAAGGCCTGGCAACTTGACGAACTGGTTCAAAAGCGTTTTGAGCGGTACAAAACCATTGAAGAAAAAGAGCCGATGTGTGAAAAATTCCTTTGTGACGACGCGGACTTTATTACCGTAGCCTACGGCGCGACCGCTCGCATCGCCAAGGCCGCCGTGAAAGAAGCCAGGGCGAGGGGAATCAAAGCCGGCCTGTTAAGGCCCGTCACGGTTTGGCCGTTTCCAAAAAAAGAGTTGGCCGAAGCCGCCCGGACAGCCAAAGCGTTCTTGTGCGTTGAGATGAGCATGGGGCAGATGGTCGACGATGTCCGTCTGGCCATCGAATGCAAAAAACCGGTTCGCTTCTTCGGCCATACCGGCGGTGTGATACCGACACCCGCCGAGGTGCTCGATGAGATCTTGAAAATGACGGAGGGCGCGGAATAATGGCTGTTGTTTTTCAAAAACCGAAATCCCTGACGAATGCCCCGATGCATTACTGCCCCGGGTGTACGCACGGTATCATTCACCGCCTCGTCGCGGAATGCCTCGACGAACTCGGCGTCGAGGGCAAAGCCGTCGGCGTCGCGCCCGTCGGCTGCGCGGTCATGGCCTACGACTATTTCTCCTGCGATATGATACAGTCCCCCCACGGCCGGGCTCCCGCCATCGCCACAGGCGTCAAACGCGCCGTGCCCGGCAGCGTTGTGTTTACCTACCAGGGCGACGGCGACCTCGCCGCCATCGGTACGGCCGAGACGGTTCACGCCGCCACAAGGGGCGAAAACATCACCGTGGTATTTGTCAACAACGCCATTTACGGTATGACCGGCGGCCAGATGGCGCCGACTTCGCTGCCGAATCAAATAACTCAAACCACGCCATACGGCAGGGATGTGAATACCGCCGGCTACCCGATACGCGTCTGCGAACTTCTCTCGACGCTTGACGGCACCGCTTACGCCGAACGCGTAACGGTCGACTGTGTTAAAAATGTTCTGAAGGCAAAAAAAGCCCTTAAAAAGGCCTTTCAAACGCAAATCGACGGGCTCGGATTTTCCATCGTCGAGTTTATTTCCACCTGCCCGACCAACTGGAGTTTGACCCCGAATGAAGCCCTCGGCTGGCTGCGCGAGAATATGCTTCCGTACTATCCTCTCGGAGTGTACAAGGATAAGACGGCTGTTTCGCAACCGCCCGTGAAGGAGGAAACGAAATGAAGGATGTCAATCTGCTGCTGGCCGGTTTCGGCGGCCAGGGTATCCTCTTTATGGGTAAAGTCATAGCCCAAGCGGGGCTTTTTGATGGCCGGGAGGTCTCCTGGCTCCCATCTTATGGGCCGGAGATGAGGGGAGGCACCGCGAACTGCAGCGTATGTGTGTCCGACGAACCCGTCTGCTCGCCGCTTATCAGCAACCCCAATGTGCTTATCGTCATGAATCTGCCGTCGTTTGAAAAGTTCATCGGCGCTGTCACCACAGGGGGCACGGTGATTGTCGACAGTTCGCTGATAGCCAAAAAATCCGGCAGGGAGGACATTGAGGCGTTTTATGTCCCGGCGACCCGCCTCGCGGAGGAAAACGGCTTAAACGGTCTTGCAAACATCATTTTGACGGGCAAACTGCTCGCTGTCACTAACTTTTGCTCTATGGAGACGATGAGAAAAACGATCGAGAAGGTCGTGCCGGCCCGCAAACGATATTTGATAGAAAAAAATATGGAAGCCATCGAGCTTGGAATGAACAGCTGACAATGGCAAAACCCGCCGCCGGAGGGCGGCGGGTTTTTTTATAAAGCCGAAAAGAGGATAAGAATGAGAAAGTATCTGCTGCCCGAAGACGGGATGTTTTACAAAGCGAACATGCATTGCCACAGCACGTTGTCCGACGGGGAGTTCTCGCCGATGACGGCCACTATGTCCGTTGCTGCCATTTCGACGAGCTCAACGGCGGAGATATTTGATTGATACGCGGAGATAAACAAAGCAAATTCGAATTGCACAAAACCGGCTCAAGGGTTATAATAAGAGTATCCATCATGCCGGAGGTGATCGCATATGCCGGATGACCCTGATTTCGGCTTCTACGGCAAAGGCTTGAACGGTTATGTGCATTACAACCAGGACTTCGACGAGAACTTTCCGAACCGCGGCGGCGGAGGCGGCAACCGCGGGGGAGGGGGCGGCAGCCCTACTTGGCTGCGGGTCATCGTAGCCCTCGCCATTGTGTTTTTTATATTCTGGCTCATCGACGAACTCGGTAAATAAAACAACGGAGCGCGCCGCGGGCGCGCTCCGAAATTTTTAAATAGGGGAGGGTATTAATACATTCCGCCGCCCTGGGCAGCCATAGCCGCGGCCGCGGCGGCGTCTGCCTTCGGGTCGGGCTTCTCGGCGACGAGGCTCTCAGTGGTCAGGACCATCCCCGCGACGGATGCGGCGTTCTGCAGCGCCGAGCGGGCGACCTTCGTCGGGTCAAGAATGCCGGCTTCCGCCATATCGGTGTAAATGTCTTTGGCGAAGTCGTAACCGTAGCCGAGCTTGCCGGAAGTCGTGATCTCGTTGACGATGACCGAACCTTCCAATCCCGCGTTCGCGGCGATCTGGCGGGTGGGCTCCTCAAGAGCTTTGACGACGAGCTTGATACCGGTTTTGATATCCGTGTCGTCGGTGGTGTCGAGCATTTTCGCGACATCCGGAATAACATTGAGAAGCGCCACGCCGCCGCCGGCGACGCTGCCTTCCTCAACAGCCGCCTTTGTGGCCGACAGGGCGTCTTCGATACGGAGTTTCTTCTCCTTCATTTCGGTCTCGGTCGCCGCGCCGACTTTGATGACGGCGACGCCGCCCGAAAGCTTCGCGAGGCGTTCCTGGAGCTTCTCGCGGTCGAAGTCGGAAGTGGTGTTCTCAATCTGCACCTTGATTTGAGCGATGCGCGAATCGATGGCCGCTTTGTCGCCGGCTCCGTCGACGATAATGGTGTTCTCTTTGGAAACTTTGACCTGGCGGGCTTTGCCGAGCTGGTCAATCTGGGTTTCTTTCAGATCAAGGCCGAGGTCGGCTGTGATGACTTCGCCGCCCGTGAGGATGGCGATGTCCTGAAGCATTTCCTTGCGTCTGTCACCGAAACCGGGCGCCTTGACGGCGACGCAGGTGAACGTTCCGCGCAGTTTATTGACAAGGATAGTCGAAAGAGCTTCGCCCTCAACGTCCTCGGCGACAATAACGAGCTTTTTGCCGGACTGGAGGATTTGTTCAAGCAGCGGCAAAATCTCTTGTATATTTGAAATCTTTTTGTCGGTGATCAGCAGGTACGCGTCATCAATAATCGCTTCCATTTTATCGGTATCTGTCACCATATACGGGGAAATATAGCCGCGGTCAAACTGCATTCCCTCAACAACATCCGATACGGTGTCGGCGGTTTTACTTTCCTCAACGGTAATAACGCCGTCGGAAGTGACCTTTTCCATCGCTTCGGCGATGATGTTGCCGAGTTCCTCGTCGCTCGAGGAGATGGTCGCGATCCGGGCGATATCCGTGCTGGTGTTGACGGGCTTTGAATTCTTTTTAAGGCTCTCGACAGCGACGTCAACAGCCAGTTTGATGCCCTTTTTCACTGCCATCGGGTTTGCGCCGGCGACTACGTTCTTCATCCCTTCGCGGACAAGCGCCTGCGCCAAAAGCGTCGCGGTTGTGGTGCCGTCGCCGGCGACATCGTTGGTTTTCGTGGCGACTTCTTTAACGAGCTGCGCGCCCATATTCTCAAAAGCGTCCTCAAGCTCAATTTCTTTGGCGATGGTTACGCCGTCGTTGGTGATAAGCGGGGAGCCGTACTTTTTGTCAAGAACGACATTTCTGCCCTTGGGGCCGAGTGTGATTTTTACGGTGTCGGTAAGTTTATCGATACCCGCCTGAAGAACCTTGCGGGCTTCTTCTCCGTAAACGATTTGTTTAGCCATTTTTCATACCTCCTAAAATAATTATTCGACTACCGCGAGAATGTCGTTTTGGCGGACGATTGTGTACTCTTCTTTGTCCAGCTTGACCTCGGTCCCCGAGTACTTGCTGGTGATGACCCTATCGCCGGCCTTCACATACATCTGCACTTCTTTGCCGTCCACAAGGCCGCCGGGCCCTACCGCGATGACTTCGGCAATCTGCGGCTTTTCCTGCGCGGACGCCGCGAGAATGATGCCGCTCTTCGTGGTTTCCTCAACCTCGACAAGCTTGACGACTACGCGGTCCGCAAGCGGTTTGATGGTCATGAAAATTCCTCCCGTATAAAAAAGTAATGTTTAGCACTCGTTAGCCTCGAGTGCTAATGCCTATTGTATCCATATACAGGTAAAAAATCAAGCCGTTTTTATAAAGTTTACAATTATGTAATAAATTCGTTACCGGCTTGTTATTAATGTATAAATATGGTATATTGAATCGCATAGCAATACGGCAAGGGAGCCGAACAAGAGAGGGTAAATCGTTGGTGCAGAAGCTTTTCAATTCACCTTTCGTCAAAAAGCTTGAACAATTTTTTATGTCCCGCTATTTTATCGCCCTTTCATTTGGATTGGCTTGCGTTGCCACCGTCACCCGCCGCGAAGACCTCGGCCTCATCGTGTTCGCGGCGTTGATTTTGGTGGCCCTTCTCTTTTGCAGGGACATTATCGCGACGACTTTCCCGTTTCTTGTTTTAACAATGCTGATGATCAAATGCCATGGTTCGTATGACCGCTACATAAAGTTAGTGTGGCTGGCTGTTCCCGCGGTTCTGATCATCGTCTTTCATTTTGTTAATTTTCGAAAGCCGCTCAAAGTCGGCAGAAGCTTTTGGGCGTTGGCCGCCGTCGCCGTCGCCGTTACGCTCGGCGGCGTCGGTTCGCTCTCCGCGAAGGACTATTTCGCCCTCGTTTCCGTCTATCATGTCGCCGGCCTGGGTTTCGGCCTGGTGCTTGCGTATTTGCTGATGAATTCTCATTTCGACGGGCGCGCGGGTTACTCCCTTGAGGAGAAATTCTCGAATATTATGCATTTGGTCGGGCTTTTCGGTTGTTTCATGGTGTTGAGCCATTACGCTTTTGAATACAAAGATGTCATTGCCTCCCGCGGCATTATTTATTTCCAGTGGCGCAACAACATCTCGACATTTCTGATGCTGGCCATGCCGTTTTCGTTTTACGCGTCCATAAAAAAACCGGCCTGTCTCTGGGCCGGTATCATCGAATATCTGTGCGTTTTGCTTTCCGGCTCGAGGGGCGGGTTGATTTTCGGCAGCGTGGAAATGTTGCTCTGCGTCGCGTTTATCATATACGCCGATAAAAACAAACGGAAAAGGAATATATTACTGTTTTCAGCGCTCGCGTCGGTTGCCGTTGTTTTTTCCGGATTCCTCGTTGATTTTTTCGGCAGCACCATTGAGCGGATCATGGACAGCAAGGACGATGTGCGTGTTGAGCTTTATAAAAGAGCCGTAGCGGATTTTAAATCCAACCCCGTCTTTGGCCGCGGCCTCGGCTATTTCGGCAACAACGACTTGTGGAGGCCGGCAAAATTCTCGTTGAACTGGTATAACTCGGCGCCGTTCCAGATTATCGGCAGCACCGGCCTTGTCGGCGTGGCCGCGTACGCGTACCAATTTTATATCAGGAATAAAATCCTCTGGACCCGTGTGACGCCTTTTAAACTGGCATTGGGTGTGTCCTATATCGGGATTGTCATGATGTCGTTGGTCAACCCGGGCGAATTCGTGCCCCTTCCTTATGAATTGCTCGTTGTCCTTTTCTTTATTATCGCGGAAAAATGCTCGGATACCGACAGCCGCCGAAAGGCCGTCTGAGTAAGCGGAAAGAACGGCTCAACCGGTTGTGTTGAGCCGTGCGTTTTTACGGTAACGCCGTTGCTTTGCCCGGCGTATACTGGTCATGGCGGGACATCCTGTGAAGTTGCCGACAGTGTATAACGCAGCCGCGGCAGTATTGTTTTGACAGGCCGTTTCGGTTGCTTTTATGTGCCTTTCATGCTAACATGCGTTATCTGTTCTCTTCGCTTTCCGCGTCGGGTTTGTAAAGCGCCTGGAAAAGTATGGCCCCCAAGCCCAATATCGCCGCGCAGGGGTTTACACATTCCATAAGCTCCTCGCTGAGTTTCGTCATAAGGTAATAATCCATACCTCTTCCCGCGATGAGATATGTAACGACGGCCGCCGTGTAAAGCGTTATAATCAAAACAGCGCCGTATTTCGCGATAAATTTTGAATAAGGGCTTAAGTTCTTTATGCTGTTAAGAACATCTTTGACGGTATTCAATGCAATCCACTCCGGTTATCATAATACAATACATAAAGTTTACATCCCCGGGAACTTGTTTTCAATTAAAAAAATTTACCAAAGGGGAAGGGTTCATGGGTATAGGCGTTTCCACGGCCTGCTTTTATCCTCTCGAAACGGAAAAAGCGTTTGAAAGAATCGGCCGGATGGGGGAGGGCGTGACCGAAGTCTTTTTTAACTCGATGTCGGAAATTAAGAAGCCGTTTCTCGCGAACCTTTGCGATATTCGTGACCGATACGGCCTTCGTGTGAAAGCTGTCCACCCGTTTATGTCATTCGGCGAGCCCTACCTGCTTTTCAGTGAATACGAACGCCGGTTTACGGATACGCTCGAGGTTTATAAATATTATTACGAGGCGGCGAACACGCTCGGCGCGGATGTGTTGGTGATCCATGGCGGCAAGCTGCCGACTTCCTTTCCGGAAACGCAGTATTTTGAGAGATTCGCGAAACTTGCCGCTTCGGGCAGGGAGTACGGCGTCGCCGTCGCGCAGGAAAATGTGGTGCGGTTCCGTTCCCAGTCACCCGACTTCCTTGTCAGAATGAGGAATTATATCGGCGACGGCTTTCGGATGGTTCTTGACCTTAAGCAGGCGGTGCGCGCGGGTTTTTCTCCGTTTGATTTCACCGGCGCGCTTGCGCGGCAGACGGCCCATATCCACATCAGCGACCACTGCCGCCGTCGCGACTGCCGCCCGCCCGGCGAGGGTGAGTTCGACTTCGCGCGTCTTTTTTCCGAAATGAAAGCGGCGGATTATCAAGGGGATTACATCATCGAGCTTTACCGGCACAATTTCACCGAAGACAGCCAAATCCTCAAAGCGAAAACGCTGCTCGAGAGGATGCTGTGATTACCGTTCTTGCATTCTTTTGTATTAATGGTATAATAAGCTTGAAATGAATTCACGGGGAAGTGGAAAATATGAAATGTCCGTTTTGCGGGTTTGAGGAAAGCAAGGTTATCGATTCGAGGCCGACCGACGAAGGGGAAAGAATCCGCCGGCGCAGGGAATGCATCGGGTGCGCAAAAAGGTTCACCACCTATGAGATTATCGAAAGCGTTCCGATTGTTGTCGTCAAAAAAGACAAATCCCGTGAGGTCTTTGACAGGAACAAACTGCTCAACGGTATGCTGCGCGCCTGTGAAAAACGGCCCGTATCCATCGAAGATCTTGAAAGCGCTGTGTCAGGCATTGAGCTTACCCTTCAAAATTCCCTCGATAGGGAAGTGACATCCGTGCGCATCGGCGAGTTGGTTATGGAAAAATTGAAAGACATTGACGAGGTGGCCTATGTGCGCTTCGCTTCCGTTTACAGGCAATTCAAAGACATTAATACGTTTATGGACGAGCTTGCCAAACTCCTGAGAGAAAAATAATCAAAGATATAAACAAAAAGGCGCGCCTTCATTCCGGAGGCGCGCCTTCGCATATTCCGTTAAGCTATTGAACAAGCCCGGACTTTTCAAGGTATTTCTTCAGAGGTTTGCAAACGGCGTACGCGGCGACCGCGCCGATGACAGCCTCCGGAACTCCGCTTGTGAGGATCATTCCTCCGATAACACCGAGCAAAAGGCTGTAAGAGACTTGAATTACCGCCGCAAAGTCTCTGCCAAAGAACAAATAAATACCGCCCAGTACCAATAAGGTATTCGTTATCGAACCGAGAAATCCGCTCAACCCGTATACGACGGCATCCTTCTTATTGAGCTTTTTCAGCGCTTTTGATAACAGTTTGAATGCCAATCCCGTGACAACGCCGATTAATATGCGCGGCAAAAAGCAGATAATCAGGCTTTTGTAATTGCCGGATAACTCGCCGATGCTGTAAAAAGGCGTGAAAACAAACGCGGTGGGCCCCGGGGGCGTAAAGGTCATTACGATAAAACTGAACAAACCGAACGCGAAGCCCATAGCCGCGCCGGCGCCCGTGCCGAGCAAAATCGCGGTAATAATGACCGGGATATGCGACAGGGTGGCGACAATAGGGCCGATGGCGGGCAATGAGCCCAGGGGTGTGAAACAGACAATCGCTTCGATTGCCAAAAGCAGGGAAAACTGCGCCATGAAAAGAATTCGTTTTCGCTTGGTGTTGCCGGTTGCCATGGTTTTATTCCTCCTTGCTGCTGCTCCCCGCCGGGCGGGGATGCAACGCAAAATTTTCGGAACGATACTCACTTGGTTTTGCTGTTTTTTTCATAGATGATTTTCAAGCCTTCAAGCACAAGCTCCGCGTTAAAAAGGATTTCTCTTCTGCAGTTTTTTACAATATCGCGCGAGAGTCCGCCCGTCGCGACGACCGTGCCCGCCTTCATGCCGAGTTCATCCTCGATTCTTGCGCAAAGCCCGTCGATCATCGCCGCCGTTCCGTACACGGTTCCCGACTGCATGGAGTCCACCGTGTTTTTGCCGATAACGCGCGGCGGCGCCGTCAGGCTGATGTTCGGCAGCTGGGACGCGCGCCGTGCCAGAGCGTCGAGCGATATCGCGACGCCGGCCGAGATGGTGCAGCCGGTAAATGACCCGCTTTTGTCAACCACGCTGATTTTCGTCGCCGTTCCCAAATCCACAACCAAGCAGGGCAGTGGGTATTTCGCGGCGGCCGCCACCGCGCCGGCGACAAGGTCGGCGCCGACATGCGCCGGGTTGTCCGTTAAAATATTCAAGCCCGTTTTGGTGCCGGGTCCGAGCAAAACCGGCTTTTTGCCCGTGACCGTTTCAACCGCTTCGCACATCTCCATGGTCAGTTCGGGTACGACGGAACCGATGATGGCGCCGCGGAACCCATTCGGCGGCAGACCGTAAAGGCCGAATATGCTGTTAAGCTCCACGGCGTACTGGTCTTTGGTTTTCGCCTTGTCCGTCGCCAAACGCGAAACAAAGAGGATGCGGTCACCTTCGTAAGCACCCATCGTGATATTCGTGTTTCCCAGATCAATCGTCAGCAGCATTTGCGGGCCCCCAAAGCCGTGGTAACGGTTTTTTCGTATTATACTACAGGTGTTCCGATAAATCAAATGTTGTAATCGGCAAGAAGGCTGTTATAATCATAGTATGGCAACGAATGTTAACACAGCGTGCACGGCTTGCCCCCGGCGGTGCGGCGCGGAGAGAGGGACCGTGTATCAGCGGTGAGAATTGCGCCGGATGAAACATGGAATGGGAGAGACTGTATTTGAAAATGCAAACCGTAAAACTGCCCGATTACACCGGGTCGGAGGACCGTATCAACGCCTTTACCCATGTGGCGGGCGTTCCGTTCGGCATCATCGCCCTGGTTCTCTGCCTTGACAAAAGCATAAAAACCGGGTCTCCCTGGAGCGTCGCCGCGTCCGCGGTATACGGCGCTTCCCTGATTGTCCTGTATCTCGGGTCGGCCATGTACCATTCCGCGAACCCCGGCAAATATAAAAAGGCGATGCGTATCATCGACCACTGCATGGTGTTTCTGTTAATTGCCGGGTCCGTGACACCGTACGCGCTCGTTGCTTTCCGCCCGGCATACCCCTTATACTGCTGGCTGGCGCTCGCGGTTGCCTGGGGGGCCGCGTTGGTTGGCATCACGCTGACCTCGATCAACCATGAGAAGTTCAAAGCCGTGCAAATGGTCCTCTATATCGCCACCGGCTGGACGATTCTTTTGGGTATGAAGTATTTGCGGATCATCTTTAACGGCGGCTTGCGGACCGGTCTGCGGCTTCTTGTCCTGGGCGGCGTATTGTACACCCTGGGCGCCATCATATTCGGCATCGGCGTTAAGAAACCGTATTTTCATTCGCTGTTTCATCTGTTCGTTCTCGCCGGCAGCGTGCTTCATTTTATCTCGATTTACTCGTATGTGCTTGTTATCGAATAAAACCCGTTGCATTTTTTTTAAAACATGGTAAAATTTAAGCAACTAAAAAAAGGAGTTGTGTGGATATGGAAAAAAGCAAAGGTTTCATCAAGGAGTTTAAAGAGTTCCTTATGCGCGGCAATGTCATCGACCTCGCCGTTGGCATCATTATCGGCGCCGCGTTCAAGGCGATCGTCGACTCTTTGGTGGCGAACATCATCATGCCCGTTATCGGCATTCTGACGGGCGGCATTGATTTCACCAATCTTTATGTCGTCCTCAAAGGCGAAGTGCCGGCCGGCGCGACGCTCGAAGCCGCTCAGGCCGCCGGCGCGGTCACCCTCAATTACGGTCTTTTAATCGCGAGCATTATCAACTTCATAATTATCGGCTTCGTGATCTTCCTGCTCGTCAAGGGGATGAACAGATTGGCCGAAAAGCGTAATAAAAATGTCCCCGAGGCAGCGCCGACCGTGAAAAATTGCCCCTATTGCAAGACGGAAATAAACATCGAGGCTTCAAAATGCCCGAACTGCACGTCGGATATATAGCGGATAATCGATTATAAAACAGATAAGCCAAACAGAGGAAAACTATGGATATCGGATTTATCGGAACCGGCAACCTCGCGGGCGCGATGATAAAAAGTGTGACAAAATCCAAACCGGCCGGCGTGGGCAAACTGTTCGCTTATGATATCGACGAGGCAAAACTCGCGTTTTGTTCCGAACAGTTCGGTGTTGTGCCCGCCGGTTCCGCGCAAGACATCGCTCGCATGTGCGCAGCCGTCATCATCGCGGTCAAACCCGCCGATATTCCCGCCCTTCTCGGTGAGCTCGACGGCGTGTTAAAAGAGTCGAAACCACTGGTCATATCAACCGCCGCCGGCACCTCGCTGAAGCATATCATGTCCTTTTTAAGCGAACAACCCGCGCTTGCGCGTATCATGCCGAACATCAACGCGGCGGCCGATGCGTCCGTCACCGCTTATTGCACGAACGGCGTGCCGTCGGCGGAACAAGTCGAGTTTATCCGGACTTTTTGCTCTTCCTTCGGCGCGGCTATTGCTTTGGATGAACAATACTTCCCGGCTTTCGGCGTTTTGGGCGGCGCGGCCCCGGCTTTCGCGTATCTGTTTATTGACCAGCTCGCCAGGGCGGGCGTCAAGATCGGCATGAATAAAACCCTGTCGCTGCAAATCGCCGCGCAAACCGTTCTCGGCAGCGCGAAGATGATTCTCGAAAGCGGCGAGCACCCCGGCGTGTTAATTGACCGCGTCTGTTCGCCCGGCGGTATCACCATCGAAGGGGTAGCGGCGTTGCAGGAACTTGGGTTTGAAAACGCCGTGCTGAAAGCCGTCGAACGGGCGTTTGAAAAGGATTCAAAACTCGGCGCCCCAAAACAAGCCGTTTAGCGGAAAGATTTACGGAGCGCGCCTCGGGGTGCGCTCCCTTTTTGTTCCCGCGATTTTGGCTTGAAAGACAATGCTTACCGCATATAAAACAGAAAGAGGGCCGACATGCTGACCTGTGTTTTACTTAGCTCGCTTGCCAAAGTGTTTTCCGGTGAAAAACCGTTGAACCCGCCTTTTCGCTCGTTTTCCATGCTGAAAAACGAAAGGTCCTCTTTTCAGGCGGCGTTTTATTCGGATGAAAACGATGAAGTCAAGGCGGAAATTGACTCTCCTTTAGCCGGCGCCATCACCATGTATTCTGTGGAGGAAATTCCTTCGGCCTTACCCGCTTATCCGGACAGGGACGATTACTACCTGAAGGATACCCCCGGCCTGTATCCCGATCTGTTGAGGCCGGCGAGCGGTGTTGTGGCGTTGCCCGCCGGCAAGTGGCGCGCCCTCTGGTTTGAACTTGACCCGGCCGGCGCCGTCCCGGCCGGCAGGTACCCGGTCCGTATCCTGCTGACCGGTAAAAAAGAAACGGCCTGCAACTGCGTCGATGTCGAAATCATCGGCGCCGAATTGCCCGGCCAGACACTCATACACACCAACTGGTTTCATACCGATTGCCTCGCCACCCGGTATAAGGCGGAAGTATTCGGCGAAGAGTGCTGGCGCGTAACGGAAAATTTTCTGAAAAACGCCGCGCGCCACGGCATGAACATGGTGTTAACCCCGCTGTTTACCCCTCCGCTCGACACCGCTCTCGGCGGCGAAAGGCCGACCGTCCAACTTGTGGATGTCTTTGTTGACGGCGGCGAATACCGTTTCGGTTTTGAAAAGTTGAAGCGTTGGGTAGAAATGTGCGGCCGCTGCGGTATCAACTATTTGGAAATGTCACACCTGTTTACCCAGTGGGGCGCCAAGCGCGCGCCGAAAATCGAGGCGGTGGTTGACGGCAAACAACGCAAACTGTTCGGCTGGAACACCTTAGCCGGCGGCAAAAAATATACGGAATTCCTGACCGCGTTCGCCGATGCGCTTAATAGATTCCTGAATGAAAACGGATTGAAAGACCGTTGTTTCTTTCATGTGTCGGACGAACCGAACAGCGCGCAGATTCCCGCCTACAGAAAACGCGGCGCTCTAGTGAGGCGGCTGTTTCCGGATTATCCGGTTATCGACGCCCTGTCCGATTTCGGGTTTTACAAAAAGGGTTTAATAAAAACTCCCATTCCCGCGACGAACCACATCGAACCCTTTATCGGCAATGTGCCGGAACTCTGGGCGTATTATTGTTGCGGCCAGCATAAGGATTATGTGTCCAACCGTTTTTTCGCCATGCCTTCCGAACGCAACCGTTTGCTCGGCCTGCAGTTATATAAATACGGTGTCAAAGGCTTCCTGCAATGGGGTCACAACTTCTGGTACTCGCAGTTTTCAAGGCGTGAAATTGACCCGTTCAAGGAAAGTGACGCCGGCAAGGCGTTTCCCTCCGGCGACGCGTATGTGGTGTACCCGGGCGAAAACGGCGCGCCTTTAAATTCGTTGCGCCTGAAGGTGTTTTACGACGCCCTGCAGGATATGCGGGCTTTGCAGTTGCTTGAAAGCCTTTGCGGCCGTGAGAAAACGCTGGCCCTGCTTGAAAAAGGCCTCGATGTACCGTTGACTTTCAAATTCCGTCCGCCGGAAGAGGAATGGCTTTTACAAAAACGCGCGGAAATCAACGAAGCGATTACGTTGTATACCCGCTGAGAATTGTGGCCGGCAAGGCTGAAACTATAAAGGGGAGGGGAGCGTTACGGAGAAATCATCAGCAGGCAAGCTGTGGCAGAAAGTCAAATACGAGGTTCCGATATTTCTGCTGTTCGTCCTTCAGTTGATTCCCCAGGATCAGTCTTATCTTCTCCACGACGGCTACGCCTCGATTTTTGTGCCCGGTTTTCATTTCGGTTTCGCTCCGAGGCTGCTGCCGGGCGCCGTTTTGTCCCTTTTTACGCCTTTCCGGGGTCGAAAGCAATTGACGGTTTTCTTCTATGTCGTGCTTTTCCTGACTTTTTTTCTGATCACCTGGGTGGCAGGCCGGCTTATCCGCTCTGCGGGCAGCGACACCAAACGGATGACAATCTTTTTCGTTGCCTTGTTCCTGGCCGGCCCTTACACCAACGCGTTTTTGTTTCCCCGGTTGTTTTCCCCTGACCGGTTTATCGCCGCCCTGGCCGTTCTTTCCTTGGTGGTTCTTTACAAACCGAAAGTGAGATGGCTTTTACCTCTCATATTGTTTGCCGCTCAGGCGACGCACCCGATGTTTACCTTTGCCTATATGCCGTTAATCGCCCTGCTTCTGTTGTATGAACTGTATAAAAACAAGTTTGCAAAAAAAGAATGGCTGTTTGTAATTGTCAATTACATCGTGATCATTGCCTCCACCGCCTGGTCGTATCTGTTCACCGGGTACAAAAATGTGACACTTGAGGAATTCGTCGCGTTCGCGAAATCGAAAACGGATATACCGGTTGACGAAGAGAAATACGAAGGCTTTTTTTTCCTGAATCCGGAGAAGTTTTTCGGCTACGCGAAGGATATCTCGCTGACCACCGACGCCCTCGACGCGGAATTGCGCGCCACGGTCTTCTTGCTGCCTCTCATCGCGCTTTTCGTGTTCGTTTGGGTGAACGCTTATCGACGCGCTTCGTCAAAGTTTGAGAGATTTCTTTTCGTGATGTGCCTTTTGGTTCCCATCGCCCGACTGCCCTTGTTTTTAACCACGACGGAAACATACAGGGGAAGGATAGCGGCCCTGGTCGTCCAATTTGCGCTGATCCTTTATCTGCTGTATCGAAATAATGAGGCGGTGCGCGAATCGGTAGTAAAACTCGGTTCGCTGTTGAGAAAAAATGTGCTGCCGATGCTTCTCGTTGTTTCTTATTACGCCGCGACGTTTTCAACCTACGTCTTTGCCGATGATTGGGTGAGGTGGCTTCAGGAGTTTGTCAATCCTCGGCTTTAGGAAAGGAGGCGGAGCAGGATGAACAGGCTTTTCGGAATGGGAAAACGGTTGATACGGCAATATAAAATCGAACTGGCGGTATTCGTGTTTCTTCTCATCAAACTATTCAAGCCGTATGTCTCTAAGGACAACTTGCCGGTGATGTCCGCGCGGTTTTTAGCCGAAGCCGCGCTTTTCGCGCTTCTTTCCCGGGCTGTCGGCAGTGTTGTCCGGGCAGCCGGCGCGAAAAGGCAAAGCGCGGTTTTGATTGTCGCCGCGTTCTTTTTGACGGGCTATGTGTCGAATTCCGTCTTTTTGTTAGACGGCTGGTTCGCGGATACCCGGGTTTTTTTCAACGCGTTTGCCGTCGCCGGCAGCGTTGCCTCCTTTATCGTGGTCGGCAAAGCAAAATGGAAATGGCTGCTTCCCGTGTATTGCTTTGTTTGCGCCGCGGCGGTGCCTTATTTTGTCTTTTCTCTGCTGCCGTCACTCGTCTTGCTGTTGATATATAGAATAAAGACACAGAAAAAGAAAAACGAATACAAAGACCTTCTGGCCTCAAGCCTGATCGCTTCCGGCATCGCTTTCTTCCTGTTTAACGCGCGCCGTGTTTTTATCGGGGCGGATAGCTTTGCGGAGGCTCTCGCGGCCAATGGCCGGCGGTTCGCGCTAAGCGTCGCGTCTGTTCTTCCCTTAATAATCGTCTTCGCCCTGCTCTGGGCCGATACGCGAAAAAACAGCGCCGGCCGGCCGTTCAAAACGGTCGTCGCCGCCATAGCGCTGGAGCCGCTGGTCGCTTTGGTATCGCTCGCTTTGAAAGCGGATGATGGGAATCTCGTGATGGCCTCGATGTTTGTCCAGGCTTGCTTTCTCTGCTATTTTGTTATTGAGAGGAATGCGGCGGTGCTGGGTTCGTTGGAAAAGGCGGAAAGGTTTTTCAAAAAGAATTGGCTGCTCGTTTTTTTAAGCCTCATATACCTGTCCGCGTTTTCAAGTTTTTTCAAAGCGCTGTTTACCGGCTTGACCAAAACAAAAAACTGGTTTGGGCTTTGGCATTAAAACGAAGCAAAATGGAATTCAGTTTAAATGATATTAAACATATATATAAATATAAAAGCAGACGAATTCTATAAAAAGAGTTGTTGACTTTTCCGTTCTTTTCCAATATAATAAATATGAGTAAATTTAATATATTTAACGCATCATAGGAAATTCATTATTGAGTAAGAATTGGCAGTAGGCTGTTTCTGTTGAATCTGGAGGGATTATGATGAAAAATACAACAAGAGGCTTGAGCCTCTTGTTGGCGTTTGCCTTGCTCTTTACGTCCGTCGGGATAGGGCTGGGCGGAGCCGTCAGGGTGAAGACGGATTTGCCCGAATCCGAATCCCTGAGCAACACGGCTGTTTCGACCGCTGTGACCTTTTATGTGCCGGAACTGATTTATCTGACTCCGTCCATCGCGGCCAACAGCGCCACCACTTTCCAATATTATGTTGACTGCGATACGAGCGGCAACCTCAGCACAGCTAAAGCTAAGACCTCCGGGGTGGTCTATTTCTACGCTCCCGGCGCCTCGACGGTTTCCATCTCCTGCTCGGGCGCGAGCGTCACCATGGGTTCCACCACCGGCACCAATACCATTAACACGACCATCACCGGCGGCACCTTGTCCTCCGGCCTCTCGCAGGGCTACATGTCCACACTGACCTGGACGGCGACATACAAAATCAACGGCGAGAACAAGACAGCCAAGGCTTACACCGTCTGCTACGCGCCGCAGACCCAGGTCGTTGCCTCAGCGGTTAGGACCTATAACGACGACGGCACTGGTGCCACGTATCACGCTTATTACTCTTCGTGGGCTTACATCTGCGGGGTACACGGCTGCGGTACGGGCGGCAACTACTCGGCCAGACAAAGCGGCACTGGGAAGCACTTAGCCCCGATGCTGGGCGATATAACGAACGACACGAGCAACGTGGGCCCCACCGACTGGTTTTACGGGGAAACCAACGGCTGGACGTATTACAGGAACTATGAAACTGGGGATGACAGGCTTACTTGTCAGGCGGTCAGCCCAACGGGTACCATAACGGTGGACACAAGCCGTTACACGAATATTAATCAGATCCCGAACTTAAGATGCGGCGGCGCCGTGACAGATCTGGAAGAAATGGAAGATAGTTTTCTCCGCTGGGCCGGCGGCTTTTCCGCTACCAATAGCGGCTGGCATTATGACTCTTTCAACAGCACCGACAACGGTGTTCAAAACGCCGTCATACGCGACACGGAAAGGCCCGACGGCGGTGTATTTCTTTACGGCAATACCACTTCAGGTCAAACGAGGGCGACCGGCATCCATTTCGGGGGTACGACCGGCACCAATGTGTGGAGCCAGGCCATTTCCACATACAACATCATCCGCCTGAAATGGGCCGGCTGGGCCAATAACGGTGGCGAATACAACGCGGCATCCTGCCTCGTCAGGGTTGATATGAACAAAGTCAATAAATCAACCCTGCGCAGCAATGTGCGTTATTATACCAACCTCGGCCTGCAGGCTGCGGATTATTCCAACGATGCCACCGATTTCGCGGCGTATGAAGCGGAACTGAAAGCCGCCGCGCAACGCCTGGGCAACCCGACGAACAGCACTACTACAGACACGCTGGCCGCCAAATACGCCGCGCTGACCAAAAACACCTACACCGCGACGGTCAACCATGTCTTCAACAACGGCAAAACAACTGTTGTAGAAACAAAGGGTTTCAGCGCCGGCGACACCGTCATCTTCGGGCCGAATTCTTACACCGGCTATACGCTGGCATCCGCGTCCGGCTATACAACGAGCACATCCGCTCAGACACTTTATAACCGCCGCGGCAACATCACGCAGAATTATAACTACAACGCGCATACCTATACGGTCGCATATAACGGCAACGGTTCCACGGGCGGCTCGACCGCCAGTTCGTCGCATACATACGATGTGGCGAAGAATCTGACGGCAAACGGCTTTTCCAGAACGGGCCATTCCTTCGCCGGCTGGGCGACCAGCGCGGGCGGCGCGGTGGCCTATACCAACAGCCAGAGCGTCACCAACCTGACCTCCACCAACGGCGCGACAGTGAACCTCTACGCCAAATGGACGCCGAACACTTATACGGTGACTTTTAACGCGAACGGCGGTAGTACGCCTTCGCCGACGAGCAAAACCGTCACCTATGGCAGCACCTATGGCACGCTGGCAACCACATCGCGAACGGGGTATACCTTCAACGGCTGGTATACGGCAACATCCGGCGGGACAAAGATAGAGACAACCACAACCGTGGCGACAGCATCGAACCACACGCTTTACGCGCGGTGGACGGCGAACACTTACACGGTGACTTTTAACGCGAACGGCGGTAGTACGCCTTCGCCGACGAGCAAAACCGTCACCTATGGCGGCACCTATGGCACGCTGGCAACCACATCGCGAACGGGCTATACCTTCGGCGGCTGGTATACGGGCACCGGGGGCAGCGGAACGCAAATTTCGAGCGGCACGACCGTCAATATCACGGCAAACCAGACGCTGTACGCGAAGTGGACGATCAACCAATACACGATTACGTTTAATTCCAACGGCGGTTCCGCCGTATCACCGATCACGCAGAATTACGGAACAACGGTGACGGCGCCGGCGAACCCGACAAGAACGGGGTACACCTTCAACGGCTGGTCACCCGCGGTGCCGGGCACGATGCCGGCGAACAACACGACCTGCGTGGCGCAGTGGAGCATCAACAGTTATACGATCACATTCAACTCAAACGGCGGTTCCGCCGTATCACCGATCACGCAGAACTACGGAACAACGGTGACGGCGCCGGCGAACCCGACCAAAACTGGCTACACCTTCACGGGCTGGTCACCCGCGGTGCCGGGCACGATGCCGGCGAACAACACGACCTGCGTGGCGCAATGGTCGGCGAACACCTACCAGGTGACGTTCAACGCGAACACCGGCAGCGGCAGCATGACGGCGCAGGACATCGTATTCAATACCACCGAAGCGTTAAGCTCCAACGCGTTCACCAAGACCGGTTACACGTTCGCGGGCTGGAACACGGCGGCGAACGGGACGGGGACGGCGTACGCGAACGGCGCGAACTTCACGATGAATGTGACGGGCGCGACGCTGTTCGCGCAATGGACGGCGAACACCTACACAGTAACCTACAACGGTAACGGATATACCGGCGGCTCGACGGCGAACTCGTCGCACACCTACGACGTGGCAAAGAACCTGACAACCAACGGTTACACGAGAACGGGGCACAGTTTCCTGGGCTGGTCGACCTCAAGTTCGGCGACGACGCCGACTTACACCAACGGCCAGAGCGTGACGAACCTGACGTCAACGCCCGGCGGCGTTGTCACCTTCTACGCCGTTTGGAGCGCCAACACCTATTATGTCCAGTTCAACGCGAACAACGGCAGCGGCAGCATGTCGA